>Ga0136612_10000237_pt1 | contig 17567 bp, 14 predicted proteins | sample AntDryUQ224A2306_2_FD_106644 | JGI IMG/M metagenome (GOLD analysis project Ga0136612, IMG submission 106644) | Polar desert sand microbial communities from Dry Valleys, Antarctica - metaG UQ224A (23.06) | ecosystem: Environmental > Terrestrial > Soil > Desert | place: Antarctica: Dry Valley... | reverse complement strand
TCGACCGCTCGTTGAAATTCTCGGCCGCCGGTTGCGCGATCCCGCTCAGATCGATCTCCCCTCTCAGCGGCGAGCCGAGGAATCCCGGCAGGAGCTGCGCGACAGCCGTAAAGATGCGCGCGTGATGCGAGGTCGCAGCGTCCCGCGTCCGGACGATGTCACTCTTCGACAGGGCCAACAGGAACGGGACGATCTGCACGGCCACGATCAGAAATCCGCACGCAGCAGCAAGTGCAATGACGATCAACCGTCTTCGCTCCCGCCAGAAGGCAATGGCCAGGAACGCAGCGAGTGCGATGACGCCATGAAAGAGAGTCTCCGGATGACCGCCGGCGGTCGCGAGCGCGGCCGCGATCACCGTCGCGGTAACCCATTTCCGGCTCGGCTCGCGAATCAGATGGATGGCGCACCCGGTCAGCCATGGAAGCACGGCAAACACGTTGGTGTGCGGGAAAAGCAGCCATACCGTCATGTATCCCGATGTCGCGTAGACCGCCGCGGCGACGAAACGAAAGAACAGCCGGGATTCCGGTGCGAAACGTCCACTCAACCACCACATGCCGAGCGAGCCCGCCCACAGTTTGAGAAGTGCCATGACCGCCCAGCCACGATCGCCGAAGAGAAGTCGCGGCCAGGTGAACGGGAAGAGCAGCGCGGTCTCCGGATTCGCGTAGAGATGCGCGCCGTCCGCGGCCCACTGGTTCCGCCACGGCATTTCTCCCGACTGCAGCAGACGCCGGATCTCTCGATCCCAGGCCAGATACTCGTAGATCGGGTCCGAAACGATCTTGTTGGAGATGTCGTAGCGGGAGTTCGGATCAGGTTTCCAGATCCCCTGGTCGCGTGGATGGTCGAGCGGAAGCAGGACACGGCCGGGCAGGAAACCGGGAAAGGTCATCAGCAGAGCCAGGCCGAACGTCGAGATGATGGCGATCAGCCGCTGCCGCTGCACAGCATCATCCTACAAGGCGCCCGCCGTGACGCGGGAACGGATGTGATGAAACCCCGGTTGCGGTTAATAATGACGGCGATGCCGGAGCACTACGACGTAGTCATCCTCGGAGGGGCGTTCAGCGGCGCATCCGCAGCGATCCTGCTCCGGCGCGAACAGCCCGGTCTGCGCGTGTTGATCGTCGAGAAGGCGGAAGCATTCGACGCCAAGGTGGGTGAAGCCACCACCGAGATGTCAGCGATGTTCCTGACGCGGCGGCTGGCGATGTGGCAGCACCTGGAAGCCGAGCATCTTCCAAAAGAAGGACTGCGCTACTGGTTCTCGAACGAGCACGTGACCGGCCACGCGGATGCGACTGAGGCCGGCGGTTTTCTTCGCAGCTCCGTGCCGGCTTTTCAGTTGCGGCGCGATGTGCTCGACGAGCATCTCCTCACGACCGCGGTCGCCGAAGGCGCCGAGCTGATGCGGCCCGCAAGAGTGCGTGACGTCGAACTGGGCGACTATCACTCGCGCGTAACGGTGGAGAGCGGCGACGAAGCGCGCGAGGTCACCTGTAAATGGGTTCTCGACGCCACAGGAAAGGTCACGTTCCTGGGGCGGCGACTCGAGTTGATCGAGCGCAACGACGCGCATCCCATCGCGGCGATCTGGTGCCGCTGGCAGAACATCCGCCACATCGATGACCTAGCTGCCCGCAGCGGGATGCTGGCCACGCGCAACATCGGCTCGCGGCGGCTCGGCACGAACCACTACATGGGACACGGCTACTGGATCTGGGTGATTCCGCTCGGAAACGGCGAGACTAGCATCGGCCTCGTTTTCGACAAGCGGCTCGTCGATTTGCACCAGAGCAAGAATCGCGAGGATGATTTCATCGCCTTTCTCAAAGCCATCCCGGCCCTCGCCGAGCTGCTGGAGGGCGCATCACCGCGCCTCGAGGATCTTCGGTTCTATTCACACCTGCCGTACGTCACGAAGCAGTACATGGGCAAAGGGTGGGCCCTCCTTGGCGACGCCGCCGCGTTTCTCGATCCGTACTATTCGCCCGGTCTCGACCACGCAGCGTTCTCAGTCGACGCGACGGTGGAGATCATCGGAGAGCATGCGGCGGGGAAGGACATCGGGAAACGGATCGACGAGCACAACCAGACCTTCGTCCGTTCCTACCACCGTTTCTTCGAGGCCGCCTATCGCGACAAGTACTACTACATGGGCGAAGCAGACCTGCTGGCCGCGTCGTTCATCCTCGACACGGCTCACTACTACATCTTCCTGGTGATGCCCGCGTACCGCTTCATGAAGAAGTTTCTCTGGATGCCGGTCCTCGGTCCGAAGCCTGCTTTCATCAGCTATCACCTGATGTCGCTCTACAACCGGCGATTCAAAGCGATCGCGATGTCGCGTCGCGCGGCAGGCGAGGCCGGTGCGCGCAATCACGGCCGGCGCATCAAGGCTTACTTCAACCTCAACGTAGCGCCGTTTCACATGCTGAGCAGGGGATTGAAGATGTGGATGGTCGCTGAGCTGGATGGTTTGAGGTTGGGTTTGAAGCGAATGTTCCGCAGCAGCTCACGGTCTACCGTTTCGCAGCCGGCAGCGACCACGACGTCGACGCCGCGACCGTAGAACCGGGACCTTTTGACTGTGAAAATCACAACAAAGCCAGCGCCGCGCGCCGCACTTTACCCCGCTCATCCACCGGGATCGCTTCGATCAGCTTCACGATGCGCGGCACTTTATGGGCAGCGAGATGCTGTCGGCAAAAGTCGCGGATCGCTTCGCGGGTCACTTCGGGATTCGCCACTACCGCGGCGGCCACCACCTCGCCGCGAGCTCCTGCAGGCTCACCGTAGACCTTGACCTCGCGGATTCCTTCCATCTCGAGAAGAACCTGCTCCACTTCCCGAGGGTTCACTTTGCGGCCTGCGGTGTTGATCTGATCGCTGGATCGGCCGGTGAGGGAAATCTCGCCGTCGTCGCGAAACTCGGCCAGGTCATCCGTCACGAATGAGCCGGATGGTGCAAAGGGTTCGAACGTTGATGCGTCGTGCAGGTATCCAAGTGCGACCGAATGGCTTCGCACCGTGAGTCGCGAGGCCTGGATGTCGAGGGTAACCCCTTCCATCGGCAGACCGACCGTTCCACGTTCCGCTGAGTTCCCGCGCTGGTCGTACGTGATGCCGCCGCACTCGCTGCAGCCGTAGAAGGAGTGAATGTTTTTGCCGAAACGCTCGCGAAAACGGCGTGATGTGCCGGGTGGCAGCGGCGCACCTGCGGAAATGAAGGTGCGCACTGTCTCGAAGCCGCCGGCATCCCGACCGGTCGAGGCGAGATGGTCGAACATCATCGGGATACCTGGGATGACGGTGCAGGAGTGGCGGTTCGCAAGATCGAGGATGGCCTGCGGCAGGTAATCGTTGGAGATGACCACCGCTGTTCCGCGAGCCAGGAGAGGAGTGATCAGGTTCGAGAAGCCGTACGAATGGGAGAAGGGGATGGCACCCAGATTCAGATCATCGGGTCTGATGTCCATCGAGGCGGCGATGTTTTCGAAGTCGGAGAGGAGGTTGGCTTCGCTGGTGACGATTCCCTTCGGACGCCCTGTCGAACCGGAGGTCAGCTTGATCAGGCGGGCATCCGGGGGAAGGGCGGTCGTTCCGGAGTGACCCGTCGTCCGGATGTCCGACGCGATCACAGCCCGTGCGCCGAAGTGGTCCACGATCGCCGTTATCTCGGCCGGCGCTGCATCCCGATCGACCGGGACGACAACCGTCTTCAGGCTCAGGGCCGCCAGCCAGGCCGCGACGAAATCAACGCTGTTCGGAAGCTGGATGGCGACCAGATTCCCGCCGGTGATCCCCTTGCCACGCAACTCCGCAGCGAGCCTGGAGGCGAGCCCGAGGAGCTCCGATCGGGTGATGACCCTGCCGGTGCCGCCCTCGATCAGGGCCGGGGCGTGAGGTTCCGCCGTCGCGAGCGACTGAAAACGTTCGAACATCAGGGGCTGATTATCGGGTATCGGGCTTCTGTGTAAAATGGCGCCCTTCATGACCCCAGACCTCCGCCTCAAGCTCAAAGAGCTGCTCATCGAGCGGCTGAAGTTCGAAGACATGACCCCGGCTGACATCTCCGACGACGAGCCGCTTTTCGGCAGCGGTCTGGGACTGGACTCCATCGACGCGCTCGAGATCGTGGTGATGCTCGAGAGTGAGTTCGGGATCAAGGTCAAGAATGAGAGCTCAGCGCGAGACTCCTTCAAGTCGATCGCGGCCCTGGCGGATTTCGTCGAACAGAAGCTCGCCCAGCCAAAGTAGGCGCTTCGATGTCGTGGCTGACCTCGCTCCCTCATCAGTTTCCTTTCCGGGCGGCCTCCGCGGTCGTAAGCCAGGATGAGCGCTCCATCACCGGAACGTTCGTCTGGACCGCGAATGAGACGCTGCCGCCTGAGCTGATGCTGGTCGAGGCCATGGCACAATTTGCGGGCGGTCTCGCCTTTCGCACTCAGGGACAAGGCTTCCTCACCGGCATCGATCGATGCGAAGTCACGCGGGCCATCGAGCCTGGCGATTCTGTAAGCGTCCTGGTGACGCTGGAAGCCGGATTTGGCGGTATCTTCAAATTCAGCGGCACGGCGTCGATCGACGGAGTAGAAGTCGCGCGGGGCCGGTTTTATCTTGCCGCGCCGCCATCCGATGAGACGACCTGACCTCCAGACCCGCATCGCCGTCACCGGTGCCGGCATCATCTGCGCGATCGGACGCAACAAAGAAGAGGTGTGGCGCTCCATCGTGGAGTCGAGATCAGGCATCGGCCAGCTCACGCGATTCGAGGGCGAGACGTTTCCAACCGACAAAGCAGCGGAGGTCGATGAGGATCTTTCCGATCTCGTCACGATGCCACGCCGGGACGCCCGGCGTCTCTCTCGCACCGACCTCCTGGCTGTGATTGCCGCGAGTGAAGCGATCGCCCAGGCAAACCATGGATCGAGGCCGCTTCCGCTCGAGCGCGCAGTCGTCTCCACCGGAACGAGCACAGGGGGACTGCTGGAGGGGGAGAGCTTCTTCTTCCGGCGGCGTCAGGTCGGGCGGCGTCGCGCACGCGCATCGCAGGTGCTCCAGCAGCCCACCTCAGGGCCGTCAGACGCGGTCGCGAGAGCGTTCGAGTTGGGAGGCGGCGTTGTTTCGAACGCGACCGCCTGCGCGTCCGGTGGCGCCGCGATCGGAATGGCGGGCGACTATCTCCGCTCGGGCCAAGCCGACGTGGCCATTGCCGGCGGAAGCGATGCGCTCTGCAGACTCACCTACAGCGGGTTCAACGTGCTGCAGGCGGTCGATCCCGCTCCATGCGCGCCGTTCTCCGCCGATCGCAAAGGGATCACGCTCGGCGAAGGGGCGGCATACCTGGTGCTGGAGCGCTGGGACGATGCCGTCGCGCGGGGTGCCACGATCCTGGCCGAGCTGTCGGGTTACGGAGCGTCGTGCGACGCACACCACGCCACCGCACCGGCCGAGGATGGCCGGGGTGCGCAGGCTGCTATCCGTCGGGCGCTTTTCGAAGCGGGATTGTCGACGGTCGATTACATCAATGCTCATGGCACTGGCACGCCGCTCAACGACTCCGCCGAGACGTGCGCGATCATCTCGGCAGTGGGCAGCAATGTCCCCGTTTCCTCGACCAAGTCGTACTTTGGACATACGCTCGGTGCAGCGGGAGGAGTGGAGGCGGTCATCAGCGTCCTGGCGCTGCAGAATCAGCTCGCGCCTCCCACGCTGCGACTGCGCGAGACCTCGGCCGATTGTTCTCTCGATTACATTCCTCATACCGCGCGCCCTATGGCCATGGATGCAGTCCTTTCCAACACGTTCGGATTCGGCGGCTCGAACGTCTCCCTGCTGTTCCGTCGCGTATAGAGTTGATCTGGTGACACGAATTCCAATCACCGGCATCGGAGTGGTCGCGCCAGGGGCGATCGGAGTAGCGGCCTTCCGCGCCCAGCTTGCTGAAGGACGGTCGGGCATCGCCGTGATCGATCGCTTCGACACCGCCGGCCTGACCGCGCACAAGGCGGCCCTCCTGCGCGATTTCAATCCGCGTGAGTTCATTTCGCCCGGAAAGATGCGCAGGATGAACAATCTGTCGCGCTCCGGGCTCTCGGCGGCGAGGCTGGCAGTGCAGGACTCCGGCAATGCCGCGCTCGATCAGAGCACCGGAGTGGCCATCGGCACTTCGTTCGGCCCGGTTCAGACTTCTGTCGAGTACATGGAGGAGTATGTGGCGAAAGGGGCGTCGCTCGCGCCGCCGCAGCTCTTTGCGGAATCGGTCGCCAACGCTCCCGGCAGTCACATCGCCATCGACCTCGATCTTCGCGGCTTCAACATCACCATCACTCAGCGCGAGTCCTCGGTTCTGGCCGCTGCAATGTACGCTGCCTCGCAGATCGTGAAGGGAGCGGCGCCGGCGGCGCTCATCGGTGGTGTGGAAGAAGTGAACGAAATGCTGTTCAGCGTGATCGATCGAATCGGAGCGCTGGCTCACGGCGACGACGAAAACTCCAGACCGTTTGACCGGCGGCGCAACGGAATGGTGATTGGCGAGGGCGGGGCGATGTTCATCGCTGGCGGCAGCGCGCCGCCGCAGGCATACTTTTCCGGGTTCGGTATCGCCCGCGACATCACGGCGTCGGTGTCGGACTGGGGCACGGAGCACGAAGCGGTCGTCCGAGCGATGCGCGCCGCGATCGATGACGCAGGGATCGCCACGGCCGATGTAGACGCTGTCTATGCGTCGGCCAACTCGACGGTCCGGGCAGACCGGCTGGAGGCACGCGCGATCAACGCCCTGTTCGGGGCGCAAATCCCGGTCGTAGCTGCAAAAGGGATCTTCGGCGAGTACGCCGCAGGCGGCGCGTTGCAGCTGGCAGCAGCGGTACTGGCCATCGCAGACCAGAATCTCCATCCCAGCGTCGGTTTTGCCGAGCGAGACGAAGAAATCGATATCGCAGTGAATGGCTCGCTGCGAAAGATGGCACTGCGCCACATCGTCGTCAATTCCGTCTCAGCTGGAGGCGGCATCGTCAGCGCGGTCCTCTCGCGGGAGCCGGCATGAGCGAACGGGTAGCAGTGGTCATCCCCGCACTAAACGCGGCGCTTACTCTGGCACCCGTCATCGACGAGGCGCTCAGACATGTTCAGACGGTGATCGTGGTCGACGACGGGTCGTCCGACCGCACCGGAGATGCAGCCACGAAAGCGGGAGCAATCACTCTTCGCCACGAGGTCAATCGAGGCAAAGGGGCGGCTCTGAAGACCGGCTTTGCCTGGGCCCGGACCAACGGCTTCGACGGCGTGATCACGATCGACGCAGATGGGCAGCACCTCGCGTCCGACGTCCCGAAGTTCCTGCGCGTACGCGAGGACACCAAAGCCGATCTCATCATCGGAGGCCGCGCGCATCTGTTCCACGGCATGCTGGCCCGCCGCCGCATGGCCAATCAATTCTCCGCGTGGGGGATCGCCATGGCAGCCCGGACAGCGGTAACGGATTCCCAGAGCGGATTCCGCTTCTACTCGATGAGCATGCTCGACGCGATTCATCTGCGCGCAGACGGCTTCGACATGGAGAGCGAGGTCATCATCCGCGCCGGACGCCGCGGCTTTCGCATCGCCACGATCCCGATCGACCTCGGCTTCGTCAATGGAATCTCCACGAGCCACTACCGCCCGGTAAAAGACACCGTGCGCATCTTCTTCACCGCGCTTCGGACGCTGGTTTCGGGGTGAGATTTGCGTGTTGTCCGGGCTACAAGCTACTTCTTCGCCTTCGTGAACACTGTGGAGAGCATCTGCTCGGGGGGCCAGATCTTTGTGTCGCCGAACTCGCTGGGGCGGCGGGTATCGATGGTGAACATGGCCCGCTCGGAGATGTACTCGAAGTTTGCGACGTAGTCGTCGTTCTTCTTCTGTGCGTACATTGTCTTGAGGGCGTCGAGCTGGCGTGAGAGGTGGTCTCCCGGATCGGCGGTGTTGAGCGGCGCGTTGTGCGCCTTCTTCTGGATCCGGTCGAGGCCGATCGCAGTGATGCGCAGGTCGTCGAGCTCCTGGGCGATCCGGTCTTTCTTCACATTGCGCTTCGCCGGCTCGACGAGGAGCGCCGGGATGCGGTCGCAGTTTGCGCGGTGGACGGCGTCGCTGCGGGTGATCCATCCGAGGTTGGAGATGGTGACGCGGGAGGAGACATTGCGGGTCAGGTTGTCGACGAAAGGCTTCACGGCGGTCTGGAAAGAATCCTCTACGCCGTTGAAGAGGTTGAGCACGTAGTGAACGCGGAAGTAATCGACGGTGTTCTGCACGGCGCGGGTGATGGGGTGCTCGGGCCCGAGATTCTGGCCGAGGTCAGTGACGAAGGCATCCAGGTTCGGCACTGAGGAGTCGTAGACGTCTTCCACCTTGTCGATCAGGTCGTTGGCGAGGCGGAAAAAGTCGAGACGCCCTTCTACGGTCTCGAAGAACGGAGACTGGCGGCTGAAGATCAATCGGAGCTTACGAAAGAGAATCGCCTTCACGATGTCGGAGGCGGCCAGCGTGGCGCTGGGCAGGTGGGGTGTGAAGATCAGGATCCCGGAGTTCGAGAAGGGGAGAAAGTCGATGACGTTCGAGTCAAGGCCGGCCTTCATGTCCAGAATCACAAAGTCGGCGTCGAGTGAGTTGATGGCAGAGATGAGCCGTTCCTTGTAGGCCGGGCCAAAGTTCGTGATCTCCTCGATCAGGTGGAGAGGTCCGGCCACGAAGGAGAAGTCGCGGTACTGCCGGTTGGGGTCGAGCCGGTCGTCGAGGGTGGTCAGGCAGTTTGCCAGCGGCTCGTTGCGGCGGAAGAAATGGTAGAGGTCTTTGCCGATCGGAACGTCGATGGCATGCCGGATCGCCGAGGTTCCGGTGTCCAGATCGACCAGTATCGTGCGACCATGGCGGGACAGAGCCAGTGCGAAATTGACCGCGAACGTGGTCTTCCCCACCCCGCCCTTGCCGGACGACACCGGGATGATTCGTTTGATGGCCACGGGAGCACTCCACTAGAATCGCGGAAAAGATGCAAGCGTCACTGTTCCGGAAGTTCCACCTCTTCTCCGAGCTCGACGACAAAGAGCTCGCCGCCATCGCTGCGGTCGCCAAGTCGCGCCGGTACGCGAAAGACGATGTGATCTTTCATGAAAGCGAGAGCGGAGACGTCTTCTGCCTGATCCGCGAGGGCCAGGTCAAGGTGACCATGATCTCGCCGGAAGGGAAGGAGATCATCCTCTCCATGCTCGGCCCGGGAGACTTCTTCGGCGAGATGTCCCTCCTCGACGACGAGCCGCGCTCGGCCACGGTGGTGGCCATGGAGCCGCTGGACCTGGTCACCATCTGGCGCAGCGACTTCCTCTCCATACTCCAGGAAAACTTTTCCATTACCCGCAAAGTGCTGGCGGAAATCTCCCGCCGGCTGCGCAAAATGTCGACCCGCGCCGAGTCGCTGGCCACGATGGATGTGTACGGCAGGTTGGCCCGCTTCTTCCTCGACCTGGCCAAGGAGAACGGCAAGGTTCTGGATAACGGGTATGTCTCCGTGACGCGCCCGACCCATCAGGCTATCGCCAACATGATCGGTACTTCGCGCGAGACGGTCTCGCGTCTGATCCACGACCTCATGCGTCAGGATCTGTTGTTGTCCGAAGGCAAGACGGTCTACCTCAAGAAAGCGGCGCTCGACCAATTCCGCGCTGAGTTGTAGAATCCGCGCCCGCCCGCGAAATACCGCGGGAGGCTCAGCTGGTTAGCACGCATCCCGATTGCCTCCATAGCTCAATTGGTAGAGCAGCAGACTCTTAATCTGTTGGTTCTAGGTTCGAGTCCTAGTGGGGGCACCAGATCCCTTGGCGAAAGTGGCGGAACTGGCAGACGCGCTGGACTTAGGATCCAGTGGCCCAAAGCCGTGCGGGTTCGAGTCCCGCCTTTCGCACCACCATCAAATTCCTTATATAAATTGCTCATCTAAAGTTGGACAAAAAATGCTCCTTAATTTTGAAGACCTTTCCACCGTGAAGAAGGCAATCGAGGTCGAGATCCCCGCGGCCCGTATCTCCACCGAGTCCGATCGTGTGACCGCCGAGTTCGGCCGTCAGGCCAATCTGCCGGGATTCCGTCCGGGCAAAGTGCCGGTCAAAGTCGTCCGCTCGCGCTTCGCGAAGGAGATTCAGGAAGAAGTGATGAGCCGCCTCCTGCCGGTCAGCTTCCAGGAAGCGATCGCCGGCAAGGGTCTCGAGCCGGTCGGTGATCCCCATCTCGAGCACCTGGACCCGTTCATCGACGGAGCGCCGGTCAAGTACAAGGCCCAGTTCGAGGTCAAACCGCACATCGAGCTGGCCGAGTATCGCGGGATCGACGTTCCGGAGCCGGCCGTCGACGTCACCGAGGCCGACGTCGATCAGATGATCGATCGCCTGCGTGAGCAGGCCAGCTCGTATCGCCCGGAGATGGAGCGCGGGGTGGAGGACGGCGACTACGTGGTCATCGACATCGCCTCGACCGCTGAGGGGATGGAGCCGAAGAATGACTCCGGCCACGTGAAGATGGGGGAGGAGACGCCCCTGCCTGAACTGCACGATGAGCTGCGCGGCAAACGGCCTGGCGCAGTGGTCGCCATCGACAAAACGTATGGTGAGGATGCGACGAACGAGGACTTCCGCAACCGCACCGTGCACCACGAGGTCACGCTCAAGGAGATCCGGATTCAGGAAAAGCCGGAGATCACCGACGAGTTCGCCAAGAGCTTCGGTGGTTGGGACGATGTTGCGAAGATGCGCGAGACCATTGCGGGCGACATCCGGAAGCATCGTGAAGCCGACGTGGTGAGAGGAAAGCGGAACCAGATCGGCGATGTGCTGCTGGCCCGTCATCACTTCGAGGTTCCGGAGGCTCTGGTGGAAGAGGAGCTCGGCAAATCGCTGTCGAACTACGCTCGTTATCTCGCTTCGCAGGGCGTCGAGCTCGACAAGGCGGAACTGGACTGGCGGAAGATCGGCGAGGAATTCCGGCCGGAAGCATTGAAGCGCGTCCGCCGCTCGCTCATCCTCGAAGCGATCGCGCGAAAGGAAAACATCACCGTCACCGACGTGGAGGTGGATGCCGAAATCCGTCGCGCCTCACGCGAGCAGGACCGGGAGTTCGCCGACGTGAAGCATCGTCTCAAGCACGAAGGCGGCTACGAAGCGCTGCGATCGTCGCTGGCTCAGGAACGTGCGCTGGATCTGTTGATGAAGGAAGCGGTTGTGAAGAAGTAGCCGGTAGCAGCAGCAGCTACCCATTCCCCCCGGAATTACCGGTACACTCCTCGTATTGTGGGTCTCCGAAGGAGTGAACCAATGGTCCTCATCCCCATGGTCGTCGAGCAGACGTCGCGCGGCGAACGCGCTTACGACATCTACTCGCGGCTGCTCAAAGACAACGTCATCTTCCTCGGACAGCCGATTGATGACACCGTCTCGAATCTGATCATCGCCCAGATGCTCTTTCTCGAGGCGGAGAATCCTGAAAAGGACATCTCCATCTACGTCAACTCACCCGGTGGCTCCATCACCGCCGGCCTGGCCATTTACGACACCATGCAGTACGTCAAGCCGGACATCGCTACGATCTGTATCGGTCAGGCAGCTTCCATGGCGGCCGTTCTGCTCGCGGCAGGCAATAAAGGCAAGCGCTACTGCCTCCCCAACTCGCGCGTTCTGATCCACCAGCCGTGGATGCAGGGGCTCGGGGGGCAGGCTGCGGACATCGATATTCACGCCAAGGACATCCTGCGGCAGCGTCACCGCCTCAACGAGATCCTGGCCCACCACACCGGTCAGGCCGTGGAAAAGATCGCCCGCGACACCGATCGCGACTACATCCTGCAGGCAAAAGAAGCGGTGGAATACGGCATTGTTGATCAGGTCATAGCGAAGCGTGACTAGCACTGGCGGGCAGCGGCGGGAGGGAATGCCCACCTTGCTAGGCCAGTTGGTTTAAGCGAGAATCAATTACTCAGAAAAGGACCCAGCCAGAAATGTCGAAGAAGGGGAACAGCGGCGACGTACTGCGTTGTAGCTTCTGCAACAAGAGTCAGCGCGACGTAAAAAAGCTGATCGCCGGACCCACCGTCTACATTTGTGACGAGTGCGTCGACATCTGCCTCGACATCATCGCCGAGGATCGCAAGGACGAGCCTGGCACGATGGAGGGGGCTGGACAGCTTCCGAAGCCGAAGGAAATCAAGGAATTCCTCGACCTCTACGTCATCGGCCAGGAGCGCGCCAAGAAGAAGCTCGCGGTTGCGGTCTATAACCACTACAAGCGGATCGACTATCACACCCGGAACAACCGTCAGGACGTGGAACTGCAGAAGTCGAACATCCTGCTGATTGGTCCGACCGGCACCGGCAAGACACTGCTCGCGCAGACACTGGCCCGGATGCTGTCGGTGCCGTTCACCATCGTCGATGCCACCACGCTCACGGAAGCAGGGTACGTTGGTGAAGACGTTGAGAACATCATCCTCAAGCTTTACCAGGCTGCGGGGAACGACAAAGAGAAGACCCAGCGCGGAATCGTCTACATCGACGAGGTCGACAAGATCTGCCGCAAGGGCGACAACCCGTCGATCACTCGCGACGTCTCCGGAGAGGGCGTGCAGCAGGCGCTTCTCAAAATTCTCGAAGGGACCGTTGCCAACGTCCCGCCGCAGGGCGGACGGAAGCACCCGCATCAGGAATTCATCCAGATCGATACTACGAACATTCTGTTCATCTGCGGCGGCGCATTCGTCGGCCTCGACCATGTGATCGAGCGGCGGCTGTCGGAGAAGACCATGGGCTTCGGCGCCAAGATCTCCTCAAAGAAGGAACGGAAGACCGGCGAGCTGCTTTCGCAGGTCCATCCGGAGGACCTCATCAAGTTCGGCCTGATCCCCGAGTTCGTCGGACGTCTGCCTGTGGTGGCGACGCTCAATGAGCTCGACAAGGCCGCTCTCATCGAGATCCTTCGCACGCCGAAGAACTCACTGGTCCGTCAGTACCAGACCATCATGGGTTTCGAGAATGTGACGCTCAAGTTCACCGACGACGCTCTGGAGGCCATAGCCGGAGAAGCTCTCAAACGAAATGTCGGTGCACGCGGACTCAAGATCATCATCGAAGAGCTGATGCTCGAGATCATGTACACGATCCCCTCGCAGGATGCGATCAGCGAATGCGTCATCACGCGTGAGGTAGTGGACAACCGCACCCAGCCCATCACCCTTTATCGGAAAGCAGGCTGAGATGAGTAGGTAGTGGGAAGTGGGTAGTGGGTAGGAGAGGCGCGGCGGTCCTTCTACCCACTACCCACTCTCCACTACCCACTCCAAAAGACCCCTATGGCAAACCAGGACCCCAAATTACTCGACCTTCCCCTCGTGCCTCTGCGCGACATGGTGGTGTTCCCCTCGATGATGGCTCCATTCGTCGTCGGGCGGCGCGCATCCATCCAGGCGCTCGAGGCTACCCTCGCCACCAATGACAAGCGGATCTTCCTCGCCACTCAGCGGGATCCGAAGGTCGACGATCCGTCCATGGATGAGATCTACCAGATCGGCGTGGTGGCCACAGTCGTTCAGAATCTGAAGCTCCCGAACCAGAACGTGAAAGTGATGGTGGAGGGGCTGCATCGCGCGGAGATCGTCTCATCGAAAGAGGGCGAGGGCTTCACCACGGTCGTGGTCCGCGAGATCGACACCGAGTACCCGCTCACTCCAGAGGTCTCGCAGTACATGCAGAAGCTCGTCGAGATCTTCGAGCAGTACGCCAAGATGTCGCATCACCTGGCCTTCGAAGGGGTGATGGCGACGCTCAAGCTGGACGAGCCGGACAAGTTCGCCGACACGCTGGCCTCGCACCTCCTCATCACCACCGGTGAGAAACAGCAGCTTCTCGAGACTCCTTCGCCATACGAGCGCCTGCAGAAGCTGCAGGACTTTCTCGAGATCGAGATCGAAAAGATCAACATCGACAAGCGCATCAACTCCAAGGTCAAAAAGCAGATGGAGCGCGCTCAGAAGGAGTACTACCTCAACGAGAAGATCAAGGCCATCCATCATGAGCTTGGCCGCAAGGACGATCGCTCAGATGAGATCGAGGAGCTCCGGCAGAAGATCGAAGAAGCCGGAATGCCGAAAGAGACCAAAGAGAAGGCAATGCAGGAGCTCAAGCGGCTCGAGGCAATGCCCGGCGTCTCGGCCGAAGCAACGGTGTCCCGCAATTACATCGAGTGGCTCGTCTCCGTCCCCTGGAAGAAGTCGACCAAGGAGATCAAGGACATCGAGCTGGCCGAGCAGATCCTCAACGAGGACCACTACGGTCTCGATAAGATCAAAGAGCGCATTCTCGAGTTCCTGGTGATCCGGCAGCTCGTGAAGCAGCCTAAAGGGACCATCCTCTGCTTCGTCGGTCCTCCGGGCGTCGGCAAGACCTCGCTCGCCAAGTCCATCGCCCGCGCCACCGGCCGCAAGTTCGTCCGCCTGTCGCTCGGCGGCGTGCGCGACGAGGCTGAGATCCGCGGGCATCGCCGCACCTACATCGGCGCCTTCCCCGGCCAGATCATCCAGCGGATGAAGAAGGCCGGCTCGGTCAATCCGGTGTTTCTTCTGGACGAAGTGGACAAGATGTCGATGGATTTCCGCGGCGATCCGTCAGCGGCGCTCCTGGAGGTGCTCGATCCCGAGCAGAACAACGCATTCGTCGATCACTATCTCGACGTCGAGTACGACCTCTCCAAAGTCATGTTCATCGCCACCGCCAACGTGACGCACACCATCCCGGCCCCCCTCAAGGACCGGATGGAGATCATCCAGCTCTCCGGCTACACGCACCTCGAAAAGCTGGCCATCGGCCGTCAGTTCCTGGTGCCCAAGCAGCGGCAGGAGCAGGGACTGGAAGAGGCCAAGATCAACTTCGAAGACACCGCCATCGAGGAGTTGATCGGCTCCTACACGCGTGAGTCTGGAGTGCGCAGTCTCGAGCGCGAGGTCGGCTCTGTCCTGCGCAAAGTCGCCCGCAAAGTGCTGCAGACTCCCGATTACGCCGTCACGATCGACAAGCCGAAAGTGCGCGAGCTCCTCGGCAAAGCCAAATACCGCTCCCAGCAGATTCACGACAAGGCCGAGATCGGTCTTGCCACCGGTCTGGCCTGGACTGAAGTGGGAGGGGAGATCCTGTCCACCGAAGTGGCGTTGTCGCGCGGTAAGGGCACCCTCACCCTCACCGGCAAGCTCGGGGACGTGATGCAGGAGTCGGCGCGCGCGGCACTCTCCTACGTGAGGTCACGAGCCGAACTGTTTGGTCTCGACCCCGATTTTCACGCTTCGCTCGACATTCACATTCACGTCCCCGAGGGAGCGATTCCCAAGGACGGCCCATCCGCCGGAATCACCATGGCCACCGCACTTCTCTCGGCAGTCACCAGGATTCCCGTTCATCGCGACGTGGCCATGACCGGCGAGATCACGCTTCGCGGAAAAGTGCTACCCGTCGGCGGCGTGAAGGACAAGATTCTCGCTGCTGCCCGCGCCGGCCTGACCCGCATCATCCTTCCAGCGGAGAACGAGCGCGATCTCGATGAGATCCCGGCCGACGTGCGCGAGAAGATGGAGTTTCATCTCGTGGAGTCGATGGATGAGGTGGTCCTGATCGCCCTCGACGGAAACATCATCCCGCTCGCGGCCAAGGAGAAGTTGCCCGAGCCGGCGAAGACGCTGGTTGATCCGCCGGTAACGCATTAGAAAACCGTAGCAGGTAGCAGGTAGCAGGTAGTTGGTGGGGATTCGGGCTGACGAGGTCGTCGGCCGCAGACTTACACCAGCTACCAGATACCCCCCTTGACCCCTTGGCAGAATATCTGCAAATCCTCCTCGTTACCCGCACAAACCTCTGTAGCTGTACCTGCGAAGCACTCACCCGCTTTTCAACGTGGCACCCCCCTCTTCCGGGCCACCTGACCAATCGAAAGCCCTGATCACTCTTGGACATCAAATCAGTCACGTTTCATCGGGCGGCGTACGGCCCGGCGGACTTTCCGCGAGATGGGAAACCCCAGTTCGCGATGGTCGGTCGATCCAACGTGGGCAAATCGAGCCTGATCAACGCCGTAGTGAAGCGCAAAGCCGTGGCGCGGGTGAGCCAGACCCCCGGGAAGACGCAGGCTGTCCATTTTTATCTCGTCAATGAACGCTTCTATCTTGTGGATCTGCCCGGTTACGGATTCGCCCGGGTCCCGAAGGCCATCATGGCTTCGTGGGGCGTTCTGGTGCGTGGGTATCTCGAGTCGGTGGAGGACCTTCGCCTGATTTTCCTGCTCATCGATTCCCGGCGCATCCCGGGCGAGCACGATGCCCAGATGCACGACTGGACAACCAGCGCCGGGATCGACGAGAAGATCCTTCTCACCAAGAGTGACAAGTTGTCCAAAACAGAGCTTCTCAAGAGCCGCAAAGAAATCGCCGACGCCCTCGGCATCGAAACCTCGAATCTCATTGATGCATCCGTAGTGACAAAACAAGGAGTGGATCAGATCCGGCGCGAAATGTCCGCGCGGATGTAGACCCACGGAGAAAGCCATGGCAGAAGAGACAGAAGAAACGGCAGCAGGCGCGGAAGAGACCCCTCACGCCGAGAAGGCGGGGAAACCGGCGCGGAAACCCCGCAAGAAGGCTGAGAAAGCTGCGTCCGAGCCCGCCTCTGACGACGCTGAGCCCGAGGCGGCCCTCGAGGGCGCTCCTCCCATGCGCGCTGAGATGCCGAGCCAGGCCGATGGCAATGGTTCGCCTGCCGACGCGAGCGCTACCGAAGAGAACGGTGCTCACGTATCGCCGCGGGAGGTTCGCTCGCGGCATCGCCCCGACCAGCCAGCCGCCGAGACGCTCGACATCCGGATGCTGAAGGAAATGAAGCTCCCCGACCTGGCGAAAACTGCCAAGGAGCTCGGTGTCGAGAATGCCTCCGGGATGCGCAAGCAGGATCTGATTTTCGGGATCCTCGGGGCCCAGACCGAAAAATCCGGGCTGATCTTTTCCGAAGGCGTTCTGGAGTGCCTGCCGGACGGCTTTGGATTTCTCCGGGCTCCCGAGTACAACTACCTGCCCGGTCCCGACGACATTTACGTTTCCCCTTCGCAGATCCGCCGCTTCGACCTCCGCACCGGAGACACGGTCTCCGGCCAGGTCAGGCCGCCCAAGGAAGGGGAGCGCTACTTCGCCCTGATCAAGGTCGAGGCGGTGAACTTCGAGCATCCCGACGTCGCGCGCGACAAGATTCTTTTCGACAACCTCACTCCGCTCTATCCGGAGAGCCGGATCCGGCTGGAAGTGCCGGACAACATGTCATCACGCGTGCTCGATCTGATCGCGCCGGTCGGAAAGGGACAGCGCGGACTGATCGTGGCACCACCGCGCACCGGCAAGACCATGATCCTGCAGGCCATTGCCAACTCGATCACGGCGAACCATCCTGAAGTCAGCCTGATCGTTCTTCTGATCGACGAGCGGCCGGAAGAAGTCACCGACATGCAGCGATCGG
>Ga0136612_10000235_pt1 | contig 17582 bp, 18 predicted proteins | sample AntDryUQ224A2306_2_FD_106644 | JGI IMG/M metagenome (GOLD analysis project Ga0136612, IMG submission 106644) | Polar desert sand microbial communities from Dry Valleys, Antarctica - metaG UQ224A (23.06) | ecosystem: Environmental > Terrestrial > Soil > Desert | place: Antarctica: Dry Valley... | reverse complement strand
GGCTTACTTCCAATGGCCGAGGGGCACTTCCAATGGGGTCGAACCCATTGGAAGTGCCCCTCTCCCAGGTGAACATGGGAACGGGGCACTCGTACGATGAGCCCTTCTACCTGGACGGGAGAAGCCGGACGATGATCACCAACGTGGACTTCGTCTCCATCGACGTTGGCGATCAGCAGCGTGCCAAGGCCTTCTACACCGATGTGCTCGGGTTCGAAGAGGTGACCGACGTTCCGATGGGTGACCCCGATGGTCCCCGCTGGATCGTGCTGCGTCCGCCGGGCGCCGACACCACGGTCGTGCTGTTCCACAACCCGGACGGCGCCGGCGGGTTCGGTCCATGCGTCTTCGACACCGACGACATCGTGGCGACGGCCAAGGACATCGAGGCGGCGGGCGGTGAGATTCTGGAGCAGCCGGCGCTGGCGCCGTGGGGCTCGTGGTGGGCCCGCTTTAGAGACTCCGAGGGCAACCAGATCGGGATGGGCCAGCGCGGATCGGGGGAGCGGTGAGCGAGGCACTGTTGCTTGTCGGCACCCGCAAGGGGTTGTGGATCGGGCATGCTGACGCTGCGCGACAGCACTGGGAGTGGGACGAGCCGCGATTTCTGATGGAAGCCGTCTACTCGGTGTGCATCGACACCCGGGGGAGCTCACCCCGGATGTTCGCCGGCTCGACCAGCGAGCACTGGGGACCGCAGGTCTTCCGGTCCGACGACCTCGGGCGGACCTGGACCGAGACCCCCAACGGCGCCATCCGCTTCCCCGAGGACACCGGCCAGGCGTTGGAGCGGGTGTGGCAGATCGAACCGGGCACCGCGTCCGAGCCCGAGGTGGTGTACGCAGGCACCCAGCCGTCGGCGTTGTTCCGGTCGGGGGACCGCGGGGAGACGTTCGCGATCGTGCGGCCGCTGTGGGATCACCCCGACCGGTCCGAGTGGGGCGCAGGATACGGGGGACAGGCCATCCACACGATCGTGCCTCACCCTCGCGAGACAGACCGGATGCTGGTCGCGATGTCGTCCGGTGGCGTCTACCGCACCTTCGACGGGGGCACGTCGTGGGCGCCCGCGAACACCGGGATCAAGGCGTACTTCCTGCCCGACCCCTGGCCGGAGTTCGGGCAGTGCGTTCACAAGATGGCAGCGCACCCCGCGCAGCCGGAGCGCCTGTTCGCGCAGAACCACCACGGGGTCTACCGCACCGACGACGGAGGGGACTCCTGGCAGTCGATCGCCGACGGGCTGCCCAGCGACTTCGGCTTCCCGGTCGTCGTGCACCCGCACCGGCCGGACACTGCCTACCTGTTCCCCCTGGTCGCGGACGGGGAGCGGATCCCGCCGGGTGGTCGGGCCCGGGTGTGGCGCACCGACGACGCTGGCGACACCTGGCGCGAGCTCGGCGACGGCCTGCCGGACGGCTTCTACGCAGCCGTCATGCGCGACGCCATGTGCACCGACACCGCAGACCCCGCGGGCATCTACTGGGGCGCACGAGACGGCTCGGTCTACGCGACCCGCGACGAGGGCGAACACTGGACGCAGGTGGCAGCGCACCTGCCGGACGTCCTGAGCGTCCGCGCGGCGGTGCTCTGAGAAGGCAGACGGCCGCTAGCGTGCGGCCATGACCTGCGCTACGCGCTGGCGATCTCGGTCGGCGCTACTGGTGGCGGCCGCCGCGCTCTGCTCCGCCGGCGCCGCGCCCGTGCCACCGGCACAGGCGGGCTCACCTGCGGGTGGCGGCACGAAGATGGGCACCGTACGGCTGCACCAGAGCCGCCCGGTGTTCGACCGACGCGTCCTCGTCGCCTACTACGGCACGGCCGGGACCAGCTCCCTCGGGGTGCTCGGCGAGGCGCCTCCCAACCAGATCACGCCACGACTGCGCCAGGCGGCCAAACCCTACGGCCAGACGGGTCGCAGGGTGCGGATCGTCTACGAGCTGATCGTCACGATCGCCGACGCCGACCCCGGCTCCGACGGCAGCTACAGCCACGACATCGCCCAGTCCTCGGTGAAGAAGTACGTCCGGGCAGCCCGTCGGAATCGCGCCCTGCTGATCCTCGACCTGCAGCCCGGTCGCTCGACGTTCCCGACCGTCGCCAAGCGGTTCGCGTGGGCGCTGCGCAAGCCGCACGTCGGTCTCGCGCTCGACCCCGAGTGGCGGATGGGACCCGGCGAGGTGCCCGGGCAGACCGTCGGATCGGTTGCTGCCCGAGAGGTCAACAAGACCTCCGGCTGGCTAGCCGGGCTGGCCCGCCGCCGAGACCAACCGCAGAAGGTGCTCATCGTCCACCAGTTCCGCACCGACATGGTCCGGCACATCGGCCGGATCAAGGACCGCACAGGACTCGCCCAGGTGCAGCACGTCGACGGCTTCGGCTCGCAGTCGCAGAAGCTCGCGACGTACCACAACGTCGAGCGCCACAAGCAGTTCCACATGGGCTTCAAGCTCTTCTACGACGAGGACAGCGACCTGTTCCGGCCTCGCGAGGTGCTGCGCCTCAGGCCGCGAGTCGAGTACGTCAGCTATCAGTAGCAGCGACCTGGTCGGGTCGACCGGCTGACACACTGCTGCCCATGCCGTATACCGACGACGACGCGGATCTGCGCCTGGTTCAGGAGCGCCATGTCGCCGTGCTGGGTTACGGGGACGATGGGCCAGCGCATGCGCTCTCGCTGCGGGACTCCGGGGTCGACGTGCGTGTGGGTCTCGACGCCGACGCTGGGGACCGACCCCAGGCGGAAGCCGAGGGGCTGCGTGTCGTCACCCCGTACGAAGCCTGCGAGGAGGCTGATCTCGTCGTTGTGCTCGGGCCGGTGTCCGCGCAGCCCGACCTGTACGCCGAAGCGATCAACCCCAACCTGCTCGACGGAGACGCGCTCGTCTTCGCCGTCGGCTCCGTGATCCGCGACGGCATGCTCTCGGTGCCGGGCGGGGTGGACGTGTGCCTGGTGAGCTCCGTGGCGAACGGCGAGCTCACCCGGCGCGAATACACCGAGGGGCGAGGGTCCCCGGTCCTGCTGGCCGTCGAGCAGGACGCGACCGGGCAGGCGTGGCCGCTCACGCTGTCGTACGCCAAGGCGATGGGCGGGCTGCGCGCCGGAGGAATCCAGACGACGTTTGCCGAAACGGTGGACGCCGCCCGGTTCGGGCAGCAGACGCTGGTCGGGGGCGCCCTGGTCCCGCTGATAGTGGCCGGCTTCCAGACCCTTGCCGACGCGGGTTGTTCGGTCGAGGTCGCCTACCTCGAATGCGTGCACCGGTTGCGGGAAGCCGTCGAGCGGCTGCAACAGCACGGCATCGACCGGCGCCGGTCGTCCGGTGCCCCGGTGGTCGGTCCCGATGTGCAGCCGCGGCTGCGCGAGGCGCTCGACCAGATCCGCGCCGGCTCTCACGGCGAGCCGACAGCCGACACCGACGCTGGTCAGCACCCGATGGATGCGGTAGGGCGTGAGCTGCGTTCGATGATGCCGTGGCTGCGCCACAGCTGACCCGCCGGCCGCGACCGACTCGTATCCAGCAGCGTGGGACCTCGAGCGGCCGTACGCTTGGCTTCTCGCCTCGGGAGGTCCGATGCAGTTTGTGCGCGGCGGCGACCAGCAGACCGACACCGCCATCGAGCCCGGAACCGTGCTGCAGACGCAGGAGCTCGCCACGTGCCCATGAGCCACCTGCCGATGCGACGCAGCCCTGTGCTAGGACCCTGACGTGAGCAGGCCCGTCGTTCTCATCGCCGAAGAGCTGTCGCCGGCCGCGCTCGAGGCGTTGGCGCCAGACTTCGAGATCCGCTACTGCAACGGGGCCGATCGCAGCGACCTGCTGGCACAGCTGTCCGAGGTCGACGCGCTCCTCGTACGCAGCGCCACGACTGTCGACGCCGAAGTCATCGGCGCGGCCCCACGACTGAAGGTAATAGCCCGAGCGGGTGTCGGTCTCGACAACGTCGACGTGGGTGCCGCCACCGCCGCCGGTGTCATGGTCGTCAATGCGCCCACCTCCACCGTCGTCAGCGCTGCCGAGCTGGCCGTCGGTCTGTTGCTCGCCGCTGCCCGCGCGATCGTCCCGGCAAACATTGCGCTGAAGCGCGGGGAGTGGCAGCGCAGCAGATACACCGGGAGCGAGGTGTACGACAAGACCGTCGGAGTGTTGGGCCTGGGCAGGATCGGTGTCCTCGTGGCGCAGCGGCTGGCCGCCTTCGGGATGCATGTGCTCGCGTACGACCCGTACGTGCAACCCGGGCGCGCCGCTCAGATGGGGGTCCGCCTGGTCTCACTCGACGACCTGCTGGCGGAGTCCGACTTCATCTCGGTGCACCTGCCGAGGACGCCGGAGACCCTCGGCCTCATCGGCGACGCGCAGCTGCACAAGGTCAAGCCGTCGGTGATCATCGTCAACGCGGCTCGCGGTGGCATCGTCGACGAGGCGGCGCTCTACGACGCGCTGTGCGAGGGTCGCGTGGCCGGTGCTGGGCTCGACGTCTACACGACCGAGCCTTGCACCGACTCACCGCTGTTCGCGTTGGACACCGTGGTCGCCACGCCACATCTCGGCGCGAACACCGAGGAGGCGCAGGAGAAGGCAGGCGTCGCTGTCGCTCGCTCGGTCCGCCTGGCCCTGGCGGGTGAGCTGGTCCCCGACGCCGTCAACGTCCAGGGCGGCGTGATCGCCGAGGATGTCCGCCCCGGCATCCCGCTCACCGAGAAGCTCGGCCGCATCTTCACCGTCCTGGCCGGTGGCATCGCCCAGCAGCTCGACGTCGAGGTCCGCGGCGAGATCACCCAGCACGACGTCACGGTCCTGGAGCTGGCAGCGCTCAAGGGAGTGTTCTGCGACGTGGTCGAGGAGCAGGTGTCCTACGTCAACGCCCCGTTGCTCGCCGTGGAGCGCGGGCTCGAGGTGCGGCTGGTGACCGAGTCGGAGTGCCCAGACCACCGCAACCTGATCACGCTGCGGGGCATCCGCGGCGACGGCACCGCAGTGTCGGTGTCGGGGACGCTGGTGGGTATCGCGCAGCGGGACAGGCTGGTCGAGGTCGACGGGTTCGACATCGAGATCGAGCCGACCGAGCACCTCGCCTTTGTCACCTACGAGGACCGGCCGGGCATGGTGGCAGCCGTCGGCACCGTGCTCGGCGATGCCCAGATCAACATCGCGGGCATGCAGGTGAGCCGCGATCGCCGCGGGGGGCAGGCAATGGTCGCCATGGCGGTCGACTCCGCAATCCCGCCGCGGATCGCCGAGCAGGTGCGCGCGGCGATGGCGGCCAGCGCTGTCCACGTGGTGGATCTGGTGTCGTCATAAGTCTCGGATCGTGGCCCGGGGTACCGTTTCGGTATGACCTCGGACTCGCAGCTGCGTGTCGAGCCCACGTCCGAACCGGTCGCGCCGGAGCAGCGAGCTCAGATCCACGTCGAACCCGGGTTCGGCCGATTCTTCACCGACCATATGGTCACGATGAAGTGGACGCCGCAGGCCGACTGGCACGACGGCCGCGTCCACGCGTACGGCCCGCTCCTGCTGGATCCCGCCACCGCGGCGCTGCACTACGCGCAGGAGGTCTTCGAGGGCCTCAAGGCGTACGGACACGACGACGGGTCGGTGTGGACCTTCCGACCGGAGGTCAACGCGCGCCGGTTCCAGCGCTCGGCCCACCGGCTGGCGTTGCCGCAGCTGCCGGAGCACCTGTTCCTCGATGCGGTCGACTCGCTGGTGCGCACCGACCGGGAGTGGGTGCCGCACGGCGCCGAGACCAGCCTCTACATCCGGCCGTTCATGTACGCCTCGGAGGTGTTCCTGGGTGTTCGGCCGGCTCAGCACGTGACGTTGTGCGTGATCGCGTCCCCGGCGGGGCCCTACTTCTCCCACGGACCGGAGCCCGTGACGATCTGGCTGAGCACGGAGTACTCCCGCGCCGGCATCGGTGGCACCGGGGCGGCCAAGTGCGGCGGCAACTACGCCGGCAGCCTGCTGCCGCAGCGGCAGGCCGCCGAGAACGGATGTCATCAGGTGGTCTTCGTCGACTCCGCCGAGCGCACCTGGGTCGAGGAGCTCGGCGGGATGAATCTGTTCTTCGTCCACGACGACGGCACGCTGGTGACACCGGAGCTCGGCGGGACGATCCTCGAGGGGGTCACCCGAGACTCGATCCTGACCCTGGCGGCCGAGTTCGGGCTCAAGGTCGACGAGCGCCGAGTCTCGGTGGAGGAGTGGCGTGACGGGGTGGCGAATGGGCAGATCGTCGAGGTCTTCGCCTGCGGCACCGCCGCGGTCATCACTCCCATCGGCGCCCTGCGCTGGCCCGGAGGTGAGGTGGTCGGCGCTGTCGACGAGGCAGGTGAGGTTGCCCGCATGCTGCGCCGTCGGCTGCTCGACATCCAGTACGGCCGGGCCGAGGACCCGTACGGCTGGATGCACCGCGTCTGCTAGGTCCGACCCGCATGCGGCAACGCGTCGCCGAAGAGCGCGCGTACCGCGCCGACGGCCCCGTCGACGACGATGGTGCTGTCAGCGGCGACTTCCAACACCAGGTCGATAGTGCGGCTGGCGGTGACATCCTCGGCGACCGGCTCGCCGTAGCCCGAGGCGATGTCGTCGAGCTGTAACCGGAACGGAACCGCAAGCTCGAGGACCGTCGCGCCACTGATGCCGAGGTGCTGCAAGGCGGCGACGACGCGGCCGGCGACGCCGATCAGCAGGGCGTCGCACGCCGGCAGCAGCTCGGAGGGAACACCATGGGCCGTCACCTCCGGCAGACCGAACCGCGTCAGCCCGCGCGTCGTGACCCGGCGGCCGGTGCCCTGCGGCTCGTGGTCGAAGCTGATCAGGTCGCTGATGGCCGTCCGTGTGGCCTCCTCCGAGACCGTGTAGGCGCGCGGCAGTGTGGTGTCCACGACCACACCGGCGGCTGCCGCGGCTAACACCGCTGCCGCGGCGCGGGTCGCCGTCTCTCCGTCCACGCTGTCGCAGGGACGGTGACGTAGCAGCAGCGCCCAGCCGTACGCCGCCGAGGTCACCAGGTCGCAAGCTCCCGCCGAGCTGCCGGAGGCGCGCAGCAGCTCGATCGGCGGGACGGGCCCTTCGGTGATGCCGTCGAGCGAGCGCAGTCGCAGGTCCCCGATGTGCCGTCCCAGCGCGGCGGCTCGTGCCGTCGCCAGCCCTGCCGCTGACCTGGACACCACGAGATCCGGGTCGTCCACCGCCACTCGGCCGAGGACCAAGTACGTCGCGACCACCGTTGCCGGGAGCGGGATGCCAAGGGTCCGGCGCACGGACCGGAGGCTAACCGGCCGGCGACTCGGCGTCGACAGGACCGTCCGCAACTGGCGGACGGTCACCACCCTGGCCCAGATGACGGCCGAGACCCGTCGATAGGCTCGCCGCGTGCGCATCGCCCGGTTCTCGACCAACGGTGACCCGCGCTTCGGTGTCGTGGGTGACGATGCCGGAACCGCCGTTGTCGGGGTGCTCGAGGGCGACCCGCTCCATAGCCGCCTGCGGCTCTCCGGCGAGAAGCTGCGGCTCGACGCCGTCCGTCTGCTGGCCCCGGTGCTGCCGCGCAGCAAGGTCGTCGGAATCGGGCGCAACTACGCCGCGCACGCCGCCGAGATGGGCAACGACCCGCCGCAGCAGCCTCTGGTGTTCTTCAAGCCCAACACCAGCGTCGTCGGCCCCCACGACGCGATCGTCTATCCAACGCAGACCCGCTCGCTGCACTTCGAGGGTGAGCTTGCCGTCGTCATCAAGCGCATCTGTCGTGACGTCGATGTGAGCGACGTGCCGAAGGTCGTGTACGGCTACACCGTGGGAAATGACGTCACGGCACGCGACCTGCAGGAGCGCGACGGTCAGTGGGCGCGCGCCAAGGGCTTCGACTCCTTCTGCCCGCTCGGCCCGTGGATCGAGACCGAGCTCGATGTCGGCGACCTCGCCGTGACAACGACGTTGAACGGTGAACGCCGGCAGGACGGGCGCACCGCGCAGATGATCTTCGACGTCCCGACGCTGGTCTCGTACGTCTCGAGCTTCACCACGTTGCTGCCGGGGGACGTCATCCTCACGGGGACACCGGCCGGGGTTGGACCGATGGAAGCCGGTGACGAGGTGGCGGTGACGGTGGAGGGCATCGGAACACTGGCGAACCCGGTGGTGGCCCGTGGTTGAGACCTCCGCCCCGAAGGCGCCGGTGCGGGTGCGGTTCTGCCCGTCACCCACCGGCAACCTGCACGTCGGAAATGTCCGCACGGCCTTGTTCAACTGGGCGTTCGCGCGCCACAACGGTGGCGTCTTCGTGTTCCGCGTCGAAGACACCGACGCCGCTCGCGACAGCGAGGAGTCCTACCGGGGCCTCCTTGACTCCTTGCGTTGGCTCGGTCTGCACTGGGACGAGGGGCCCGAGGCGGACGGGGACGTCGGCCCCTACCGGCAGTCACAGCGCTTCGACCTCTACGCCGAGGTCGCCGGCGCACTGCGTTCGTCGGCGCGGGCGTATGACTGCTACTGCAGCCACGAGGAGCTCGAACAGCGCCGGGAGGTGGCGCGTGCAGCGGGCCGGCCGAGCGGTTATGACGGGCACTGCCGCGAGCTCAGTGGCGCCCAGGTCGCGGCGTACCAGGACCAAGGCAGAAAGCCGGCACTGCGGTTCCGGATGCCGGACACCGCCATCACGTTCACCGACCTGGTGCGTGGGGAGATCACGTTCGAGCCCGAGCACGTTCCCGACTACGTGGTCGTACGCGCCAACGGCCAGCCGTTGTACACCCTGACCAACCCGGTGGACGACGCCACCATGGCCATCAGTCACGTGCTGCGCGGCGAGGATCTGCTGTCATCGACGGCACGCCAGCTGCCGTTGCACCGCGCGCTCGGAGACCTTGGCATCGGCGGCGGCGTGCTCCCGTCGTACGGGCACCTGCCGTTCGTGATGGGCCCGGGGAACCGCAAGCTGTCGAAGCGAGACCCCGGCGGAGGGCTGCTCGGCTACCGCGAACGCGGCTTTCTGCCCGAGGGGCTGCTGAACTACGTGGCGCTGCTCGGCTGGTCGATCGGCGGTGACCGCGAGCTGTTCAGCCTCGACGAGATGGCAGCGGAGTTCCGGATCGAACGGGTGAACCCGAACCCGGCTCAGTTCGATTTGAAGAAGTGTGAGGCAATCAACGGACTGAAGCTGCGCGCGCTACCGGTCGATGACCTCGCCCGCCGCCTGGTGCCGTACCTGCAGGACATGGGGGCGCTCGGAGCTGCGGCCTCACCGGAGCAGGAGACTCTGCTGCGGGCAGCCACGCCGCTGGTCCAGGAGCGCATGACCGTGTTGTCCGAGGGAGCGCAGATGCTGGGCTTCCTCTTCAGCGACGACACCACCTTCGTGGTGGATGCCGGCGATGCCGTTGCGGTGCTGACAGCCGACGGGAAGGAGGTCGTCGCCGCGTCACGCGAGGCCCTGGCCAGCCTCGACGCCTGGGACACCGCGGCGATCGAGTCCGTCCTGCGCGAGACGTTGGTCGTACAGCGCGGCCTCAGGCCCAAGCACGCGTTCGCGCCGGTACGGGTCGCGGTGACCGGCCGGCGGATCTCGCCGCCGCTGTTCGAGTCGCTAGAGCTGCTCGGCCGCGAGCGGTCGCTGGCTCGACTCGGCGCGGCACTGACCCGATGAGCGCTGCTCCGCCGGACCGGCTGCGCGTTGGTGGCCCCGACGGGCGTCCGGTACAGTCTGCGACCGGCTTCCCGCGGTTCCGCAGGTCCCATGGGGTATGGGGTAATTGGCAGCCCGACGGATTCTGGCTCCGTTAGTCTAGGTTCGAGTCCTAGTACCCCAGCTCGGCCGGACACAGTCCGCCGCCACTCTGGCTGGTAGAGTCCAAGCCGTGCCTGGCCCCGTTGTGTAGTGGCCCAGCACGCCGCCCTCTCAAGGCGGTAGCGCCGGTTCGAATCCGGTCGGGGCTACTGACGCAGCCCGGGACCCCCGCGCGGGACCCGGGCTGTGTTGCGTCCGTCACCACTGCGGCCATTGCGGACCAACCGCAGCGTCCATGTCCGAAACCCGCCAGAGTGAGAACCGGCGATGCGCCAGGATGGGTACATGACGCGGAGCCTGGTCGCCGACGATCCCGAGCGGTGCTACCGCGCGGTGCGCAGCCGTGACGCACGCTTCGACGGAGTGTTCTTCACAGGCGTCCGCACCACCGGTATCTACTGCCGGCCCTCGTGTCCCGCGGTGACACCTCTCCGGCGAAACGTCTCGTTCTTCGTAACCGCGGCTGCAGCCCACGCGGCCGGACTGCGTGCCTGCCGACGGTGCCTGCCGGACGCCACCCCGGGGTCTCCGGAGTGGAACGTTCGGGCGGATGCCGTCGGCCGGGCGATGCGGCTGATCCGGGACGGTGTCGTCGAGCGCGAGGGCGTCGACGGGCTGGCCAGTCGGCTCGGGTACAGCCGCCGTCATGTCCAGCGCATGCTGCACAGCCACCTCGGCGCCGGCCCGTTGGCCTTGGCACGATCCCAGCGGGCCCACACAGCTCGCACGCTGATCGAGACCACCACCCTGCCCTTCGCGGATGTCGCCTTCGCCGCTGGATTTGCCTCGGTACGCCAGTTCAACGACACGATCCGCGAGGTGTACGCCCGCGCGCCCGGCCAGATGCGTGCCCGTCGTCCCAGAGGCGACGACAGCCGTCCCGGACGGAGTCAGTTGCGACTGCGGCTGGCGGTCCGGCAACCGTTCGACGGCGACGGTCTGGCGGCGTTCCTGGCCGCTCGGGCGGTCCCGGCGGTCGAGGTCGTCACCGAACGTCATTACGCCCGCGTGCTGCGGCTCAGCCACGGCCAGGGTCTGGTAGCCCTCTCCCTGGGCACCGACCACGTCACGGCGGATCTCGACCTGGATGACCTGCGGGACGTCGCCGGCGCCGTCCAGCGATGCCGTGCGCTGCTCGACCTCGACGCCGACCCGCATGCCATCGGCGAGGTGCTCGGGGCGGACCCGGCGATGGCACCACTGGTCGCCGCACGTGGCGGCCTGCGGGTACCGGGACACGTCGACGGGTTCGAGCTGGCGGTGCGGGCGGTGTTGGGACAGCAGGTATCGGTGGCTCGGGCGCGCACGCTGGCCGGTGACCTGGTCCGGCGCCATGGCCGGGACCTCTCGGGCGGTACGGCGACGATCCGTCATGGCCTGAGCCGGGCGTTCCCGACGCCGGACGCGCTGGCTGCCGCCGACCCCACCACGATGGGAATGCCGGCGTCGCGCGGTCGGGCGGTCGTCGCGCTGGCAACGGCCGTCGCGGCCGGTCAGCTCGACCTGGGACCGGGCGCCGACCGCGACGAAACAGTGTCGACGCTGTTGTCCCTACCGGGCGTGGGCCGGTGGACGGCCGGCTACATCGCGATGCGTGCGCTCGGCGACCCCGACGTGTTCCTCGAAGGCGACGTGGTCGTTCGCGCCGCGATGTCCGTGCTGGGGCTGCCCGCAGCGGGGCGAGCCGCGGCGGCCCATGCGTTCGAGTGGCGACCCTGGCGGTCGTACGCCGTCATGCACCTGTGGCGCCACTCCGCACACCTCTCGAGCTCGACACCTACGAAGGAGCGCCAGTCATGAGCTCAAGCTGGACCACGATGCCATCACCGGTCGGCGACCTGTTGCTGCAGACCGACGGCGAGCACCTCACGTCGATCTCGTTCTCTCCGTTCCACACCCCCGCGTGGCAGGGTCACCTGGCGTCGCCGGTGCTCGAGGCGGCGAAGCGCCAGCTCGAGGAGTACTTCGCAGGGCAGCGTCGCGAGTTTGACGTCGCGCTCGAAGCCGGGGGAACGCCGTTCCAGCAGCGAGTCTGGGCGGCACTGCGCGCGATTCCGTATGGCCAGACCGCGTCGTACGGGGAGATCGCGCGCGGTCTGGGACTGCCGGCGGGGGCCTCTCGGGCAGTCGGTGTCGCGAACGGCGCGAACCCGATCCCGATCATGGTGCCTTGCCATCGGGTGATCGGCAGTAACGGTTCGCTGACCGGTTATGCCGGTGGCCTCGAGCGCAAGCACCGACTGCTGAACCTGGAAATCCCAGGGCTCTACTGAGGAAGGGATTCGAGCCCAGCACCGACTGTGAGTAGGCTGTCCGACGCCGCCAGACGGCAACGCTGGAAGGAAGTTCGTGCGACCCGGGTGCCGCATCACCTTGCCACCTGCTAGGTGCCCATTGTCTAGACGCCGTTCTTTCCCTACGGTTCGACCACTAGTCGAGCGATGGCTCGGCATTGTCTGTGGAAGGGAAGCCAGTGAACAAGAGTCAGTTCATCGAGGCGCTTGCAGCTCACTACGAGGGCAACAAGAGGGCTGCATCCAAGGCCCTGGACTCGGTTGTGGACACGATCTCCCGTGAGGTCGCCAAGGGAGAGAAGGTCGCGATCACCGGCTTCGGAGCCTTCGAGAAGGCAATCCGGCCATCCCGGATGGTGCGCAACCCAGCCACGGGCGCACGGGTCCGCGCCAAGAAGACCGCTGTCCCGAAGTTTCGCGCCGGCGCGGAGCTCAAGGCGGTCGTCTCCGGTGCCAAGAAGCTGCCCAAGCTGAGTGTGGCCAAGGCCACGCCGGCCGCACGCAGCACCAGTGGCAGGTCGGCGCCAGCCGCCAAGTCCAGCGCTGCCAAGAAGGCGTCCAGCACCAGGTCGACGGCCAAGAAGACCACGGCGAAGAAGTCGGCGCCCGCAAAGTCCGCCGCGAAGAAGAGCAGCGCGAAGAAGACCGCTTCGAAGAGCACCACGTCGACGTCGACCGCTCGCAAGTCCGCGCCGACCAAGTCGACGGCGAAGAAGTCGACGGCGAAGAAGTCGACCGCGAGAAAGACCGCCAAGAAGGGCTAGCTGCTAGGGCTAGGGGCGGCTAGGCGAGGCTGCCTCTGCCAGAACCTCTGTGGTCCGAGGCCCGACGCCCAGTCGCACCGCGGCACGCAGGTGGGCCGCTAGGTCGACGTCGCGTCGCAGCGGTTCCAGCCCGGACAGCTCGACCAACACCGCGCCCCCGGTCAGGTGGTGGTGCAGCGACGCTGGACCGAACGCGGGCCGCAGCGCTGCCCCGGGCGAGGCCGTGAGAGCGGTGCTGCCGACCATCTCGATGTCCGCCAGCACGCTTCGCTCATGGGCTGCGGCACGCCGCAGGAAGCACTCCACGGCGGCTGGTGTGGCGGCCGGCAGATCAGCCGGAAAGACCGCGACAGCGGCTTCCGAACGGTGCTGTCGGACCCATGACATGCCCCGCCGCACCGCGTCGTTCATGCCGGCGAGGTCGTCGGTGACGACGAGGACGTCTGCATCGCCGGGCCAGGGCTGCGGCCACTCGTTGCCGGACGTTACGACCACGACGGTGCCCACCGACAAGGCCGCGGCCACGGCGGCCACGGTGTCGAGGGCAAAGGCGCGCGCCAGCGCCATCCGCTGCGGCTCGTCGACGCCCACGAGCCGAGTCTTGGCCGCTGCGGCAGGCTTGACCGGGACGACAGCCAGCCAAGGTGCGGCGCGCGACATTGGGCCGATCCTGCCAGCGTCGGCATGAGCGGCCGAAGCCGGTGCCGGAGACCACCTCGAGCCCTTCGGCATGGTCATAGGCTTCGGCCACAGACGGTGAGGAGAGGCTCCGTGGCGGCACGAGACCGAGGACCGTTGCTCACCGCGGCGGTCGTCGTCATCCGGCCACTGCTGATGGTGTTGACGCGACGGGAGTGGCACGGCGCCCAGCACCTGCCCGAGCACGGGTTCGTCCTGGCGGCCAACCACATCTCACATACCGACCCACTGGTGCTGGCCCACTTCGTCAACGACGCGGGGATCCCGCCGCGCTTCCTCGCCAAGGCCGGTGTGCTAGCGGTGCCGGGGCTGGGACGCCTGCTCCGGGCGACAGGTCAGATACCCGTCTACCGTGACAGCGCCGACGCGGTGCTCGCGTTGGGCGAGGCCGTGGCGGCGGTCGAGCGTGGAGAGTGCGTCATCATCTACCCGGAGGGGACGCTGACCCGTGATCCGCAGCTGTGGCCGATGGTGGGCAAGACCGGCGCCGTGCGCATCGCGATCGCGACGGGGTGCGAGGTGATCCCGGTGGCCCAGTGGGGTGCGCAGCAGATCCTCAGGCCCTATGCCAGGGTGCCCAGGCTGCTGCCCCGTGCGACGATCAAGATCAGTGCTGGTCCGCCTGTCGACCTAGACGACCTGCGACGCCAACCGCTCACGACAGCCGTGCTCCGCGAGGGGACTGCCCGCATCATGGCCGCCATCACCGCTCAGCTCCGACCTTTGAGAGGCCCTCAGCCCATGTCCGGACGGGCGGCCGGCTGATGGCAAGGGTTGCGGTCATGGGCGCCGGCACCTGGGGCAGTGCCTTCTCGCTGGTGTTGGCGGACGCAGGTAACGACGTCTCGCTCTGGGCGCGACGCGACGCGGTCTGCGCTGTGATCAACGATCTGCACGAGAATCCCGACTACCTCCCCGACGTGCGGTTGCCGGACACCGTTCGCGCCAGTCACGACCCCGCCGACGTGCTCGAAGGCACGGAGGTGGTGGTCCTGGCGGTGCCGGCCCAGATGTTGCGCAACAACCTGGCGGACTGGGCCCCCAAGATTCCCGACTCTGCCGTGATGGTGAGCCTGATGAAGGGCATCGAGCTCGGCACCCTCAAGCGGATGAGCCAGGTGATCACCGAGCTGACCGATGCCCTTCCCGAGCGGGTGGCGGTCATCACCGGGCCTAACCTCGCCCGTGAGATAGCCGCGCGCCAGCCGGCGGCGAGTGTCGTCGCCTGCACCGACGAACACACGGCCACCTGGCTGCAGTCGCTGTGCCACACGCCGGCGTTTCGGCCGTACACCAACCTGGACGTCGTGGGATGTGAGCTGGGTGGGGCGACCAAGAACGTCATCGCGCTCGCGGTCGGCATGACTGAGGGCCTGGGTTTCGGCGACAACGCCAAGGCCTCCGTCATTACCCGTGGTCTGGCGGAGATCGGGCGCCTTGCCGCCGCCATGGGCGCCGACCCGATGACGCTGGCCGGGTTGGCCGGTCTCGGTGACCTGGTGGCAACCTGCTCGTCACCGCTGTCGCGCAACCGCCAGTTCGGCGTGAAGCTCGGGCAGGGCCATGGCGTCGACGAGATCACCGCGTCCACGCGTACGGTGGCCGAGGGGGTCAGGTCGTGTGAGTCGATCTACGGACTCGCCCGTGAGCGGGGCGTCGACATGCCGATCGTGGAGCACGTCGCAGCCGTCGTGCGTGGCGAGCTCGATGCCGAGCAGCTCGTGGTCTCGCTGGTGTCGCGTTCGGCCAAGCCGGAACGGCATTGAGCGGTCTTCAGCGGGTCAGCTCGTCCAGTGCCGCACCCAGGTCGGCCCACAGGTCCTCGACGTCTTCCACACCCACCGACATCCGCACCAGGCTGTCGGGGATCGTCGCCGGTTCGGACTGCCAGCGGCGCCGCCGCTCGAACGTGGACTCGACCCCGCCGAGGCTGGTGGCATGCACCCACAGCCGCGTCGAGCGGGTGAGCGTGTCAGCGGCCGCGGCCCCGCCTTCGAGCTCGATCGCCACGATTCCGCCGAAGCCGGGGTAACGGACGGCCGACACGGCAGGATGCGCCTGCAGCCGTGGCACCAGGGATCGGGCGTTCAGCTGCGCCCGCTCCACCCGCAGGTGCAGCGTCCGCAGACCTCGCACGGCCAGCCATGTCTCGAGCGTGCCGGGGATGGCGCCCATGAGCCGTCGCTGACCGTCCAGGGCGTCGTACGTCTCGTCGTCCTGCGTGACGACCGCGCCGAGCACGGCGTCGCTGTGACCGGCGAGATACTTGGTCGCCGAGTGCATCACGATGTCGGCGCCGAGCCACAGCGGCTGTTGCAGCAGCGGTGTCGCGAACGTGTTGTCGACGACGACGCGCGCACCAGCGGCGTGGGCCCGCGCCGCGATGGTTTCGATGTCGGCGACCTCGAGCGCGGGATTGGTAGGTGACTCCAGCCACACCATCGCCGCGTCGTCGCACGCCGCCACGACGTCGTCGGTCTCAGCGACGTCGACGACCCGTACTCGAAGCCGACCGCGTTGCTCCAGGGTGGCGAGCTGCTGCAGCGTGCCGAGGTAGGCGTGCCGAGGCGCTACCACCACCTCGCCGGGAGCGACCAGGTCCAACAGCGCCGCCACCGCGGCGAGCCCGGAGGCAAAGGCCAGGGCACGACCGCCCTCGAGCCGGCCGAGCACCGCCTCGAAAGGTTCCCAAGTGGGGTTGGCGTAGCGGCCGTACTCGCGTTTACCTCCGGCGACGAAGACGCTGGCGGGCGTCAGTGGCGTGTTGAGAGGTGCGTCAGGTTCGTGCGGTGGACGGCCGGCGGTGACGGCGATCGTGGCCGGCTGTAACGGAGGAAAGTCGCGGGGGTCACTGAGCATGGCAACCATTCTGCTGCCCCGGCGGCCGGTAGGGTCACCGCGATGATCTCGTCGCAGAACGGCGCCGAGCGGCCCCGCGTAGCGGTGGTGTTCGGGGGGCGCTCCAGCGAGCACGGCGTGTCGTGCCTGACAGCCGGCGAAGTGATCGCGGCGATCGACCACGACCGCTTCGACGTGGTACCGATCGGGATCACGACCGAGGGCCGCTGGGTGCTCGAGTCGAGTCGGCCCGGTCGCTTCGCGATCACCGCGGGGGGGCTGCCGGTGGTCGACCCGGACGGCGCCGCTGTGGCACTGGCGAGCGACTCTGGGCGCGAGCTGGTCGTCAGCGAACCCGGCGCGGTGCCGCACCCGCTCGGTGAGGTCGACGTCGTGCTGCCCCTGCTGCATGGTCCGTGGGGAGAGGACGGCACGATCCAGGGGCTGTTCGAGCTGGCCGGCGTGCGTTATGTCGGCGCCGGGGTCCTGGCCAGCGCGGTAGGCATGGACAAGCACTTCATGAAGCTGGTGTTCGCCGCTGCTGGGCTGGCGCAGATGCCGCATATCCTCGTCCGCGCCCAGCAGTGGCAGGTCGACCGCCCAGCGGTGCGTGAGCGCGTCGCCGCCCTCGGCTATCCGGTCTTCGTCAAGCCGGCTCGTGCCGGGTCGAGCTTCGGCATCTCACGCGTCGAAGACCCGGAAGCACTGGACGCGGCGGTGGAGGTGGCTCACCAGTACGACCCGAAGGTGCTCGTGGAGGCGGCGGCTCTCGGTGCCCGCGAGCTCGAGTGCGGGGTCCTGCAGGGCCGAGACGGAGCACCGCCAGAGGCCAGCGTGGTGGGCGAGATCGAGCTGGATAACTCCAGCGGACACACGTTCTACGACTTCGTGGCCAAGTACGTGGACGGCGGCGGCGTGGCGCGGGTGCCCGCCGACGTGCCCGGGGCCGTGGCGCAGGACGTCCGCCGACAGGCGATCGCCGCCTTCGAGGCGCTGGGCTGTGAGGGTCTGGCCCGCGTGGACTTCTTCTGGATGCCCGGCGGGCAGGTGCTGGTCAACGAGATCAACACGATGCCGGGCTTCACGCCGACGTCGATGTTCCCGGCGCTGTGGGCCGCATCGGGACTGGACTATCCGGCGTTGGTGGACCGGCTGCTGTGCCTCGCGCTCGATCGGTCGACCGGCCTGCGCTGAG
>Ga0136612_10000234_pt1 | contig 17582 bp, 14 predicted proteins | sample AntDryUQ224A2306_2_FD_106644 | JGI IMG/M metagenome (GOLD analysis project Ga0136612, IMG submission 106644) | Polar desert sand microbial communities from Dry Valleys, Antarctica - metaG UQ224A (23.06) | ecosystem: Environmental > Terrestrial > Soil > Desert | place: Antarctica: Dry Valley... | reverse complement strand
GTTGACGACAACGCCGGTCGCAATCGTGCCCTGGCTGGTGACGACGCCGGTCACGTGGCCGCCACCGGTGGTGATGTCCGTCGCCTCGCAGCCCTCGAGCAGCTCGAGCCCTTTCCGTTGGGCGGAACGCACGAGCGCGCGTACGGTTGCGACTGGGTCGGCGTAGCCGGAGGTCCGTTCGAAGCACGCGAGCGCAATCCCCGCGACGTCGAGCTCCGGCCACCGGTGCGACACGTCCTCGGGCGCCAGGATCTCCGTCTCGACGCCGAAGCGCTGCTGCACCGGGACGACGTCTCGGATCGCCTGCTCCTGGTCGGCCGGCGCAATCACCATGTAGCCGTGCTGGACGAAGCCGACCGGACCGCCCAGCTCTTCCTCCGCGTTCGCGAACTTGCCGGCGCCGCGGACGGCGAGCCTGATCGCGACCTCGTTCGAGTAGTGCTGGCGGATGTGGGCGGCGGAGTACTGGGTCGAGCCGCCGCAGATCTCCGACTTCTCGACGAGCACCACCTGGCCATAGCCGAGCTTCGTCAGGAAGTGGGCGACGCTCGCCCCGATGATCCCGCCTCCGATCACGACCGCATCGGCCTTCTCGATCACACGCTCCTCCTCTCGGCTTTGCCGTCGACGCCAACCACGACTCCGTACAGCCGGAGCGCCGCCTCGTGGGTGACCTTCTCATTCAGGACGTCCTCGGCGACGGCGGCAGGATCGCGCTCGAAGGGATCCCCCCAGCCGCCGCCGCCGGCCGTCCGGTGGTCGTAGACGTCGCCCGCCTCGATCTCGATCGAGAACATCGGCGGCAGCACCTCCTCGCTCCCGTCCGGCCGTCGCAGCACGTTGGCCGAGAGCCCGCCGGGGCCGCCGCCCGCCAGTCCGTAGGGCGGATGCTTGGCCCGGTCGGAGCGGACGATCAGGGACGTGCGAGGTGTGAGGCAGCGCCAGACGCGCTCGATCGCGAGGCCGCCGCGGTGCAGGCCGGCACCGCCGGAGTCGGCTACGAGCCCGTAGCGCTCGATCACGATCGGGTACTCCGACTCCGCGACCTCGACCGGGATGTTCGCCGCAAGGCTCGCCGGGTTCGTCAGGCCGTCGTTGCCGTCGGCTTCGGGCGTCCCGCCCCAGGTGCCGACGACGAGCTCGTAGAAGATGAACCGATCGCCGTCGGGCCGCTCGGAGCCGAAGATCGCGAGCGTGTTGCCGCCCTCGCCGGCCGCGGGCACGCGGTGCGGCAGCAACTGGGCGAGCGCGCCGCTGACAGCATCGACGACGCGGAACCCGGTGACCCCCCGCATCGAGGAGGCGCCCGGCATCACGACCTCTGCGACCGTGCCCGGCTTGGTCAGGATGTGGATCGGGCGGAAGGCGCCGGCGGTGTTCGGCACTTCGACTGTCAGCGCCGCGCGCACGGCCTGGTAGACGCAGGCCTGCACGAACGAGCGCGTGCTGTTGAGCGAGCCGCGCACCATCGGCGACGAGTCGGTCAGGTCGGCCGTGACCTCGTCGCCGGCGATCGTCACGCGCGCCGTGATCGGCACGTCGCAGACTTCGACGCCGTCCGAGCCGAGGTAATCGGTGAAAGATGCAGTGCCGTCCGGCCAGCTCGCAATCTCCTGCCGGACGAGCCGCTCGGTGTAGTCGATCAGCGAGTCCATCAGCCCCGCGAGCGGCTCAACCCCGTGCCGCTCGGCGAGTGCGACGAGGGCGCGCTCGGCGACCGAGCAGGCTGCGACCTGCGCACCGAGGTCACCGAAGGTCATGCGCGGGATGCGCACGTTCGCCTCGATGATCTTGTAGACGTCCTCGACCGGCTCGCCCTCGGAGTAGAGCTTGAGCCAGGGCAGCCGGATCCCCTCCTGGAAGATCTCGGTGTTGTCGCAGGCACTCGAGCCCGGCAGCCGGCCGCCGACGTCGCCGTGGTGCGCGGTCGTGGCCGTGAAGCCGATCAACTCGCCGCCGAGGTGGACGGGCTTGAAGACGAAGATGTCCTGCAGGTGCATGCCGCCGTCGAAGGGGTCGTTCATCACGAACACGTCCCCGGGGCGGATCCGGCCCTCGTAGTGCTGGAGCAAGGTCTCCATCGCGTGGGGGATCGAGCCGAGGTGGAACGGGACGCTGACCGCCTGCGCGACCGTCCGTCCCTTGGCGTCGCAGACGACGGCCGAGAAGTCCATGCCGTCGCGGACGACGGTCGAGTGCGCGGTTCGGCAGATCGTCGTCGCCATCTCGTCGGCCATCGAGGCAAGCGCGTTGCCGACGATCTGCAGCGTGACCGGGTCGACGCGCGCTTTAGTCGCCATCAGCGCTACGTTCCAACACGATCGTGCCGGTAGCCCCGTCGCGCCGCGCCGACCAGCCGGGCGGGACGACGACGGTGGTGTCGTACTCATCTACGAGCAGCGGGCCCGGCTCAGGCGTCGCGCCGAGAGAGGAACGCGTCCGCACCGGCACGTCCAGGTCGGCGCCGCCGACGTGGATTCGGCGGCTGGCGGCGGCCGGACCGGCGCCGTTCGCGCCGTCGAGGTGGAAGGAGCGGGTCGCGGCTGCCTCGCCGAGCGCCGCCAGGCGCAGCGCCCGGATCTCGACCGGGGAGCCCGCCTGGTCCTTGACGCCGTAGAGCCGCTCGTGCTCGTCCTCGAAGCGGGCGCGCAGCCCGGCCAGATCGCTGCCGGTCGGGAAAGTGACTTCCACCTCCCAGCTCTGGCCCCCGTAACGGAGATCCGCTGTCCGCGCCCACTCGACTTCCGAGCGTCCCTCGAGCGCGTGTCGGAGCCGGGCCTCCATCTCGTCGAAGAGCGCGGCAACCACCGCCGGATCGACCGTATCCACGTCCAGGTGGCAGGTCCGCACCTCGTGGAACTCCGGCCGCGCAAAGAGGAGCCCGACGGCGCTGAAGAGGCCCGCGACCGCCGGCACGAGCACGGTCCGCATGGCGAGGTCCTCCGCGAGCCCGGCCGCATGGATCGGGCCGGCGCCGCCGTAGGCGATCAGCGCGAACTCGCGCGGGTCGCGGCCCTTCTCAGAGGAGACCGATCGCAGCGCCCGCGTCATGCGTGCGTTCGCGATCCGGTGGATCCCGCTCGCCGCCTCGAGCAGCGTCAGCCCGAGCGGCTCGGCGACGCGCCGCACGGCCTGCTCGGCGAGCTCCGCGGAGATCGTGACCTGCCCGTCGGCGACTTCGCCGGCGGGCATGTAGCCGAGCAGGACGTTCGCGTCGGTAACCGTCGGCTCGACTCCTCCGCGCCCGTAACAGGCGGGGCCGGGGTCGGCGCCCGCGCTGTGCGGTCCCACCTGGAGGCCCCCCGCGGGGTCGAGCCAGGCGATGCTGCCACCGCCGGCTCCGACCTCGGCGATGTCGATCGTCGGGATCCGCAGCAGCTCGCCGGCGCCGCGGATCAGCCGGCTTCCGGCCGACATCGAGCCGCCGACCTCGTACTCGCGGCCGCGCGAGATCGCGCCGTCCTCGATCAGAGAGGCCTTCGCGGTCGTGCCGCCCATGTCGAAGGCGAGCAGGTTGTCGACGCCGAGCTGCTGCCCCATTCCCCGCGCGGCGACGACGCCTGCCGCCGGTCCCGATTCGAGTGCGAAGACGGGCCGCTCCTTCGCGTCGTCGGCGGTCATCACGCCGCCCGACGACTGCATGATCTGGAGCGGCCCGTCGATCCCGATCCCGTCGAGGCCGGTTTGGATCCGGTCGATGTACGACGACATCAGCGGCCGCACGTAGGCGTTGACGACGGTGGTCGCGGAGCGCTCGTACTCGCGCTGCTCGCGCAGGATCTCGCTCGAGAGGGAGACGTTCACCTCCGGCAGCTCCTCGGCGAGGATGGCGCCGAAGCGCTGCTCGTGCTCGGGGTAGAGGTAGGAGTGCAGGAAGCAAACCGCTACCGACTCGACTCCGGTCGCGCCCAGACGGGCGGCGAGTGAGCGGCTTTCGGCCTCGTCGAGCGCGCGAACGACGGTGCCGTCGGCGGCAACGCGCTCGTTCAGCTCGAAGCGGAGATGCCGCTCGACGAGCGGCGGCGGCTTGCGCCAGAAGAGGTCATACATGTGCGGGATCCGCAGCCGTCGCAGCTCGAGCACGTCGCGGAAGCCGGCGGTCGTGACGAGCGCGGTCGGGCTGCCGCGCCGCTCGAGCACGGCGTTCGTCGCCACGGTCGTGCCGTGGACGACCTCGGCGACCGGCCCGTCTGCGAGGCCGCCGACCGCTTCGACGACCGCGCGGTCGTAGCGCGGCGGCGTCGAGAGCAACTTGCGAATGGAGACGCGGCCGTCCGCGCCGTGGAGGATCACGTCGGTGAAGGTGCCGCCGACGTCGACGCCGACGCGGGCTTCGGCGGCTCTCACTCCGGCAGGTCCAGGAGGTCGGCGAGGCGCTGACCCTGGTTGAGCGCGATCCGGATCTCGTCCTCCGCCTCCTGGATCGCCTGCGCCCGGGCCTCCACGGCCGGCCAGTCCGCGGCGGCAACGACGAGGATCGCGTCGCTGTCCGCTATCACCTGGTCGCCGGGCGCGATCTCGACGCCGCCGATCGTCACCGGCTCGCCAATCGAGACGACCCGCTTCTTGACGCAGCTCGCAGGTGCGAAGCCGCCGTGGAAAACCGGGAAGCCGAGCGCGGCCAGCGCGCCGCCGTCCCGGATCGCACCGTCGATCACGAGGCCCTGGATCTCGTGGTACTCCGCGTCCATGGCGGCGAGCTCGCCGAAGTGGCCGCAGTCCGTGCGTCCGCCGGCATCGACGACGAGGACCGAGCCCTCGGGAGCCTGCTCGAGCAGTCGGTGAATCGCCAGGTTGTCGCCGGGCGCGCAGGCACTCGTCACCGCCGGGCCGCAGACAGCAACGGTGACCGTGATCGGGGTCAGGCCCTCGACGAACCGAGCCGCCCCGCCCGCCGCCTGCAGAACCTCCGGCGTGGAATAGAAGATCACAAGAATGAAATTTGCGATTTCATGTTGCGTCCGGGCCGAGCGTAAACGAGACTGGCGCCGAATGGAAGGGACGGCCGAGGCAGAGTTCGAGATCGAGCCGCTCGAGGAGCGGGAATCGATCGAGCAGCGGGTGGCGCAGTCGCTGCGCACGCTGATCGTCGCCGGGCAGCTGCCCGAGGGCACGCAGCTCGTGCAGCGGGAGCTCGCGGCGAGACTCGGCGTCTCGCAGACGCCGGTGCGGGCGAGCCTCGGCCGCCTCCAGCGGGAAGGCTTCGTGGCCGTCGGCGCGACCGGACGTGCCTTCGTCAGCCGGCTGACGCGCGAGGACTTCGAGGAGATTTACGCAGCGCGGCTCGGGCTGGAGGGGCTCGCCGCCAGGCTCGGCGCGGAGGCGGTCAATCCGAGAGAGCTCGCGCGCATGCGATCGACGCTGGGCAGGCTCGAGCAGGCCGCGGCCACGCAGGACGTCGACGCCTACCTCGCGCTCCGGTGGGAGTTCTACGGCACGTGCTACCGGGCGAGCGGCCGGCGCCGCCTCGTTGAGGAGGTCGAGCGGCTCTACTGGCGCTCGGAGCGCTATAACCGCATCGTCCTCTCGACCGCGCAGCGGTTCCAGGAATCCCTCGGCCGCTACTCCGCGTTCTTCGCGAACTGCCAGGCGAACGACGGCCTCGCAGCCGAGCGCGGCGTCCAGGACAGCCTTCGCTGGGCGGTCGACAGCGCCGCGGGCGAACTGCCGTCGGAGTCTGAGTTCGCTTGAGCGTCGCCGTCCAGGAGCTACGCGAAGCGCTCGTCGCTGCGCTCGGCGACGGTGCGCGCGTCTCGGACGGCGACTCCGAGCGCGACCTCCACGCCTCCGACATCACTTTTCACCGGCCACAGCGGCCGGACCTGGTCGTCTACCCGACGTCGACGGAGGAGGTCTCGCGCGTGCTCGCGATTGCGAGCGAGCGGCGCGTCGCCGTGACGCCCTTCGGCGCCGGGTCGAGCCTCGAGGGCCACGTGATCCCCACCCGTGGCGGCATCAGCCTCGATCTGTCCCGCCTGAACGGGATCCTCGAGATCGCCCCGGGCGATCTCAGCGCGACCGTGCAGGCCGGCGTGACGCGAATGGCGCTCACGCGTGCAGCCGGGGAGCACGGGCTCTTCTTCCCCGTCGATCCCGGCGCGGACGCAACGCTCGGCGGCATGGCGGCGACGAACGCGGCCGGGACGACGACGATCCGCTACGGGAAGATGCGCGCCAACGTCCTGGCGCTCAAGGCAGTGCTCGCCGACGGGACGATCGTCAGGACGGGCAGCCCGGCACCGAAGTCGTCGGCCGGGTACGACCTGACAAGCCTGCTGGTCGGGTCCGAAGGGACGCTCGCGGTGATCACCGAGGTGTGCGTCCGCCTCTACGGCATCCCGGAGCACATCGTCGCCCAGCGCATCTCGTTCGCCACGATCGACGCGGTGTGCCGGACCGCAGCCGCTGTCGTCGCCGCGGGCTCGGCGGTCACCCGCCTCGAGCTGCTCGACGCCTGGACGCTCAGGGCGATCAACGCCTACAACGGCTCGAGCTACCCGGAGGGCCCGTGCCTGCTCGTCGAGGCGGCGGGAACGGAACTGTCGGTGGAGGCGGACCTCGTGCTCGTGCGCGAGCTGGCCGAGGCGGAGGGCGCGACCGAGATCGTCGACGAGCGCGACCCGGCCGGCCGCGCCAGGCTGTGGGCGGCCCGGCACGACGCCGCCTACGCGATGGCCGCGATCTCGCCGGGACGGCACGAGCGCGCGACCGACACCTGCGTCCCTGTCTCCGAGCTGGCCGGTGCAGTCGCGTTCGCACGCGCCGAGGTGGAGCGCCTCGGCCTCGACGCGGCCATCCTCGGCCACGCTGGGGATGGCAACGTCCACGTCAGCCTCCAACTCGACCCCGACGATGCGGCCGAGCTGGCGCTCGCCGACGAGCTCGTCGAGCGGCTGGTGGTCGACGCCCTGGCGCGGGGCGGCACCTGCACGGGCGAGCACGGCATCGGCCTCGGCAAGATCGCGGCGCTCGAGCTCGAGCATGGCGACCTCGTGCCGCTGATGCGTGAGATCAAGCGAGTCTTCGACCCGCACGGGATCATGAATCCCGGCAAGGTGTTCACCGATGGCTGACGACCTGCCGTTCGAGCGCCCGGGCAAGATCGTTTGCGTCGGCCTGAATTACCGCGACCATGCCGAGGAATCGGGGATGGCGATCCCCAAGTGGCCGCTGCTCTTCGCCAAATGGCCGAGCTCCGTGATCGGCCCCGGCAGCCCAATCGTCCTCCCGCACCAGGCGAAGGATGTCGACTGGGAAGCCGAGCTCGGCGTCGTGATCGGAAAGCGCGCGCAGCGGGTGACGCACGCCGAGGCGCTCGACCACGTGGCCGGCTACTGCTGCGCGAACGAGGTGAGCGCGCGCGACGTCCAGTTCGCGGACGGCCAGTGGACGCGCGGGAAGTCGTTCGACACCTTCGGCCCGGTCGGGCCGATCACTCCTGCCGCTTCGGTGCCGGACCCGCAGGTGCTGGGGATCCGCTGCCTGCTGAACGGGGAGATCGTCCAGGACTCCTCGACCGAGCAGATGGTCTTCACGGTCGCAGAGGTGATCGCGTTCATCAGCGACGGGATCACGCTCGAGCCGGGCGACCTGATTCTGACGGGCACGCCGCCGGGCGTCGGCCTGGGGCGAAAGCCGCCGCTCTACCTCAAGGACGGAGACGAGGTGACGATCGAGATCGACGGGCTCGGCTCGCTGACGAACCCCGTGCAGACGGCGTGACTCTCGCGAGCGAGCTGCGCGCGCGCTTCGGCGAGGAACTCGTGCTCGACGGCGTCCCGGCGGAGTACCTCTCTGATGCGACTGAGGCACGCGGGCTGCGCGGCCACGCCGACGCGGTCGTGCTGCCGCGAACAGCGGAGCAAGTCGCCGAGGTCGTCGCGTGGTGCTACGAGCACGATGCCCCGATCACGCCCCGCGGCGGCGGCACCGGCTTCGCGGGCGGCGCGGTCCCGCTCGGCGGCGTCGTGCTCGGGCTCGAGCGGCTGCGGAGCGTGCGCTCGATCGACCCGCTGCTCTGGCGGATGGAGGTTGAAGCCGGGGTGACGACCGCTGACGTGCGCAGGCTCGCCCGCGAGAACGGCCTGCTCTTTCCGCCTGATCCCGGCGCCGCCGAACAGTCGCAGATCGGCGGCAACGTCGCCACGAACGCGGGCGGCCCGCATGCGTTCAAGTACGGCGTCACCGGCGATTGGGTCACGGGCGTCGAAGCAGTCGTCGCCCCCGGCGAGCTCGTCGCCGTCGGCGGCGCGATCCGCAAGGACGTCGCCGGCTACGACGTAAAGAGCTTGCTGATCGGATCGGAGGGAACGCTCGGGATCATCACCTCGGCCTGGCTGAGCCTCGCTCCGGCGCCGGAGGCGGTCGCCCCGGTCGTCTCGCTGCACTGCGGGACAGCCGAGGGCTGCGAGGCGCTCGCGCGGGTGCTCGGCAGCGGCCTCCCGGTTTCGGCGCTCGAGTATCTCGACGCCGAGACCGTGCGTCGCTCGGCCGACTCCTTCCCGGTGCCACTGGGCGCCGGCTTCCTGGTGCTGACGGAGGTGGATGGCTCCGCCGAGGAGGTGGCGCGCCTGCGCGAGGCCGTGCTCGAGGCGGTGGGTGAGGACGCGCTGTCGGTCTGGGCACCGAACGGCGCAGCCGAGATCGCAGCGCTCTGGCGCTGGCGCGACGGCGTCTCGCTCGCGGTTCAAGCAGAGCGCGGCGGCAAGGTCAGCGAGGACATCGTCGTTCCCTTTGACCGGCTCGCCGAGGCGATCGAGGAGACGCTCGCGATCGGCACCCGCCATGATCTGGCCGCCTGCAGCTGGGGGCATGCCGGTGACGGCAACCTTCATTCCACGTTCCTGATCGACCCCAACGACGAGCAGGAGCGCCAGCGCGCGGAACGTGCCGCGGACGAGCTCTTCGAGCTGGCGGTGCGGCTCGGCGGCAGCGTCTCGGGCGAGCACGGCCTCGGCCTCGTCAAGTCCGGCCGGCTCGCGCGTCAGTGGGCGCCCGCGGCGGTGGCTCTGCACGGAGCGGTGAAGTCGGCGTTCGACCCGAAAGGGCTCTTCAATCCAGGGAAGAAGCAGTGACTCGCCCGCGCGTCCACGTCTCCGGGAAGATCCCTGTGGTCGTCACGGAAGCACTGGAGCGGGATTTCGAGCTCGTGCCGGGTCCCGGCGGCGCGGACGGGATCCTCTCGCTGATCACGACCCAGGTCGACGCGGACTATCTCGACGGCGCAGGGCCGCAGCTCGCCATCGTCGCCAACTACGGCGTCGGGCTCGACAACGTCGACCTCGATGCCGCCCGCACACGCGACGTGCGCGTCGCCAACACGCCGGACGTCCTGACGAAGGCCACGGCCGAGTTGACGATCGCCGTCACGCTCTCCCTGATCCGCCGGGTCGCGGAGGGCGACCGGTTGCTGCGCAGCCAGAAGACGTGGTCGTTCTCGCTTGATTTCATGCTCGGCGAAGGGCTCCAGGACCGGACGTTCACGATCGTGGGGCCGGGTCGGATCGGTCGCGAAACGGCGAGGCTCGCCGAGGCGTTCGGGGCACGTCCGGTCTTCGCCGGCCGGGACGACGATCTCCATGCCCTGCTCGCGGATGCGGACGTCGTCAGCCTCCACTGTCCGCTGACCCCGGAGACGCACCACCTGATCGACACGGCCGCGCTCGCGGCGATGCGCCCGTCGGCCGTGATCGTCAACACGGCGCGAGGCGCGATCGTCGACGAGACTGCGCTCGTCGACGCGCTCGTCTCCGGCGGAATCGCGGGCGCTGCGCTGGACGTGTTCGAGCACGAGCCGCGGGTCAGCGAGGAGCTCCTTCGGCTGGAGAACGTCGTGCTGACGCCGCACATCGGCAGCGGCACCCGCCGGACGCGCGAGGCGATGGGGCTGCTCGCGGTCGCCGCGCTGCGCGACGTCCTGCTCCACGACCGCCGTCCGGCGAACGCGGTCGTCTAGCCGGATGACGAGCCCCTACGACCGCCCGATCGACCCCGCCAAGCGCCGCAGCGGCGCCCTCACCGAGGGACCGAGCCGAGCCGGAGCGCGAGCGATGCTCAAGGGAGCGGGATTCGACGACGACGACCTCGCAAGGCCGCTCGTCGGCGTCTGCACGACGTGGATCGAGACGATGCCGTGCAATCTCAACCAGCGTGCGCTCGCCGTCCACGTCAAGCGCGCGATTCGCGAGGCGGGCGGCACGCCGATGGAGTTCAACACGATCGCGGTCTCCGACGGCGTCTCGATGGGGACCGAGGGGATGCGGGCGTCACTGGTTTCGCGGGAGGTGATCGCCGATTCGATCGAGCTCGTTGCCCTGGGCCACCTGCTGGATGGGCTCGTCTGCCTCGTCGGCTGCGACAAGACGATTCCCGCAGCCGTGATGGCGTTGTGCCGGCTCGACCTGCCCGGTCTCGTCCTCTATTCGGGGACGATCGCTCCCGGGCGCTTCCGCGGGAAGGACGTCACGATTCAGGAGGTGTACGAAGCGATCGGCGCCCACGCCGCCGGGCACCTGAGCGACGCCGACCTGCACGAGCTCGAGTCCGTCGCGTGTCCGGGCGCAGGTGCCTGCGGCGGCCAGTTCACGGCCAACACGATGTCGACGGCGCTCGAGTTCCTCGGCATCTCGCCGGCCGGACTGAACGGCATTCCTGCGCTCGACACGACGAAGAAGGAGAGCGCGGAGCGTGCCGGGACGTTGGTGATGCAGCTCGTCCGCGACGACGTTCGGCCGTCGCAGATCGTCACGCGCGCGTCGCTCGAGAACGCCGCCGCGGCCATCGTCGCCACGGGCGGCTCGTCGAACGGGATTCTCCACCTGCTCGCGATCGCAGCCGAGCTCGGGCTCGAGTTCACCCTGCGCGACTTCGACGAGGTCGCGGCCCGCACACCCGTGGTGATGGAGATCAAGCCCGCCGGCAGGTTCGTCGCGACCCACGTCCACGCGGCGGGAGGCGTTGCGCTCGTCGCTCGCGAGCTGGCAAAGCGAGGGCTCATCCACAGCGACGCGGTCACCGTCGACGGGCGGACGCTCGGCGAGATCGCGGACGCCGCTGTCGCGACCGCCGGCCAGGAGGTCGTCGTCCCGATCGAGACGCCACTGAAGTCAAGTGGCGGGCTCCGCGTGCTCTGGGGCAACCTCGCCCCGGACGGATGCGTCGTGAAGCTCTCGGCCCACGACCGCCGCGTCCATCGCGGCCCGGCCCGAGTGTTCGACACCGAGGAGGACTGCTTCGCCGCGGTCTCGGCGCAGCGAATCCGGGCCGGAGACGTCATCGCCATCCGCTACGAAGGTCCGGCGGGCGGCCCCGGGATGCGCGAAATGCTCCAGGTCACGGCGGCCATCGTCGGAGAGGGCCTCTCGGAGGAGGTCGCCCTGATCACGGACGGCCGCTTCTCGGGTGCCACGCGCGGCTTCATGGTCGGCCACGTCGCCCCGGAGGCGTTCCGCGGCGGGCCGCTTGCCGCCGTTCGCGACGACGACGTGATCGTGATCGACGTGGACGCGCAGGAGCTGCGGGTCGAGCTCTCGCCGGAGGAGCTCGCCGCCCGCCTCGAAGGCTGGACGGCGCCGGAGCCTCGCTACCGGAGCGGCGCGCTCGCCAAGTACGCAGCACTGGTCTCTTCGGCGTCCGACGGCGCCGTCACCTGGAAGCGCTGACTCCCTGAGCGGTCGCCGCCGAGGGCAGCTCTACATCGCCGCCGCCGCGGTCGCTTGGTCGACGGCCGGCGGCCTGCAGCGGGAGCTCTCGGTGGGCACCTCGACACAGCTGGCCGGCCGCGCAGTCTTCGCCTTCGTCGCGCTCGCCATCTTCGTCGCGGTCACGAACCGCGGCCGCACCTTCGAGGTGTTCCGCTCGATGGGGCTTGCCGGCCTCGGCGTCGCCGTCTGCACGGCGGTCGCCTCGGGCTCGTTCATCGTCGCCCTGAACCACTCGACGGTCGCGAACGTCCTCTTTCTGCAGGCGGTGTCGCCGATCGCGGCGGCATTGCTCGCCTGGGTCGCGCTCCGCGAGCGGATCACCCGGAGGGCCGGGAGCGCGATGGCGGTCGCGCTGCTCGGCGTCGGCGTGATGGTCGGCGGCCCCGGCAGCGGCGGCGTAATCGGGATCGGCTTCTCGCTCCTGATGACGCTCGCCTTCGCCGTCGGCGTCGTGATCACGCGGCACCGCCGCGACATCTCGATGGCGCCCGCGATCTGCCTTTCGCAGCTCCTCCTCGTCCTCGCGATCGGGCCGTTCGCCGAGCCTGCGTCCGTAGGTCAGCGCGACCTCGTCTTCCTCGTCCTGCTCGGCGTCGGGCAGATGGGCGTCGGGCTCGTGCTCTTCACGATGGGCGCCAGGCTGATCGTGGCGTCCGAGGTGGCGCTGATCACGCTGCTCGAGGTCGTGCTCGGGCCGTTCTGGGCGTGGGTCGCCGTCGCGGAGAAGCCGGCGCTCGCGACGGTCGTCGGCGGCTCCGTCGTGGTCGTCGCCGTCCTCCTCCAGGCGACTGCACCGGCGGCGGCCGACCTCAGCGCGAAGCGAGCGCCCGAACGGCTGCGACGATCTCGGCCGGCCCCGGCAACGTCGCCGTCTCGAGGTCCTTCTGGTAGGGCATCGGGTGCGAGGCGGCGCCGACGCGGATGATCGGGGCGTCGAGATCCCAGAAGCAGTGCTCTGCCGCGTGCGCGGCGATCTCGGAGCCGAAGCCGCAGAACTGAACTGCCTCGTGCGCGACGACGAGCCGGTGCGTCTTCGCCACGGACGCCGCGATCAGCGCGGTGTCGAGCGGGACGAGCGTGCGCGGGTCGACCACCTCGACGCCGACGCCCTCCTCCGCGAGCTCGTGTGCCGCCCGCAGCGCGTGAGGCACCTGCGCGCCGAGCGCGACGACGGTGACGTCCGTCCCCTGCCGGGCGATGCGCCCGACACCGAGCTCGATCCCGTAGCGCTCCTCCGGCACCGGCGCGGGCTCGCCGAAGAAGAGGAGTTTCTGCTCGAGGAAGATGACCGGATTGTCGCCGCGGATCGCCGCCGAGAGCAGACCCTTCGCGTCGTACGGGGTCGAGGGCATCGCGACGACGAGACCCGGGATGTGCGCGAAGAGCGCCTCCAGGCTCTGGGAGTGCTGCGCGCCCAGCCGGACGCCGCCGCCCGAGACCATCCGGAGCACGAGCGGGATGCTCGGCGTCCCGCCCATCATGAAACGGAGCTTCGCGGCCTGATTCATGATCTGGTCGAAGGCGACGCCGGCGAAGTCCGAGAACTGCAGCTCGACGACGGGCCGCATCCCGGTCAGCGCCGCGCCGATCCCGCAGCCGACGAAGCCGCTCTCGGTCAGCGGGGTGTCGCGGATCCGCTCGCCGCCGTAGCGCTCGTAGAGACCCTCGGTCGCGCGGAAGAGCCCGCCCACCCTGCCGATGTCTTCGCCGATCACGATCACATTCGGATCGGCGTCGAGCTCGAGCTCGAGCGCCTCCCGCACGGCGGCGACGAAGCCGAGCTTCCGCTCCGTCTCCGCGGCGGGCGCTGGGTAGCTCCGCTGCGCCCCGAACACCGCCGGCAGGAGATCGTCGGCGCTCGCATCCTCGTCGGCGAGCGCAGTCTCGATCGCGAGCTCGACGTCGCGCTCCACCTCGCGCAGGACAACCTCGATGCGGTCGTCGTCGAGCTCCCCGAGGTCTCGGAGCATCCGCTCGAACCGCGGGAGCGGGTCCTTCGCTTCCCACTCCTCGACGAGCGCCGGGTCGCGCGTATCCGGGAGGTTCGCGCGCATGGAGTGCTGCATCCGCCGGAACGTCTTCATCTCTAGGAGTGTCGGGGCGGCTCCCTCGCGGGCCCGCGCGAGCGCGCATGCGACCGCGTCCTCGACGGCGAGCAGGTCGTTCCCGTCCACGATCTCGCCGGCCATCCCGTAGCCGGCGGCGCGGTCGGCGAGATCCTCGACGGCGCGCTGCGCTCGCCAGTCGGCCGAGAGCGCGAACTGATTGTTCTCGCAGATGAAGACGACGGGAAGCGCCCAGGTCGCGGCGAGGTTCATCCCCTCGTGCACCGCGCCCTGGCCGGCAGCACCGTCGCCGAAGAAGGCGACCGCTGCCTGCCCAGTCCTGCGCAGCTTCGCGGTCAGGGCCGCTCCGCACGCGTGCGGGATCCCAGCGCCGACGATCCCGTTGCAGCCGAGGATGTCGAGCGAGAGGTCGGCGATGTGCATCGAGCCGCCGAGCCCTTTGCAGTAGCCCGTCCGCTTCCCGAACATCTCGGCCATCATGCGGCGAAGATCGGCCCCGGCCGCGATCAGGTGGCCGTGCGAGCGGTGATGGCCGACGAGGTAGTCCGTGTCGCGCATGACGCCGGCGGCGCCGACGGCGATCGCCTCCTGCCCGACGCAGCTGTGCGCCGTCCCGAAGATGACACCCTGCTGGAAGAGCTCCGCGGCGCGATCCTCGAAGCGGCGGATCAGCGCCATCAGGCGGTACTGCTCGATCAGCGGCGGCCGGTCGGCGGGCCGCTCCGCCACGACGCTCATCGCGGCGGCCGCTGATGGAATTCGAAGATGTAGCCGTCCGGGTCGAGCGAGTAGAGGCTCTTGCCGCCTTTGTGCGGGCCTGCTCCCATCTCGACCGGTCCGTCCGAGCGGAACGTGACGCCGCGCGCCAGCAAGTCATCGTAGAGCGCGTCGATCCCGGTCACGAAGACGCAGAAGTGCCCGGTGCCGTGGTGCGAGGGCGGGGAGCTCCCCGAGGGGCTCTCGCACCCGTGGTACTGGATCAGCTCGACGTCGAAGTCGCTCTCCGGCACGCGCAGCATCGCGATCTCGAGCCCGGTCGCCTCGGGGACGCCGACGATCCGCGTGATCTCGCGCTCCTCGTAGAGGCGGCGCCACAGGAGCTCCAGCCCGAGCAGGCCGCAGTAGAACTCGAGCGAGCGGTCGAGGTCTGAGACGGTGATCCCCGCGTGACGCGCTCCATCGATCGTCCACGCGCTCATGGGGTTAACGTACTTCGGAGGTGGGACAGATGCTCGAGAACCGGGTCGTCCTCGTCACCGGGGCCGCGAGCGGGATCGGCCGTGAGATCGCCGAGCGCTTCATGCGCGAGGGCGCCCGCGTGACCGGCTTCGACCGCGCGGGTGACGTGGCGATCAAGGGCGACGTTCGCTCCCCCGCCGACGTCGAGGGCGCGGTCGAGCAGCTGGTGACCGCCGAGGGCCGCATCGACGTCCTCGTGAACAGCGCCGGCGTCCGTGAGATCGGCGACGTCTACACGATGGCGACCGACGAGTGGGACAACGTGATCGCCGTCAACCTGAGCGGCACGTTCTACTGCTGCCAGGCCGCCGCGCGCCGGATGCGCGAGAGCGGCGGCGGCGCGATCGTGAACATCTCCTCGGTCGGCGGCCTGATCGGCCTCGCGCGCCGCCCGGCCTACACGGCGGCCAAGCATGGGGTCATCGGCTTGACCAAGAGCCTCGCTCGGGATCTCGGGCCTGCCGGGATCCGGGTGAACGCGATCTGCCCGGGTCTGATTCGGACGCCGCTGACCGAGCAGTACTTCGTCGACGACGCATTCGAGGACGGACTTCGGACCGTTGTGCCGCAGGGGCGCGCGGGCGTCCCCGCAGACGTGGCCGAAGCGGCGGTGTTCCTTGCGAGCGACCGGTCCGCGTACGTGAACGGGATCGCGCTCCCGGTCGACGGCGGGTGGCTCGCCGAGAAGAGCTTCGCAGCCGGAGAGGACGCCGCGGCCACCTTCCTCGCCTCCAACTCGACCTCGGAGACGTGAGATCCTAGGAGCGCGGGCGCAACTGGTCTGCAGCGCACCTCGGGCGCGCAGCTCTCGCGCGCGTTACCAAAACGGGACCTCCCACCGCCACACATCCGCGACCTTCGTTTTCAGCTCGACTCCGCCTGTCCAGCTCGCGCGGCCACTAGCAATGATCTCGATGACGCCCGTTTCCGGGCGCCGTAGGAGGCGCCCCTGCGCTTGGTTCAGGATGGCATACCGTCCATCGTCGTTGTTCGCCAACCCGAGCCTGACAAGCAGAAGCTGTATCTCGGTCTTATCCTCTTCTGTGTAGGCGGCTTTGTTCAGGAGGTCGTTGATCCGCTGACATCCTGCGGCAATCTCGCGCGTGTCCTCCGAGGCGGGGGGAAACAACCTCGTACGAAGAAGAGGTCTCGTGAGCTTGACCGACGGGATGTTCGTTTCGACCTCCTTTACAGCAGAGCGCTTTGAGGCGGAAGCGAAGCGGCTCGGTGAACTACTCGGTGAGCGACGCAACGTTATCAGCGGCGCGGAGCAGTGCTTCTCGTCCGCCGGGCAAGCCGCCGACGAGCTATCTCGCTTGGGGATTACAAATCTCCGGCAGGATTAGCCGGCAGCGGGGATAGAACGCGGTGGATTCGGTGCTGGATGCGGCTAGACTGCTCGAGCTGCACCATTTGAAGGAAACTCCTGCAAATAAGCGCTTCTCGCCCCCGTAGCTCAGTGGATAGAGCAGCGGTTTCCTAAACCGCGTGCACAAGTTCGATTCTTGTCGGGGGCATCAACGTATCAACGCGGAATGTGCTGCATGTTCGAGGTCTTTCCGGTTCGCGCGGGGCACCCTCAACGTCCGCTGTGCACCGCTCACGACCGCTCATTCGGGGTGCGGACTGGCGCACAACTGGCGCGCAGCAAGACTTGCCATCGCACTAGCTCAGTCGTCGTCGCGGCGAGGGTTACGCTGGCTCGATGGACGAGTTGTGGGCGCGAAGTCGTAGCGGCTCGCATGCCGGGCGTGGCTTTCACTACCAAGACGCGGTCGCGACCGAGCTCGCGCTCTGCGCCTGGCGAGGGGAACTTGACCTGCTCCGGCTGATCCCGGAAGGGCTGGAGGACGTCTCGCTCGAACTCGCCAACCATCGTCTGCACCTGCAGGCGAAGTCACGCCGTACCCACCGCGGCGACTTCTCCGCCAGCGAGCTCGCCGACGCCTGGCGCCACCTCGCGGAGCGCCTCGTCGCTGACCCGAGCGCGCACGTCGGCCTCGTGCTCGAGCGCCCTTTCGTCGTCGAGACCGGCGTCGAGCTCACACTGGCCGACGTCGCCTCAGCGTCCGTGCGAAAGTCGATCGCCGCCTCCGTCGCCGACCTCGTCGAGGCGGCCGACTTCCTCGCGCGCGCCCCACGTCGTGGTTATGCCAGCCGAGCAGACGACCGCGGTCGCGCTGCTCGCCGAACGCCTCTCCATCGCGCCAGCGAGCTGCATGGCCCATTACGCGATTCTCCGGACGCGTCTCGCCGATCTCGCCGACGAGAACGGCATCCGCGGTGTCCGCGAACCGGCGGCGCTGACCGTCGCCGACATCGCCCGGCTGCTCGACGAGGTCAACGAGTCGATCGACCCCTCTGCCCTCGACGAGGCGGTGCGGTCGGGAGCCTGCGCGCTGGTCGACTTCAAGACGGCCGTCGCTGACGCCCGCTTCTACAGCGGAGTCGACGCATTGCCGACTGGGGTCGGAGCGCCAACGTCGAGCGCGGAGGAGGAGCGGCTCAGCCGCGGTCAAGGGCGGGAATGCGTACTCGCGCCGGCGAGCGTACGAGAGTGTCTCTGGAGGGTGTC
>Ga0136612_10000233_pt1 | contig 17587 bp, 16 predicted proteins | sample AntDryUQ224A2306_2_FD_106644 | JGI IMG/M metagenome (GOLD analysis project Ga0136612, IMG submission 106644) | Polar desert sand microbial communities from Dry Valleys, Antarctica - metaG UQ224A (23.06) | ecosystem: Environmental > Terrestrial > Soil > Desert | place: Antarctica: Dry Valley... | reverse complement strand
GGTAGCGGTCCCGTCAGCCCCCCAAACCATTTTGGAACGGGGGTAGTGAACCCCGGCAATGTCGTCCGTGGCGAATGTCGATCCGCCTGATCCCGCGTTTGCTACTACGTTGTCTGCCATGGTGTGATCCTTACCTTAAAAGGGATTTTAAACGGTCGAGTGGAATGGTGACGGTCCCGCCTGTTTTCAGAGAGGCGATGTACTTTACTGGGACCTTCTCCCAGTCGATCACCTTCCCGCACAGGTTGATCTCGCAGCCCCGAGGGAAATATCCTCCAGGCAAAAGGACGCGCTGGCCCCCCGGTCCTCGGCGAATACCGATAGCCCGACGTGCGGCTGATTCGGATCGGTGGCGATATACACCTTGTTCCCGGCATGGACCTTTTGGAACCATGTTTTCGGGTTGAACCAAGTCACTGGGCAACGCCTACGATAACCCCGGTTGCGCTGCCGGCGTTGGTCATGTGGGTAAAGATCGGCATCGGATGCCATACGCCCGCCACGAGGTTGGCAAAGGTTACGCTGGTCCCGTTCACGGTCAGGATAGGGCTTCCCGTGACCCCCAAGTAGATGGCATTGGGGGAAGCGCCGTCGGCGGTTCCATCCATGTCAATGGGTGATGCGCTGGCGGAAACCGCCTTGACGCCCAAGAGCTTCAGCGGGCCGGTTTTGTCTCTCATGTTGCTTTCTCCTCCTCTTTCTTGCGCCGGAGGAGGGACTGCGGCGAGGGGGCTATCCACCCCGCCAGGAGCCCGCCCAATACCGGCAGGATGTAAGTCTTGATGCTGTCGAAGACGTGGAACGCGAAGTCCACCCAGGATTTGCTTTCGGCGATGATTTGCGGGGTGTCCATAGTTCTCCTTACTTCCGGCTGTACCGGGGGGGTGTGGTGGTGTCGGCGTCGGCCGCGTCCTTCATGCGGAAGGGGATCACGTTCGTGGCTTGCGAGTCCATTTCTTGAAGCAGAAGATTGGCAAGCGCGGCTTTACGGGTCGGGTCGTCGGCCTTCTCAATCGCCATCACCAGCTTTTTAGCTTTCGGGCTGAATGCTTTTCCGGCCTTTCGCGCCAGCTTCTCGAAATCGTCCAAGCGCGGTAAGGTGACCCGCGATGCCACTTTCGGGGAAGCCAGGAGGAACGGGGCCAGGATGGAAAGGAATGGGTTCCCGGTGACTAGGCCGGTCCCGATGCCGGCCACGGCGCCAAGCGCGGAACGGCCGGTAAACTGCCGGGGCATGAGCCCGGCCTTCCCATCCTCGCCAAACTGGCCCGCAAGCTGCGCGGTCTTGGCCTTCTCGACCATCTCCGTTCCGAAAATCTTGTCCATGTCCTCCATAAGCTGCTGCTTGTGCGCGGAATTCTTTCCGAACAGGTTTGACACAAAGGACTCGATCCGCTTCTCGCGGGCTTGGTCGGTCTTGCCGATATACTTCTTGAGCCCGTCCAGCTTGTCCAGTTTGTCGGACCAGGCCACCATCTGCTTTTCGTACTCGGGATTTCCGGATTCCCGGGCGGCCTTGATTAGCTCGTCCTTCATCGTGGTTCGGCCCTTTTTCAAGGCTTCATTGACCAGCTTTCCGTCCTCGGAATCGAAGTCGATGGTGACGTCCAGGTTTCGCCGGAGGTTCCGGTATTCCTTTGCGGGGACATTGGGATCGGGGAGGTCTGGAACGCTCTCAGCCTTGCTTCTGGCCTTTGCCAAAACATCCCGCAAATCCGCTGCGCTTAAACCACGTTCCTTGGCAAGCGCCCCGGCCACGGCTTTTAGGTTCTCGCCATTGAAAAGCCGGTCGGCCGCGTCCGCGACGATTGCCGCTTTGTCCGCGCCGGCCTCGGCGGCCTGGGCGGCTGCGAAGTCCGCTTTTGAAATCTCTCCGACGGCGAGCTGGGCGCGCGCGTTGATGGCTGCCTCCTTCGCTTTGCCGGCCGCCTCCTTCGCCTTTTGAAGCGTCTCCGCGTGCCACCAGCCGAAATCCGTGCCGTGCTTCTTCCTGTTTTTCGCTTCGGCGCCTAGCTTTCCGACCTCGGACTGAAACCCCTTTTGCTCGCGCTGCGCCTTGGCCGCCAGCCGCTCATCGGCCTTTGCAATGGTCTCAGTAACGGCTGATTCGGCTTGCGCGTCCTCATATCGGCGCCGGGCGTCGCTGGCGGCGTCCCCCAGGTTTTCCGGCTGCTTCCCGCCGCGGAGGTCGTCGGCGAACCCCTGGATCTTGTCGTTCGCGGCCCGCTGGTATCCGAACGTCCGCCCCGCATTCGCTTGCGACTTCGCCCCCTCAAGGGTCCGGGCCGCGCCCTCTACCGAGATCGGCGGCATCCTCTCCAGGGCCTCGTCCACCTGCTTACGCTCCGGGAGGTACTCGTCGTAATTGTCTATTCGCTCCAGCAGGTCGTCGCCAATCTGGCGTTGGGTGCCGGCGGCCGCCTCCAGGGCTGCGCGGCCCTCCTTCGTGCCCGCCCTGCGGAGGGCTTCCTGGGACACGCCAGAGAACTCCTCGGCCAATCCCCCCACCATCTTGTTGAAGCCCGGGATCGCCTTCGCAAGGGCGGTGTAGGCGGTTTTGGAGATCATCCCGAGGGCCTTTCCCCCAATGGAGAGCGGCAATAGGGGGTCGCTGATGGCGCGGTGAGAGGCTTCGATGAGCCCCGGCCGGGCGGTACTAATGCCCCGGTTCTGCATCTGTGAAAAGTGCTGATCCGGGGTCAGGCCCGGCTGCGCGCTGCGGTCGTACTCGTCCGCCTGGACCTTCTGCTTCTCGACGGCTTTCTTCGCCTCGGGCCGAAAGAAGTATGCGTCGGGGTCGGACATCTCTTGTCCGCGCATCGTCGCGGCTGCCCGGGTGGGGGCGTCGAGAACGTCGATGACCCCCATACCCACGCGGCCGGCGCTGCGGAGAGCCCCGCTCCCCTCAATATTCTGGGCGTTGGGGAAAAGATTACTCTTGTACCTTTCAGGTGGCGGAGTGCCGCGTATCAGGCTTTCGATGTTCCTTCCGGTAGGCTCCGGCGCCCCGTCGTCCTCGAACAGGTCTTCCCCGGTCATGGGGTCAACCATGTCCTCGCCTGTCACGGGGTCCACCTTGACCCGCTTCACTTCGCCGCCCTCCAGCCGCCGGCCGTGAACACGATCCGCCGGCCGTTGCTGTTCACCTTGGTGTCGCCCTCCTTCGGGCCGTTCTTGGCGTCCCAGGCGGCGCGCTTCATCGCCTTGGGGTCGGCGTGCGCGGCCTGGGCCTCCGGGCTCTCGTAGTCCTTTTGCATACCCAGGTAGCCGTTTTCCAGAAGGGAAATCTGGTCGGCCATGTTGTCGATCTTCCGCTGGGTGACGCCCTCCCATTCGCCCCGGTTCGGGAGCGCGGCTTGGGAAAGCTTGCCTTCGTAATCGGACATCGAGCCTTCGCCCGGGGTGCGGGTCAAGGATCGAAGCGTGCTCCGGAACCCGTCCACGTCCGCGTCGAAGGATTTTCCGGCCTCCGTTGGGATCCTGTTCCCGCCGGGGCCGGCGGAATAGCTCCCCTTGAGGGCGTTATAGCTCGTCTGCATCTTGGCTAATTGGGACTTGGCCAGGGTGAGGGCTTGCAACTTGTTTTTGATGTTCTCGGACGCTTTCGGGCTCACCTTCGGGGTGACGGGTCCCAGGTCGCGCTGCTCCCCGGTCATGGGATGCACCTGCACCCTACGGCCGTTGATCTCGTCCCGGTCCCATCGGATGGGCTGATCGCTGCTGGTCCGAAGTCCCGCCTTCAGGCGCTCCAGCTCAGCGCGCTCCTCGAAGGTCATGCCCCCGGCCGGCTGCTGGGGCTTCGTGTCGTCGAAGTAGGCTCTTACCCCCTCGTTTTGATAGGCCCCGGTCCGGAGCGCTTCGTCCTGAAGCTGCTGGCGGTTCGGCTGGAAGGCTGGGACGGGCTGGGTGGCCGCTTCTCCCTGCGGTCCCATGCCGGGCGCCATGTACGGCTGCGCGGGCTTCTCGGGGGTTCCCTGGGCGTATTTCCGGAACTCGGCCTCAGCTTTCGCCTGGCGGTCCTTCTCCTGCTGCTCCACCTGGATCCGCGCCTGCTCGGCCTCAAACTGCTGCTTCTGGCGGTCGGCCTGCTCCTGGCGTATCTGCGCCTCGCGCTCCTCCTGCTGCTGCTGCTGCATGGCCATGACCCGGCGCTGGACCATCTCCTGGTACTGGCGTTGCCGCTCGCCGAAGGCGCCCACGTCCTGGGCGGTCTGGCGAAGACCGGACCCTACGATTTCCCAAGGGTTCGCCGCCATCAGAGCCCAACCCGGGCCGCGTAGCCCCCGTATGCCTGCCGGCGCTGGTCGTCCATGTTCTGGGCGTACTGCCCGAAGCCCATGATCCGGCTTTGCCGGCGCTCCTCGTCCTGCTTCCGGCGCTCCTCGGCGTCCATGCGCTTCTGCTCCTCGAAGCGCCTCTGCTCCTCCTTGCGGTCCCGCTCGGCCTGCTGGTAGGCTTGGTAGGCCCCGAACCCTTGCAGGGCCGTACCGGCCACGCCAAGGCCAAACTGGGCGTAGTCCAGCCCGGAGGGTTTGGCCATCTGTCGCATATCCTGCTCTCGTCCGTATCCGCCGTAGCTCATGCTGTCCTCACCATCCCCAAGGGGTTAGGTCGTTGCTTACCTGTTTCGGCGGCGCGTCCTGGACCCGGCCGTCGTAGATGTATTTGGTATTCCCCTGCGCGTCCTTCACCGTGGTGAAGTCGGTATGCCGCTCCTGATTGCTGAATGTGCCGGCTCCGGTGCGCGTCGTTCCGCCGGAAACAACGGTATATTCCTGCCCGCCCAGGTTGACCTTCCCGGAGGGGTTTTGCTGGAGGAACGTCTGCACGTCCCGGGGGTGGCGGGGGATGGTCTGAGCGGTCATCTGCGGCGTGCTGCCCTTGGCTATGGACATCGCGGTCTCTTCCGGGGTGAGCGGCTGGCCTAAGCGCCGCTTCTCCTCGATGGCGGCAAGCGCCCGCTGGTCCGCGGCCGTCTGGATGGGTGCCCGGGCGGTCTCGCGCTCCTGAATGGCCAAGTCGCGGATTTCCGCGTCGGACTTTTGGGGGTAAAGCGCTTTGAGCTCGTCAAAGGTCGCGGCTGCGGCGGCTTGACCAGGGGTGGCGCTTCGGTACTGGGGCCGAATCGTCCCGTTGTCCATCATCTGCTGGTACATGCCCTGCACGTCCCCGCCGGACGCCTGGACGCTCCGAAGGAGATTCTGTGCCTTCGGATCCTGGACCGAGGAGATAAGGGAGTTGACATCCCCCTTCCCTTCCAGGCGGGACGCTTCGCTCCGGTTGTATTGCTGATCGTACCGCTGGTCCGCGTACTGCTGATCATAGCGATAGTCGCCGATGGCGTCACGCTGCTGGTCGTATCGCACGCCGGCGCGGGTGTCGGAATAATTCTGCTCGTATCGGTAATCCCCCAGGGCGTCCCGATCCCGGCCATACTGGGTTTCCTGGCTGTAGCGCTGATCGCCCACCTGATCGCGGTCTTGCTGGTATCCGCGCTGGTATTGCACATCGCCGCGCTGGTCCGCGTACTCCTGGGCATAACGATAATCGCCCACCTGATCCCGTCCACGCTGGTACTGCACGTCCCCGCGCTGGTCGGCATAGGACTGATCGTACCGGGAATCCCCCACGGCATCGCGGCTGCGGCTGTAGTCCGTTTCCGATTGGTACCGCTGGTCGCCGACGGCGTCGCGCTCCCGGCCGTACTGGACGTCGCCTCTGGAGTCCTGGTATTCCTGGCTGTACCGCTGGTCCCCGACTTGGTCGCGGGTCTGTTGATAACCTCTCTGGTACTGCACGTCCCCGCGGCTGTCCTGGTACTCTTGGCTGTATCTCTGATCGCCGACCTGATCCCGTCCGGCTTGGTAATTGAACTGCTGATCGTACCTCTGGTCCCCGACCTGGTCCCGGGTGCGGCTGTAGTCCGTCTCGGACTGATACCGCTGATCCCCGACTTGGTCGCGGCCGGCCTGGTAGTTGAATTGCTGGCTGTACCGCTGATCCCCGACCTGGTCCCGCCCGATCTGGTAGTTGAATTGCGAATCAAACCGCTGGTCCGCCATCTGGTCGCGGCCGGATTGGTACTGCCGGTCGTAAGCCACGTCCCCGCGGGAATCCTGGTATCGGTTCTCGTCCCGGCTGAAAGACTGGTCGTACCGCTGATCGCCCACGGCGTCGCGGCTTTGCTGGTAACCGCGCTGGTACTGCACATCGCCCCGGGAATCCTGGTACCTGGACGCATCGGTATTCCGGTCGTAGGCCAAATCCTTGCGGGAATCCTGATACCGGCTCTGGTCGATGCCGCGGGCATAGTTGACATCCCCACGGGAGTCCGCATAGCGTGACGCCTCGGTGTTGCGGCCGTATGCCACGTCCCCGCGCTGGTCCTTGTACTCCTGGTTGTACCTCTGATCGCCCACCTGGTCGCGGCCGGCCTGGTAGTTGAATTGCTGGCTGTACCGCTGATCCCCGACGGCGTCGCGGCTGGCCTGGTATCCAACACCCTGGTCGTAGCGTCGGCGGTCCTCGCCCTGGGTGTATGCCACGTCCCCGCGGGTGTCCTGATAGGATTGATCGTACCGCTGGTCGCCGACGGCATCCCGGCCCGCTTGGTAATTGAATTGCTGGCTGTATTTCTGATCGCCGACTTGGTCCCGCCCGGCTTGGTAATTGAACTGCTGGCTGTTCCGCTGATCGCCGACCTGATCCCGCCCGGCTTGGTAGTTGAACTGCTGGTTGAATTTCTGATCGCCGACCTGGTCGCGGCCCGCTTGGTAATTGAACTCCTGGTTGTACCGCTTGTCCCCGACGTTATCCCGGTTCTGCTGGTATCCACGCTGGTACTGCACGTCGCCCCGGGAATCCTGGTACTCCTGAGAATACCGACGGTCGCCCACCTGGTCGCGGCCGGCCTGGTAGTTGAATTGCTGGCTGTTCCGCTGATCGCCGACCTGATCGCGGTCTTGCTGGTAGCCCCGGAGGTACCCAACATCGTCCCGGCCCGCGGCGTATGCCTGGTCCCGGAACGCCGTATCATTCTGCCGGTCTTCGCGGGTGGCGCCGAACTGCTGATCGAATCGGCGTTTGTCCTCGCCCTGGCCGTACTTCACGTCGGCGCGGGAGTCCCCGTACCGCTCTTGATCGACGCCGCGCTCGTATCCGAGATCCTGCCGGCCGGTCTGGAACTCCCGCTCCTGCCCGGCGCGCTGATAGGCTTGGGTTTCGTAGGTGTCCGCCCGGTTAAGCGCGTCCTGGCCATAGGATCGCTGGAGCGCGTTCACCTGGTTCTGAGCGGCAAGGCTTGAGCTATTCGCCGCGGCCAGGGCCTCGTCTTGGCCTCGCTGCGCCTGCTCGGCGGACAGGTTCCCCCGAGCGGCATTGCCGCGGGAAAGCTGGATGGCTTGGTACTGCCGGAGCATATTCGCCCGGTTCGTCGCCGCCTGCGCGCTCTGCACCTCGCCAAAGGTGCCGCTCTGGAGGGCCTGGGTCGTCTTCTGCTGCGCCAGCCCCCCGGCCAGGGTCAGCGGCTTCTGCGCCTGGAGCGGCTGGCCAAGGGCTTGCAAGCCCATCCCCCGCTGGTAGGCGCGGCGGTTGGGTTGGAGTGAAAGAGCCATTAGGTCCGCCCCTGGAGTTTTTCCATCCGGCTCACAAAGCTCTCGATGGAGGTGATACGCTTCGCCATGGCCTGGAGGGTTTCCAGCATGGCTTTTTGGTTGGTGCGATTCCGAACGCTGGAGGCCGTCAGGTACGCCAAGTCGCCGGGCTTGCCCTGGATGGTGCAGGTGGCCGTGGACGCCACCCCGGAAGCCGTGGACACGCGCAGGCGCATGTACTGGGCGCAAATGACGATGTTTGCGGAAAGGGCAGCGCCGATAATGGTTACCCCAGTGGTGACCCAGGTGGACCCGTTCACGCTCTGCTCGACGGTGATAACCGCCCCGGCGATGTTCCCGGATGCCTGGACCACGTTCACGATCAGGTCGGAAATGTCCTGGATCTCCTCTGCTCCGGAGGTCGAATTAAGGACCCCGGTATTGAGGCCGGTTACGACAATCTCCCTCACTTGGCCAGCTCCTCGGCCTGGCGGTACTTTTCCGGCGCCAGGAGCTTTAGGGTGATGCAAATCACGCGGATGTCGTACTCGATGCCGCTTACCTTGGTGGTCTCCGTCTCCATGTCATTCAAGCGAATTGCGGAGCGCGCAACGAAGGCCGCCAAGCCAACCAAGACAATCGCTTCCGTCGCCCATTTTACCGCTTGACGATTCATGGCTTACCGCTCCAGGAGCGCCTTCAAGTCGGCGTTGATCCGCTGCAAACCCTGCCGGACGCGGACGGGCAGGCTGTCCTGGTAGATTCTGACCGTGACGTCCCCGCCGTTGGCGATGAGGGTGAGCGTTGAGTCGGAGTTAAGCACGATCTGATCCACCGTGAACCGCGTGATCGTGGTTGTCGAGTCCCGGACGTACGGTTTGGAAAGCAGGGTCTTGTTCTTCCCGGCGAAAAGCGGGAGGGTGAGAAGAAGCAGGGCGAAAAGGGGTTTCATGGTGGTCCTTATTGCAGGGTGTAGGTAATGGTGGAGTTGTCGCCTACGCCCTTAGTGCCCGAATTGGTGAATATGTCACTCATGGGGCCGGTGGCGGCGGCGCGAAAGGCGAGGTTGATTACCCCGGCAGACAGTATGTAAGCGGAGCCGGCATAAAAGACTCCGTTGTCCCTGACGGTTGGAAGGGGGACCGCTTGATCCCGTGCTGGAATAATCGTCGCATCCATCCCTGTTATCGTGCAAGCGGTGGTGTTGCTGGTTCCGGAGATCGCATTCATGTAGAGCGTGACGCTCTTCCCGAAGCGCACATATCGCGCCGTCGTGGTGACGGTTGTAGTTACCCCTGTCAAGGTCGCGGTGAACGTCCCCTCGTCATAGGTGAACGCCTCGGCGCCCAAGGAGATCGACGTTGCCGCCGCAACGCCCAATACAGGCGTGACTAAGGTTGGGGATGTCGCCCGGACTACGCTTCCCGTCCCCGTGCCTGCAACCGATGTCAGGGCCTTGGAGCCGTTGACCAAAAGGAATTCGGAGGCCGTGACGCTGCTAAATACAGGCGCGAGGGTGAACGTGTGGATCCCGCTCCAGGTCGGTACAATCGCCTGGGAGAGCGCCGGCGCCCCATCCGATCGCATGCCGGTTGTCGCCACGCCGTTCACGGCTGTAAGCCCGATCGTCCCGGTCGGGTTGGCTAGGGTGGTCCCGGTGGGGATGGTCTGGGTGGACAGGACCCCGGAGGCATTGGCGACCACCATTCGATCCCCGGCGCCGGCAAGATTGGATAGGGTTGCCACTCCGGAGGCCGTGACCGCGTCGGCGGTCAGGGTGCCGGTCGTCGTCGGGCTGCCTGCGCGCATGTGAGAGCCCGTGCCGGTCTCGGTATTGACTGCAAAGTTTCCAGACCCATCGGTAACGATGGTCCGGGATGCGGTGAGCCCGGAGGCAATGGTCCCGGAAAAGGTTGGGGTGGTGATGGTCGGAGAGGTGGCCCGGACTACGCTTCCCGTCCCCGTGCCTGCAACCGATGTCAGGGCCTTGGAGCCATCCACGAGGAGGAACTGGGAGGCGGTGACGGAGGAGAAGATGGGGGCATTCGGGAAGGTTGTCACGCCACCAGAGGACACCTCCAGCCCCAGGGTCTGCACCTCGTTGTTGCTTCCGTAGAGCCCGATTTTGCCGTCGCGGACACCCGTTTCTGGGTCTTCGGCCGTAAACCGGATGGTGGCGCCGTCCACATTGGCCGTTCCGCTGCTGCGGTGCCGGGCGAGGATGTACATGTAATCCCCGGCCGCCCCCGTGGTTTGCCCGGTCTGGAGGCGGATCACCTCCGCAGAAGCGGAATTGGCTCCAGAGACATGGATGGGAGCGCCCGGGGTGGAAGCGTTGGTTCCTATCCCCACCCGGTCGTTGGTCGCGTCCCAATAGAAATCATCCTGTGCCACAAGCCCGGCCGTACTGATGACCGGGATCCGCCCCGAGGAGAGCGTCGAAAGCGTGAGATTCCCCGAAAGGGTGGCGGCCGCAAGCGTGGAAGCTCCGGTTACCCCAAGGGTTGACGAAAAGGTCCCGGTGGTTGCGGACAACGCCCCGGTCGAGACAGCCCCGCTAAAGTTCGCCGCCGCGCCGGTCAGGGTGCCGGTAGTGGTTGGGCTGGCGGACATCATCACGCTGCCCGTACCGGTCATGGCATTGGATACAAGCCCCTTGCTCCCATCGGTGAACATGGGAAGGGAAGCGGTCGCGCTGGAGAATATCGGCGCGGCGGTGAAGGTGGCGGCCCCGGTCACTCCCAGGGTCGAGGAGAAGGTCGCAGCGGCCGCGGTAAGGGTGGCGGAGAGGGTGACGGGCCGGGCCAGTGTCATAGCCCCGCTGGCTGTGTTGACAACGTTGATAGGCGCGTCAATAAACACGCCCGATGCGTTATACGCATTAAGCGCCCAAGCCTCGGATGTCGCCGTGGACTGTGCGCCCCATCGCGTCACGCCTGCGCTATTCCAATAAATGGGCCGGCTCTCATTGCCTGCCCCGTTTATCGACAAGCTGGACGCGACCCCATTTGTGCCGATGGTAATGCCACCTGGAACGGACAGAGAGCCCGGAAGCGTGACAGCCGAGGGCAGGGATAGCGTCAGGGTCCCGTCCCCGTCGCTGGTGGAGGTAATTTGATTGGAGGTCCCACCGATCCAAGTGGTCAGGTCCGCGACCGATGCCGCGGCCTTGCTACCGTCGGTGGATAGGAGCCGAGTTGCCGTCGTGCTGGAGAGGATGGGCGCGGCGGTGAAGGTAGCGGCTCCAGTTTGAAGGAGGGTGGACGAATGGGTTACCGCTCCGGTAATCGCCAGGGTACCGGAATACGTCCCGTTATTGACCGCAAGGGTAGTGCCGTTATAGGTAAAAGTGCTCGCGTCGGTGATGAGCCCGCCGGTCGTAAAGTATGGAACGCGCCCGGAGTTGTAATTGGAGAGCGTCACGGCGCCGGAGATTCGCGCCGTGCTGGATGCCAGGAACACGCCGTCCAAGCTGGCGGTGTCCATTTCTTTGGAAATAAGGTGGATAAACGTCCCGTCGGCCTTCTTGGCGATAAGCCGCGACTTGGTGGATGCGTCGATGCCGATCTCCCGCGCCACAAGATCGGTTTCGAGGGTCGCGGTCGTGGTGCGCTGGTGGTGCCGGTAGTACGCATCCGTGGCGGCATAGACCACGGATGCGAGAACGAGAAACAGTCCAATCGTCTTTTTCATAGGTCCCTGTCGATTTCTGTCATGGTGGAGATGTCGCGTACGCCGTCGATGGCGTTGAAGTCTATGAACCCGGTGGTATCCCGCGCCCCGTCGCCGGCGTCGTATTCCAGGGTATCGATCCAGTCCGGGGTCGATTGCGCGTCGGTGAGGTTTGCATACGGGTCGAACACCCCCGCGCCCATGCCGGCCTCGTCCACGAAGCACGCCAGGGCCTGATCGTGGATGGTGCACGGCGCGGTCGTCTTGACCCGGAAGTGTTGGAACTGGGCAATAGGGCGGTGCTCCAGGTACAGCCGGTACTCGCGCTCCAGGGACGGCGAGGAGGCGGCATAGGCCGAGGATGGCGGCGTGAACTTGGTTTCGTTCTCGGTGGCGGTCTCGGGCCAGGAGCTTCCATTCGCGAAAGGAACCCCGGAAAGGTCGTTGGCGATTTTCGCCATCACCGAGTAATACCGGAACTCCACCACGTCCCGGCCGCCGCGGGATTGGAATTGCGCCGGGGTGTACTCCGGCTGCATGATGACCTGCGAATCCGAAACCGAATCCACGTCTGTATTTAGGTTGTCAATCTCAATTTCAACCACGTAGGCATTTTTCGAAATGATGCAGGCGCGGGTGTTGTTCGCAAACGTGAGTACAAGCTGGGCCGTTGTCACGGCATAGTCATAGGTCGTCCAGCCCAATAGCTCCTTGGCATGGAGGACGTACGGGGTGTTGGTCCCGTCGAATGCCATGAGCTTCCCGTTCACATAGACAAAGCTGGCGTTGGTGCCGGTGAAGGTGGCAGTCTCGTTCCGAACCGCTCGGGATAGGTCGATGCCGTTGACGACGTTTTGCCATCGGAGGTCATACCCAAAGATTTTAAACTCGCCTTGGTCGTTGGTGATCGCGCAAACGCCGAGCTTCGGGACGTACTTGGCCAGCTTCCGATGCTTGATCCCGATATTGTGGTCCAGGGTCTCGAAGCCTAGATCGGGGTTCCCATCCTGGACCCGCCCGGTCTTGGCTTCCTTGATGCCGATCAAGTCCCGCTCGAACGAAAGCAACTTGACGACCTTCTGGGTGTCGCCCGGCTCGGTCTTCACAATGGACAACGGGTTGTACTGCTCGCCGTATGCGTCGCCGGCGGATTGGGTGTAGGCGATCTTTCCATTGAGCGCCTGGGGCGCGACCCAGATCCGATCCCGGTGGTAGACTCCTATCGGCGCCGCGGGGAGTTTTGAGAGCTCGATTTTTTGGATGTCAACGACCGGGTATTCGGAGGTCAGGTCTCCGGGTAGGTCGGTGTCGGGGGTGTTGTCGTTGATGACGTATGCGGCCGCGACGAGGACGGCCTTGGTGACAATCTTGACCGGGTAGAGCTCGTCCGGCACGCCCGCGGCATCCTTGGGGTTCAGCGGGTCGCTGTAGTCGGGGTTTTGCGAGAACGAGCGCCAGAGACGGGCATGGGTCCAGTAGTCCCCGGGCGCCGCCGGGAGGGTTGCGGAGTCCACAAGGATATTACAGGATTCCCCGTCCAGGGTCGCGGACAGGAGCCGCCCGGCCGAAGTCTTTCGGTTGGGTGTCGACCCCACGCGGTCCACGCTGGACACCTGGTACACCAGCTCCACCCCCCACGTATAGCGCCCGGTAAGGACGCCTGCGGCCACGGGGGTCAGGGAGGTCAGCTTGGAACCTGTGAGCCCCATCGGCCGGCCCACGAAGGTGGAAGCGCCGTCCCACTGGATGATGGAGTTTCCTTGGGAATGGAAGACGTATAGCTTATCCCCGGAAATGAACATGTCCGCCTGGTCGGTGTTCGCCGTGGACATATTCGCAGCGGCAAGGGTCTGGATCTGGGTCCAGGCGGAGGGGGTTGGGTCGATTTGGGCAAAGAAGAATTCGGTACCGGTCCCGCCGGAGTTGACTTGCTGGACAATGGCATATTCCACGGTCCCGAGGTCCCAGATGACCCCTTCGATCACGTCCCGGTTCCCGAGCTTCTGGAGGGCGCTCCCGAGGTTTTCCGACCCCCGGCGGGACTTCATATACCCCGGGAACAGATCGTAGTCCTTGGCCTGCCGGAGCTGGTCCTGGCGGATCTTGGAATGCGGGTCGAATAGGTTCACGGTCGCGAAGTTCGAGAGCGGCAATACCGCCTCGTACCGCTTCGGCGTGATCCGCTCGGCCCGGCGTACCATTTATGGCTGCCCTTCCGAAATACCGTAGTCAAACAACCCGCCCATGGGGGTATTCTGCTGGCGCATGGACTCCCACCAGGGTTCCAGGTATGGGATAAGGAGCTCCTGCGGCTGCTTCTCGCCATAGGTGGCATTGTCCGCCAAGGCGATCACGGCCTGATAGAACGTCAACCAGTGGTGCTCGGCCTGGATCCATAGGTTGGTGTCGTCGGTGGCGCTGGCGATGACCGGCGGCCGGACGTAGTACACCCATCGGTAAACCGCGTCGGCGGTGTCGATTTCCGGCTCCTCGATAAAGGTCATGGTCCGGGTTGAGCCGCGGACCGAGGCGCGGATCCGCTCCCAGATCTTATCTAGGTTCGCGGTCGTGACCATACCGTAGTCGTCCCCGGTGCGGGTCGTTTCCACGGCGTATAGCTGGGCGTCGGTTCGCTTCGTGATGCCGACGAGCTTCCGGACAAGCGGGGATGCTGGGAAGTCATACGGGCCCTTGTAGGTCTCGTCCGAATCCGAGGCCGTGATAGTCCCGGTGCCGATGCCGGTCGCGATCGTGAATGCCTCGCCGGCGGTGAAGGCGGTCGTCGTGAGCTCTACGGCCAGGATTTTTCTCACACTGGAATTCTCGAAGTAGCGAAGCGTCCCGGTCTTTCCGCTGGTCGTGCCGGTGACCAGCTTCCCCACGTCTGCCGCCACGGGCGACACGGTGAACGCGCTCACATTGAGCTGGGTCAGGACGGTCAAGGAGTTGGAGTAGTCCTTGAACGCTTCCAGGTCCTTGTCGTAGGCGATGGCCTGGACGATGTTGAAATACCGGATGAGCTGCGCCGGCGTGATCTGGTAGCGGTTGCCGTACTCGGCGTGCGCCAGGTTTTGGATTTCCTGGAGGGTTATAAGAACCCCCCGCGCATCCCCACCGGCAGCTTATGCACCAGCGACTCGTATTTCATATTCGATCGGTGCTGGATGCCCAGTCCGGTCAGGATCTCGCAAACCTTTTGCCGCTGGATGTCCGGCGTGACGGCCGGCTGGGCGGACAAGAGGGACCAGCCCGGGCCGCGGGTCGTCGCGATTTCACGATTCTTGTCCGAGTCGGGAATACGGAAATACTTCCGGCCCATGTCGTCGGTATGATAGGCGTAAAAGGGGCGTATAACGCGGCCATCCGCGCCATACGCCTTCAGATACGGCTCGGGATCGCCCTTTTTACGGGGCGTCCAAACCACCTCGATCAAGCCAAGGCCCCGTACACGAGGCACGAAGCGAGGACCGGACCATCCGGGAGGTTGATCCGGGTCGAGGAGGTGACGTAGAGCGTCACGCCCGTGGTCGTCGGAGCCGCGGACACCTGCGCGTCCGGGTCCGTGACCGTGTGCGCTCCGAGCACGATCGGCGCCGCGGCATAGGTATCTCCGAACGCGGTATAAGCCGAGAACGGAAGGGTGCCGGTCGTCGAGGTCGTGACCGTGAGCTCCACGTATTTGATATGAGTGCCGGGAATGGTCCCGGCGATTCCGATTTTCTTCTGCTGTGCAGCCATGTTACATCACGTCCTTTCTTAGATCGTGTCGGTGGTGGTGGCGGTGAAATACAGGAAGGACGATTCGTTGACGCGCGCGCTGGTGGCGGTGGTGCCGGAGTCGAAGTCCATCCGCACGGTCCCCTCGGCGCGCATCCCGCAGGTGCCGGTCGAGAAGTCGTAGTCGAATCCCTTCTTCGTAAAGTCCAGCTCCTTGATCTGCGCCAGGGCCAGGGTACCGGGACCCATCAGCATGGCAATTTCACAGGTGCCGTCGGCGGCGCCGTTGGTCTTCTGGACGCGGGTACGGTTGTCCGCCAGGGGCGTGACGTACTTGGCGCGGCTGCCGGCGGCGGCGGCCAGGTCCCACAGCGGGGCGCGCTGATCCACCAGGATCATCATGTCCTTGTACACACCCTGGGCGCCGTCGATGATCCGATCGAAGCCTTTCTCGGTGTACTTGAGCATGTCGCGCCAGCCGGTCGTGCTCTCGGTGGAGAGCTGAAACCACTGTGCATCAGAGATCTTGAGGACCCATTTGGCCTTGCTTCCCGCCATGCCGTCCATGGCCATCACGTTCCGGGACGCCAGGAGCGCGATCCGGTCCAGGGCGGCCAGGTCGAAGATGCTGGTCGTCGCCATGCCGTCGGCGTCGCCGTTCAAGCTGGTTTCAAAGGTGGCGTAGGTGGCGTTGTAGGTCACCTTTGCCGCCACGCCGTCCACGTAGATGTTGGGGTGGAGGATCAGCGACTCCGGGGCGGAGAGCTGGGACGCGGGCTCGGCGCCGGTCCACTGGCCTTCGTCGGTCAGGTAGTAGTCCGCGCCCTCGAGGATCGCGCGCTGGGCGTTCCAGTCGGTGGTCTCGACGAACACGTCCTTCACCCGGTCCACGGCCTGCTCGGCCATGCGGTAGTACTTGGTCAGGTCGCCGTCCACGCTCTGATCATTGATGATGATCGGCACGCGCTGGGTGTTGTACGGCACCCGGCGGAGCTTGGTGGTCAGCTTCTTCTCGTTGCCCTCGGCCTTGTTCGGGCCGCCCAGGGGCAGCGTCGACAGCTTGCCGATCCAGGGAACGGTCGTGGTCTGCGTGCCTTCGTCGAAGCTGTCCGACACCTTGTGGAACACGGCCGTAGGTACGGTCTTGCTCTTGGCGCTGGGGACGGCGTCGTTGTACTGCACGCGGTTGGACATCTGATCCCAGACCGAGGACGACAAGTGCTGCTTGATTGCCTTCTTGCGCCACGACTGGACGCGGAGGCCGGAGATAAGGGTATGGTACGACATAAAAAAGGACTCCTTTAGTCCCCTTCCTCATTGGCCAATAGCAGATCAACGGCACGCTTCGGCATCTTCGATTTGTCCAGGTTGTCGCTCTTGTCGAACCACTCCGCTGGGATCTCGATACGGCCGGCCGCCATGGCCTTGAGTTGGGAATCGGTGTAATTGGTGTACGTTGCGCCGGCCCGGCCCTGCATATCGCTAAGGCTCGGATTCGGCTTGTGGTTGAATGCCTTGCGGACGCCGCGGTCCTCCGCGCCGGCGATCTGCCCGCGGAGCCGGTCGGCCTCCAGAACCTTCCACGCCACCCGGAGCGGGATTTGCTCCTTGTTCGCGATGGACATCACTTCGTCCAACACCTGAAGTTCGGGGATCTGCGCGTTCGGATCGCCGATCCACTGGGAAACCTTGTCCCTGAGCCCCGCGACCGTTTTCAGGTCGGGGATCTGGGCCGCCACGTCCACGAATTCATCCAGCTGCTTGGCTTGCGCCTGGGTCATCTGGTGCTCGGTGGACCGCTTGTTGTCCGACTCCTCCAGCCGGCGGATGATCTCCGCCTGCTTTTCGATCGTGGACTTGAGCGTTCCGAAGTGCTCGCCTAGCGCTGAATTCAGCGCCTCGGCCTCCTCCGGTACGGCGAACTTGGACGGGTCGATGAAGGGTTTGGGCCCCGCCTGCTGCGCGGGGATGCCTGCGCGTCCCTTGGCGGCCAAAAGCTGGCTTTCCAGGTACTGGATGGCCTTGGGGCTGCCTGCCGCCAAGTCCTTCCACAGCGCCATCTCCGCCTTGCTGTCGCGCTCCAGGCTCTGGTGCTTCTGCTCCAGGGCCTTGTACGCTTGGGCATCCCGGGAGCCGGTGAACCGCTTGAGCTCGCGGACCTTCTCCAGGGCTTCGGATTCGCTCTTGGCGCCAACTTCCTTCATCAAATCCGAGAGCACGGGCGCCGCCTTCGGCTTCTCCGCTGTCTCGGGGGATTCCTTGAGGTCGCTTTCCTCGGGCTCGTCGTCGCCTTCCGGCTTCAGCTTGCCCTGGGTATACTCGTCAAAGACGTCCAATTCCGCTTCGGTGGCTTGGTAGCCCGGCTTCTTCTTCAGGAGGTCCGATAGTACCTTCGCCTTGTTGACCGGCGCGTTGGCTTGGGTCTCCGGCTTGGTATCGGGCTGCGCGCCTTCGGCAACGTCGATGTCCGGGGATTGGGATGTTGCCTCTTCGGCAACCGCCGTCCCTGCGGATTCGCCGCCCTCGGGGCTTCTGTGGATTCGATAAAACATGCGTGCCTTTCGGTTACGCGGGTTGCAAGGCTTGGTCGCGGAATTGCGGCGGCC
>Ga0136612_10000232_pt1 | contig 17599 bp, 13 predicted proteins | sample AntDryUQ224A2306_2_FD_106644 | JGI IMG/M metagenome (GOLD analysis project Ga0136612, IMG submission 106644) | Polar desert sand microbial communities from Dry Valleys, Antarctica - metaG UQ224A (23.06) | ecosystem: Environmental > Terrestrial > Soil > Desert | place: Antarctica: Dry Valley... | reverse complement strand
TGACCGGAAGGAGGACTGCGAAGGCCTGAGAGGTCTCGCGATAAAGGCCGGCGCGGCGGATCTCATCGATCACGATCTCGTCTGCGTTCTGCAGAACCTCCACCCGCTCCTTCGTGACCTCGCCCAGGATGCGCACGGCCAGTCCGGGGCCGGGGAAGGGGTGCCGCCAGACGAACTCCTCCTCGAGCCCGAGCTCGATTCCCAGCTGCCGCACTTCGTCCTTGAACAGCTCGCGCACCGGCTCGATCAACGTCAATCCCATCTTCTCGGGAAGGCCGCCGACGTTATGGTGGGTCTTGATGACCGCGGCGGGACCCTTGATGGAGACCGACTCGATCACGTCGGGATACAAAGTGCCCTGCATCAAAAAGTCGACGCCGGGGATCTTCTTCGCTTCTTCCTCGAAAACGGCGATGAACTCGTTTCCGATCCGCTTGCGCTTGGTCTCGGGATCCTCGATGCCGGCCAGCCTCTCGTAGAAGCGCTCCCTGGCGTCGACCGCGACGATCTGCATGCCGAGGCCGTCGGAGAGACGCGAGACTACCTGCATCGCTTCGTGCTTCCGAAGCACCCCGTTGTCGACGAAGATTGCCGTGAGCTGTTTGCCGATGGCCTCCGATACGAGAAGAGCCGCCACCGATGAGTCGACGCCTCCGCTCACGGCGGCGATGACGTGACGATCGCCGACCTGCTCCCGGATCTCGCGCACCTTCTGGCGTCGGAAATCTCCCAGATCCCAGGTGGCTTTGCATCCCGCGATATCGAAAAGGAAGTTCTTGAGAATCTGGCCACCGGCCTCTGTATGGGTTACTTCCGGATGGAACTGGATCCCGTAGCATTGCCGCTCGGCGCTCTCGAAAGCAGCCAGCGGCGCGTTGTTCGAGCGGGCGGTGATCCGGAATCCGGGGGGAGGTGCCAGGATGCGATCGCCGTGGCTGGCCCACACCTGCTGACGTGCGGGAGTGCCGGGGAAGAGCGGAGAGTCATCGACGAGGAGCTCGATCTCCGCCCGCCCGTATTCTCGTTCGCTCGCAGCCTCCACTTTCCCGGCCAGAAGGTACGCAGTGAGCTGCATTCCGTAGCAGATTCCCAGGATCGGAACGCCCAGCTCGAATACTTCACGCGAGCAGATCGGCGCCGACTCGGCGTAGACGGACTGCGGTCCCCCGGACAGGATGATGGCGCGGGGCGCCAGCTTCCGGATCTTCTCGATCGGGACGTCGAAAGGATGGACCACAGAGAAGACCCGGTTCTCGCGCACGCGGCGAGCGATCAGCTGTGTGTACTGCGAACCGAAATCGAGGACGAGGATGCTCTGGTCAGGCTGCATTGGCGACAGAGTCTAAAGAAAAATGGCCGCCGGTGCCCACCGGCGGCCTGCCTGAAAGAGGGGGTGCTGCGGGGGGTTACTGCGTCACGATGGAACGCGACGCGGGCTGGAAGGCGCGCGGAGTTTCACGCCCTGCTTCAGCTTTGCGACTTGTTCACTTCTGCGTTACGCGGATAAAACAAAAAGGCCGGCTTTCGCCGGCCCTTTGGAAGCTACAGAAGATTTCGGAGCTCTTTGCCCGGTTTGAAGCGGATGGTGTTTCCAGGCGGAATCTTGACCTCGACCCCAGTCTTCGGGTTTCGCCCGATCCCCTTTTTGCGCTGTTTGACCTGAAAGACGCCGAATCCTCGTAGCTCGATCCGCTGCCCGCGGGCCAGGGCATTTCGAAGTCCTTCGATCACGGTGTCGACGGCCTGAGCCGCCTTTACCCTCGAAATTTCGGAGACTTCGGCTACCTTGTTTACGATGTCCGCCTTGATCATGTGACCCCCGAAGGCTTTGGATTATATACGTTTATGGATCGACAGCGCATCGACCAGTGGCTCAAGCTGGCCTGTCTCTACAAGCAGCGGGGAGAGGCAGCCGAAGACTGCCGTGCGGGTCATATCAAGCTCAACGGTGAGAGGATCAAACCCGCCGCAGCTGTGAAACCGGGGGACGTAATCGAGTTCCTGCGGGGGGATGTGATGCGAAGGGTGGTTGTTTCCGCTCTTCCGGCCGGCTCCATCTCCAAAGAGGTAGCGCGGACCATGTACGTCGATGAAACCCCCGTCCAACCGCCGAAGGAGCGCGTGTCACGCGTCATGTATCGCGACCCGGGCGCCGGACGACCTACAAAACGAGATCGGCGCGACATCGAAAAAGTGCGACGGCGTTGAGAGACGATCTGCTTTGGTGGGGGACAGGCAGTCTTGCCTGTCCTCACGCACACTACGCGTTGACGAAGCGCCGCATATCGACGTTCGCGATCAGTCCGGCCACGATGAAGAACATCATCGTGGAAGATCCACCGTACGAGATCAGCGGCAATGGGATACCGGTCGTCGGCAAAACGCCGATCTGCATGGCTACGTTGATGATCACGTGGAAGATCACGAACGAGATCAGGCAGATCACCAGGAAAGTACCCGCTCGATCACGGGCCTTCTTCGCGAAGGTCAGCGCCTGCAGGATCAGATACAGGTAGAGCGCGAGAACGATCACCACGCCGATGAACCCCCACTCCTCACCCAGAACCGAGAAGATAAAGTCGGTGTGATGTTCGGGGATGAAGTCGAGCCTGGCCTGAGTGCCCTGCTTGAAGCCTTTGCCGTGAATGCCGCCTGAGCCGATGGCGATTTTGGCCTGGGTGACCTGGTACCCGTCGCCGAGCGGATCGAGCTCCGGATTGAGGAACGTCACCACCCGTTCCTTCTGATATGGCTTCAGTTGCGTCCAGCCGATCGGCAGCGCGATCGCGAGAATGAGCAGTGCCGCAACCCAGATTTTCGGGCGGATGCCTCCGAAGAACATAGCCACCGCCACGAGCGGGAAGAACGCGGCGGCGGTTCCGAAGTCCGGCTGAATGATGATGAAGCCGACCGGCACCCCGATGATTGCGGTCACCATCAGGAACGAGCGGAAGTTCAGGTAAGCGCGATCGTTCGAGTCGAAAAAGCGCGCCAGCATCAGCGCCGTGAACACCTTCATGAACTCGGCAGGCTGGAACTGGAAGGGCCCTATATGGATCCACGACCTGACATTGGCGGTGAGGCGGCCGAAGACCATCAGGTAAATCAGCATGGCGATCCCTATCCCGTAAAGGATGGGGGCGATGTCGACCATCACGTGGTAATCAACGACCAGGAACAGGATCATCAGCGCCAGGCCGATGCCGACCCAGAGGATCTGCCGCTTGACGATGGTCAGGCTTGGCTGCGTGAACCAGGTGGCGCTGTAGATCAGGACGATTCCGATCAACGCGATCACGATCGCGGTCCCGATGAAGTTCAGGTCGACCGAGGGCATGGCCCTGTCACGAATGATCATCGCGCTTTGGGGGGGAGCGGAAGGTCCCCTTCCTTGATCTGCTCGAGAGTTTCGGGGTTATTGAGGTCGAGCCTTGCGCTCATCCCCTTGTCCTTGTATCGCGACTCATAGAGAAGTTTGGCCAGCGGAGCTGCGTCGCTGCCGCCGTGTCCACCGTGCTCGACGAAGACCACCACCACCATCGAGGGGACCTGCCCCGGATCGCCAGGCGCGTAGGACGCGAACCAGGCATGATCGCGGAACTTGAAGGCGAGACTCTCGGCCTTCACCCATCCCTTCTGCGCGATGACCTGAACCGTGCCGGTTTTTCCCGAGACGCCGAGGCCTTCGATGCGAGCGTTGCCGCCGGTTCCGCCGGGCTCGTTGACTACTGCCCACAGGCCCCGCCGCACACCCTCGAGCGCGCCCTGCTGGAGTTTGACCTCGCTCAGGACTTCGCCGGCTACGCGGAGTTGCTTGCCGCCGCGATTGATGGTCCGCACCACGTGCGGCCGGTACACCTTCCCGCCGTTTGCAATGGCGGCCATCGAGTTGGCGACCTGCAGGGGGGTCATGAGGAGCGGACCCTGGCCGATGGCTACCGAGATCGTTTCGGACGGGTACCACTTCGGGGCCGATTTGCGCTTGGTCCGCGCCCACTCGGTCGATGGAAGCAACCCGGCCTTCTCGCCGTCGAGATCGACCTTCGAGATTTTGCCGAGGGCCAGGCTCTGCGAATGCTTGTTGATCTTGTCGACCCCGAGCCTGGCGCCGACGTTGTAGAAGTAGATGTCGCACGACACTTTGAGGGCCCGCTGCACGTTGACCTCGCCGTGACCCTCCCGCTTCCAGCAGCGGAACCGGCGTCCGAAGAAAACACCGCTGCCACTGCAGTGGAAGGCCGTGGAGGGGTTAACCACCCCTTCCGCCAGGCCGGCGATGGCCATGATGTTCTTGAAGACCGACCCCGGGGAGTACAGGCCCTGGATGGTGCGGTTCAATTCGATCTTGAACGGGTTGGACTGGATTACTTTGTAGACTTCCGGGGTGAACCGGCGCGAGTAAACGTTGGGGTTGTACGCCGGGGAAGAGACCATGGCCAGCACTTCGCCATTGCGCGGGTCGAGGGCCACTGCGGCTCCGACCATCTCGTTCTCCACGAAATACTGTTCAGCGCGGCGCTGCAGCTCGAAATCGATGGTCAGGTAGACGTTGTCTCCACCAATCGGTAGCTTGCGAGCCGGGACATACTCGCTCAGGCGGCGGCCATGGCTGTCGTACTCCCAGTACTCCGCGCCGTCCTTGCCGCGCAGGTAGTTGTCGTACATCAGCTCGACGCCGCGCTTTCCGATCAGATCTCCCTGCTCCATCTGTCCGGGATGCTGTGCGAGCTCCTTGTCGTTGACTTCGCCGATGAAGCCCATGACATGCGCGGCCATCGTCCCGTACGGGTAATTGCGGCGCTGCACCGGAATGATGTTCAGCTCAGGGAAGATGATCGATTGGGATTGGATCTCGGCCACCTGGATCATGCTCAGATCCTCGGCGAGAATCACCGGATCCTCGCGGATGACCTTGACCTTCTCGAAGCGCGCCTCGATCTCCTGGGGCGGCAGCCCCATGACCGTGGACATGAACTGGATCAGCTTGGCCCGGTGATTCGGGTCCCGTTTCACGATGGGCCGCATGACCACGCGGTCCACTCCCAGCGAGTAGGCAGGCTGGTTGTCCGCAAGGATCTTTCCGTTGCGATCCATGATCAGGCCCCGTTTGGCGGGGATCTCGATCTCGCGAAGCGCGTTCGCCTCGGACAGCCCTCGATACTTCTCGGCCTGAACTCCCTGGACGAACCAGAAGGAACCAGCCAGGAAGACGAAGATCGCGGTGATGCCCCAGAGCAGGGCATTGATCCGGAACTGCAGGAACTTCTGGTCGTCTCGATATACGCGCATGGGGTTTTACCGGTTGTCGGTCAGGGGTTGTCGGTTATCGGCTGGGCGATGCATGGATCAGACCGACCACGACAACACACAACCGCCAACGTTTGTTACCAGCCTCCAGACCGTTTCGTCGCGTCGACCGGCTCTTCCCGGAGGAACAGCGTCAACAATTGGTAAACGAGCATACCGAACAGGGTGGTGAAGATGGTTTTGACCAGCATTCCCTGCTCGAACATCTCGATCCGTTGTTTGAGCAGGATGTTCACCAGGATGTAGATCACCAGCTCGTTGACGAGGATGGCCCCGGCCAGACAGGCGCCAAAGGCGAGGGTCCCTCGCAGGACCAGACGGGAGTTGATGTAGGCGACGATGTAGGCGCAGACCGTCAGCGAAAACGCATGGAGGCCGAAGATCGCTCCGGAGAACGCGTCCTGGACCAGCCCGGCGGTGACGCCAGCGATGATGGCGCCGAGGACGTTTCCGCCCATCGAGTAGTAGATCGCCAGAATGATGTACGGGTCGAAGAAGGCCAGCGCGTTTGGATAGAAGCTGTCCAGAAGGGAATGCAGCGTCAGCGCAATGAGGAGGCCGATGGCAAACCGCAACCATCTCAAGGGGCGTACCTCACCACTGGGTCAGGGATCTTGCGAGTGTGAATGATGATGACTTCCTCGATCGTGCCGAAATCCACCGAAGGTCTCACGGTGATGTTTTTGAACAGATTCGGGCCCTGGTCGGCTTTGACCACGGCGCCGATGGGGATCCCTTTCGGGTAGATCCCGTCGATGCCGGCGGTCAGCACCCGGTCGCCCGGCTTGACGTCGGCCAGGGTGGGGATGTCATGAAGGGCGGCAGCATTGGTTCCATCGCCACGGAGGACACCCTGCCGGCGGGTCCGCTCGATGAGGGAGCCGACCGAGCAGTTGGCGTCGGTCACCAGCTGAATCTTGGCCATGTCCTTCGTGGTCAGAATCACCCTTCCGATCAGACCATTGGCATTGACGATGGCGTCGTTGACGGTAACACCGTCGTCGGACCCCCGGTCGATGATGAGCGACTTGAACCGGCCCGACGTGTCGAGCATGACCGCATGTCCGAGGGAGGTCTGCATCGAGATCTGTTCGGAGTAACCGAGCAGCCCGCGGATGCGGCGAAGATCGCTCTCGGTCTGCCGCAGTTTGAGGTTTTCGGCGGTGAGGGTGGCCACCTTGCGATTGAGCTGCAGGTTCTCGTTCACGGCCCGGCGCATGTCCAGATAGCCGTGGTACATGTCGGAAGCGGTCCCGCCGATCAGGTTCACCACTTTGGGCACCGGCGAAAAGACCGTCATGACGCTCCGTTCAGCGAGCGTGCGGGTTTCGCCGATGTATCTCGTGCGACTGCTGAGACTCATCAGAATGAAGAGCACAGACAGCACGACGATCAACAGCAGCGTGGGCCGGCGGGGGATGACTTCAGCAGCCATGTCGTATTCGAGCCGTTGAGCAGGTTCTGGGCCAGTCGATAGCGGGACTTAGGGGGCGAATCACTCGATCGAGATTTTACGGAGAAGATTGAAATCGGTGAGCATCTGTCCGGTGCCGAGGACCACGCAGGCCAGAGGGTCTTCGGCCAGCGTTACTGGCAGGCCGGTCTCCTCCCGCAGGCGCTTGTCGAGGTTCTTGAGCATCGAACCGCCTCCGGCAATGATGATGCCCTTGTCCATGATGTCAGCAGACAGCTCCGGTGGAGTACGCTCGAGCGCCACCCGGACTGCCTCCACGATCGTAGCCACGGTTTCGGAGAGTGCCTCGCGGATCTCCTCGTCGGAGACTACCAGGGTCTTGGGAACACCCTCGACCAGGTCCCGGCCCTTGATCTCCATGGTCATCTCTTCCTCGAGCGGGAACGCGGAACCTATTTCCATCTTGATCTGCTCGGCGGTGCGCTCGCCGATGAGCAGGTTGTACTTGCGCTTGATGTACTGGATGATCGCGTCGTCCATCTCGTTGCCGGCCACGCGCACCGAGCGCGAGTAAACGATCCCGGCCAGTGAGATGACGGCCACGTCGGTCGTTCCGCCGCCGATGTCGACGATCATGTTTCCGGTCGGATCGGTAATCGGCAGCCCGGCGCCGATTGCGGCGGCCATGGCCTGCTCGATGAGGTAAACCTCTGTTGCACCGGCGCGGAAAGCCGAGTCTTTGACCGCCCGCTTCTCCACCTGAGTGATCTCCGAGGGGACCGAGATCACGATCCGCGGCTTGACCAGATAGCTCCGGCCATGGGCCTTCTTGATGAAGTGCTTGATCATCTTCTCCGTGACTTCGAAGTCGGCGATCACGCCGTCCTTCATCGGACGGATGGCGACAATGTTTCCGGGGGTGCGGCCAAGCATTTCTTTGGCTTCCTGGCCAACCGCTTCCACATTGTTGTTGATCTTGTTGACAGCGACGATCGAAGGCTCGCGTACCACGATGCCTTTGTTCTTCGCGTAGACGAGAGTATTGGCGGTTCCGAGATCGATCGCGAGATCGTTCGAGAACATTGATAACAAGGATTTCACTGCCATCTAAAGCATCTTCCTCTGTGATTGGTCCGCAGCCGGAATGGCTGTGGTGCAAAACGTCTGCCCCGTGGAAGTCCGAACAGCGGAAAGTGCGGTCCGGAGGGGCGGCAATCTGACTATTCTTCTACGAAAACCGTCTCCGATTTCACCGTCGGATTGCCGGCCGGGTCGACCGCTTTCACCACCACGGAATTCTGCCCGGTCTTGTTGAAGCTCACCAGCTTCTTGAAATGGCCGTTTGGTTCGACGTCCACTTCCTCATCATTGATGAATACCGTCGCCCCCGGTTCCGTCGTCCCTTCCACCATGAAGAACGGTCCGCCGATCGAAGACGGCCGGTTGATCTGCAGCGCCGGAGGGGTGTTGTCCACCGAGGTCGTCGAGGCCCCCTTGGTTGCTCCGCTGACCCGGAATCGACGGAAAGAGGAGAAGGGTCCCGGATCCCCGTCCGGCCCCAGTGCGGCGACCCGCCAGTAGAACGACCCTTCCGACGTCACCTGCGCGGAGGCGGTGCTTCGCTGGCGCCGGGAGTTGATTTCGAGCGTCGAAAAGAGACGCGAGCGGGAAACCTGCAACAGATAAGCGGTGGCTCCCTGCTCGGCATCCCAGGTAAACGTCACTTTGAGGTCGGACGTCAGCTGGAATGCCTGATTGTCGGCAGGCGTGAGAAGAGCAGGAGGGAGAACCAGCTTCTTGATCTGAGAGAGCTGTCCGGCTGGAGTGGACGTAATTTTTTCGCCGGAGACCAGGCTGATCGCGGTTCCCCCGGTCTTCGAGGTGACCGAGGCCCGTCCCTTCGTGGCCACGACGGCGGTAGCCTGCGAGCGGTCGACCCCGACCTGCGTGGTCGACTCGGATTCGATCACGATCTCGCTGCCGGGGGTGCGAACACTCGAAGCGTCATCAGTCGTAGCGACCTCAACCGTTCCGACCTGCATTTGAACTGCATTGGTTTTGCGGGAGGTCTGGGGATTGACGGCCGCGTAAATTTCGAGGAGAGCGTTCGAGCCGATGGTGTAGAGGGAACCGTTCGAGAAAATGAGCTCGGCCGAGGCGCGGTCGCCGGTCTTGACCCAGTCACCATTGAACAGGGGGGTGCGTGGATCGGCACTCTTCCAGTCGCCGGAGGAGCCTTTCTGGAAGGTGACGTCGCCCTCGACGGTAAGGAACTGAGCGTCGTTTTCACGCTCAGATCCGCCCCGAAGAGCAGTCCGGCTGATCGTCTGCGACTCGATGGCCGCTCCCTGGGCTTCCGCGTACTTTGTTCCAGCGAAGTGGGTGTTCGCTTCTTCGAGCCGTCGCTGTGCCCGGTCGAACTCACTCCGGTGCTTGTTGAACTCGCTCGAAGCCGCCAGCGAGTTGAGCGCCTGCCTGGCGTCACCGATCGCCGACTCGGCGTTACTCCTCGGGTTCCCTTTCTCCTTCTGCCAGAAGAAGTATCCAAAGCCCCCGATCAGGATGAGCAGGACGACGAGGCCAATCTGCTTGAGCCGATCGATCGAGATCAGGTACCAGTCGACATCGGCGCCCTGTAGTTTGTTGCGCTTTTTCGCCATCACGCTACGGGCAAACGTTATAGCACAGGCAACAGCAGTGGTCGGTTGTCGGTTAGCCGGTGATCCACATCTCCCGGTCCGACAACCGTCCTCCCGGGGAATAGTAAGATGCGCCGTCTCTTTTCACGGTTCGACCAATCCAAGGTTCCGAAAGGTAGTTCTCCATGCTCAACATCATGCGCGAGAGGTTTCACCAGCTGAAGTGGCTGCTTCTCGCGGTCGTCGCAGCTTTCGTTTTCGGTTTTGTCTTCATCGACATGGGTCTCGGCGGCGCTTCGACCGCCCAGGGCGAAGAGCAGCGCCCCTACGCTGCCAAGGTCAACGGCGAAACGATCACCACCCGCGACTACGATCGGGCCCTCTTCTATACCGAGCAGAACTATCGTCAGATGTACGGCTCGCAGATCACGCCGGAGATGATCGCCTCGATGGGACTGCCGTCTCAGGTTCTGAACGGGCTGGTCGATCAGCGGCTGCTGCTGCAAGAAGCGGCCCGGTTGAACCTGACGGCTACGCCCGAGGAAGTGCGGAAGCGCATCATGCAGATCCCGCCCCTCAATCCGAACGGGAAGTTCGTGGGAACGGAGCTCTACACGCGTTACGTGACGGGCCAGCTCGGCTATCAGAACGCGGCTGAATTCGAGGACGAGCTCGCCCGTGAGATCACCACCGCCAAGATGGAGAGCGCGCTTCAGAGCTCGATCATGGTCTCGCCGAAAGCGGCCGAGACCGAGTACCGCCGGATGAACGAGTCGGCGAAAATTCGATACATCCTCTACCCCGCCGCACGGGAAGCGGCCTCGGTCACTCTCGCTCCCGCGGAGGTCGATCAGTACTACAAGAGCAATCCGACGAACTACGCCCACGGGGAGCAGCGCTACCTCAAGTATCTCGTGGCCGACTTCGCGCGCCTGCGTTCGCAGATTCAGCCCGGCGAGGCCGAGCTGCGCCGCCGCTACGACGCCGGCAAGGAACAGTTCAAGTCGGGAGAAGCGGCCCGCATCCAGCACATTCTGATCAAGGTGGATCCGACTGCTGCGCCGGCAGTCGCCGCCGCTGCGAAAGCAAAGGCTGATGCACTCGTTGCCCAGCTCCGTGCAGGCGGCGACTTTGCCGCGCTGGCGCGTCAGAACTCCGCAGACCCATCTTCCTCTTCTGCAGGCGGGGACATGGGATGGGTGGAGCGCGGTCAGACAGTCGAGCCGTTCGATACCGCAGCTTTCTCCATCGCTCTCAACCAGATCAGCGAGCCGATCAAGTCCGCAGAGTACGGCTACCACATCATCCGGGTGTCGGAACGCCGGCCCCCGAGCTACCGGACATTCGAAGAAGTCCGGGCGCAGCTTGCCACGCAGGTCGCTGACCAGATGGCAAAAGATCAGGCTCGCGAGGAGATGAACCGCATCTCAACGCAGATCCGGGCGAAGAAGCCGAACACGCCGGATGAATTCGCGGCATACGCGAACGACAAAGTCAGCTCGAACGACACGCAGTGGTTCCAGAAAAACGAAACTCTTCCCGGCATCGGGAGCAATCCCCAGCTCTCCACCTGGGTGTTCTCAGCCAAGCAGGGCGATATCGGGGAGCTGGTCGGTACGCAGCGCGGCATCGTCCTTCCGTATCTCGTCAACGTGCGCCCGGCCGGGGTCACGCCGCTTGCGGAGATTCGCGCCCGCGTCGAAGGCGATGCGCGTGTGGAGAAAGCAAAGCAGATCGCCAGCAACGCTCTGAAGGCCGGAATGGCCGGAGCCCCGGCGATCGATCCCCTTTCCGCGAAGCTGAACATCCCGGCGGCCGAGGCGACCATCAACCGGCAGGGGACGGTTACAGGCTTCCAGGGTGACACCTCGGAGCTTGTGAAGGCAGCAATGGCCTCCCCGATCGGTCAGATGGTTGGTCCCATCAACGTCGGAGATGGTTCGGTCGTGCTGCAGGTCGTGGAGCGGGCCCAGATCTCGCCGCAGGAACTCAAAGAGAAGGCGCCCGCATACGTGGAGCAGCTTCGTGCGCAGCAGGCTCGCAGTCTGCGACAGGTTCTTCTGGATCGCCTGCGCAAGAGCGCGGACGTCGACATCAATCAGCAGGCAGTGCAGGCGCTGAGCTCGAACAACCCGAACGTGTAGTGGAAATCGCAGGCAAATGGACTGAACCCGCCATCCGGGTGCTGATGATGCCGCGCGACACCAACGCGCACGGCACCATCTTCGGCGGGGTCATCCTTTCCTACATCGACCAGGCCGGCGCGATCGAAGCGCGCCGCCAGGGTCTGAAAATGATGGTCACCATCTCGATGGACAAGGTGGTCTTTCATGCCCCTGTCTTCGTCGGAGACCTGGTCAGCTTCTGGACGGAAACGCTGAAAATCGGGAACACCTCCATCACTACGAAAGTGGTGGTTGAGGCGATCCGCCTCGGCGATCCGGGCCAGAAAGTGCTCGTCACCGAGGCGCAGGTCGTCTACGTAAACATGGGCGAGGATCGGAAGCCGGCGGCGATACGGCCGGTGGCGAACGCCTATTCAGAATGAAGTTCGAAATTCACTTCTCACTCCCGCGCCTTCCTCATCTTCTCGAGCCGTTCCCGAATCCCACTCTCCGCGCCTACGTCCTTCGGCTCGTAAAATCTCCGTCCGCGCAGTGCTTCCGGAAGACAGTCCATGGCCGCGGTCTGATCATCAAAGTCGTGCGCGTACTTGTAGCCACGGCCGTAGCCCAGGTCTTTCATCATTCCCGTCGGGGCGTTGCGGATGTGAAGCGGTACCGGCGGATTGTCGCCCTGGCGCACCTCGCTCACCGCATTGCCGTATCCGACATACGCGGCGTTCGATTTCGGTGCTGCGGCGAGATAAGTGACGAGTTGCGCGAGCGCGACTCCGGCCTCCGGCATCCCCAGAAAGTGAACCGCGTCCTTGACGGCGACTGCGAGCGTCAAAGCCTGGGGATCGGCATTCCCGATGTCTTCGGAGGCAGCGCGCATCAGGCGGCGCGCGAGATAGAGCGGATCTTCGCCCCCTTCGAGCATTCGGGCCAGCCAGTAAACCGAAGCGTCCGCGTCCCCGTTGCGAAGCGACTTGTGGAGTGCGGAAATGATGTTGAAGTGCTCGTCGCCTGACTTGTCGTACATCAGCGAGCGACGCTGGAGAATCATCTTTGCTTTTGCCAGGTCAATCGGACTGTCGGCGGGTGATGCCGTTTCCACGACGAGCTGGAGGCTGGTCAGAGCCTGACGTGCGTCTCCGGCCGATGTCGCGGCCATGAAGTCGAGCGTTTCCGCCGTCAGCTCGATGCCGTTGCTCCGGACAGAAGGGTCGGCTGCGGCGCGGGTGAGGATTGCCAGCACCTGGTCGCGGTCCAGTTGAGGAATGACCACCACCTTGGAACGGGAAAGGAGTGCGGAGTTGACTTCGAACGAAGGGTTCTCCGTCGTGGCGCCGATGAGGACGATGTCGCCCGCTTCGACGTACGGGAGAAAAGCGTCCTGTTGCGCTTTGTTGAAGCGGTGAATCTCGTCGATGAAGACGATGGTCTTTCCGCCGCGGACGTTGCGTCCCCGGCGCGCCTCCTCCATCAGCGTCCGGATCTCTTTGATTCCGCTGTTGGTGGCCGAGAAGGTGACGAAGCGCGCCTGGGTGGTGCGGGCGATGATTCTCGCCAGCGTTGTCTTCCCTGATCCGGGCGGACCCCAGAAGATCATGGACGGGATCCGGTCGCTCTCGATGGCGTTTCTCAGGAAGCGGCCGGGTGCCAGCAGCTCCTCGAGGCCTACGACCTCCTCGAGGGAGCGCGGACGGAGCCGCTCCGCGAGCGGGGCATCAGCCCTAGGGGTGTCGTCGGATGGCGGGGGCGGCTCGTCGCCGAAGAGGTTGGCGGTCATGGTTTTGACGAAGGTTCATCGGCTTGCGAGCAATCCAAAGTCCAGATTGCCCCCGGAAACGATGACGGCCACAGGTCCTCGGGGCTTGATCTTCTTTTCGAACAAGGCGGCCAACCCGAGAGCGCCGGTCGGCTCGATGACAAGCTTGGTCCGGTACATGGCGTACTTGACGGTCTCGAGCAGGGGGCCGTCCCCGACGCTGACCACGTCCCGCACCAGAGCCTGGATGATCGCGAAGTTGCGTTTCCCGATGGCCAATGTGCGCGCGCCGTCTGCGATGGTGTTCGGGGGATCAATGGTAACGATGGCTCCGGACCGGAATGACTGCTCCCCGTCGTTTCCGGCCTCAGGCTCCACGCCGTAGACGTCGATGCTGTTTCCGGAAGTCGAGGCAACGGCGATTCCGGACAGGAGGCCGCCCCCTCCGAGGGGAACCACGATCGTGGTCACCTCCGGCCACTCTTCGATGATCTCCAGGGCCACCGTGCCGGCGCCGGCGATGATCCGTTCGTCGTCGAACGGAGGAATGACCGCGGCCCCGCTCTTTGCCGCGATCTCACGAGCGACGTGATCCCGGGTCGCGGCAGTGACCCCGGCCTGAACGACCTCGGCGCCATAAGCTCGTGTCGCTTCGACCTTGGTGGCCACCGAGTTTTCGGGCATGACGATCGTGGCGCGGATGCCGAGCGTTCTAGCTGCCAGGGCCACCCCCTGGGCGTGATTACCGGAAGAAAACGCCACCACCCCGTTTTTCCGCTGCTGCGGGGTGAGCTGCAGCAGAGCGTTCATCGCGCCTCGGACTTTGAAGGAGCCAGCCCTCTGCAGGTTCTCGCATTTCAGCCGGATCTCGACCCCTGCGCGCTCGGACAAGGAGCGCGTCGAGAGCAGGGGAGTGCGGGAAATGTGAGGCTGAATCCGTTCCCGGGCGGCGCGGATCTGATCGAGGGAGACGGGGAGAGCGGTGGACGACGCGATTGAAGAGGTCACCCTCCGTAGTATAAACTCGTGCAAAACAATGTGGTTCGGGGTCGTGCCCCGGGCGATTATTTGATTTTTCCCGTACGGCAGAGTATCGTCGGCTGAAGAATCTTCAATAAGTACCAAGGTCATTTTCGGGTTGGTGGAGGTTGGGGATGATGTGGAGATGGGTTACCCGCGGCCTGGTTCTCACCGTTTTGACGGCGCTATGTGTGCCTGCGCTCTTCGCGCAGTTGCCCACCGGATTCATCGGCGTCCTGGATTTTCCTGATCCCAACGCGACGCAATCTGGCGTCGTGCTGGTCAAGGGTTGGGCGTTCGACCCACAGGCGATCTCCCGGATCGATCTGTACGTCGACGATCAGTTCCAGCATAGAGTCGTCATGGGGCTTCCGTACATCGACGTGATTGAGGCTTACCCGCAATATCCGGGGCTTCATAACGCGAAAGTCGGTTTCCAGACTGGTTTTCTTGCAAGTCGTTTTCCGAGCGGTCCGCATACCGTTTACCTGCGCGCCGTGCTGAGCAACGGCAACGTCGAAGAGTTCGGGCGCCGGACGGTCCAGATCAACAATGGTGACAATCAGTCGCCGTTCGGATCTGTGGACCAGCCCGATGCATCGGGCACTTACGGTGCTACCGGTGTGCTGGCCGTAGTGGGCTGGGCGGCCGACGCGGATGGAGTCTCCCGTGTCGACGTTCAAATCGACGGCGGCAACATGCAGTCCGCGATGTACGGCGACCCACGCCCCGATGTCGGCGCGGCGTTCCCCGACTTCCCGGCCGCGCTGTTCAGCGGTTGGATCGGCAACGTCGACACCACACGGGTGACCGACGGCGTCCATACCCTCACGGTCACCGTAACCGATCGACTGGGCATGTCCAGGCTGATCGGCCGGCGCCAGATTCAGGTCCTCAATTCCGAGCAGAATCTGCGTCCCTTCGGCTATCTCGATGAGCCGCAACGCGACGCTGTGTTGATTGGTACCCTCTGCTCCGCAAACTCTCCAAGCGTCTCGCCGTTCGTCCGTCCTACTGCCTTCATCACTCCCGTTCGCGGCTGGGCACTCGATCTCGGCACGAGGAACGATACGGGCAGGGTTTCCTACGCTGAGCTTCTCATCGACGGCGAGCGCTGGGCGTCGACTGACGACTGCGGCCTGATCCTCGGCGGCTTCGCCAACTGTTACGGACTTCCGCGCTACGACGTGCAGCGCTTCTTCCCGAACTACCCTGATGCCCCACGCGCGGGGTTCAACTTTCTGTTGGACGTAGGCGCTCTCATCGGGAAGGGTGTCCGGCAGGGTCATCACACCCTCAAGGTTCGTGTCGGCGATCAGCAGCAGACTTTTGCTGAGCTTCCCGGCCCGGCGGGCATCCCGGTCTTCTTCAAGTGCGCCGAGCTGACGCAGGACTTCCCGGGGATCGGACACATCGACATCCCGACGACGTTCGATTACGTCGGTGGCAAAGTGCTGTTCCAGGGCTGGGCGCTGGACCAGGACGGCGTTGTCGTCGTCGAGATCATCGTGGACGGCAACTACGTCGGACAGGCGCAGTACGGCTTCCCGCGCAGCGACGTGGCCCTGCAATTCCCGCAGTTCCAGACCGCGGGCAACTCCGGATGGCGCTTCGAGATGGACACCACGAAGCTCAGCAACGCCCGCCACCGCGTGACCGCACGCGTCCTCGACAGTCGCGGCTTCCGCAACGAGATCGGCTCGGTCGACTTTTACGTCTACAACCTGCAATCGAACCCGTAAATCTTCATTCAGATTCAAACTGAAAAGCCCGGCGAAAGCCGGGCTTTTGTTGTGTCGCGGCATTCTCACCGCTTCGCAGCGCGGCGGCAAGCCGCCGCACTCCGAAGATCTGGCCCCGGCCACAATCAAATCTTTGGAGTGCGGTGGCTCTGCCACCGCGTTGGGTTTCCGCACTCCTCAAAACAGCTTCAGGAAGACTACGCTGGCTACGAAACCGTCCTGGCTGTTGCGGCCGATGGTCTTGCCGAGGTCGAGACGGAGGAGCGTGCCGTACGGTCCCACGGTCTGGCCGGCGATGCCCAGCCCCTGAAAAGAAGCGCGGCGCAATCCGGCGGTCGTGTCATCGAGCACCGCGTGGTCATAGAACGCTTCGAGTCGGAACTGTTCGGACAGAACGAACCCGTACGAGAGATGTCCGATGACAGCCCGTTCTGCCCGGACGGATCCGGACTGAACTCCGTGAACCCGCTGCGACCCGAAGAATCCGAGCTCGTACTTTGAGAGCCGGTCGAGGTTTTTACCGTCGAGGTAGTTCACATCGAGGCCGATGCGCTGGAACTTCGGCAGGAAGAAGCTCTTCCCGAGCGAGGCGCCGAACTTCGTGAAGGTCTTCTGCTCCTCGTCGTACTCCGCGAGGTTGCCCCATGGCTCCCACTGCGAACGGGCGGTGTAGTCATAGAAGGCGGATGCCGCCCAGCCGCGTCGCGCAAACTTGGTGCTGAGCGACGGGCCAAAAAGGAATGTGTCCGATGGGACTGAGAAGCCCGCTGCTGTGTCCTCGGCGCGCTGATAGGTGATGTGCGCGGCGGTGAATGAGACGTCGATCTTGCCGAAGTCGAGAACCGGACGGCCAGCGCGCAGCGTGAGCACGATCGGGACCTGCTTGATGCTCTCGTCGACACGCTCTTCTCCGTTGCGATACATGGTGTTCGTGGTGGGAATGGCGATCCCGAAAAAGTCCGCCCCCACGTTGATGCGGGTCTTCGCGACATTCGGATGGGTGGCGTTGGCCGCAACCAGCAGGCCGGCGAAAAAGACATTGGTCTGGATGCCGCGGCCGAGGAGGTTGAAATTGAAATAGTCGATGCCGCCCAGCGGGACGACGGGGAATTCGAGCCCCGCATCGTGATGAATGCCGCCGACCATGAAGAGCTGTGAGCTGTCGAAGCCTTCCTTGACCACCCGTTCGCCATCGCCGCGCTTTTCGAGGTATCGCTGCCCTGTCTCAGTCTCTCTCACCATCCGGGCTTCAGAGGATGCGACCTCTTTGAGGCTGGTCTCGAAGTCTTCGGGGTTGATCCGGAAGTTCGCGAACGTCGTGGCGCGCTCAATCGGGTTTGCGCGACCTGCCGCCGAGACCACCTGCTGCGCAGACACTTCGCGCGGAAGCCAGAGAATCGAGCGCGCTTCCCGGTTTCCAACTTCGGCCGAGCTTAGCGGCGCGAACCCGTCGCGTGCGAACGGCTGAAAATCGACCCGCTCCTCATTCGATAAGACCTCGCCGGTCAGATTGAGCTGGATCATCGAGATCCGGAGGCGGGCCCAGGTCTTCATGTCGATCCAGACCGTCCCTCGGTAGAGCGGAAGTCCCTCAGGAGCCCTGG
>Ga0136612_10000231_pt1 | contig 17603 bp, 12 predicted proteins | sample AntDryUQ224A2306_2_FD_106644 | JGI IMG/M metagenome (GOLD analysis project Ga0136612, IMG submission 106644) | Polar desert sand microbial communities from Dry Valleys, Antarctica - metaG UQ224A (23.06) | ecosystem: Environmental > Terrestrial > Soil > Desert | place: Antarctica: Dry Valley... | reverse complement strand
CTGTGGTACCAGCCAAAGACGACTAGAGGCTCACGGGCGAACTCGAGCAGGATCTCCCACGGCCAGGCGAAGCCTCGGCCCCACGTGAGGTTTGCTCTGACGTACAGCCATGGGTCTCCGAGCTGCCACCACAGGTAGGCGAAGAAGGAGGCTGTGCCGGCCGGGATCAAGGCAAGAGATAAGGCAGCGCGCAGCGGCGGGCGCTGGCGAAGGAGCTCGATGGCGAGCGGTATCACGAGCACGATGCCGAACGGTCGTGCCAGAGCAGCCAGCAGGCCGCACATGCCGGCCCGATACCACTCTCCCCGACGCGCGTGGTACAGGCTGCCCATGGCCGTGGCGAGAAAGAGCGACTCGGCGTAGACGGCCGAGAGGAAGACGGTCGTCGGGAAGACCAGCACGTACGACACCGCCCGACGGGCGACCGAGGCACCAAGGTCGTGGCGAATGAGCGCGACCAGGTAGAGCAGCGCGACGAAGAGCGCCAGGTTGGCCACGATGAGCCCGAGGAGGGCGACCGTCTCGGTATCTACGCGCCCGAGCAGCGACGCGCCAAGACGGAGGACCCACGGGTACAGCGGAAAGAAGGCCGTGGTGGATGTCGCGTTGGCATCGTACGAGTAACCCGCCACGGCGATGTCCGCGTAGTACTCGGCGTCCCCCTGCACCCACATCGACAGCCACGGCAGGCCAGCTACCAGATCGACATACGACTCGCCGCGTGGCATGACCCCCGCCCCGACCAGGCCGGTCGCCAGCAGCCCCACTCGCGTGGCCAGAAGTGCCAGCAGGATGGAGCGCCATTCGGTCAGGTCGAAGGTAGGCAGACGCACGGGCGCATCGTGGACGCCAAGCGCGGCTCGCTAGTTCAGGTCGCGCTGCACCGAGTGCACGTCACGCAGCTGCTCGAGGCGCGTGATGACCTTGGCCAGTTGCGCCACGGATGTGACCTGCAGCGTGGCCTGGATAGTGGCGCGATGGTCTGGCTGCACGTTGACCTGGGCCGAGACGATGTTGATACGGTTCTCCGCCACCACGTTGCTGATCTCCGAGAGCAGCCCGGTGCGGTCGAAGGCCTCGATACGGATGGCGATGGGATAGGTCTGCTGCATCTCGGTCTCCCACTCGACCTCGATGAGCCGCGCCACATCCCGCTCATTGACCACCGTGCGACAGGTGCGCTGGTGGACCGTCACGCCACGACCGCGCGTCACGAAGCCAGCGATGGGATCACCCGGAATGGGGTGGCAACATTTGGTGAAGCGAACCAGCAGGTCGCCCACGCCCTTGACGCGGACGCCACCCGTGCGTGCGGGTGGTGGCGGGGTGATCGGTGGCAGCACGGCGCCGCTCGAATCGTCGGCCACGCCCAGCTTCATGACCACCTGCTGGGCGCTGACCGCGCCGTAGCCCACGGCGGCGTAGAAGTCGTCCAGTGAGCCGTATCGATACGCCTCGGACATCTCCGTCAACCGGTCCGCGCCGATCTTGTCCAGCGACGTACGAGCCAGACGGCGTAGCTCGCGCTCGAGAGAGTCCTTGCCGTGGACGATGTTCTCGTCCCGCTGCTGGCGCTTGAACCACTGACGGATCTTCTCCTTGGCGTGGTTGGTACGGACCTTGTCCAGCCAGTCACGCGACGGCCCGTGAGCGCTCTTGGTGGTCACGATCTCCACGATGTCGCCGTTCTGGAGCTTGTAGTCCAGCGGGACCAGACGGTTGTTGACCTTGGAGCCGATGGTCGAGTGCCCGACATCGGTGTGGATGCGGTAGGCGAAGTCGATGGGCGTGGCGCCTGCCGGCAGGTCCTTGACGGCGCCCTTGGGCGTGAACACGAAGACCTGGTCCTGGAAGATGTCGAGCTTGAGGCCCTCTACGAACTCCGTCGCGTCCGAGACCTCGCGCTGCCAATCCATGAGCTGGCGCACCCAGGCCAGCTTGGCGTCATACGCCCGGTCGGACTTGGAACCCTCCTTGTAGCGCCAGTGCGCGGCGATGCCGATCTCCGAGACGTGGTGCATCTCGTGGGTGCGGATCTGCACCTCCAGAGGCTTGCCATCGAGGGCGACCACAGCCGTGTGCAGGCTCTGGTAGAAGTTGTTCTTGGGCATCGCGATGTAGTCATCGAATTGCCCGGGGACGGGCCGCCACAGCGAGTGCACCACGCCCAACGCCGCGTACGTGTCCTTCAGCTCGTCGACCAGTACGCGCACGGCGTGGATGTCATAGATCTCACCGAGGTCGACCTGCTTGCGCTCCATCTTCCGGTGGATGGAGTGGATGTGCTTCGGCCGGCCCGATATCTCAGCCTTGATGCCGGCTGCCTCGAGGGCCCCGCGCAACACGTCCATGGAGCGCTGGACGTACGACTCGCGCTCGCGGCGGTGAGTCTCCAGCTGAGCCGCCAGCGTCCGATACGCCACCGGCTGGAGCGCCTTGAAGGAAAGATCCTCGAGCTCCCACTTGATCTGCCAGATACCCAGGCGCTCGGCCAGCGGCGCGTAGATCTCTGCCGTCTGGTGGGCGATGCGCTGCTGCTTTTCCAAGGGCAAGCCGCCCAGCGTGCGCATGTTGTGGAGCCGGTCGGCGAGCTTGATGAGCACCACGCGGATGTCCTCCGCCATGGCCAGGAACATCTTGCGGATGTTCTCGGCCTGTTGCTCCTCGTGGGTCCGCGCTGAGCCGAACTTGGAGAGCTTGGTGACACCGTCCACCAGGCGGGCCACCTCCGCCCCGAAGCGCTCTTCCACGTCGCCCAGTGAGAAGTCGGTGTCCTCCGGGATATCGTGCAGCAGCGCCGCCTGCACGGCCGCCACGTCCAGACCCAGCTCCGCCAGGATCTGCGCCACGGCGATGGGATGCGTGACGTAGGGCTCGCCACTGACGCGCTTCTGGCTCTCGTGTGCCTCACGGGCGAAGCGATACGCCGCCTCGATCAGCGTCACGTCCGCGCTTGGGTGATGGCGCACCAGCTCCTGCTCGACGCGCTTCTCCGCGGCGTCCATGGCCCGCGGCGTATAGGGCACGGTGGGCGATGCGCGGCGTCCCGAGGGCCGTGCGACGGCTGCGCCGAGTAGACGCTCGGGAGCTGGAGACGGGCGCTTGGGCGAGAGCGGCTCGATGGCCATGGTGCCTTCAGTGTACCGTGAGCCCACCGTGGTCCCGCGCTTGCCGGCCGTCCACGCACCCCTTCTGAGACCGATGCCAGACCCGTTACGTCAACCGCTCTCCCCGTTCCACGCCGTTCCGCCAGCAGGGTCTCGCGCACGCCGCAGCTTGCTGGCGTTGAGCGCCGCCCTCATGGTCGCCGCCTGCGCTTCGGCACCGCCGCCGGCACCGACCACCGCACCGTCGCACTCCGCAGGCGCCTCGATCGAGCCCAGCTTCGGAGAGGGCCCGTCGGCCTCCCCCTCGCAGCAACCTGCTCAGACCACTGGACCTGGCCCGACTCCCGAGCCGGCAGCGACCGCTCCAGGGACTCCGGCCTCGTCTCCGCTGCCGCCGCCATCGCCGTCGCTCTCGCCGTCGGTCGCGCCTTCGACTCCACCCGCCACCGCGCCCGAGACCATCGACGCCGAGCTCTCCGCACGGCTCCAGGCGGTGGTCGACGCCTCACGCGAGCGGATCCCGGCGCCGGGGCTGTCAGTGGCCATCCGTCTGCCCGATGGTGAGACCTGGACCGGGGTCTCGGGTCTCGCCTCTCTCGAGCCCGTGGCGCCCGTGACGCCTGACACGGTCTTCGCCGTGGCCAGCATCTCCAAGACCTTCGTGACGGCGCTCATCCTCCAGCTCGCGGATGAGGGCCTGCTCAGCCTGGACGACCCACTCTCCGACTTCCTGCCGGACTTCCCGCGTGCTCGGGTTATCACGCTGCGGCACCTCTTGGCCCATACGAGCGGCGTCTACAACTTCTTCGAGCATCCGCGCTACGTCGAGGAGGTCTTCAGCGACCGGACACGGCACTGGAGGTTCGAGGAGATCCTGGGCTTCGTGGCCGCGCCGTACTGCTCGCCGGGCGCCTGCTTCCACTACTCCAACACGAACTTCGTGCTGCTGGGACGCGTGGCAGAGAAGGTCACGGGGACTCCGCTGCATGCCCAGATCCGTGAACGCTTCCTGGACCCGCTGGGACTGGAGCACACGCTCTTCCAGCCCGACGAGGCGACGCCGCGCGACGCGGCTCATGGGCATCTGGCCCTGTCGGGTGGGTTCGTCGATCACACTGGCCCAAGCTTGGTCATCCCGCATCTGTCGGCGGTCACGGTGGCCTGGGCGGCGGGCGCCATGGCTTCCACACCGAGCGACCTCTCACGCTGGGCCCACGCGCTCTACGGCGGCCAGCTGCTCTCGGCCGAGCTGACCGCCGAGATGATGGCCTACCGGCTGGACGACGAGTACGGTCTGGGCATGCGCACGCGGGTCTTCCACGGCCGTCGAGCCGTGGGCCACCTGGGTGGCATCCGCGGCTTCGAGAACGCGATGTGGTATTTCCCCGACACCGATGTGACCATCGTCATCTCCGCCAACCGGGGCATCTTCATGATCGACCGAACGATGCGGCTTCTGGTCCGGGCGCTTTTCGGGTCCTGAGTAGGCGTCGGGGCCTGTTGGCCGGCTATGCCCGACGGGTGCGGTCCGCGCCCCGGTAGCCCAGCGCCGCCAGCGCCTCACGCGCGGCGCCCGCCTCGTCCCAGGGGATGGCGCCGTCTGCCATCTCGATGGAGCGCTCGTGCCCCTTGCCGGCCAGCACCACGACATCGCCGGGCCGCGCCTGCTCCGTCGCCCGCGCGATAGCATCGCCTCGATCGGCGATGAGTAACAGGTCGTGTCCGCGGCGCTTGCCCGCGGCTTCCGCTCCCGCCGCGATCTCCTCCAGGATCGCCTCGCGGTCCTCCGAGCGAGGATCCTCGTCGGTGAGCACCACGAGGCGCGCTCGCTGGCCGGCCACGCGGCCCATCAGGGGGCGCTTCAGCACGTCGCGATCGCCCGCCGACCCGAAGACCGCGATGAGCCCTCCACCTCCGGCCGCGGCCAGGGAACCCAGCCCGTCTAGCACCTTGGCCAGCGCGTCTGCCGTATGCGCGTAGTCGACGATGACGCGGAAGGGCTGACCCGCCTCGATGCGCTCCATGCGCCCGGGCACCGCCTCGACCGCACCGAGGCCGGCGATGACACGTTCCGGATCCAGCTTCAGCGCTTCGGCCACACCGATGGCCGCTAGGGCGTTGTGCACGTTGAAGCGCCCTGCGAGCTGAAGCTGCACGCGCTCCTGCCAGCGCGGCGTCTCGACCGCGATGGCCGTTCCCGTGGCGTCCTCACGCACGCTCACGGCTCTGATGTCAGCCCCCGCCGCGGGTTCTGCACCGTAGGTCACGACCGTAGCCCCCGCGCCGCGTGCCGCCTGCGCGAACTCGTCCGCCCACCGGTCGTCGCGGTTGATGACGGCCGTCTTCCCCCAGCCCTTCTCCGGGTTCCCCGGCCCCACCGCCAGGCGCTGGAAGAGCATCCTTTTCGCTGCTCGATAGGCCTCGTGGGTGCGATGGAACTCCAGGTGCTCATGGCTGATGTTGGTCAGCACGGCGACGTCGTAGGCGATCTCCGCGACGCGCTCCTGGGCCAGGCCGTGCGATGTCGATTCGACGATGGCGAAGAGGTCGCCCGCTTCGACCATGGCGGCCAGGTGATCCTGGAGCTCGGGCGCCTCCGGTGTCGTCGACCGACCTGGGTTGCCCAGGCTCCGCCCACCGACGACGACGTCGATGGTGCCGATCAGGCCCGCCGGCTGGCCACACGCGCCCATGACCCCACGCAGGAGGTGGGCCGTGGTGGTCTTGCCGTCCGTGCCCGTGATGCCCACCACGCCCAAGCGCTGCGACGGGTGGCCCGCCGCCCACGACGCGGCCAGTGCCAGAGCGGGACGTGCGGCGGGCACCAGGAGCTGCGGGACGGCAACGCCCGGTACCGCCCGCTCCGCGACGATGGCGGGTGAACCGGCAGCCACAGCCGCCGCTGCGAAGGCATGGCCGTCAGCATGCTGCCCGGACACTGCCACGAACAGCACGCCCGGTCCCGCGCGGCGGGAATCCTGCGTGACGTGGGTGATGACCACGCCCGATGGGGGGGTACTGGCTCCGGCCAACACCGAACGCAGCAGCCCGCGCGCTTCGAGCAGCGCCACCAGCTCGCCCAGCGGGTGGCGCAGTCCGTCACCCATCAGATGAGGCGCGGCGGTCCCGGTCAGCCACCCCGAGCGGTGCCGCCAGCCGCGAGGCAGGCTCCGGGTCGTGGCGAGGCGCACTGTCGCCACGGCTGTCCCTCACCGGCTCCGGCCCAGCTTCGACTTGCGCTGAACCAGTCACGTCAGATGCGCCAGCCGCCGAGGTTGGCGGGCACCTCATCAAGGTATGTCGCTCGCTGAAGCGAGTGGATGTCGATGGGAGCGGTGCTGCCGTCAGGCCACGGGCCATGGACGGAAGTCGTGACCGACTCCCAACCGGCGGCCGCGGCGGCATTCAGGAAGCGTTGCGCGGTCTTGCGCCCAGGCTCGGCCAACCAGAGTGCGCCTCCTGGCGCCAGCAGTCGCTCGATCACATCGAGCAGCGGTCCGACGTCGCGACCCTCGTACAGGACGTCGGCTGCCAGGATCAAGGGGAAGCGTCGGCTGGCCGCGACCTGCAGCGGCCGCGGCCAGTTCGCATCACGCCAGTTGAAACGCAGCAGCCGAGGCGACCGGCCGACATTCAAGAGGGCGTTGTAGCGACAATGCCGAAGGGACAGCGTCGAGTAATCCGATACGACCAGCGTCCCGCCCGAGGCCAGTACGGCGGTGGCCGTCACCCCGAGGCCGCAGCCGAGCTCGAGCACCCGCCTTCCGGCGACATCCGTGGCTCGTTCCAGCACGACGTCCGCCAAGGCTACCCCGCTCGGCCAGATGTTCGTCCAGTGGGGCATCTGCTTGTCCGGATCGGCCCGCGCCTCCGCGAACAATCGTTCACGAGAGGGCGCGTCGGGCCTTCGCATGGTGTAACGGCGTCTACTCCGCGGAAGGGTCACAAGCTGGGTCTCGATGACTACCTGTTCATTCAGCCACGCCTCCAGTGCACGAAGCTGTCGCTCGCTGCCGAGTCTCGGAGCAGCCGACTGATCTGGTCCGCTAACCGGATCAGGTCGGCCGGCCATGGGCGGCTCCATCAGCTGATGTCTTGTCACGTCCGGCACCGTCCTGGCGCACCACGGTGGATGACTCGACGGCGGCTCTGCCCGCGATGAGGATCGCTCCGACCAGCACGACGCTCGCGGCACTGAGGATGAGCGATACATCGGCAACGCCGCGAGAGGTCGTGGCCACGAACACCAAGGCGCCAGTCGCCTGGCCGCACACTGATGCACTGAGCATCGCCCGTGAGGTGTCGGCGAGGCGGTCCGCCGCTGTCAGCCGTCGTGTCACCGTGGCTACGATGGCACCAGCGTTGACCGCCACCAGGCCGAGCGCGAAAAGGCTGATCAGGACGACGAGGAGCGAACTCGTCAGCCCGATGACCACTACACCGGCTGCGGTCATGATCACCGCTGCTGCGATGAGCAGCTGGGCGGTGACATGGGCAAGCACGCGTATCATCGCCACGGGGCCGATCAACGTTCCGAGACCGACCACGGCCAGCAACCAGCCGAGCCACGATGCTTGGCCACCCAGCCGCTCCGTGGTGACCACCATCAAGACGATGATCAGGCTAGTGCACAACGCCCCGGCTGCGAACGATCCGGCGGCCATGAGGGTGAGGGTGGGATGTGCCTTGACCAGATCCCAGGCAGGTCCCCTGGCAGGGTGGATATCTTCGCGTCCGGTCGCGCTGGCCGCAGAGCCGGCGCGCAGCCCAGCGACCAGCCCGGTCCGGCCCAGCACTAGCACACTGGCGGCCGCCAGCAAGAGCCCCGCAGCCGCGAGGGCTGCCTGGACCCCTGAGATCGTCAGGATCAGCCACGCGCTGGCAGGCCCGAGGACGATCGCGATGCGTTCGGTCGTGGCATCGAGCAGGACCGCTCGGCCCAGGACGAGACGCGGCACAAGAAAGGCCACCGACTCGACTCGGACGGCATCGGCCAGCGCCCAGAGCACAGCGTTCGCGGCCACAGCAGCGAGCAGCCAGGGAAGACCATCCGCATCGGCCAACAGCACCAGCCCAGCGGCCAGAACGGCGCGCATCGGTGTGATCAGGAAGAAGAGCTTCGCCGCGATCCGGCGTGCCTCGGCCGGCAGCCCGATGATCAGCAGCACTGCCCGGGGTAGGATCCGCACGAGGATGAGAACGGCCACCACGGCCGGATCAGCCGTGAGGTCCCACGCAAGAGCAAGCGCGGCGATGAGCAGGATCCAGTCGCCCGACCGCTCCATGAGCCGCCCGGCCCACAACCCGCCGGCGCCAGGGGCGTCGAGCAGCGGCCCGAACGGGTGCCATGCTGCGCGCTGTCGCGGTCCGGTCACAAAGTCCTCCAGATCAGAGCGGAGCGCCCGTCGCGGCGACCTTACCCCATCCGTGCCGGCCTGATCTATGCGTCCGCATCGGGGTCGCGCAGCTCATCGACGCCGCGCAGCCGGCGGTACCGAGCTCGCGCCAGCGCGCCACCGGAAAGGACGGCGGCACCGAGTCGTGAGATCGGCAACTCCCATCCTCCGATGTATCGCTCCTCTCGCCCGCCGAAGCCGGCCTTGAACTGCGCGATGCCCTTGCGGGGAAGGCCCCACAGGTCGTATTCGCGGTAGCCCCATGCCTGACAGCGCTTGATCGCCTCCCACTTGAGCAGGTAGTTGGCACGGATCCTTGCGCCCTCGAGCGTGGTGCCGCCGTAGAGATCGACGACCCTGGGCCCACAGGAGACGAGGAAGAGCGTGCCGACGGTTTCGCGTGTGGACTCAAGCTCGGCGAAGAGCAAGTGGGCCATGCCTCGGGATGAAAGCTGTTCCCACATCGTCTGGAAAGTCGTGGGCGCGCGCGCGACGATCCCGACACGGACCATGGATTCCACATGGATCCGGTAGAACTCCTGCAGCCGCGAAGCGTCGCCGACCACGACCCGGACGCCCTGTCGCTCCGACTTGTTGATGGATTGGCGGCACTTCCGGTGGAAGCCGTTCCAGACGGCCTCGGCCGGTCTATCGATCTCTATGATGCGGGTGATGTCCTGCTGGACGCTGGGCACGTTCCGCCAGCCCAGCGCGATCAGCGACTCCTCCAGGCCGCTGCCCTTCAGCGCCTCGGGCTCCATGCGCACCGAGGCGACTCGACGCATGCGGCCGATGTCACGCAGCCGCTCCGTGAAGTCACGCAGCGCCGCCGCGTCAAGCGGAACCGAGCCGATCGGCCCACGCGGCACGTAGCCCAGTGCCCAAGGCAGGCCGCGTGGCCGCTGGACGAGCATCTGGGCGCCGATCGGTCCGGTACGACCGGCGGCGACGACCCGAAACGAAGACCAGCCGTTGGTTCGTTTGATGACCGCCCAGGCGGTCGTTTGAAGGTAGCTGGGCATGGCCGACGTGGCCACGAAGTCGTCCCAGGCAGCGTCGTCCGAGGTGAGCGTTCCGCCGGCCGTCACGGTCGCCTCATCCATGGCCTCGAAGGACCCGTGATGGCCGCGGCGGAGAGCCCGCCGGGAGCCATTCCGATCCGCTCACCGCTCGGGTTCCACGTCAGGAGACCGTATGGCCCGAGCGCCGGCCTCGGTCATGCCGCTGTACGGCTGTGTCACCCGTCCTTCACAGGAAACGAGGAGCTTCGTCGCGGCTGGAGTGCCATCGGACAGCTCGGCGAAGTGAAGATGCCGTCTGGCGAAGCGGCGCAACGCAGCGGTGAAAGCCGACAGGCTGGACTCGTCCCGCCTCGTGGCGATCGGTCCCCGCGGCGCGTACCCGAACCCGAAGGGACCTGGGCCAAGGCGCCGCGTGAGAACTTGGGCGCCGATGGGCCCGGAGCCCCTATCGACCACTACCCGCGCTGACCTCCAGCTGGCTGGCGACTTGGCGCGCGCCCCGGCCGTGAGTCGCAGTGGCGTCTCACGGGGATCTTCCAGCGTGTCATGTCGGGCAAGGAGGTAGAGGGCTTGTGTCACGGATGATCGCTCATCCGCGCCGGACGGCCGATCGGATCAACCCGAGGGCACGGGGCAACTCGGGAGCACGCACCAGCCGACTGTACAGCAGGTATGTCGCCGCCGCGGAGAAGGTGGCCAGGCCCACCTGCAGCAGCAGGCCGAGCTTGCCGGGGTCCGTGCCGAGGCTCACCTCGGTGAGGCGCACCGTGCCGAAGGCCACGCCTCCCGCCAGCACGGCGCCCACGGCGAAGATGCCCATTGCCGCCACCAGTGAAGCCATGTCGATGGCAGCGCTCCGTCGCCACAACAAGAAGGCGAGCACGATCGCCTCGAGCCAGCCTCCCACGGCGATGCCCAGGGCCAGGCCTGACAGGCCCAGCGCACCCACGGTGGCGACCGAGATGGCCACATTGACGGCCACCGACGCGACCGCCACCATCACCGGCGTGCGCGTGTCGTGACCGCTGTAGAACGCCCTCGCCAGGATGACGTTCATGGAGTGAGCGGCCGTGCCCAGCAGGAAGAAGGCCAGCGTGTCCGAGGTAAGGGCCAGCGCCGCCGCATCGAAGTTGCCGTAGTCGAACAATAGGCTGACCGTCTGGCGGCGAAGGACCAGGCCCACCGCGGTAACGAAGAGCATCACGAAGAGGATGAGCCGCAGGGCCTGCACCACTACCCGTCCGAACTCCGCCACGGAGCCTGCGGCCAAGGCCTTGGACATGGCTGGCAAGAGCACCACCCCCAGGGGGAAGCCGATGACGCCGATGGGGATCTGCAGGATGGTGAAGGCCACGTTATAGGCCACCACGGAGCCCGCCGCCAGGCCGGTAGCGAGCGCCGTATTGACGATGAAGGTGATCTGGCTGGCGCCCAGCCCGATGGCACGCGGCCCCATCAGCAGGAAGGTCTGGCGCGCGGCGGGATCGCGCAGGTCCAGCGCCAGGTCGTAGCTGAAGCGCCCGCGCAGAGCCGGCAGCTGCACCGCTACGTGCAGGAGCGAGCCCAGCACCACGCCCACGGCCAGAGCATCGATGCCCAGCCACGGCGACAGGACGAGGGCGCAGCCGATGATGGCCAGGTTGTAGAGCAGCGGCGCCATGGCCGCTGCGCCGAAGCGACCTTCCACGTTGAGCAGCGCCGAGATGACGGCGCCCATGGCCAGCAGGATCGGCGAGAGGAGCATGATCCGTGTCAGGCGCACCGTGAGCTCGGCGGTCACCACGTCGAAGCCGGGCGCCAGGATGGGCACGATCTGCGGGGCGAAGACGGCCATCGCGATAGACACGCCGACGAGCGCGATGAGCATGGCGTTGATGACCGTGGAGACGACACGGAAGGCGTGTTCTTGCTGGCCCTTGTGCAGCAGCCCGGCCAGCACTGGGATGAGCGCCGAGGAGACGGCACCGGCCGCGGCCAGCTGATAGATGAGGTCGGGGATGCGAAAGGCCGTGAAGTAGGCGTCCAGGTCGGACTCGGCGCCGAAGAGATTGCCGATGACCACCAGACGCAGCCAGCCGAGGACACGCGAGCCGAGGTAGGCGACCGCCACGATGGCTCCCGCCCTCGCCAGGTTGCGCGCCGTCACGGTCGCGGCGGACGCGTCTCGAGGCTTGCCCGCGGATGCGCACCACGGTAGGCATCGCGCAACCGGCTGGGCGAGACATGCGTATAGACCTGGGTCGTGGCCAGACTGGCGTGGCCCAGCAGCTCCTGCACGACACGCAGGTCCGCGCCTCCTTCCAGAAGGTGTGAGGCGAAGGAGTGCCGCAGCGTGTGCGGCGAGGCACCAGGCGGGACGCCGGCCAGGCGGAACAGCCGGTCGACGCGATAGCGCAGGCCGCGCACCGTGAGCGGGCCCCCCGATGCGTTCAGGAAGAGCCTCCCCGGATCCGGCAGCTCGACGCCGCTGCGCAAGGCGGGTCGCGCCTCGTCCACGTATGCCCGCAAGGCGTCGATGGCCGGCGCGCCTAGCAGTCCGATGCGCTCCTTGCGACCCTTGCCCATGACCCGTAGCTCACCGCGGCGCAGGTCCAGGTCCGCCACGCGAACCTGGCACAGCTCGCTGACCCGCAATCCCGCGCCGTAGGCCGTCTCCACAATGGCGCGATCGCGCAGGAGCAGGGCGGCGCCAGGTCCGGCCTTGCCGGCGACAGGACCCGTGCCGCCGATGGCGTCCAGGATCCCTTCCACGTCACTCACCTCGAGCACCGCCGGCAGACGACGCGGGACCCGAGGCGTGCTCACGGCCGACCAGGGATCGCCCGCCACCCAGCCCTGCCGGCGCGCGTACCGATAGAACGAGCGCAGCGCAGCGAGGCGGCTGCTCACCGATCGGCGTGACAGACCCTGCGCATCGAGGGCGCCGAGGAAGGCGCGGAGCTGGCGGCGCGAGGGGTCGCGCCAGTCACGGCCAGTCTCGGGATGCGCGTCGAGCCAGCTGATGAACTGCCCCACGCCGGTGGCGTAGGCGCGTCGCGTGTGCTCCGAGGCGTCGCGTGCAGCGAGGGAGCCGAGGAACCGATCGAGTGCCGGCCGCGCATCCTCGGGGGCGCTGTCCGGCCCGCTCACGCGGCGCTGGCAGCCGGCGGGCGGCGGCGCCCTGGTCGTACTGCAGAGGCCGGACGCGCCGTAGCCGCCTTGGCCTTACGGGTCGCAGCGGGCGAGGGGCGACCCGTGCTGGCGGCGCGGCCACGGCGCGGCGCGATGGCCGCCGGGTCGGGCGGGCCGCCGGGCAGCTTCTCACCAACGGGCACAGGCTCAGGCAACGGCACGTCCGCGCCGCACCGCAGGCAGATGCCGGTCTCGCCATTCCGCGCCACCGGCCCGGCATCGGCCTCATGGAGCGCCCCCACCGGCTCGCGGCTGGTCGTGAAGTCACACTTGGGGTAGCGCGAGCAGCCATAGAAGACGCTGCCCGTGCGGCGCGCACGGCGCGCGATGACCTGCCCTTGACCGCACTTGGGGCACTCGACCTCGAAGGGCAATGGCGGGGGCGGCGGGGGGCCGGTCTTCTTGATGTAGTCGCAGTCGGGGTAGCGCGAGCAGCCGGCGAAGACGCCGAACCGCCCGCGGCGTGCCACCAGCGTGCCCTCGTTGCAAGTCGGACAGGTCTCGCCAACGCCCTCGACCTCGAGCACTTCCGGTTCCTCACCCGCCAGCGGCCGCGACTCCTTGTGCTCAGGGTATAGCGAGCAGGCCAGGAACCAGCCGTTGCGGCCCATGCGCTTGACCATGGGGTGACCTTCCGAGCAGACCTCGTCGGAGGGCTCGGTGGTGAAGTCGCTGCGCTTCAGCTCCTTCCGCTTGGTGTCCACGAGTTCCTTGAGCGGTCCGTAGAACTCGTGCAGCAAGGGCACCCAAGCCAGCTCCCCGCGCGCGATCTCGTCGAGCCGCTTCTCCATCTCCGCCGTGAAGCCGAGGTCCACGAACTCGCCGAAATGCTCCACCAGCAGATCGGTCACGATCTCGCCGATCTGCTCGGGGCGAAGGCGCCGTTCCTCTACCCGGACGTAGCCGCGGTCCATGATGGTGGAGATGGTCGCGGCGTACGTGGACGGGCGGCCGATGCCGTTCTCCTCGAGCGCCTTGATGAGCGACGCCTCGCTGTAGCGTGGCGGCGGTTCGGTGAAGTGCTGTGTCGGTGTCACGTCGCGGACCTCCGTGACGTCGCCCTCGGCCAGCGGCGGCAGCTGGCGCTCTCGCTCCTCTTCCTCGGCCGCCTCGTCGTCACGGCCCTCCGTGTACACCCGCGAGAACCCATCGAACAGTGTCTTCGTGGCACTGGCGCGCAGGCCGTAGCGACCGGCTGACAGCTCCGCCGCAGTCGTCTCCAGGCGCTTCTCGGCCATCTGCGAGGCGAGCGCGCGTTGCCAGATGAGCCGGTACAGGCGTAGCTCGTCGGGCTTCAGGTGGCGCTCCAGCGACTCCGGGTCGCGCCCGAAGCTGGTGGGACGGATGGCCTCGTGGGCCTCCTGGGCCCCCTTCGACTTGGTCTTGAAGACCCGACCCTTGGGCATCGTGTAGTCGTCGCCGTAGCGCTGGGCGATGACCGACCGCGCCTCGCCCAGGGCGTCACCGGCCATGGCCGTCGAATCGGTGCGCATGTAGGTGATGAGGCCCACCGGTTCGCCGTCGAGCTCGATGCCCTCGTACAGCCGCTGAGCCACCGACATGGTGCGCTTGGGACTGTAGGAGAGCTTGCGGCTGGCCTCCTGCTGGAGGGTCGAGGTGGTGAAGGGCGCTGCCGGTCCCCGCTTGCTGGTACGAAGGGAGACCTTGTCGACCGTCGGTCGCAGGCTGCGCAGGGCCGCCACATGCTCCGTGGCAGTCGCCTCGTCCGCGACCTCTGCTGCCTTGCCGTCGACCTTGACCAGGTCGGCATCGAAGGTGGGACCGTCGGCCGTGGCCAGCAGCGTCTCCAGCGTCCAGTACTCACGCGCTTGGAAGGCCTTGATCTCACGCTCGCGCTCGACCACCAGGCGAACCGCAACGGACTGCACGCGACCAGCCGAGAGGCCGCCGCGCACCTTGCGGGAGAGCAGCGGGCTCAGCGTGTAGCCCACCAAGCGGTCCACGATGCGGCGCGTCTGCTGAGCATCGACCAGGTTGGCGTCGATGGAGCGCGGATGCTCGAAGGCATCAAGGATGGCCCGCTGAGTGATCTCGCTGAAGGTCACCCGGTGCTGCTTGGCAGCAGGTACGCCGGCCGCCTCGGCCACGTGCCAGGCGATGGCCTCCCCTTCGCGGTCGAGGTCGGTGGCCAGCCAGACCGACGTGGCCTTGCGGGCCTCGCGAGTGATCTTCTCGACGTGACGTCGGGAGTCCTCCGAGACCACATACTCGGGCTCGAAGTCATGGTCGACGTCAACGCCGAACTTGCCCTTGCCGGGATTCTCCGGAAGGTCTCGGACGTGGCCGTAGGAAGCGAGCACCTGGAAGTCCTCGCCCAGGTAGCGCTCGATCGTCCGCGCCTTTGCCGGCGACTCGACGATCACGAGGTTCTTCGTCATCGGCGGGAGTCTAGCACCGGCGTACGGCGCTTCCGGCGGGCACGGTCAGGCCCCCGATCGCCTCGCGCGAGCGTGCGCGCGGGCGCGTCCTGAAACCGGGTCAGGCCTCTCGGATGCGGCGTAGCAGGTCCGCGTCGGGCTCCACATCCTCGAAGACGTGCGGCTCGCCATCGCTGACTGGCGTGATGCCGAGCGGGAGGCTGCCCTCCACACCGGAGAGGGAGCTCTGCGGCACCTCCACGAACCGGATCATGGTCATGGGGATCATGAACCACGAGTCGGTGCGGTCGGACCAGCCAGGCTTCTTGCCGTTCAGATAGCGCAGGTTGGTGCACATCAGGCACGAGTCCGCGGGCGTGGGCATCTGCTCCACGTCTGCCTTGAGCGGTTGCTCGTTCTGCATGTGGATGATGACGTCTCGGATCACCGGGCCACCATAGGATCGCGTGCTGCCGGTGCATAGCCATCCGGTGGTCCCGGTGCGTGACTACCGCAGGTCCGCCGCAAGCAAGGGACCGGCTGGCAGGTAGGCCGGTCCCACGGCGGCGATCCAGCCTCTCAGCAGCAGAAGCGTGATCGCGCCCGCTACGACCGGCGGCGCAAGGCCGGTCTCGGTGATCAGCGCATCGGCGTTCGCCGGACCGCGTGCCAGCCGCACGGCCACGGCCCGTTCGACTGGCCCCAAGAGGGCCAGAGCGGCCGCCAGCGACAGCCTTCCCCCAGCTGCTGACGCGTGCACGACGGTGTCATAGCCCAGGTCCACGATCATCTCATCGAGGCCCGTCAGAGGACGCGCCGGCGTGTCCCGGAGCAGGGAGAGGCAGCCCGCCACTGACGGATCACCCGGACGACCCGGCACCGCCAGCACCGACCGGCCCTGCTCCAGTGCGTGACGCGCCGTGATGAGGGCGCCGCTGCGGCCGGGTGCCTCGACCACGATGGTGGTGTCGCCCAGGGCGCTGATGATCCGGTTGCGCCGCGGGAACGTGCCGCGCGTGGGCAACGTGTCGGGCGCATGTTCCGACACGATCGCGCCGCCGCCCTCCACGATGTCTCGCGATAGTGCCCGGTGAGCGCGGGGGCCGGGATGGGCGTGTCCGCCGCCGATGACGGCCACCGTGCGGCCCCCGGCACCCACCGTCGCGGCATGCGCGGCACCGTCGATGCCGATGGCAAGCCCCGACACGACCACGGCATCAGCCGCCACCAGCCTCATCGCGATCCGTGCGGCAAGCGTCCTGCCGTCGAGCGTTGGGCGTCGCGTGCCGACCACGGCCACGGTCCGCTGCGCCGACAGGCCGGCCAGGTCTCCCCAGCCGAATATCGTCGCGGGCGGTGGGTCGATGTCTCGCAAGCGCACGGGGAAACCGGTGTCCAGGGGCGTCACCGTCCACAGCCCGAGCTCGTTGACCCGTCGAGCGACCGTGCCCGGCTCCCGGAATGCGGACACGATGGCCGCGCGGGTGGGTCGGGTGATGCGCAGCTCATCGTCGCGAGGCTTCCAGCCGGAGGCCACCGCGCGCAACGCCTCCGCCGCTCCCCCATGCGCCGCCACGAGACCCCAGAAGATGGTCTCTCCCACGCCGGACGCCGAGGCAAGGGCTAGCCAGGCGTCACGCTCGGTCATCGCTGCGACCATGTGATTCACGCGCTCAGCGACGGCAGCGCCGCCGGGTCCCGCAGCCCCGCCGCTGCCAACAGGTCCGCGTCGGTGACGCCATCGCGCCCGGCCAGGTCCGCGATGGTCCGAGACACTCGCAACACACGATGCACGCCACGCGCGGTCATGTGCGCGGCGGTGGCAAGCTCGCGCATCAACCCCTCCTGGGAGCGTTGCAGGCGACAGGCGGCCACTACAGCCGCGCCTGCGAGGTGGGCATTCGGGCGACCGCCATCGCGACGTAGGGCTCGAGCACGCGCCGCCGCGATCCGCTCGGCGACTACCCCACTCGACTCGCCGGGCGTAGCGCCGACCAGCTCCGCTGGCGGGACTCGGGGCATCTCGACCCGCAGGTCCAGGCGATCGAGCAGCGGCCCGCTGACGCGCCGGACGTATCGATCGGCTTCTCCATCGCCGCAACGGCACGCGCGCTGGGCATCGCCGTGCCATCCGCACCGACAGGGATTCATGGCCGCGACGAGCTGGAGACGCGCTGGATATCGGATGGAGCCACGAGCGCGAGCCAGTTCGACGGTCCCATCCTCGAGCGGCTGACGAAGGGCGTCGAGCACATCGCGGTCGAACTCCGCCAGCTCGTCCATGAAGAGGACTCCATGATGGGCGCGCGTGACCTCGCCAGGAGCCAGCTGCGGGCCGCCGCCAACCAATGCCGCATAGGAGGCGGTGTGATGCGGTGCCCGGAACGGTCGGTCGCGCCGCAGTCCGGAGCGCATCAACCGTCCCGCCACGCTCTCGATGACCGTTACCTCCAGAGCCTCGTCGTCGTCGAGCGGCGGCAGCAGGCCGGGGATGGACCGCGCCAGCAGCGTCTTGCCAGCCCCGGGAGG
>Ga0136612_10000230_pt1 | contig 17608 bp, 14 predicted proteins | sample AntDryUQ224A2306_2_FD_106644 | JGI IMG/M metagenome (GOLD analysis project Ga0136612, IMG submission 106644) | Polar desert sand microbial communities from Dry Valleys, Antarctica - metaG UQ224A (23.06) | ecosystem: Environmental > Terrestrial > Soil > Desert | place: Antarctica: Dry Valley... | reverse complement strand
GACCGGATCATGTCGCTCTTCCGCGGCGAGAAGCGCGAGCGATTCGTGCAACTGGTCATGGAAGCCGAGGCGGCCATCGACGCATTCGATCCCGAGCGCGGCCTCAAGGCATTGGAAGAGAGCTTCCGCCTCGATCGTGACAACTACGAGCTTTCTTTCTTCCTCGGCGAGACGTTCTTCAACGATGGCAATCTCGATCGCGCCAAGTCCTATCTCGAGCGAACCCTGGAAGTGCAGCCCGATCACTTCGACGCCGCCGTGTTCTACGGCGTGCTGCTGCACGAACGACAGGACTTGAAGGGCGCCGAACGCTGGCTCCGGCGGGCCATCCAGATTTCGCAGGAGTCGTTCCTCCCCTACTTCTCCCTCGGCGCCATCTATGCGCGCAAAGGAAAGCTGCTCCGGGCGCAGAAGTTCCTCGAGAAGGCCATCCAGCTCGAGGCGATCCCGCAGGCGTTCTATCTGCTCGGCACGATCTTCTACGAGAAAGGTCAGCTCGAGCGCGCCATCCGCTCGTTTCAGGGCGCTCTGAAACTCGATCCTGATTACGAAGAAGCCATCTATCATCTCGGCCTCTGCTATCTCGATCGCAACTGGAACCGGAAAGCGATCGAGTGCTTCCAGGAAGCGCTGGAGCTCAACCCCAACAAGATGGAGTATCAGCAGGCCGTCAAGATCTACGAAGGCATCTCCGGGCATGTTCCGGTCGAAGGCCCGGCCGCGAAAGAGCTGATCGAGGCGGAGACACTGGTCAGCGCCGGCAACTACAGCGAAGCGCTCGACCACTACCGCCGCGCATCGGCCGAAGATCCCGACAACGTCAATATCCTCATGCCTTATGCGCTGCTCTGCTCGCACCTGGACATGAACTCGGATGCCATCGCCGTCTCGCGCCGGATCCTCAAGCAGAAGCCGACTGAAGTAGTCGCGGCGGCGGCCTATACGACTCTCGTGGAGGCGCTGCGCGCAGAGGGAAACTTCAAAGACGCGAATCGCGCGCTCGAAGAGATGCTGCGCGATTACTCGTCGAATTACTCGAAGTCGATCGCGTATTACGAGAAGGCCTACAACCTGGCCGAGATGGAAGAGAACCTCGACGAGGCTCTGGAAAGCGCGCAGCTCGCGCTTCGCTACTCGCCGAAAGAACTCAAACAGTTTCCTCTGGCCGCGCTTGGATGGGTCTACTTCAAGCGTCGAGAGTTCACGAATGCGGTCGATTTCCTGACCAAATCAGCCGATATCGGCCCGACCGCGACCAACCTCATGCACCTCGGGATGGCGCTGCTCGAAAGCGGTCAGAAGGATCGCGCTCGCGCCATCTTCCGTAAAGCCAAGACCTTCAAGACCAAGGGCTCCGGCCTCGAGGAGAAGATTCTCGAGCAGGTGCGATCGACCACGAAACTCATCGACCGCCTGCACGCCCGAAGACGGCGGCCAAAAGCGCCGTAGGCGTGTGACGAACGGGCGGAACAGGCTCGACGCCTGTCCTGTTTCGCGTCAGCGCTTCTTCTTGCTGTCGGTCGGGATCTGGGGATTCGGACGTGTGCCCTGTTCCCGCACCGGGACCCTCTTTGTCGCCGGATCCTCGCCCGGCTCGGGCTGCGCGGGGCGGTTGGTGTTGTCGACGATCTTCTTCTTGGCCATTTCAAATCCTCATCAGCTTCGCGTATTTGGCGATGAACTTCTTCGAGCCCGCGCGATCAAAGTATACGGTCAGCTTCGCTTCCGGGCCCGATCCCTCCATTGTGAGAATCGTGCCGATTCCGAACGTCTCGTGCTGCACACGCTGCCCTCGCTTGAGGTCCTGAGACCCTTCCGGCTTCGGAGCCGCCGGCTTGATCGCCGTAGGATCAAACTGAACGGGCGAATCCTTGAAGAACGAAAAGACTGAGTTGGTGGAGTTCGACGGTTTGGCTGGCGGAGGTGGAGCGTCGTACCTCTTTTGAGGCTGAGGCTGGGCCTGGCGCTGCCGCATCGGCTGCTCCCGCCAGTTGCCAGAGGGAGCTGACGAGTAGCGCGCCGACGCCAGCCGCACTTCTTCCTTCACCTCCTCCGGAATCTCCGCAAGGAACGGAGAAGGCGACTGCTCGCGGAACCGTCCATGCACGCGCCGCTCGAGCGAGTGCATGCAGTAGAGCTGCTCTCGGGCGCGGGTCATGCCGACATAGCAGAGCCGTCGCTCTTCTTCGAGGTCCTCATTGTTCTCCACCGAATTGGCGTGAGGGAGGATGCCCTCTTCCATCCCCGTCAGAAAGACCACTTTGTACTCGAGGCCTTTGGCGGAATGCAGCGTCATCAGCGTTACGCCTTTGGACGATTCGTAGCGATCGAGATCTGAGATGAGGGTGATGGAGTCGAGATAGTCTGCCAGCGAGGACGAGGCCTGGTTCTCGATGAACTCCCGCGCGGAGTTGATCAGTTCGTCGATGTTCTCCAGCCGCGATTCGTCCTGAACGTCGCGCGATTCGGCCAGCATCCGCCGGTACCCGGTGCGCAGCAGAACGTAGTCCAAGAGCTCAGGAAGCGGGTTCGACGCGGCGCGCTGCAGGTCATGGATGATCTCGCGGAACTCCTTGACCGCTTTGGACGCACGGGAGGGGAGAAAAGCCAGGTCTCCTTCGATGATCGTCCAGACCGACACGCTCTGGTCCGTTGCGGCCTGATTGATCGCGGCCACGGTGGTGTCGCCGATTCCGCGCGATGGCGAATTGATGACGCGCTCGATCGACGGCGTGTCGTGCGGGCGGATGGTCAGCCGCAGATAGGACATGATGTCCTTGATCTCGGCGCGCTCGTAGAACTTCACTCCGCCGACGACGGAGTAAGGCATGTTCGCCCGGAGCAGCTCTTCTTCAAATGGCCTCGACTGCGCGTTCGTCCGGAACAGCACTGCAAAATCGGAGAGTTTGTACTTCGATCGCTGCGACGAGATCTTCTCGAGAACGAACTGCGCTTCCTCCCGCTCGTTCCCGGTGGTGATGATGTGGATCGGGTCACCGCTGCCGGCCTCGGTGAAGAGCGTCTTTCCCTTTCGGGCGATGTTGTTGGAGACCACGCCGGTGGCCGCCCCCAGGATGTTTCCCGTGGAACGATAGTTCTGCTCCAGCTTGATGATCCGCGCGCCGGGGAAGTCGCGCTCGAAGTTCAGGATGTTGTTGATGTCGGCACCGCGGAACTTGTAGATCGACTGGTCCTCGTCGCCGACCGCGACGATGTTCCCCTGCTTGCCGGCCAGCAGCTTCACGAGCTGGTACTGAGCCTTGTTCGTGTCCTGGTACTCATCGATCAGGAGATGCTGAAAACGCTCGTGCAGCTCCGCGCGGACATCGTCGTGTTTCTCGAGGAGCTGAACGTAGTTTCCGATCAGATCGTCGAAGTCCATCGCGTCGTACTCGCGCAGACGCTTCTGATACACCCGGTAGATCTCGGAAACGCGCGCGCCGAAGAAGTCGAGATTCGTTTTCTCGTACTCCACCGGCCCGATCAGCTCGTTCTTCGAGTGTGAAATCCGAGTGAGCACGGACCGGGGCGGAAACGCCTCGTCATTGATGTTGAGCTCGCGCATGGATCGGCGGATCAACGTCATCTGGTCGGCCGTGTCGTAGACGGCGAACGACTTGGTATAGCCGAGCCGGTCTGCGTAGCGGCGAAGCATCCGGAGCGAGGTGGAGTGGAAAGTCCCGATCCAGGGCCGTGCCCCGAGCTGCGGAACCAGCGCCCCCACCCGGGTCAGCATCTCGTTGGCGGCTTTATTGGTGAACGTGACGCCCAGAATCCGGGACGACGCCACGCCCAGCTCACCGATCAGCCAGGCCACCCGGTGGGTGATGACGCGGGTCTTGCCCGAGCCTGCTCCAGCCAGAACGAGGAGTGGCCCCGATCCGTGGGTGACGGCGTCGCGCTGGCGTGGATTGAGTCCGGTGAGATCGATCATCTGGCGGGGGGCATGTTAACGTCGGTTCGGAACCAGCGTGGTAACCTCTCCACTCCCACTGGAGGCTTCATGGCTGGACTCGGGCTCATCATTTTTCTCTTCGGACTCGGAATCCCCGAGCTGCTGATCATCCTCGTCATCGTGGTCGTGATTTTCGGCGCCTCACGGCTGCCGCAGCTCGGCCGGGGCATGGGAGAGGGAATCTCGAACTTCCGTGACGGGCTCAACAAGAACAAAGACGAGCAGAAATCGCTCGACGATAAGAAAACGCCCACCCCGTAGCACCGCATGAACCCTTCGATGAACCGCCGCTGGCTGATCACCGGCGCTGGCGGGATGGTCGGCACCGACCTCCGGAACGAGCTCGTGGCGCAAGGCGCCGAGCTCGTAGCGCTGGCGAAGGGCGACCTGGACATCACCGATGCCGGAAGCGTTCGCTCTGTCGTCGCAGCTGCGCGGCCTGACGTGATCGTCAACGCCGCCGCGTACACGAAGGTCGACGATGCCGAGAAGCAGGAGCATCTCGCAAACGCCATCAACGGATCGGCGGTTGAGTTCCTGGCCGCGGCTGCTGACGCAGCAGGCGCGCTGCTGATTCATCTCTCCACTGACTTTGTCTTCAATGGTGAGAAGACCACGCCATATGAAGTGAACGACAAGACCTCTCCCCTCTCGGCATACGGCCGATCGAAACTGCTGGGTGAGGTGGCCGCGACGCAGGCAAAACAGCACCTCATCATCCGCACCGCGTGGCTCTTTGGTGTGCACGGGCCGAACTTCGTCGAGGCGATTCGCAACCAGATTCGCAAAGGAACGAATCCGCTCCGTGTCGTGAACGACCAGCGGGGACGCCCCACCTACACTCCGCATCTTGCGCGGGCGATCCTCCGCCTGGCCCACTCCGACAGCGCCCGCGGAATCGTTCATTACGCAGACGATGAAGAAGCGACATGGTTCGAATTTGCGCAGGCGATCGCGGCGGAAAGCGAAGCAGTCGTGAATATTGAGCCGGTGACGAGCGACCAGTTTCCGCGGCCGGCCCGCCGGCCTGCCTATTCGGTGCTATCGACCGAGCGTTACGAACGGCTCACGGGGGTTCGTCCTGACTCGTGGCGGGAGGGATTGCGGGAGTACTTCGAGAAACGCTGAAAAAGCTTCACCACGGAGACACGGAGACACCGAGGAGCTTCATGCGGGAAACAGTGCGTGCATTAGATACTCCACATTTCCCTCTGCTCCCTTCACCGGACTCTCGATCACGCCCTGCACGCTGAACCCACTCTCGCTGGCGAATGCAGCGATCGCGTCGACGGCCTCCTGCCGTTTGACGACGTCGCGCACGATTCCGCCCTTGCCGAGGTCCTTTTTCCCGACTTCGAATTGAGGCTTGATCAGCGCTATCAGCTCGCCGTGTAAAAACTTTGCGACCGCTGGCAGGATGATCTTCAGGGAGATGAACGAGACGTCGATGGAGACGAACTCGATCGGCTCGTCGAAGTCGACGGCGCTCAGGAACCGCGCGTTGACCTTCTCCCGGTTCACCACGCGCGGATCGTTCCGCAGCGACTGATCGAGCTGACCATAGCCGACGTCGATGGCGTAAACGCGAGCGGCGCCGTTCTTCAGCAGGACGTCGGTGAAGCCGCCGGTGGAAGCTCCGACGTCTGCGCAGACTCGGCCCGTAACGTTGAGGGAGAACTCTCGCAGCGCGTGCGCGAGCTTCATGCCGCCGCGGCCGACCCAGGGATGCTCGAGCTCCGCAACGCGGATGGCGTCGTCCGCTGCTACCTGCGCGCCCGCTTTGTCGACGTAGCTCTCATTGACGAGGACCCGACGGGCCATGATCAGCGACTGCGCCTTCGACCTCGTCTCTACGAGCCCGCGCTCGACTAAGGCAACGTCGAGGCGCTGCTTCACGCCTCAGCTCGTACGGACCGCGCGCGGGTACTCGGCGTCGCGCTTGCCCGCGAGGAAATCACGGACACGGCGGGTGATCCCTTCTTTGTGAAGGTCGTACTGAGCGCGCAGCACATCCTGAGTGCCGTGATGCACGTATTCGTCAGGAATGCCGATGCGATGGAACCGCACTCCTTCGATCCCGAGCTCCTGGACCTTCTCCATCACAGCAGAGCCGAAGCCTCCGGCCAGCGATCCCTCTTCCACCGTGATCACACGTGCGCCGGGAGTGCAGTACTGCTTGATCAGCTCTTCGTCGAGCGGCTTTATGAAGCGGGCGTTGATCACTGCGATCTTCAACCCTTCCTTCTCCAGCGCTTCGGCCGCGTGAATGGCCGGCCATACTTCGTTGCCGATCGCAAAAATTGCAGCGTCAGCCCCCTCGCGCATCACTTCGCCCTTGCCGACGGGCAATGACTTGATCTCCGCGTCCAGCGCCACTCCGTAGCCATTGCCACGCGGGTAGCGGATCGAAGTCGGGTGACCGGTCTCGAACGCGGTCTTGACCATGTTCCGCAACTCATTCTCGTCGCGAGGAGCCATGCAGATCATGTTCGGGAAGATCCGCAGGTAAGCCATGTCGTAGATGCCGTGGTGCGTCGGGCCGTCGGCACCGGCGATCCCACCGCGATCGAGCGCGAAGACAACCGGCAGATCCATGATGGCCACGTCGTGGAACACCTGGTCGAACGCGCGCTGCAGAAAGGTCGAGTAGATCGCCGCGATCGGCTTCATCCCCTGCGTAGCCAGGCCGCCCGCGAACGTGATGGCATGCTCTTCCGCGATTCCGACATCGAACATCCGATCCGGGAAGACCTTCCCGAACTTGTCGAGGCCCGTCCCTTCCGGCATCGCGCCGGTGATGGCCACGATCTTCGGGTCGTCTTTCGCGAGCGAGATCAGCGTCTCGGCGAAAACAGCCGTGTACGAGGGCGGAGCGGGCGTGTTCGACTTCACCACCTCACCCGACGGAATGTCGAACGGCGTGACGCCGTGTGACCAGATCGGCTTGTCTTCGGCCGGAACGTAGCCCTTCCCCTTCTTCGTGATCACATGAATGAGCAGTGGACCATCGAAGTCTTTGTGCTCCTCGAAGAGGTCGATCAGGAACGGCAGATCGTGACCGTCGTAAGGCCCGAGGTACTTGAAGCCGAGCTCCTCGAAGAGGGTACCGGGGACGATCATGTGCCGGAGCACCTGCTCCATGTCGGAGGCCAGGTTATGCAGCTTGCCGCCGATGAGAGGGATGCGCTCCATCACGCCCTTGGCGAGGTCCTTGGCCAGGTTGTACTTCTGGCCCTTGATGATCGAGTTGAGGTATCCGGACATCGCCCCGACGTTCGTCGAGATCGACATGTCGTTGTCGTTGAGGACGATCAGCAGCCTGCTCTTCAGATGACCGGCCTGGTTGAGTCCTTCCAGCGCCAGCCCCCCGGAGAGCGCACCGTCACCGATGACCGCCACGACGCGGTAATCCTCCTTGCGCAGATCGCGGGCAACCGCGATCCCCAGCGCTGCCGAGATCGACGTGGAAGCATGTCCGGCGTTGAAGACGTCGTACTCCGACTCTTCGCGCTTGCAGAATCCTGAGATTCCGTTGTGCTGACGGATGGTGTGGAAGGTGTCGCGACGGCCGGTGATCAGCTTGTGCGGATAGCTCTGATGGCCGGTGTCATAGACGATCTGATCACGGGGCGTTTCGTAAACGTAATGCAGGGCAAGGGTCAGCTCGACGATGCCGAGGTTCCCGCCGAAGTGACCTCCCACCCGGGAGACGACATCGATGACGGTTTCGCGAATCTCCGCCGCCACCTGCGGTAGCTGCTTACGGTCGAGCTTCCTCAGATCGAGGGGGGTATTGATCTTGTCGAGTAGTCTTGCCATGGCTTTTTGCCGGCCTCAGGAGCGCCGTTCGCAGATGAAACGCGCGATCGGTGCCAGATAGTTCACGGAGCCGCCGATGGCGTTAGCGCTTCTGACCGCGGCTTCCAGCAGTGCAGCGAGCTCGGTCCGGGCAGCCTCCACCCCTACGACGGAGGGATAGGTCAATTTGCCCTGAGCTGCGTCCTTACCGGCGGTTTTCCCGAGTGTTGCCGATGACTCCTCCTGGTCGAGCAGGTCGTCGACGATCTGGAAAGCGAGTCCGAGCGAGCTGCCGTACGTTTCCAGCGCCGCGAGCTTCTCCCCGGAGGCTCCCGCAAGAATCCCGCCCAGGAGAACCGAGGCCCCCAGGAGCTTCCCGGTCTTGTTCCGGTGGATGAAACGGAGGTGATTGAGGGACGGTTGAGCCCCGGCCGAATCGGTAGCCTCCAGGTCGGCCACCTGGCCGCCGATCATCCCCTTGGAGTCGATTGCTTCGGCCACGACCCGGAGAGCCTGCAGCTGCCGCTCCGCCGCAACACCTGGAATGGGACGCGACAGCCAGGAGAATGCCTCGGTCAGAAGCGCGTCGCCGGCCAGGATCCCCATCGCTTCGCCGAAAACCACATGCGTCGTTTTGCGGCCGCGCCGCAGATCGTCATCGTCGAGTGCGGGAAGATCGTCGTGAACCAGGGAGTAAGTGTGAATCAGCTCCAGCGCCGCGATCGGGACCAGAAGCGGCTCGACACTCGCGCCGGCTGCCTCGGCCGCGGCGATCGCCAGGATCGGGCGGATCCGCTTTCCGCCGCCGAGGACCGCGTAGCGCATCGCTTCGTGGATGACTGCAGGCGGCGTGTCGGTGGCCGGGAGGTTCGCATCCAGCGTCCGCTCGACCGCTGCGCGCCGCTCACGCAGTACGTCGTCGATCACGACCGGCTGTCACCCTCGTCTGCGTCGTCTTCCTCATCTTCTTCTCCGAGGAACGGCTCGACGCGTGGTTGACCCTTGGCGTCGGCGAGGATGGTCTCGATCTTCTTCTCGACCTCTTCGAGCCGCTGATGGCAGAAGCGGGAGAGCTTGATGCCTTCCTCGAACAGATTCAGAGACTCGTCGAGCGGGAGCTCCTCGCCCTCCAGTCTCTGCACGATCTGCTCGAGTTTCTGGAACGCTTTCTCGAACTCGTTTCCGCGACGCGCTGCCATGAGCGCCAGGTTATAGCACTCTCACCAGTCCTCACCACCAGTTCGTCGGATCCCCCGTCACGTTGTCGATTGTCGACACATACGCCCAAGATCGCCCCGGCGAGTCCTTGACATCTTCCGGAATCACCGAGAGCCCATAAAACCCCGCCGAAAGTTCAGTACCGAAGAAGAACGCCAGCGGCTCCTGTAGCGATTCCTTTGGCGTCAGGAGTACTTTCTTCTCGCCGACCAAGACGCCTTTCGCGTCATACAGTTGCAGGCGATTGAGGACCGCTCGCTCGAGACCATTGTAGAGACCGACGTTGACCCGGAATCTGGTATTCACTCCAATGCCGGAAAAATGCTGTACTGGCCACCCACGGGGCGGATAAAAAGGCAGCATCTCTCCGAACGTCCCGCCATCGGAGCGCCTCGTGAAAGTCCGGGCAAACCCGCTCATCCATGATCCGAGACGCAACTCCAGCGCGCCACGAACGCTCATCCCATCCGCGCAATCTGGGAACTGACTCGCAATGTCCGGGAACACGTTGTGCCAGTACTGATCCCAGAGTACGGGCGCACCGACCTCGCCTGACAGCCGTATCTGCGCTGCACTGCACGAAACTCCGTTTGCGGGATAGAACCATGATCTTGGTGTCTGGTTCGACTCCCCCTTCTCGACGATCGGAAAGAAACCGTAGAGGTCCGTTCGCCAAAACGTGCCGTTAGCTCCGGGGGCATTCGCAACCGCGGGGATGGCGGCTCGGGTATTCGCGTCTGTACGGATTCCATGGAGCGAGAAGGGGACGAACGTCGCGTCACCGGTCTGGTTGTCCACCATGGAAAGCCAGATCGGCGCTGGCCGGTCGGTGCTGATCAGAATTCGTGGCGGACGCTCGGCCAGGATGTGTGGCGAAAAAAGCGACTCAATGTTCACGTTTGCCACCGAGTGAGGATTGACGACCACCGATTTGTTCAGATCAGGGTTGATCGGGGGATTTGTGGAAAGTACTGCATATCGCAAGCGAATCGTCAAAGGTTCGCTCGAATCGTTGACAGCTCCGAGGTTGTGGCGATACTGCGATGGGTCGCGTTTGTCGAGAATCAGTACGCTGGGCGTGGAGATCGTGTCGGACCCGCCCGTTTCGGTTGAGTAACCTACATGACTGGGAACCGCCGGAACGGCCTGACCGTAGGTCCCGCCGGCCTGGCCATCAGCCGTGGATGGCGTATAGGTTCGCGAATAGACGGAAAGCTGCTGACCCCAGCGATAGGACGACGTGACCACCAGTGCGTCGGTGGATACACCGTCACCGCTCTCAACGAGGGGACCGCCGCCCATCTGCTTCAGAACATTGTCCAGCGTGAGCGAAGAACGGGCGGCAAGGCTGAAATCAACTGTACGTTCTGGCCGCGCCACCCTGCGGATCGAGACGGCCATGGCCGCGTCGGACGGATTGTAAAGGTAGACATCGCTTCGCCACTGCGTTCCGTTTGCGCCCGCGCCGTAACCGACGGCGGGAACGACCTGCACCCACTGTTCGGGCAGTGTCTCGGGCACGGCGGTCATCGAGCCGGTGGATGGCTTCCCAAGAAAATAATCCTGGTGAACCGTCCGATCGATCAACTCCTCGGTTGTCAGGTCGGACGATTGTCGGATCAGGCGATGATCCGATCCCTCGCTATTGATATAACTGAACAGGTGGAAGAAGGAGTCGGCCGCCGGAAGGTACGTGAACTGCCGGTTGTGCCGTCGCTGTTCGGCGGGGGATGTTAGACCCGAGGTCATCTCTCTGACCACCGTTTCATCAGCGAGAGACGATCCGGCGATCGGTGCGAAGCTTAGCTGCTGCTTAAAATCGGTGTTGTTCCTGGATCTGTTGGTCCAATACCAGAATCCATGGCGCCGTTCGTCGACCGCAAGGAAGCGTCTGTCGCTGAATATCCAGCCGTCCGAGACATTCGCAAACACCTTCACCAATTTCAACGTCGTCTGCTCGGGACGCAATCCTCTGTGCAACAGCAAGTCAAAGCGCGTCTCGGTCCCAACGGGAAACGAATACCCAGGGAAGGGAATCGAAGGAGGATTGCAGCCAATACCGGTAAATCCACTCGATGGGGGGCAGATTGGGAAGCCATAAGTACCTGGCTCGATTCCGAGCCGCGCGCCCACGGACTCGGAGATCATGGCACCCTGAAAGGCCCAGCTCCTGAATTCGTCCTGCATGCCCTGGTAACTTCTCAACAGCCGGCCCGAGGCGAGATCAAACTCCCAATACGCGCTTCCCTGAAGGACCAGACGATCTTCCAAAGCAGCGAGTTGGACTCGTCCTACGGAAGTGTCAACTAGATAAACAAACGACGCGAAAAGCTCAAACTGCTTACTTACCACATCGTAGCTCCAGATTCCCTGAGGCTCGGCGTGGTAGGACGTGTTCTGAGCGACGGTCGCCCGCATCAGGAAAAGCCGATTCGAAAGATCGCGGTGGTCGGGCTGCTCCGCTGCCAGCCGGGATGCTCCTGCCAGCGAAAGAGTCGCAGCGACCATTGCGATCGAGTTCTTTAAATGTGCTGATTTCATGGAGCTCCCATGGACGGACAGCGATCCGCGCGGCTCGCTGTCCGTCGCGATCCAAGATGGTGGCTACGGGCAGCGCACGGCAATCGTCAACCGCGGATAGCCAATCGCGGTGAATGCCCGGTTGACCGAGTTCTGTTCCGCGGTTGCGTGGTACGGGGTAACGGCCTGGCAGTCAGAATAAAGATCGAACGCAGCTTCGCTCGCACGCTCGGCCAGGTTTTCCCACTGCGCGTTCGCCGGTGCATAGTAGGAGACTGTGTCGAACAGGATTTGTCGTGCTTTCGTCAAACCAAGGCCAGGCACGTTCGTGCCGCATCCGGAGAGTGTGAGACGGGTGCAGACCGGATTCGGTCCACCATCCGCCAGCAACATGAACACAACGTTCAACATGTTTCCGCGATCGTGGACAGAACCCTCATTTGGTTGGTCGTCGCGGTGCATCTTGTTATTGAGCCGGGCTAAGGGACCGAAAAGATGTCCCGCTGTGCCGTCGTCGATTGAGCCCGAACGCGCATAATTGGCGTTGAGATCTTCGCCGATATTCCAGTCCGATGATTGTTCGAGTCCGGCACCTGCAGGGTGAATCAGTTTTTCGATGCTCTGACCAATCACATCGGCAAAACCTTCATGGAGCTGTTCGCCGACCGGATTTCGGTCAAAGTTCGCGGACGTGTAAATGACGCCATGGCCCCATTCGTGACCAACGATGTCGAGGGCAGCAGCGAGATTCATGATGTTCCCGGCACGATTGACGGCGACGCTGCGGCCCGGCGGCAAGCGAGCATCGCCGCCGCTGTCATTGATGAACCAGGCATTATCGGCTGGGTCAGCCTGCCCTATCCCTGAGAACGTCGATTGAACAGCGATGTTCGGATCGCCCCCCAGCCCATCGAAGCTGTTTCGTCCCAATGCATTCAGGGCGACCATCGACCGATCGGTGTGGTAGAGGGCATCACCCGCGACGTTTCCCTGCCACTCTGGGGTGTCGACCCAGTTGCGGTATGCGGGAATGCCGTTTTCCAGACGTAACGGAAAGAGACTGTACGAGCGCTGCGCGGCGGAGTCACACATGAAGTTCGGGTCGGCCGTTTCCTGGACCACCGACTTCTTGGGGAGAGCCTGAAAGAACCCCTCGTGGGTGAACGGAAAGGGACGGTCCCCGGTTACGTTCGCCTGCAGCGGTCGGCGCACTCCGGCATCAACAAGATCCTGGCGGATGGGATGACCTGTCGCCGTGGTCGAGCTGTAGGGTGATGGGTGACAGTTCAGCGCGGGATTGACATCCGCGGTGGCAATGATCTCGGCGGTTGCCGCGTCGATGAGCACGTTGTAGTAATGCCCATTCTCCTCGTTCGCGAATGTCGAATAGGCGTAACGAAAGAGCCCAGCCTTGTCGCCGATGATCTTGAGTTCTGTGCGCGCATCGCGATGGGCTCTTTCCTTCGGCGTGAGAGCTGCCAAGACTCGCGGGCGAAATGGTCCCCGCAGCGCCAGCTGTTCCAGCGCACGCCGCTGCGCCTGTCCAACGGGGAAGGTGGGCCGGTTGGTAACGGGTACGGCAACGAATTGTCCGCCGCTCAGCGAGCGCAGCTGTCCTGTTTTCGAGAAGTGCAGACCAAGCTCTGCGCCAAATATCTCAGCTTCCGAGATCCCGGAACCGCTTCGCAGGTACTGCCGGTAGAAGACATGCCGCACACCGGTCGGGCTCACGACGTCGCGGACTTTTCTCCACACCAGCGCGTTGCCCGGCCTATCGACGGAAGGCAGCGACGTAATTCCTGCGCCCAAGTCGATACCCTCACCTGCGATGATGCTCCGCGCCGAGAGGATCGCCTCGGCTTCCAGAGACAACCGCTGAAGCGCCGGCTCTGGGAGGGGCTGTGCAGACACCGCCGAAGCGCAGCAGATAGCAATGAATAGGACTGCGGTGGTTCTTTTCAGTCTCAAGTAAGACTCCTTCGTGGACAGCCGGTTAGGGGAAATCGTAAGGACCATCTTTCCATCCGGGCAACCGTAGCGGCAAGACTGCTATTCCGCTAATAACTATTTAACTGTCCCATCCGAAGCGCCAGACGAGGGTCTAGCGAACTCTCACTTAGCCCAGGGTTGCGCAACGCGCGAGTCAAAGCATTCTCAAGGATCTTCCTCGGCCAGCGGCACAGGCCAGAGGCTTTCCACCCCCATGGTGCGCGAATCGACGGTGCAATCAAGGCGGCCTTTCTTGAGCTGAACCTCGATCCGATCGCCGACGCTGACCTGCGTGGAGGAGAGGATCGGTTTCCGGCGATTCTTCACCCTGGAGAACGCGATGGCATACCCCCGGGAGAGGACGGAGAGCGGCGAAACGGCGTTGAGATGCCCGGCCACGGCCTGAAGCTTCTGCCGCTCCTGATGAATCCGCCCGGGAAAGCGCGACAGCGGTGCATCTGTCGCTTCGAGCCGGCGTCGCATGATCTTCGACCGCGCTTCAAGGACCCGGTACAGTGCCAGTCTTCTCCGCTCCAGCCGCTCGCGACGGATGGCGATCTGCCGCGGAACGATCCCAAGCTTGTCGGATGACATCAGATGCCGCAGCTCATGCCGGTAGTTCCGGACGCGCGACTCCACGATGTTGCGGACGCGCCGGACCGCGTTGTCCATCTGATTGCAGATGTCGCTCTTCGCGCGGATGACGATCTCCGCCGCTGCGGACGGAGTGGGCGCACGTACATCGGCCACCAGATCGGCGATGGTGAAGTCGGTTTCGTGTCCGACACCGGAGATAGTCGGGATCACGCACTCCGCGATTGCCCGCGCCACGATCTCTTCGTTGAATGGCCAGAGATCCTCGAGCGATCCTCCGCCGCGACAGATGAGAACGACATCATGTAGATCCCACCGGGAGAGATGACGCAGCGCTGCGGCGATCTCCCTGGCGGCGGTCGGCCCCTGGACGCGCACCGGATAGATCTGCAGCGACAGCCCCTCGAAGCGCCGTCCGAGCACATTGAGAATATCGCGGATCGCGGCACCGGTCGGACTGGTAACCACAGCGATCCGCTGCGGAAGCATCGGGATGCTTTTCTTCCGGCCGACATCGAACAGCCCTTCCTCAGCCAGCTTCTTCTTGAGCTGCTCGAAAGCCAGCTGCAGCGCGCCGAGCCCCGCAGGCTCAGCCGAAACCGCATTCAGCTGAAAGTCGCCTCGCTGCTCGTAAACCGCCAGGCGCCCGCGCACGATCAGCGACAGCCCGTTCTCGATCCTGAATCGAAGCATCCGCGCGTTCTGCGCGAAGAGCACCACCTTCATTGTCGCTTTCGCGTCCTTGATGGAGAAGTAGAGGTGTCCCGCCGACGACTTCATGTAATTCGTAACTTCCCCCTCGACCGAGATGTCGTTGTACCGGTAGAGGTCGAGGTTGATCTGACGGATCAACTCCGTGACGGTGAAAACGCGGGGAGTTTCGGTCATTTGGAGAGTTTAGCTGGTAGCTACTGACTCTCCGTCAACGGTCCGTGCGCGCGGCCTTCGATGAACTGCTGCACGATCGGGTTCGTCGATCGTTGAAACTGCTCGGGCGTTCCATCCTCGATGATGCGACCCTCGTGCAGCATGGCCACGCGGTTGGCGATCTTGAAGGCCACCTTCATGTCGTGCGTGATGGTGACCGTAGTTGTTTCGAGGGTCTGGTCCATCTCCACGATCAGTTCGGCGATCACATCGCTGATCACCGGATCGAGCCCGGTGGTCGGCTCGTCGAAGAGCAAAATCTGCGGTTTCAGCGAGATCGCCCGCGCAAAGCCAACGCGCCGGCGCATGCCTCCCGAGAGCTCGGAAGGGCGCTTGGTATCCACATCCTTGAGATGAACCTGGGCGAGGCATTCCTCGACCCGGTTGCGGATCTCTGCCGCTTTCATCTTCGTATGCCGGCGCAACGGGAAGGCGATGTTCTCGAACACCGACATCGAGTCAAAGAGGGCGCCTTCCTGAAACGACATCCCGAAGCGGCGGCGGAACTCGTTCAGCTCCACCGCCTTGAGGCAGCAGAGATCGGTGCTGGCCACGGTGACATGTCCGCGATCGGGCTGCATCAGACCGATGATGTGCTTGAGCGTAACGCTCTTCCCAGTGCCCGACCCGCCGACGATCACGACGGATTCGCCGGTATTGATCCCAATCGACATGTCCTTCAGCACTTCCTTGCCGTTGAAGGACTTGTAGACATGCTGAAGGGAGATGATCGGCTGGGCGGGCATCGTGTCAGAAGAGGATCTTGGTCAGAAAAAAGTCGGAGAGAAGGATGATCAGCGACGCGCTCACGACGGCGTTGGTCGTCGCTTTCCCGACTCCCTCGGCTCCCCCGGTCGTGTAGTAGCCGCGCACGCAGCCGGTCAGAGTGAGGATCAGACCGAAGACGGACGACTTGATCAGGCCACTCCAGATGTCCTTCATCTCCAGGAACTGAAACGTGTTCTGTTCGTAAATGAATGAGTTCGCGCCGAGGAGCTTTACCGCTACGAGGTAACCACCGTAGATTCCGAGCGCGTCGCCGAGAACGACCAGAAACGGGAGCATTACGATCCCGGCGATGACACGGGGCACGAAAAGGTACTGCACCGGATCGGTGGCGAGCGATTTGAGCGCATCGAGCTGCTCGGTGACGCGCATGGTGCCGATCTCCGCCGCCATCGATGAGCCGACACGGCCGGTCACCATCAGGCCGACCAGCACCGGGGAGAGCTCGCGAAGCATTGCCAGCGCCACCACGCTGCCGACGAAGTTTTCCGCGTGCACGCGCTGGAAACCAGCCCAGGTCTGGAGGGCCAGGACCATGCCGGTGAACATCGTGGTGAGGAAGACAACAGGCACCGAGTCGACGCCAACGCGCGCCATCTGCCTGAACCACTCGCCGAACTCGTAAGGAGGACGCGCGGCCCAGGTCGCGGTCCGGCCGAGCATACGGAACCAGAGCCCGGTCTGCTCGAAGAACCGGATGAACGCGCTGCCGATATGATCGAGAAATTTGTTCATGCGAAGCGGGAACGAACGGTAATGCGCTCCCCGTCACGGTAGACGCGCGGAACACGCGCGCTGACGCCGCAGAGCACTTCGTACGAGATTGTACCGATCTTCGCGGCGATCTCCTCCGGCGTGATGCTCTCCTTACCCGACTGGCCCATCAGAACGACTTCGTCGCCCACAGCGGCGTCTGGGATATCTGTCACGTCGATGGTGAGGAGATCCATCGACACACGACCGGCCACGGGCGCGCGCCGGCCGCGGATCAGCACCTCGCCCCGGTTCGAAAGGAGGCGGTTGTATCCGTCCGCGTAACCGACGGGCAGGGTGGCGATCCGGCTGGGCCGCTTCGTCCCGAACGTCATGCCGTAGCCAACGCTGTGTCCGGTCGGCAGGTCTTTCAGCCGGGCGATCTCCGTCCTCCAGGACATCACCGGTTCCAGTCTCGAAACTCCGACGTCGAGCGCCTCGGCGCCATACAGCGCAATGCCGACGCGGACGTACTCGCCCGCTTTGACCAGTCCCCTCATTGCCGCACCGCTGTTCGCGCGGTGATGAAGCGGCGCCGCGATGCCAGCCTCGCGCAGGTTGGCCACCATCGCATCGAAACGGGAGCTCTGTTCGCCGGTGAAAGGGTCTGCGGGATCGCCCGAGTTTGCGAAATGGGTGTAGATGGCCTCGACGCGCAGGCGGGGGGCGCTTCGGATCAGCTCCGCTACCCGCCCCAGTTCCGTCTCCACGCTCCCCATCCGCCCCATTCCCGAATCGAGCTTGAGATGAATGGCCACATCCCGATCTCGCGCGGACCGCACCACAGACTCCAGCTCTTCGGGGCCAGGAACGCCGATGACGAAATTATTCTTGACCGCAATGACCACCTGAGGTTCGGTGAGCGGTCCGAGAATGAGGATGGGGACCTTCGCGCCGGCGCTAACAATCTCCAGCGCCTCCTCGAGCATCACCACAGCAATCATCGCCACCCGCTCCGGCGTGCACTGACGGGAAAGCTCCGCCGCGCCGTGGCCGTACGCGTTCGCTTTCATCACCGCGATCAGGCGCGATCCCTCCGGCAACTGTCCGCTGACAGCCTCGAGATTG
>Ga0136612_10000229_pt1 | contig 17612 bp, 16 predicted proteins | sample AntDryUQ224A2306_2_FD_106644 | JGI IMG/M metagenome (GOLD analysis project Ga0136612, IMG submission 106644) | Polar desert sand microbial communities from Dry Valleys, Antarctica - metaG UQ224A (23.06) | ecosystem: Environmental > Terrestrial > Soil > Desert | place: Antarctica: Dry Valley... | reverse complement strand
TGGCCGATGCTGCGCTCCTGCTCACGCTCTAGCGGAGCGCCCCAAAAGGGGTAGGGCAAATCCCTCCCACGAGGGATGCCACCCGAAGCAGAACCCTCGAACGAGGGATCCATCACGCGCCTTCCCCCCCCAGGGGATCAGCAGGCGCGCAGCGGGAGCCTCGGGCGCGAGCGACCGAAAGGCCGCCCGCGCCCCCAGCTCAACCCGCGACCGAAAACGACGCAGTCGCGACCCTCGTCTCCCCGCTGGGAAGATCGAAAACCGCGCTGATCGTATGCGTCCTCAGGCCGTAGAACCCCCACGACGGGAACCCGTTCGCCGAATCGACCGTACCGCCGGCGAAGTCGTAATAAGGAGGCAGACTGTGTCGGCATGAACTCCGTGAGCTACTCCGCAAGCTCGAAGCGCAGGGCTGGACGCTCGTTCAGCGCAAGGCGGGCGTCATGGCGCAGAGCCCTGACCGCACGACGCAGGTGATGATCCACATGACGCCAAGCGATCACCGCGCGATTGCGGAACACGATCTCTCGGCTGAAGCGAGGATGCTTCGACCCCAATGCATGAGTGGACGATCCACATCGACTCGCCCCCCGGGGCGGGGGCAACCGATACGCACCTCGAGCGCGCGCACGAGCTGATCCCGGCGACGGCCGCGATCGGGCCGGCGGTGAGCAGGGACGTAGACGGCTCGATTGGCTCTACCTTCCAGCTCGCTCAGGAGACGGTCGACGGTGCCGCGAGCGAGCTCTTCTCCGCGGTGCTGCGCGAGGCGGGCGTCGCCGCTACTCTCGCTCGTCCTGATCGGATGACGACTCGTCACCGGTGCTGAGATCGCGCGCCGGCTGGGAGTCTCGGGAACGCGCGCGCACCAGCTCTCCGCCGGTGACGACTTCACCACCACGCTCGGCCGGGTCGGTTAGGCGAAGGTCTGGCGCTGGGCCGACGTGAAGCGCTGGGCCGACGAGCACGGTTGAGAGACTCAGGAGCCGATGGGCCCGCGTGTCCCCCATGCTCACGGCGGCCGTCGCCGCGCTCGCCGCTCGGCTGAGCGTTCAGCGCAGCCCGAGCATGGCGCTGCACACAGGCCACGCCCCCGTAGCCGTGGTAGGCGAGCACCCGTTCCTCCACCACGATCTGCTGTCCCGCGAAGCGTCGGCAGCGTACGCCGACGCATGGCGAGGGGGCCGTCGGCGGCCCCCTCCCCTTCTCAATCCCTATCGCGTGGGCGCGCGGCTAGGCGGTCGCGACGCGCGGATCCTCGCTCCAGCGGCGACGGATCGCGTGCTGTTGCACCAGCTGGTAGACAGCCGAGGCTCCGACAAGCCCGTAAACGAGACGGCTCGCAGCGTTGGTCTCGCCGAACTCCCGACCGACGAGGGTAGCGACGAGGTCGAACTCCGCGATGGCGACGAGCCCCCAGTTAATGCCGCCCACTCCTACGAGGACGGCGGCGAGGATATCCAGTTTCTTCATCGTGCTTCCTCCTTGTTGGGTGTTTCCAGGTCGTCAGCGAGGCTATGTCCAACAGCACTGTCTGTCAAGTGTTTGTCTAATGTTCGTGTAGAGTTGCGTCGTGAGCGCTGAATATCTGCGGATCGGGGCCCTGAGTCAACGGGTCGGAGTGTCGCCCGAGTTGCTACGCGCATGGGAACGGCGCTATGGACTACTTCGACCCATCCGCTCACACGGCGGCTTCCGTCTCTACTCGCCGGCCGACGAGGAGCGCGTGCGTCTCATGCGCCGCTACCTGGACGCAGGGGTGTCCGCCGCAGAGGCGGCCCAGATGGCGCTGGCGCCGGCCGCGGATGGGCCGGCCGGCGACGCTCTGTCAGGACTGGCGCACCTGTCGGTGGAGTTCGGAGCCTCCCTCGACCGGCTCGACGAGGCCCGTGCTCAGGCGAGTTTCGACCGCCTTCTCGCCACGTTCACACTCGAGACAGTGCTGCGCGACGTCGTTCTCCCCTATCTGCACACAGCCGGCGAGCGGTGGAAGCGGGGCGAAGCGACCGTGGCGCAGGAACACTTTGCCAGCAACCTCCTACGTGGGCGGCTCCTCGGACTCGCTCGTGGCTGGGGTCGAGGCACCGGCCCAAAGGCGGTCCTCGCGTGCGCTCCCGGTGAGCTTCACGACCTCTCGCTGATCATCTTCGGCCTCGTCCTCGCCGGCCGCGGCTGGGCGATCACCTACCTTGGACAGGACACGCCGATCGTTGCAATCCAGGAAGCCCTCCCGGATGTGGAGCCCCGCCTGGTGGTGATCGCAGCGGTGACGCGGCAGCGACTCCGCGCAGCACAACCACAGCTGCGCGAGCTGGCGCGTCACGTTCCCGTGGGGATTGCCGGCGCCGGTGCGACGGCCGCGCTTGCCCGCGCGACGGGCGCGTTCGTGCTCGAGGGGGATCCGGTCACCGTGGCCGAGCGCATCGCCGCTGAGCAGCAATGAGCACTGGCAGAGCTATTAGGCGCGCAGGTACAGAGCGAGTTCGGGTGCCACCGCGCGCAACTCGCGCAGCGCCCGCGCCTCGAGCTGACGTACGCGCTCACGCGTCACGCCGAGCTCGACGCCGACCTGCTCGAGGGTCTTCGGCGGTTGCCTGTCGAGCCCGAACCTGAGCGAGAGCACGAGCCGCATGCGCGGGGGTAGCTGGCCGAGAGCTTCCGCGAGCTCGCGGGAACGCAGCCGCTTCGCCGTGGAGTCGTCCGGCTGGTCGCTGTTCGTGTCCTCGATCAGGTCGCCGTAGAGGCTCTCCCCGTCGCCGACCGGGAGCTCCAGGCTGATTGGATCCTCGACGAGCTCGAGCAACTCCTCGACCCGGCGCAGCGGGAAGCCGCTCTCGTGGGCAAGCTCCTCGGTCGTCGGATCGCGGTTGAACTTCTGGACGAGCGCACGCCGCGAGCGCATGAGTCGGCGCACCTGCTCCGCCACGTGCACGGGCAGGCGGATGGTACGGCCCTGATCTGCAAGCGCCCGCGTAACCGACTGGCGGATCCACCAGGTCGCGTAGGTGGAGAGCTTGAAACCCATGCGGTAGTCGAACTTCTCGACCGCGCGGATCAGGCCGAGATTGCCCTCCTGGATGAGGTCGAGCAGCGGCACGCCTGCCTTCGTGTAGTTGCGCGTGATCGACATCACGAGCCGGAGGTTCGACTCGACGAGCTTGCGCTTGGCGTCCTCGTCGCCCTCGTCCTTCCGCCGCGCGAGCTCGCGCTCCTCGCCCGCCGTCAGAAGCCGGCTGCCGCCGATCTGTCGGACGTACAGCTTGAGCGGATCCTGTGTCGCCTCCGCGACCGGCGCCTCCTCGGCGTCCTCCGGGGGCACCGGCTCGAGCCGCCGGGCCGAGCCGGCGGCGTTCTCGTCGTACGACGGATCCAAAAGGTGCCGCTGCTCCACGCTCCCTCTATCGGCGGTAGGCGAAAGCCGCTTGAGGACGGTCGCTCGTCCGGGCTGCCCCCAATTGCAAGGAAACCATTAGGCCTTGGGGCGGGTGGCTAACTTGGCCCAGGCGCCCGCGTCGGTAAGGAGGACGGCGGGCGAAGGAGACCCGTTTCTGGTGTTTATGAAGAGGCCGGGGAGGCCGAGGAACAACCCTGCATGTGCGGCATCGCCGGATACAGCCTGAGCCCCGAGAGCCGGATCGACCGGACTCGAGCGGCCCAGGCTCTCCTGGCCGGGATCGCCGAGCGCGGCGCGGACGCCGTCGGGTACGCCTGGCGACGCCCTGGTGCGGCCGCGACGGTGCACAAGCAGCGCTCGGGCGCGAGCGCGCTACTCGAGCACGTGCGAGTCCCGCAGGAGGCGTCAACCGCGCTCATCCACGTGCGCGACTACACGAAGGGCCATCCCACGATCGCGGCCAACAACCACCCCGTGCGGCACGGCTCTGTGATCGGCATCCACAACGGCGTGATCCTGAACGACGAGCAGGTGCTTGCCGACCACGGCTTCGTGCGGGCCGAGCCGGACATGACCGTCGACTCGGAGGCGATCTTCGCACTGGCCGAGGAGGCCGAGGGCCGCGCCGAGGCGCTCGAGGAGCTGCGTGGGTCCATGGCCGCCGCCTGGCTCGACGAGCGGCGTGACGACGTCCTCTTCCTGGCCCGCGGCGTCGGACGCCCGCTCTGGGTCGGTCACGGCGATCGGGAGGCCTTCTTCGCCTCGACGGTCGTGGCGCTCGAGCTCGTGGAGCGCTACACCGGCATCGAGCTGCGGAAGCAACCTCTGGTCGAGGGGAGGCTCGTCGCGCTAAGGGAGGGCGAGTTCGCCTGGAGCGAGCGATTCACTCCGGACACCTCGTTCGAGGAGGAGCCGCTGCCTGCGGTTCGCGCGCCGCAGGAAGGCGCCCACTGCCTCAGGCGGCTCGCCGCCATCGCCGCTCTCTAGGGGCGGCGCTCCCTCCCCGCGTGGGCTGTCCTTCGCGGCGGGGTCTTACGTAACCGCCATCCAATGCATCGGACGGGAACCCGCCCGGGGGTTGCTGTCGTACGCCAAGGCTAGAAGCGCTGGACTTGTGAGCTGGTCGGCGACCAAGCTCACCCCAGGCGAGCCGCTCGACGCGTCACCGCCATCAGGTGCGTCGGGAGGCCGGGCGGTGGGATCTCTGTCGTGCGGAACCGCCCGAAGGCGACTCGCACAGAACTCCCGCTCCGTAGGCGACCCTGCGCCGAGAACGTGCCGCTCCACCGCGCTCGTGGGTAGAGGATCTGTGGGAGCGGCGGCTCGAAGCGTGTGGCGATGAGCTCGGGAGTGAGCCGCCGCGCCGAAACGCGTCTCTCCCAGTCTCCGGGTTCGCTGCTTGTGAGGAAGAGCCCGAACTTCGTCCCTCCGGGGACGTGCGGCCGGTCGATCACGTAGCTGACGCCGGTTCTATTCGTGACGGACGCCTCGACGGCCCAGCGATCGTGCGTGATGCGTAACGACCGCACCTCGAGACGGAAGCCGCGCCCGTGGTCGCCGTCGAGCTCCCGCCAGCCGAGCGGCAAGGTCTGCGGCGGCGCGAAGGCGACTTCCGACTCCCTTCCACTCCCGCTACAGGCCACCACGAGCGACGCGCCGCACACGACCAGAGGAAGGAGCAGAGCAGATGGACGGCGCGGCATCGCCCCACACCGTAGCGTCGCTCCGATTGGTGACCCGGCTACGCGTCGCGGTCGTCCAGCTGCAGTCGGCGGGCAAGTGCCAGCTCGAGCGCCTGCACGCAACGGGGGCAGAACTGCCCACCTGTTCCCGCCCGCAGTTGCGTAAGCGCGTCGGCGGGCGTGCGGCGGGGACGGTACACGCGCGGCGTCAGCATCGAGTCGAAGGCATCGGCCACGTGCAGGATGCGGGCAGCGAAAGGGATGTCCTCGCCTCGGAGGCCGTCCGGGTAGCCCGTACCGTCGAAGCGCTCGTGGTGGCCGCGAATGGCTGCGGCTGCTCCGTCCAGGAAACCGAGCTGGTCGGCCAGGCGCGCGCCCTCGTCGGGATGCCGTCGCATCAGCGACCACTCCTCGCTCGTGAGGGCGGCGGGCTTGAGCACGATCGCATCCGGCAGCCCCGCCTTGCCGATGTCATGGAGGATGGCCGCGTGCCCGAGCTGGTCGAGCTGCGCAGGGGTCAGGCGGAGCTCCCGTCCGACCATGAGCGCGTACCTGCGCACCCTCCGCGAGTGTCCCGAGGCGTTCGCATCGCGTTCGTCGAGCGTCGCCGATAGGCGCTCGAGCGCCTGCGCCGCTCCTCGTCGCACGCGGTCGTACGCCGACTCGCGTGAGCGCGCAGACGCCCGGGCCGCCGCGGGTGGGCCCGCGAGCTCGGCCTCGCGCACGCGGATCGCGAGCACCTGCCCCAGCCCGACCATGACGACGGTCGTGACGAGTCCGACGAGGCCCATCTCGTCCGGACCCGAGAGGAAGATCGAGAGCGCTCCGGCCGCCGTCGCGAGCACGGTCACGAGGAGCACGAGCGTGCTGAACCCCCCGTTGTGACCGAGCCGTTCGAAGCGGGGCAGTGGTCGTGGCCGCGGATGACGGCGGCGCTCGACCCGTGGCTTCGCGCGCGCGGCGGGAAGTGCAAGATGCGGTGCCCGCGGTGGCTCGGAGAGCCGCGCCGCAGTTCCTCCGTCGAGCAGCTCGTCCGGGATCGCCGTCGAGCTCGCGCTCACGACTCGGTTCCGGCCAGCCTGCTTCGCCTCGTAGACGGCCACGTCCGCGACGTGCACGAGCCGGCTCGTCGTGACGGCGTGGCGCGGGAAGCTCGCCACCCCGACCGAAACGGTGACGCGGAGCTGTTGCGAGGTCGTGCGAGTAGCGAATGCGTGCTCCTCCACCCCCCGCCGCAGGCGTTCCGCGATATCGAGCGCCTGCTCGTGCTCGGTCTCCGGCAGGAGCACTGTGAACTCCTCCCCCCCGAAGCGGGCGGGAACGTCCTGATCGCGCAGAGCGCTGCGGAAGGCGGTTGCGAGCCCCTGCAGCACGTCGTCGCCGGCGAGGTGATCGTGTTCGTTGTTGACGTCGCGCAGGTGATCGAGGTCGATCACGAGCAGCGACAGAGGGCGCCCGAAGCGCTCGGCCCGGGTCAGCTCCTGCGTCAGCACCCGACCGAAGTGGCGCGCGTTGAAGAGACCCGTCTTGGCGTCGACCCGAGCCTCCAGCTCGAGCTCGGGAACCGAAAGCAGGCGCTGGATGAGCAGAAGCGGCGCCACGGCCACCGGCAGGAGCCACGGATCGGCGCGCCACACGGCAGCGACGCCGATGCCGGCTGCCGCCAGCACCGCGTCGGTCGCGAGGCTCGTGGCCGAGAAAACGGCGATTCCCGCCAGCCGGTAGGCGGGCGCGAGCCGGATCATGACAGCGATCAATGTGTGGTTGACGACCAGGTAGGCGCCCGCGGCGGCGAGGCCGCCGAGCGCCCAGCGCTCCTGCGATCCCATCGTCTCCAGGCCGAAGAACGTGTGCGCCGCGCCCCATGCGGCGAGGCCCGCTAGCGCCGAGGTTGCGATCGTGAAGCTGCCGGTGGCGAGCGAGCGCCGCTGCTCGAACCACTTCGGCAGCTGTGGGAGCACCGCCATCAGCAGCACGAGCTCGGGCGGGAGAAGCAGGGCTGCGGGGATGACGAACGCGACTGCCGCGTGGTAGGGGAGCCGGCCGGGCGTCCAGACGATGAAATAGTGCGCGAGCGTCGAGGCGGCCGCGAGCGCCGCAAACAGACCGAGTCCGTAGGTGTCCTCGCCCAGGCGCCCTACGAGCGGCACACCGGCCGCGATCGTCGCTCCGGCGAGAACCAGCAGGAAGATGGCCGCCCCGACCGCGCTTGGCAGGACGGCGGGGCCGCGAGTGCCGGGAGCAACCTCGGTCGACGAGGCGCTCATCGGCTGTCTGAGGCCAGGACGCGAGGTGCGTAGCCGGCATGAACGGCGGCGGCAAAGGTGCGCTCTGTCGTCCACATGAAGCTCGACCGCGAGACGGCTGCCGCGCATTGACGCTTGGCCCTGTGCGGGCGGAGACCCCTCGTTCCCATCGTTATCCTCCCCCTTGCCTGCTTTGGCAGGCCCCGGCTCCCTGACCGCCTCAACGTAGAGGCAGCGCTCGGCAAGGGACATCCCTCGTTGGAGGGAACGGCGTAGGTTCCCTCGGTCGAGGGATCTGCGCCAGCCCCGTCTACACTGGCGCCCGGTGCGGCTCGGCCTCGAGATAGCGCTTGCGCACGCGGCCGGGCGGCTCTCGCGGCTCGCCGGCGCGGGTGGCGGGACGACGCTCCCCGGCAAGCTGCTGTGGAAGCTCGACCCGGGCGCGATCGACCTGCTCGGCCGCCGTCTGCCCCAGGGATCGGCGCTCGTGTCGGCGACGAACGGCAAGACGACGACGGCCGCGATGGTGGCCGAGATTCTCGCGCCCCGGGTTCGCCTGGCCCACAATCGTTCGGGTGCGAACCTCGTTTCCGGCGTCGCCTCCGTGCTGCTCGACATGGGCGACGCCGAGCTCGGCCTCTTCGAGGTCGACGAGGGGGCGCTGCCGGAGGTGGCGCGGCGTGTCCGGCCCCGCACCGTTCTCCTCGGCAACCTCTTCCGCGACCAGCTCGACCGCTACGGCGAGCTGGAGCTCATCGCCGCGCGCTGGCGGGAGGCCGTGCGCACGCTTCCGCGCGCGACGGCGCTCGTCCTGAACGGGGACGACCCGCAGGTGGGCGACCTCGCCCATGACGGTCGCCCGGCCACCGTCTTCGGCCTTGACGACCCTCGCCATGCGTACCTGACGCCCCCCCACGCCGCCGACTCCACCCACTGCGTTCGCTGCGGCGCGCCCTACGACTACGCGGCCGTGTACATGGGTCACCTCGGCGACTACCGCTGCCCCCACTGCCACCACGCGCGCCCCCCGCTCGACGTGAGTGCACGCCGGATCGAGCTCGACGGGCTCGAGGGTGCGTCCTTCGACCTCGTCACCCGCGCAGGCGAGCAGCGCATCGAGCTCGGCGTACCTGGTCTCTACAACGTCTACAACGCCCTGGCGGCGGGCGCGCTCTCGCTCTCGCTGGGCGCCTCGCTCGCGGAGGTCGCGAGCGGTCTCGGCCGCTTTCACGCGGCCTTCGGGCGCTTCGAGCGGATCGTCGTGGGCGAGCGGCGAATCCTCGTTCTGCTGATCAAGAACCCGGCGGGCGCGAACGAGGCGGTGCGCACCCTCGTGGCCGGGGGACCGCCCAGCGTGGCCGTGATCGCCCTGAACGATGCGATCGCCGACGGGCGCGACGTCTCCTGGATCTGGGACGTCGACTTCGAGCCGCTGCTTGCCGGCCTCGAGCGCCTCGTCGCGACAGGCGACCGCGCGGCCGAGCTTGCCCTGCGCGCGAAGTACGCCGGGTTCGACGAGGAGGCGATCGAGGTCCTCCCCCCACTCGCCGCCGCGCTCGACCGCGGGCTCGAGCTCACGCCGGCGGGCGGGGAGCTCGTGATCCTGCCCACCTATACGGCGATGCTCGCGCTGCGCAGGATCGTCTCGGAGCGCGGCTACGTGCGTCCCTACTGGGAACGGGCAGCGTGACGAGCCTCGTCGTCGGGCACCTGTATCCCGACTACCTGAACATCTACGCCGATCGTGGCAACATCGCCGTGCTCGAGCGCCGGGCGGCCTGGCGCGGCTATCGAATCGACCTGCGGGCGGTCGGCATGGGCGAGCCCGTCGAGCCGGGCGAGCACGACCTCCTCTACATCGGAGGCGGTCAGGATCGCGAACAGGCGCTCGTGGCTCCCGACCTCGCCGCCAAGGGCGACGGGGTACGTGCCGCCGTCGAGGCGGGCGCGGCCGTGCTCGCGGTCTGCGGCGGGTACCAGCTGCTCGGCCGCTCCTACCGCGATGTGGCCGGCAAGGAGCTGCCCGGTGTGGGTCTGTTCCCACACGAGACGGTGGCGGGCGAGCGGCGGATGATCGGCGATGTCCTGCTCGAGTGCGAGCTCGAGCCGGGCCTGCGGCGGACGCTTGCCGGCTTCGAGAACCATGCGGGGCGGACGCGCCTCGACCTCGGTGCGACCCCGCTCGGTCGCGTGGTGGCCGGGTTCGGGAACGACGGGGAGAGCGGCTTCGAGGGCTGCCGGGTCGGGCGGGCAATCGGCACCTACCTGCACGGCCCGCTGCTGCCGCGGAACCCGTGGCTGGCGGACTGGGTGATCGCGCAGGCGCTTGCGCATCGCCTCGGCGAGGCACCCGAGCTGGAGCCGCTTCCGGACGAGCTGGAAACGAGGGCGCATGCCGTGTCTTCGCGCGTCGCGCCCGTGAGCGCGGCGGGCGGCGCTAGCCCGAGGAGCCGAGTCCGCCCTCGCCGCGCTCGCTCGCGGGCAGCTCCTCGACCTCCACCACCGCCGCGGCCGGCACGGGCAGGACGACGAGCTGCGCCACGCGCATGCCCGCCTCGACAGCGAAGCGCTCCCGGAGGTCGGTGTTGAGCAGGATCACGCGCAGCTCGCCACGGTAACCAGCGTCGATCAGCCCGGGGGCGTTGAGGACGCTGACGCCGTGGCTCGCCGCAAGACCCGAGCGAGGAAGGACGAAGCCGGCATGCCCCTCCGGGATGGCGACGGCAAGGCCCGTGCCCACGACTCCCCGTTCCCCGGGCTCGAGCACGAGGCGGTCGCAGGAGGCGAGGTCGAGTCCCGCGTCACCCGCGTACGCGCGACCCGGGACTACCGCCTCCGCGCGGAGGCGGCGCACCGGCACCTCGATCATCGCGAGGACTGAGCGGTCTCGGCCCGCGCCTCGGCGACCAGGTACTGCGCGAAGCGACGCACCTCGGCGTAAGGCAGGAGCGCCCGCACGAAGACGCCGTCGGCACGGTCGACCCGCTCCGAGATCGGCGCACCCAGCGCGTAGAGCTCGTTCAGCCTCGCGCCGTCCTCGTAGGGGACGAGGAGCGAGACCGACTCGAAGCGGCCGGCGAAGCGAGCGGCGATGCGCTCTCGCAGCTCCTCGATCCCCTCGCCCGTCAGGGCCGAGGCTTGCACAGCGCCGGGGTAGCGGTTCTCGAGCCGGCGGCGCCGCAGGGGGTCGACCGCGTCGATCTTGTTCAGCACGATCTCGATCGGTAGCTCGGCCGCGCCGATCTCGCCGAGCACCCCCTCGACCGCCCCGCGCATCTCCTCCAGGCGCTCGTCGCCGGCCGAGGCGTCGAGCACGTGGACGACGAGGTCGGCGACGAGCGTCTCCTCGAGCGTGGCCGCGAACCCCTCGACGAGCTGGGTCGGCAGACGGCGAATGAAGCCGACGGTGTCGGTGACGAGGTAGCGGCGGCCCTCGTACTCAAAGCCGCGCGTCGTCGGGTCGAGCGTCTCGAAGAGGCGGTTGTCGACGGAGACGCCGGCGTCGGTGAGCCTGTTCAGGAGTGTCGACTTGCCGACGTTCGTGTACCCGGCGAGGGCGACGGTCGGCGTCTCGGAGCGCTGCCGCCGCTGCCGGCGCACCTGACGCTGGCGCGAGAGCTCCCGCAGGCGCCGACGGAGGAGCGCGACGCGACGGCCTGCGATGCGGCGATCGGTCTCGAGCTGCGTCTCGCCGGGGCCTCTCGTACCGACGCCGCCTCCGAGCCGCTCGAGGTGCTGCCACATGCCCCGCATGCGCGGCAGGTTGTACTCGAGCTGGGCGAGCTCCACCTGGAGCTTGCCCTCGGCGCTGCGGGCGTGCTGGGCGAAGATGTCGAGAATCAGCTGCGTCCGGTCGACGACCCGCGCGGAGAGCTCGTTCTCGAGCCGGCGTTGCTGCACGGGCTGAAGCTCGCCATCGACGAGCAGCACGTCGGCGCGAGCCTCCCCATACGCCGTCTTCAGCTCCTCGAGCTTGCCCTTGCCCACGTAGGTGCGCGGGTCGGGGTGAGAGCGGTGCTGAGACACCTCACCGACGGGCACGACACCGGCAGTGCGCGCCAGTTCGCGCAGCTCGGCAAGCTCCTCGTCGGCCTCGATACCGGGCGCCAGCACGGCCACGACGAGCCCGCGCTCGGGCTCTGCCTGCGGGGCCGGATCCGGTTGTCTGGGACTGATGCACGGAGTATGCCCGCTGCCCATGGCATCTAAGCTGGCGCGCGTGCGGCTCTCGCCGATCATCGCGCGCCTCGGCACCTATCCCTTCGTGCGCCTCGAGGAGGCGAAGCAGCGGATGCGCGAGCGGGGAGTCGAGCTGATCGACTTCGGCGTCGGCGATCCGCAGGAGCCCACGGACGAGCGCATCCGCCAGGCGCTGATCGACGCAGTGCCGGTGACCGCCCGCTACCCGCTCGCCCAGGGGCTGCCCGAGCTCCGCTCGGCCGTCGCCGGCTGGTGTGGGCGCCGCTTCGGGGTCGAGCTCGATCCCGACCGGGAGGTCATCCCCACCCTCGGCAGCAAGGAGGCGATCTTCAGCCTCGCGCAGGTCGTCGTCGACCCCGCGAGCCAGCGCACGCTCGTCGCGGTGACCGAGCCGGGCTACCCCGTGGCCGAGCGGGGCGCGCTCGTCGCCGGCGGCCGGCCCGTGGCGCTTCCCCTGCTCGAGCGAAATGGGTTCCTGCCCGACCTCGACGCGGTGCCGGAGGAGACCTGGAGCCGGCTCGCCCTCCTGTGGGTGAACTACCCGAACAACCCGACCGGTGCTACCGCCCCACTCGCTTTCTTCGAGCAGCTCGCGGCGCACGCGCGCGAGCACGACTTCCTGCTCGCCTCGGACGAGGCCTACAGCGAGCTCTGGTTCGACGAGCCGCCGGCCTCGGCGCTTCAACTCTCCGACCGCCGCAACGTCGTCGTCTTCAACACGCTGAGCAAGCGCTCCTCGATGACCGGCTACCGGTCGGGCTTCGCCGCCGGCGATCCCGAGCTGATCGATGCCCTGCGCGCGTTCCGGCCAACCGTCGGAACGGCGCCCCAGGAGTTCGTCCAGCGCGCGGCCGTCGTCGCCTGGGGCGACGAAGAGCACGTCGAGCGCACGCGGACGGTCTACCGGCGCAAGCGCGAGGTCATGCTCGAGCTCTTCACCACCGCCGGCCTGCGCGTTGCCGGCAGCAAGGCGACGATGTACCTCTGGGTTGCCGTGCCCGCGGGCGAGACCTCAGAGGGCTACGCCGGGCGGCTGCTCGAGCGCGGCGTCGTCGTTGCGCCCGGCTCCTACTTCGGCGAGGCCGGCGAGGGCTACGTCCGCTTCGCGCTCGTGCCCAGCCTCGACGCCTGCCATCGGGCGGCCGAGCTCCTTGCTCCGGTGCTCGCGTGAGCGCCGCCCTGCAGGGTGCGATCGAGCGCCTGTGGAAGGAGTCGGGAACCGACCTCGCTCCCGTCGAGGAGGTGGTCGCGCTCCTCGACCGCGGCGAGCTGCGGGTGGCCGAGCCGGGCCCGGACGGCTGGGTCGTGCACGAGTGGGTGAAGAAGGCGATCCTGCTCTACTTCCGGCTGCGCCGCCTGGAGCCGGACGAGGCTGGGCCCTTCCGCTACCTCGACAAGGTGCCGCTCAAGCGCGTCGGCCCGGAGCTCGGCGTCCGCGTCGTGCCGCCGGCCGTCGCGCGCCACGGATCGTTCCTCTCACCGGGCGTCGTGCTGATGCCGAGCTACGTGAACATCGGCGCCTGGGTCGGGCCGCGCACGATGGTCGACACCTGGGCGACCGTCGGCTCGTGCGCGCAGATCGGCGCCGATGTCCACCTGTCCGGCGGCGTGGGCATCGGCGGCGTGCTCGAGCCCCTGCAGGCGAGCCCCGTGATCGTCGAGGACGGCGCCTTCATCGGCTCTCGCTGCATCGTCGTCGAGGGCGTGCGCGTCGGTGCGGGAGCGGTGCTCGGGCCGAACGTCGTGCTGAGCGCCTCGGTGCCGATCATCGACGTGACGGGCGCCGAGCCTGTCGAACATCGCGGCGTCGTGCCACCGCGCTCGATCGTCCTCCCCGGCACACGCACGAAGGACTACCCGGCGGGCTCCTACCAGCTTGCGTGCGCGCTCATCGTCGGGAAGCGCAGCGAGTCGACCGACCTCAAGGTGAGCCTGAACGACGCGCTGCGCGAGTTCGAGATCAGCGCCTAGAGGAGGAGGCCCTCGAGGATCTGCTCGGCAGGCCCGGTCAGCGTCGCCCGGTCGCCCGCGAGCGCGACGTGCAGCATCCCGCCGGCGAGCTCCACCGTCACCGGGCTCGTGCACCAGCCATTGGCAACTGCGGCGGCGGCGGCTGCCACAGCGCTCGTGCCCGAGGAGAGCGTCTCGCCGGCACCGCGCTCCCAGACGCCGACGCGCAGCTCGTGCGGGCCGTCGAGACGCACGAGCTGGACGTTCGTGCGGGCGGGGAAGCGCGCGTGCCGCTCGACGAGCGGGCCGAGCCGGAGCAGCTCTCGCCGCTCGGGCTCACGGCGGATGACGGCGTGCGGGTTGCCGACCGAGACGGGTGTCAGCTCAACCTCGTCGCCCTCGACGTCGAGCAGCTCGGGCGGGCCGACCCTGACGGGGCCGAGCTCCTGTTGCACCGTGTCTCCGTCGCCCATGCGGGCAATCGTCACCCGCGGGCCGACGGCGATGCGCACCTCCCGGGCGCCCCCGCGCTGGGCTAGCCAGCGGGCGGCGATGCGGGTGCCATTGCCGGAGAGCTCGGCGCTCGAGCCGTCGGGGTTCCAGATGATCACCTGCGCGCTCTCGGCTGTCGTCGAGACGACTTCGACGACGCCGTCGGCACCTGCGCCGTAGTGGGGATCGCAGAAGCGCACGACGTCCTCGGACGCGAGAGGCTCCCGCCGGTCAGCCCGCTCGATTACGAGGTAGGCGTTACCGAGCGCGTGCCACTTCGAGAATGCCGTTGGCGATCGCATGCGGAGGACGTGCCGCATCGACGCTAACAACGCCTGGGATCCGGCGCAGCCACTTGCGCTGATAGGCGGCGAGGCGGCGCGTGCGCAGGACGAGCTGCCCGATCGCCTGCTCCCGCGGCAGCTCGGCCACGTCGGCAAGCCCGAGGGCCTGGCGTGCCGTCGTCGAGACGGCGCCGCCGGCGAGCGCCCGGAGCACCTCCTCCTCCACCCCGCGCTCGAACATCGCGCGCGTTCGTTCCTCGATCCGCCGCGCGAGCTCGGCCGCGGGCAGGTCGAGCCCGAAGACCAGGGTCGGGTGGCGCACGTCGTCCGTCCAGAGGCGGCTGTGCGCCGGCGCGAGCGAGGAACCCGCCTCCGCGAGCTCGAGCGCGCGGACGACGCGCCGGCGGTCGTGCGGGTGTACGGCGGCCGCGGCCGAGGGATCCAGCTCGGCGAGCTCGGCGTGGGCGGCCTTGGCCCCGAGCTCGTCGTAGTGGCGTTCGAGGCGCTCGCGGGCGCCCGGCGACGGCGCCGGTGGCAGGTCGAGATTCGCGAGCGCCGCCCGCAAGTAGAGACCGGTGCCGCCGGCGACGACGGGGGTCCGGCCTGCGGCGAGGAGCTCATCGATCGCCGCGTGCGCCAGGCGCGCGTACTCCGCCACCGAGCCCTCGTGATCGAGCGACCAGATGCCGACGAGGCGGGTCGGGCGGGCCGGCTGATTCGTGAGCAGGGGCAGCCCGCGGTAGACCTGCATCGAGTCGGCCGAGACGACCTCGCCCTCCATGCGGTCGGCGAGCGCCTCCGCGACCGCCGTCTTGCCGCTCGCGGTCGGCCCGAAGAGGGCGAGAACGAGGCCGTCAGGCTCGTGCGGCCCGTCGTCGAGGGGCACCTTCAGCGACGCGCGATCGTCATCCGGGGCTTGGCACCGACCTCCCCGGCGGTCAGCTCGGCAGGACGGACGAGGTCGGCGGGCGGATACTCGACGCTGCCGATGCCGGGCGGGTAGGCGGGGTACTGCTGGCTGAGACTCTGCATCAGGCCACGAGGGCTGCGACCCTGGTTCCCCGGAGCGTCGTCGAGGTGGCGCCCTCGACGAGGACGTCGACGAGCTCGCCCGGTGCCGCTCGCCCGACGAAGTTGACGGTCGTGTTCCGGCGCGTCCGCCCGCGCAGGACCGCCGGGTCGGTGCGGCTCGGGCCCTCGACGAGCACCTCCTCCACGCGCCCGATGCGCTCGGCATTGCGCTCGCCCGCGATGTGCTGCACGACGTCGATCAGTCGCTCGATGCGCGCCTGCTTGATCTCGTGCGGCAGATCGGGCAGCGCCGCGGCCTCCGTGCCGCTGCGGGGCGAGTAGATGAACGTGTAGGCGCTCTCGAAGCGAACCTCCTCCACCACGTCGAGCGTCTCCTCGAAATCGGCCTCGGTCTCGCCGGGAAAGCCGACGATGATGTCGGTCGTGAGCGCGAGATCGGGGATGGCGGCGCGCATGTCGGTGACGAGAGCGAGGAAGCGCTCGCGGCTGTAGGTGCGGCGCATCGCCTTCAGGATTCGCGTCGAGCCCGACTGGAGTGGCAGGTGCGCGTGCTCGCAGACCGAGCTGCACTCCCCCATGGCGGCGAGGACGGGAGCACGGAAGTCCTTCGGATGCGGGCTCGTGAAGCGGATCCGCTCGATGCCCGCAACGGCGTCGCAGGCGCGCAGGAGCTCGGCGAAGTCGGTGCGGATGTCGGGCAGCAGGTCGCGCCCGTACGAGTTGACGTTCTGGCCCAGCAGCGTGACCTCGCGCACACCGTCGGCGGCGAGCCGGCTCGCCTCGGCGACGATGTCGCCCGGGCGGCGGCTCTGCTCGCGACCGCGAACGGCCGGGACGATGCAGTACGCGCACTTCGAGTTGCAGCCCATCGAGATCTGTAGCCAGGCCTGGAACGGCCGCTCACGCCGCTGCGGGAGGTCGCCCGCGAAGGAGCGCCACTCGGCGAAGCGGCCGGGCGGAGCGTGTCCTCCCGCACCGATCCAGTCGGCGAGGTGTGGGATGGAACCCGGGCCAAAGGCGACATCGACGCAGGGATAGAGCTCGAAGATGCGCTCTCGCTGCGCCTCGGCGTAGCACCCGCCCACCGCGATCACCCGCTCGGGGTCACGACTCTTGAGCGCGGCGGCCTGCGCGAGGTGGGCAGCGAAGCGCTGATCGGGCTTCTCGCGCACCGTGCACGTGTTGAAGACGATCACATCGGCCTCCGCCTGCGACGACGCCTCACCGAGGCCGAGCGACTCGAGCATGCCCTTGATGCGCTCGGAGTCGTGCGCGTTCATCTGGCACCCGAACGTGGTGACGTGGTAGCGGCGCATGTCCGCCCCGATTGTAGGAGCCGCGCGCCGAGAGGTGTTCGATCCAGAAGCCTGACCCGTCCTGTTGCACTATCGCTCTTGTCGCGCAAGCGCAGCTTGCGCGTCCAGCGCTCAGAGATCACAGGCAGCTGGAGGCCGACCGCCGCGCGAGAGCCCGGCGGCGGGCACGCTCTGGACGTTCGCCTTCGGCGTTGGACTCGAGTGGCTGCTCCTGGCCGAAGCCCGGCTTTGTCAGGGCGTTTCCCCGCACGTTTACTTCGCTATCTCGACCGACCGGCTCTCGCGGATCACCGTCACCTTCACCTGCCCCGGGTACTCGAGCTGATCCTCGATCTCGCGCGCGATCTCCAGCGAGAGCAGAGCCGCGCCGTCGTCGTCGACCTCGGTGGGCCTCACCATCACGCGGATCTCACGTCCGGCCTGGAGTGCATAGACCTTCTCGACGCCCTTCTTTTGCGACGCGATCTCCTCGAGCGCCTCGAGGCGCTTGATGTAGTGCTCCAGCTTCTCCCCGCGCGCGCCGGGTCTCGAGGCGGAGATCGCGTCGGCCGCGATCAGGAGCACCGCCTCGACGGTCTGCGGCTGCACCTCGTAGTGGTGAGCCTCGATCGCGTGCAGAACACCCTGCGACTCGCCGTAGCGCTTCGCGAGCTGAGTCGAGATGAGCGCATGCGAGCCCTCCACCTCGTGCGTCATCGCCTTGCCGAGGTCGTGCAGCAGCGCAGCACGCTTCACCGTCTTCACGCCCGCCTGAAGCTCGGTCGCCATCACGCCTGTGAGGTGCACCACCTCGAGTGAGTGCTTGAGAACGTTCTGGCTGTAGCTCGTCCGGAAGCGGAGACGGCCGAGAATTCTGACCAGCTCCGGATGGAACTCGCCGCAGTGCGCTTCGAAGACCGCCTGCTCGCCGGCCTGGATCATCGATTCCTCGAGTTCCGCCTTCGAGCCGTAGTACATCTCCTCGATGCGGGCCGGATGGATGCGGCCGTCCTCGATCAACTTGACGAGCGTGAGCC
>Ga0136612_10000228_pt1 | contig 17635 bp, 13 predicted proteins | sample AntDryUQ224A2306_2_FD_106644 | JGI IMG/M metagenome (GOLD analysis project Ga0136612, IMG submission 106644) | Polar desert sand microbial communities from Dry Valleys, Antarctica - metaG UQ224A (23.06) | ecosystem: Environmental > Terrestrial > Soil > Desert | place: Antarctica: Dry Valley... | reverse complement strand
GGTCGGGGTCGACGACGGCCATCGTCGGGCGCAGGCGGGAATGGCTGATGCCGGTCTTGACCTGGTGGCTGAGCACGTCGAGCACGCAGACCGTGGTGCTCTCGCTGCCAGTGCCCGCCGTGGTCGGGATCGCGATCATCGGGGCCAGAGCGTTGACCGGCGCTCGCCCGCCCCCGACGGGGAGGTTGACGTAGTCCATGAGGTCGCCGGGGTTGGTGGTCAAGAGGTTGACGGCTTTGGCGGTGTCGATGCTGGAGCCGCCTCCGACCGCGACGACGGCGTCGAACGGGCCGTTGTCGCGACCGAACGCCACTGCCACCGCCACGCTTTCGTCGGTCGGCTCGACGCGGGACCCCTCGAACACCACCGTGGCGATGCCACAAGCGCGGATCTTTTCGGCGATCCGCGCAGGTGCGCCCGTAGCGGCGACACCGGCATCGGTGACGAGGAGCACTCGCGTGGCGCCGAGACCGCGCAGGTCATGACCCACCTCGGCGCTCGCGCCCACGCCGAACTTCAGCTGCGGCGCACTGTAGGTGAAGACGCTCTCCGCACGATCCGGCACGCGCTGGGACATCTGCTCCTCCTTGCAGTGCTGTGATCGCCTCCGACGTCGTGACCGCCGGCGTTGACCACGGTAACCGGAGGCAATCAGGTGGACACGTTGCTCTAACCTTGATCATCCGTCCGGAGCAGCTTGCAGAAGGAGACGCATGAGATCGATCGCAATGGCCGTGGCGGCCGCGATCATGGTCTTCTCCACGCTCGCCGGATGCAGTCAGTCCGGACCGGGACCCGGCACCTCAACGGGCACGACCGTGCCGTTGTCGGTCATCGCCGAGCACGAGACTGCGAGCGACAGCCCCATCGGCTACGGCCTGTCGGTGCCCGAGGGCGCCGTCCAGCTCGGTCCACTCGTGCGCAGACGCAGCGAGCGGCTTATCGCCGCCTACCAGGAGCTCCTGGACGAAGCGCGGCAGCAGCTGGCCGCCGAGCAGGCACAAGAAGATGCCGACCTCGGCGTCACCGGGACGACGCCGCTGCCCACGTTCGTTCCCGGCAGCGACACCTTCGCCCTGCTGGAGGATCCGCCGCCACCGGACATCACGACGGCGCTGCTGCGGGTCGACGGTGAGCCCGGCGCAGTGCTCGAGGAGATGCTGCGCCAGCTGGCCGTCGTACTGCCCGACAGCCGGTTGCGCCCGGCCCGGTGGCAGCAGTACTGCGAAGCCACGGACGGCTTCTACACCGGGTGCACCGTCACCCAGGAGGGACGGACCCTCGAGGATGTGGGGCTACGGGTGGTCATCTCGCTCGATCCCGGCAACGTGAAGAAGTCGCTGGCGCCGCCAGCGGCAAACCTGCGGCCGGTGATGACGGTGACGGCGCAGCTCACCGACGAGCCTGCTCCGGATTCCACCGACGACGGCGACCCGCCGGCGGCAGGTCCCGATGACGACGCCGACCCGTCGACGGGTGCCAAACCGACGAGGACACCGCCGGCGGACGACCAGGGGCCGCTCGTCGAGGCGACCTGGCCTCGCCTGGAAGTGCAGGCGGCATCGACCACGGGGTCGCGGCTGCTCAACGACTCGTGGATCGTGCGCAGCGAAACCACCCTGCTGCTCAGTGGCTACACTCCGGGCGTCGCGATGCTGCTCGTCGACCGATCGGTCAACGCCGACGCCATCGCGCGCAGCTACGTCCTTGACTTCAGCAACCGTGGAGCCCCCAACGTCGATGTGCTGGAGGACCGCAACGAGATCAACACGACGTACACGGCTCGGACGAAGGAACCCGGGCTCAGCGTCTCGACCTCGCTCATCCAGTCCGGCCGCGGCACGTACGTCGCGTTGTTCTACACCGCCACACCGACCACCTAGCCACGGGTCGGTTCGTGGTGCACCACCTGTTGCTTCAGCTGTGCGTCAGTTGCTGAACGACCCGAAGTCGAAGTCGTCGAGCGCAACGGACTGCGTCGTCGGTGCGCCGAAGTCGTAGTCGTACGACTCGTAGCCGCTGACCGAGTAGGCAGCCGCGCGCGCCTCCTCGGTCGGCTCGACCCGGATGTTGCGGTAGCGGTCGAGACCGGTACCTGCCGGGATCAGCTTGCCGATGATGATGTTCTCCTTGAGGCCGCGCAGCGAGTCGGACTTGCCGTGAATGGCCGCATCGGTGAGCACCCGCGTCGTCTCCTGGAAGGATGCGGCGCTGAGCCACGACTCGACGGCGAGCGACGCCTTGGTGATGCCCATCAGCACCGGGCGTCCGGAGGCAGGTGCACCACCCTCGGAGACGACTCGACGGTTCTCCTCCTCGAACCGGGCGCGGTCCGCAAGCTCACCGGGCAGCAGCACGGAGTCACCCTGCTCGATGACCGTCACGCGACGAAGCATCTGGCGCACGATGATCTCGATGTGCTTGTCGTGGATCGCCACCCCTTGGCTGCGGTAGACCTCTTGGACCTCGTCCACGAGGTGCTCTTGCGCCCGACGCACGCCGAGGATGCGCAGAACCTCCTGCGGATCGGGCGTGCCGTGGGTCAGCTGCTGACCGACCTCGACGTGGTCTCCGTCGGCCACCCGCAGGCGCGCGCGCTTGGTGACGGGGTGCTCCTGCACCTCCGAACCGTCATCTGGGGTGATGACGATCTTTCGCGACTTGTCGCTGTCGTCTATCTGCACCCGGCCGGCGGACTCGGTGATCGGTGCCCGGCCCTTGGGCTGGCGCGCCTCGAACAGCTCGACAACGCGCGGCAGACCGTGCGTGATGTCGTCACCGGCCACACCACCGGTGTGGAAGGTGCGCATGGTCAGCTGGGTGCCCGGCTCGCCGATCGACTGCGCGGCGATCGTGCCGACCGCCTCGCCGATGTCGACGAGCTTTCCGGTCGCCAACGAGCGACCGTAGCACTTGGCGCAGGTACCGCTTCGCGCCTCACAGGTGAGGACGGTGCGTACCTTGATCGACTCCAGTCCGGCTCGGACAAGTCTCGCGATCTCCACGTCGCCGAGGTCGCCGCCCGCCTCGACCAGCGTATCGCCGGACTCGGGGTGGGTGATCTCGGTGGCCGCGTTGCGTGCGTAGGCCGACGTCTCGACGTTCTCGGCTATCACGAGGCGTCCGTCCTCGAGCCGGGTTGCGATCTGCTTGGGCAGTCCACGCTCGGTGCCGCAGTCCTCCTCACGGATGATGACGTCCTGGCTGACGTCGACCAGGCGCCTGGTCAGGTAGCCGGAGTCGGCCGTGCGCAGTGCGGTGTCGGCCAGACCCTTGCGAGCACCGTGGGTGGCGATGAAGTACTCCACCACCGACAGCCCCTCACGGAAGTTCGCCTTGATCGGGCGCGGGATGATCTCGCCCTTGGGGTTGGCCACCAGACCACGCATGGCGGCGATCTGGCGTACCTGCATCATGTTTCCGCGGGCGCCAGAGTGCACCATCATGTAGATGGGGTTGTCCTCGTGGAAGGTCTTCTCCATCTCGGCCGAGACCTCGTTGGTCGCCTGGGTCCAGATCTCGATGAGCTCCTGACGGCGCTCGTCGTCGGTGATCAGGCCGCGCTGAAACTGCTTCTGGACCTTGGCCGCTTGGTCCTCGTACGTCGCCAGGATCTCCTGCTTGCGCGGCGGCGTCACGACGTCGCCGATGGAGATCGTGACACCAGAGCGAGTCGCCCAGTGGAAACCGGTGTCCTTGAGGGCATCCAGCGCCGTGGCCACGTCGACCCGTGAGTAGCGCTCGGCGAGGTCGTTGACGATGACCCCGAGCTGCTTCTTGCCGACTTGGTAGTCGACGTAGGGGTAGTCCTCGGGCAGCGCCTCGTTGAAGAGCGCGCGACCGAGAGTGGTCTCCAGAGTGAGGGGCGTCCCTGGCTCCCAACTGTCGGGCGCGGCCGTCTGCGGCGACGGTACGAACGAGCTCAGGCGTAGCTTGATCTTGCTCTGCAGGGTGATCTCGTGCCGGTCGAACGCCATGATCGCCTCGGCGACCGAGCCGAAGGCCCGGCCCTCGCCGAGCTGGTCGGCCCGGTCCAGCGTCAGGAAGTACAGGCCGATGATCATGTCCTGGGTGGGCATCGTGACCGGGCGACCGTCGGCGGGCTTCAAGATGTTGTTGGTCGACAGCATCAGGATCCGTGCCTCAGCCTGGGCCTCTGCCGAGAGCGGCAGGTGCACGGCCATCTGGTCGCCGTCGAAGTCGGCGTTGAACGCCGAGCAGACGAGGGGGTGGATCTGGATGGCCTTGCCCTCGATGAGCTGTGGCTCGAAGGCCTGGATGCCGAGGCGGTGCAGCGTCGGTGCTCGGTTCAGCAGCACCGGGTGCTCGGAGATGACCTCTTCCAGGACGTCCCACACCACTGGGCGGGCGCGTTCGACCATCCGCTTGGCGCTCTTGATGTTCTGAGCGTGGTTGAGGTCGACCAGGCGCTTCATCACGAACGGCTTGAAGAGTTCCAGAGCCATCTGCTTGGGCAGGCCGCACTGGTGCAGCTTGAGCTGCGGGCCGACGACGATCACCGAGCGCCCAGAGTAGTCGACGCGCTTGCCCAGGAGGTTCTGGCGGAAGCGGCCCTGCTTGCCCTTGAGCATGTCGGAGATCGACTTGAGCGGCCGGTTGCCCGGGCCGGTGACGGGACGACCGCGTCGCCCGTTGTCGAACAGCGAGTCGACGGCCTCCTGCAGCATGCGCTTCTCGTTGTTGACGATGATCTCAGGAGCACCGAGGTCGAGCAGCCGCTTGAGCCGGTTGTTGCGGTTGATCACCCGGCGGTAGAGGTCGTTGAGGTCGCTGGTCGCGAACCGGCCGCCATCGAGCTGGACCATCGGGCGCAGCTCCGGCGGGATCACCGGGACGGCGTCCAGGACCATTCCCTCGGGCCGGTTGCCGTTGGCGAGGAACGCCGAGACGACCTTCAGCCGTTTGAGGGCACGGGTCTTTCGCTGGCCCTTGCCGGTCGCGATCGTCTCGCGAAGCGACTCGGACTCGGCCTGCAGGTCAAAATCCTGCAGGCGCTTCTGGATCGCCGCAGCACCCATGTGACCTTGGAAGTACTTGCCGAAGCGGTACGTCATGTCGCGGTAGAGGAGCTCGTCGCCCTCGAGGTCCTGGACCTTGAGGTTCTTGAAGCGGCTCCAGACCTCATCGAGCCGGTCGATCTCGCGCTGGGCGCGGTCGCGACGCTGCTTGAGCTCCCGCTCGGTGGCTTCCTTGACCTTGCGGCGCTGATCGGCCTTGGCGCCCTCGGCCTCCAGAGCGGCCAGGTCCTCCTCGAGCTTGGTCATGCGCTGCTCGATGTCGTTGTCGCGGCGCGACTCCAGGGTGCTGCGCTCGACGTCGATCCGGGCCTCGAGCGAGGACAGGTCCCGGTGGCGGGCGTCCTCGTCGACCTGGGTGATCATGTAGGCCGCGAAGTAGATGACCTTCTCCAGGTCCTTCGGGGCGAGGTTGAGCAGGTAGCCCAGACGGCTCGGCACACCCTTGAAGTACCAGATGTGAGTGACCGGAGCGGCAAGCTCGATGTGGCCCATGCGTTCGCGACGGACCTTGGAGCGCGTGACCTCGACGCCGCAGCGCTCGCAGATGATGCCCTTGAAGCGCACGCGCTTGTACTTGCCGCAGTAGCACTCCCAGTCCCGGGTTGGACCGAAGATCTTCTCGCAGAACAGTCCGTCACGCTCGGGCTTGAGCGTGCGGTAGTTGATGGTCTCAGGCTTCTTGACCTCACCATGGGACCAGGTACGGATGTCGTCTGCAGTAGCCAGGCCGATCTGCAGCTGATCGAAGAAGTTCACGTCGAGCACGTTGTCTTCTTTCCTTCTTTCGGGCTTGTTGAGCTTTCAGATGTCAGCTGTGGACGGTGGTGGCCCGCGGGAGCGCGGGCCACCACGCCCTACACCTCTTCGACGCTGCTGGGCTCGCGGCGGGACAGGTCGATGCCGAGCTCCTCGGCCGCCCGGAAGACGTCCTCCTCGGCGTCGCGCATCTCCACGGCGGTGCCGTCACTGGACAGCACCTCCACGTTGAGGCACAGCGACTGCATCTCCTTGACGAGCACCTTGAAGGACTCCGGTATCCCCGGCTCGGGAACGTTCTCGCCCTTGACGATGGCTTCGTAGACCTTGACTCGTCCGAGGATGTCGTCGGACTTGATGGTCAGCAGCTCCTGCAGGGCGTAGGCGGCTCCGTAAGCCTCGAGCGCCCACACCTCCATCTCGCCGAACCGCTGTCCACCGAACTGTGCCTTGCCGCCGAGCGGCTGCTGGGTGATCATCGAGTACGGACCGGTCGAGCGGGCGTGGATCTTGTCGTCGACCAGGTGGTGCAGCTTGAGCAGGTACATGTAGCCGACCGAGACCGGGTCCGGGAACTGCTCGCCGCTGCGGCCGTCGAAGAGCACGGCCTTGCCGTCCGGACCGACCATCCGGTCGCCGTCACGGTTGGGCAGCGTGGACGCCAGCAGACCCTGGATCTCGTCCTCGCGCGCGCCATCGAACACCGGGGTGGCGACGTTGCTGTTGCCCGGTGCGCTCGAGGCGCCGATCTTGGCCAGCCGCTGCTGCCACTCCTCGCTCTTGCCCTCGACCTCCCAGCCTGCCTTGGCGACCCATCCGAGGTGGGTCTCGAGCACCTGACCGACGTTCATGCGGCCAGGAACGCCGAGCGGGTTGAGCACGATGTCGACCGGTGTGCCATCGGGCATGAAAGGCATGTCCTCGATCGGGAGGATCTTGGAGATGACGCCCTTGTTGCCGTGCCGACCGGCGAGCTTGTCACCGTCGGAGATCTTGCGCTTCTGCGCCACGTAGACACGCACCAGCTGGTTGACACCCGGCGGAAGCTCGTCGCCCTCCTCGCGGTCGAAGACCCGGACACCGATGACGGTGCCGGCCTCGCCGTGGGGGACCTTGAGCGAGGTGTCGCGGACCTCCCGGGCCTTCTCGCCGAAGATCGCCCGCAGCAACCGCTCCTCTGGGGTCAGCTCGGTCTCCCCCTTGGGGGTGACCTTGCCGACGAGGATGTCGCCGTTGCCGACCTCGGCGCCGATCCGGATGATGCCGCGCTCGTCGAGATCGGCGAGCATCTCGTCGCTGACGTTGGGGATGTCGCGGGTGATCTCCTCCGGACCGAGCTTGGTGTCGCGGGCGTCGACCTCGTGCTCCTCGATGTGGATGGAGGTCAGCATGTCCTGCTGGACGACCCGCTGGGAGAGGATTATCGCGTCCTCGTAGTTGTGGCCGTGCCACGGCATGAATGCCACGAGCAGGTTGGTGCCGAGCGCCATCTCACCCTCGTCGGTGCATGGCCCGTCGGCGAGTGGCGTGCCTTCCTCGAGGCGCTGACCCTCGATGACGAGCGGACGCTGGTTGATGCACGTGCCCTGGTTGGAGCGACGGAACTTCTCCAGCCGGTACGTCTTGTAGGACCCGTCGTCGTGCATGACCTCGATGAGGTCCGCGGAGACCTCACCCACGACACCGGCCTGCTTGGCCATGACGACGTCGCCGGCGTCGACCGCGGCCCGGTACTCCATGCCGGTGCCGACCAAGGGGGCGTCGTTTCGGATCAGTGGGACGGCCTGACGCTGCATGTTGGCGCCCATCAGGGCGCGGTTGGCATCGTCGTGCTCGAGGAACGGGATCAGGGCCGTCGCCACCGAGACCATCTGGCGCGGCGAGACGTCCATGTAGTCGACGTCGGCCGCGGACATGAAGTCCACCTCGCCGTTGCGCTGGCGGACCAGGACCCGGTCTTCGGCGAAGGTCGACTTCTCGGTCAGCGGCGAGTTGGCCTGGGCGATGACGTAGCGGTCCTCGTCACTCGCGGTGAGGTAGTCGACCTCGTCGGAGACCTTGCCCTTGGCGACCTTGCGGTACGGCGTCTCGACGAAGCCGAAGGAGTTGATCCGCCCGTAGGACGCCAGCGAGCCGATCAGGCCGATGTTGGGGCCTTCAGGTGTCTCGATGGGGCACATGCGTCCGTAGTGGGACGGGTGCACGTCACGGACCTCGTAGCCCGCCCGCTCGCGCGAAAGGCCGCCGGGGCCGAGGGCGGACAGCCGGCGCTTGTGGGTGAGGCCGGCGAGCGGGTTGTTCTGGTCCATGAACTGGCTCAGCTGGGAGGTTCCGAAGAACTCCTTCAGCGCGGCCACTACCGGACGGATGTTGATGAGCGTCTGGGGCGTGATCGCCTCGACGTCCTGGGTCGTCATGCGCTCGCGCACGACGCGCTCCATCCGGGCCAGACCGGTGCGGAGCTGGTTCTGGATCAGCTCGCCGACCGTACGCATGCGCCGGTTGCCGAAGTGGTCGATGTCGTCGGCTTCGACGAACGTCGTGCCCGCCGGGGCCTGCAGCTCGGTCTCGCCGGCGTGCAGCGCGACGATGTACCGGATGGCAGCCACGATGTCGTCGATCGTCAGCGTCTGCTGGTCGAACGGCTGGTCCTGGCCGAGCTTCTTGTTGATCTTGTAACGCCCGACCTTGGCGAGGTCGTAGCGCTTGTTGTTGAAGTAGTAGTTGTCCAGCAGCGTCTGCGCAGCCTCACGGGTCGGCGGCTCGCCCGGGCGCAGCTTGCGATAGATGTCCAGCAAGGCGTCGTCCTGGCCGGCGGTGTGATCCTTCTCCAGCGTCAGGCGCATCGACTCGTACTGGCCGAACTCCTCGAGGATCTGCGCCTCGGTCCACCCGAGCGCCTTGAGCAGCACGGTGACGCTCTGCTTGCGCTTTCGGTCCAGGCGGACACCGACCATGTCGCGCTTGTCGATCTCGAACTCGAGCCAGGCGCCGCGGGAGGGGATCACCTTGGCGGTGTAGATGTCCTTGTCGCTGGTCTTGTCGGGCGTCCGTTCGAAGTAGACGCCGGGCGAGCGGACCAGCTGGGAGACGACGACACGCTCGGTGCCGTTGATGATGAAGGTGCCCTTGTCGGTCATCAGGGGGAAGTCACCCATGAAGACGGTCTGGCTCTTGATCTCACCGGTCTCGTTGTTCATGAACTCCGCGGTCACGAACAGGGGGGCGGCATAGGTGACGTCGCGGTCCTTGCACTCCTCGACCGACGCCTTCGCCGGCTCAAAGCGGTGGTCCCGGAACGACAGGGACATGGTTCCGGAGAAGTCTTCGATCGGGGAGATCTCCTCGAAGATCTCTTCGAGCCCGGACTTCTGCGAGATGTCTGTACGACCGGCCGAGAGCGCCTCGTCGACGCCGTCCTTCCAGATCTCGTCACCGATCAGCCAGGAGAAGCTGTTGGTCTGCATGGACAAGAGCTCGGGAACTTCCAGGGGTTCTGAGATCTTGGCGAAAGAGATACGGCGGGGGTGGTGGTTCGTGGTGGAGGCAGCGACAGAGCGCGAGGCGGCCAAGAGGGGTCCTTCCGAAGGCTCGCAGTTCCCGAATTCGGCGCATGCCACATCGCCCCAGTCAGGGGGGCAAGAGCGAGGTATAGGCAGCGCGAAAGAGCAGTCTAGTCCTACGGGCGCGAAAAAACCAACCCGTGGCATACCGCCGCTGTGCAAGGAAGCATGACCGGTGCAGCGCCCCTGGTCAAGTGCCGGTCACAATGCGGTGATGCCCGACGAGCCAGGTGTCGTCCTGGCGGACCATCTCCATGACCACCCGGTTGCCGAAGAGCGTGGGGCGCCACACAACTCCCGTACGCTCCAACGACGCGCCGCGCCCAAGGTAACGGCACGGTAATGCCGAGTGCGGACGCTCGGAAGCGGGGTCCGGGTAGGTACGCGCAGACGCCAGGGGCATCCACCGCGCGGTGGATGCCCCTGTAGAGGTGATACCTCAGTGCGCTGCGCTCACTTTAAGGAGACCGTGGCGCCGGCACCCTCGAGGGACTCCTTGGCCTTGTCCGCGGCTTCCTTGGTGACCTTCTCCAGGATCGGCTTCGGAGCCGCCTCGACCAGATCCTTGGCCTCCTTGAGGCCTAGGCTGGTGAGTGCGCGCACCTCCTTGATGACCTGGATCTTCTTGTCACCGGCTGCCTCCAGGACGACGTCGAACTCGTCCTGCTCCTCTGCAGCGGGCGCGTCCCCGGTGCCGCCGGCGGCGGCCGCAGGGGCGGCGACGGCGGCTGGCGCGGCCGCCGTGACGTCGAAGGTGTTCTCGAACTGCTTCACGAACTCGCTGAGCTCGAGAAGAGTCATCTCCTTGAAGCTGTCCAGCAGTTCATCGGTGCTGAGCTTCGCCATGGTGGCGTCCTTTCGTTGGTGAGACCCCGAGGGGTCACTGTCGTGGCGGGGGTTTTCAACCCTCGGTGGTCTCGTCAGCCTGCGCTTCGGAGTTCTGCTGCTCGGCGTTCTGCTGCTCGTGCTTGGCCTGCAGGGCGCCGAGGGCGCGCGCGGCTGCCGCAAGCGGGGCGTTGAAGAGCGAGACCGCGTTCTGAAGGCTGGCCTTCATGCCACCTGCGAGCCTGGCGAGGAGGACCTCACGCGACTCCAGGTCGGCCAGCTTCTTGACCCCGTCGGCATCGAGTGGCTTGCCGTCGAGGAAGCCGCCCTTGATGACGAGTGGCTCGTTGGCCTTGGCGAAGTCACGAAGACCTTTGGCCGCCTCGACCACGTCTCCGGAGACGAAGGCGATGGCGGTCGGGCCGGTCAGCAGCGCGTCGACACTTTCGACACCGGCCTCACGTGCAGCGATCTTGGTCAACGTGTTCTTGGTCACGGCATAGGTGACGTTCTCACCGAGAGTTCGCCGAAGTTCCTGCAGCTGCTTGACGGTGAGACCGCGATACTCGGTCAGCACGGCAGCATCCGAGCTACGGAACGACTCCGCGAGCTCGGCTACGGCCGCCGTCTTGTCCGGTCGCGCCATGGATCTCCTTCTGAAACGACGAACGCCCCGGCGCAGGGCACGGGGCGCACGGCACGTACGAGACGTGCCGCCACATTCGCAACCTGCGCAGGTCGCCCGCTGTGCGGGGCCTTCGGTCCAGGACGATGTTCGAGCTGGACGACCGGCGGTCTTTGGCACGCCAAGCCTAGGCGACCGCCGGGACGACCTGCAAATCGGCCACCCGCGACCTCGGCGCGGCGGCCTCGCCTGCGTCGTCAGGCCGCAGGGGCGCCGAACGGATCCTGCTTGCTGATCTCATCATCCGGGGGCGCCTCGATGCTGACGTCGTCGCCCCACTTGGTGAAGGTCGCCTCGATGGTGGACTCGCCCATGTCCGAGGTGAGCTTGCGCGGCAGGTTGTCCGACCCGACCCAGAACGTGAAGGTCAGCTCGTCGGGCAAGGAAACACCGGTCGAGCCCGCCAACCCGCTGGCGTCGGCGATCTTGGTACTGTCTACGACCACCTCGTACGGCTGTGCCTGCACACCGTCGAGGGTCTCAGGCGATCCGGACTTCTCTACCGAGGTGATCGCCCCTTCGAGGTCCTCCACGCTCTTGGAGGGGTCGAGCTGTCCGACCAGGTCGCCGAAGCTCTGACCCAATGGATTGTTGGGATCGGACAAGTCGATCTTGGCAAACTTGTTTTCGGTCAATGGACCGAGGTTCATGTAGAAGACCTGGTCGACGAGTCGCATCTCGGCGCCACCAGCACCCATGGACCCCATGTCCATCGTCATCGCCATCTTGGTGTCGGCGGGATCGCTACCGACGGCAACGTCGCCCTCGGCGGTAATCTCCTGACCGCTGGCACCGATCTTGATCTGCACGTGCGTCGTCTCCGCGGAGGACTGGGCATCGGACAGCGTGGAGACGAAGCTGTCAGCGGTGAGCGCCTCGGCGCTGGCGCCAGCGGTGGACTGTGTCTGGTCGCTCGTCGCGTCCTCGGCACTGCCGCATCCGCTGAGAGCAAGCAGGGCTGCTGCACCGAGTGCAGCCAGGCGCGTACGAATCAACATGGTGACCCCGATTCGAAGGTGATAGGCGAGCGACTTCAGCCTAGTTCAACGCCGCAAACGAAATGCACCGCGGTCCTAGTCCTCTTCGCCGTCCTCGGCGATCGCGCGGGTCCGGTTCGGATCGACCGGGATTCCCGGCCCCATCGACGTGGAGACCGTCACCTTGCGGATGTAGCGGCCCTTGGAGCTCGCCGGCTTGAGCCGGAGAACCTCCTCGAGGGCCGCTGCGTAGTTCTCGACGAGCTGCTGCTGGCTGAACGAGGCCTTGCCGATGATGAAGTGCAAGTTGGCGTGCCGGTCGATACGGAACTCGATCTTGCCACCCTTGATGTCCGAGACGGCCTTGGCAACGGCAGGCGTCACGGTCCCGGTCTTGGGGTTGGGCATCAGGTTGCGCGGACCGAGGATGCGACCGAGGCGGCCGACCTTGCCCATCATGTCCGGTGTGGCGACGACGGCGTCGAAGTCGAGCCAGCCGCCGCTGACCTTCTCCACCAGGTCGTCTGAACCGACATGGTCGGCGCCGGCCTCGCGTGCTGCCTCGGCATTGGCGCCGGTGGCGAAGACCAGGACACGAGCGGTCTTGCCGGTGCCGTGCGGCAGGTTGACGGTGCCGCGCACCATCTGGTCGGCCTTGCGCGGGTCCACGCCAAGACGCATCGAGACGTCCACGGTCGAGTCGAACTTCTTGCTCCCGGACTCCTTGGCGAGGGAGACCGCCTGGATCGGGGAGTACAGGTCGGACTTGTCGATCTTGTCGGCGACCGAGCGGTACGCCTTGCTGCGCTGTGTCATGTCTGGTTCCTTCTGCTGTTTGAGGTCCAGTTGTGGTCATCGGGCCAGTGCGTGCCCTGCCACATCGGGTGGAGCGGTCCGTACGGGTTGGTCAGTCGTTGACGGTGACACCCATCGAGCGCGCGGTGCCCTCGACGATCTTCATGGGGGCACCGACATCGTTGGCGTTGAGGTCAGGGAGCTTGGTCGTGGCGATTTCGCGGACCTGGTCCTTGGAGATCTTGCCGACCTTGTCGGTGTGCGGGACCGAGGAGCCCTTCGACAGACCGGCTGCCTTCTTGATCAGCTCGGCGGCCGGCGGTGTCTTGGTGACGAACGTGAAGCTGCGGTCCTCATAGATGGTGATCTCGACCGGCACGACATTGCCGCGCATGGCTTCGGTCGCGGCGTTGTAGGCCTTGCAGAACTCCATGATGTTGACTCCGTGCGGTCCGAGTGCGGTACCGACCGGCGGCGCGGGGGTTGCCGCGCCGGCCTGCAGCTGCACCTTGACGAGGGAGGCGATCTTCTTCTTCTTGGGAGGCATTGTCTGGGAATCCTTGCGGGTTGCTGGGTTACCGGTGTGTCGGACGGTCGATGCGGTCTGGGAATCAAACTCTCTGGATCTGCGTGAAGCTGAGCTCGACCGGTGTTTCGCGTCCGAAGATCTCCACGAGGGCCTTGACCCGCGCGGCATCGACGTTGATCTCGGTGATGGTTGCGTGCAGCGTGGCGAACGGACCGTCGACGACCATGACGGAGTCACTCACCACGAAGTCGGCGAACTCGACCTTGGGGGTGGACGATTGCGGCTCTGCGCCCGACGCCGCAGCGGTCGCCGCGATCTCGGCGTGCACCGCCGGGGCGAGCATGCCCTCGACCTCGGCGAGGCTCAGGGGTACCGGCTGGTGGGAGTTGCCGACGAACCCGGTGACCGAAGGGGTGTGGCGCACGGCCCCCCAGGACTCGTCGTTGAGGTCCATGCGGACCAGGACATAACCGGGAAGGGTGGTACGCCGCACGAGCTTGCGCTGCCCGTTCTTGATCTCCGAAACCTCCTCGGTCGGCACGACTACCTCAAAGATGTAGTCCTCCATGTTGAGCGAGGTGATGCGGTTCTCCAGGTTGGTCTTCACCCTGTTCTCCATGCCGGAGTAGGTGTGGATCACGAACCAGTCACCGAACTGGCTCTGCAGACGGTCCCGGAACTCCTGGAGCACATCGGGCTGGGCGTCGTCGTCGGAGGCGGCCGCTGCCAGGGCGATCTGGGCGTCCTCGCCCGTCGCGGCCTCCTCGACCGCGGCGTCTGCCTCGCCGTCGACGACGTCGGCGGAGGTTGTCGCATCGGAGGAGACGACGGCGTCAGGTCCTGCGACGTCGTCGAGGTCTGTCCCCTCGGTGGCATCGTCGGCGGTGGCGGTGTCCGGATCGGCGTCCGGCTCGACCTCGACGGCCAGGTCCTGGTCGGGCAGCTCGGCCTCGGAGACGTCATAGGCCGCGTCGAGCCCCTCGGTGACCTCGTCGATCTCGACGTCCTGCTCGAGGTCAGAAGCACCCTCGGGTGCATTCGACTGTCCTCGGGGCAGGTCGGGATCGACCTCGTCGTACGACTGCGACACGGAAGTTTTCGCCACCTTTGCTACTGGGTCGCGCTGACCGGACGGTCAGGCGAAGATCTGGAACACGGCCTTGGAGAAGGCGAAGTCGAGGCCGGCCACGATCGCCATCATGACCAGTACGAAGACCAGCACGACGAAGAAGTACGTGACCACCTGCTGCTGCGTCGGCCACACGACCTTGCGCAGCTCGGCGACTGATTGACGGTAGAACGTCGCCGGCGAGGTGCGCTTGTCGCTCGCGCCCTTGCCCGCCGGAGCGCTCGAGGTCGTCTCGCTCACCGTGCCGCCTTTCGTTGTCCTGGTCGTGTGCGCAGGGCAGGAGGGACTTGAACCCCCAACCTTCGGTTTTGGAGACCGATGCTCTGCCAGTTGAGCTACTGCCCTAAGCGGATCGGCCCCAGGCTCCAGCACCGGCGTGCGGGCATGGCGAACGAGGGTGAGATCCACCGATGGGCCAGTGTACGTGGTGGTCGGGGCGGGAGTCGAACCGAGTACACGCGTGAATTACCACCGGTACCGACCCGCCTGCACCGGTCGGCCGGGCGGCGATGGGACGATACGTCCATGAGCAACCACGCACCGACCGCCGCCCGGATCTCTGCCCGCGTCGGCGGCATCGCCGAGTCCGCGACGCTGGCGGTGGATGCCAAGGCCAAGGCGCTCAAGGCCGCTGGCCGTCCCGTGATCGGCTTCGGAGCCGGTGAGCCGGACTTCGCCACTCCCGACTACATCGTCGAGGCGGCGGTAGCGGCGTGCCGCGAACCGGTCAACCACCGGTACACTCCCGCAGGCGGCCTGCCGGCACTGAAGCAGGCGATCGTGGCCAAGACCGCCCGCGACTCCCATCTGGTGGTCGAGCCGAACCAAGTGCTGGTGACCAACGGCGGCAAGCAGGCGGTGTACGAGGCATTCGCCACGCTCCTCGATCCCGGTGATGAGGTGCTGCTCCCTGCGCCGTACTGGACCACGTACCCCGAGGCGATTCGCCTGGCCGGTGGCGTACCCGTCGTGGTGGTCGCCGATGAGTCCCAGGACTATCTCGTGACGACCGACCAGCTCGAACAGGCCCGCACGGACCGCACGAAGGTGCTGCTCTTCTGCTCCCCGTCCAACCCCACCGGTGCGGTGTACTCGCCCGAGCAGACCGAGAGGATCGGGCGGTGGGCGCTGGGGAACGACCTGTGGGTGGTGACCGACGAGATCTACGAGCACCTCACCTACGACGGCGCGACAGCGACCTCGATCCCGGTGGCCGTGCCGGAGCTCACGGGCCGTTGCGTAGTGGTCAACGGTGTGGCCAAGACCTACGCGATGACCGGGTGGCGGGTCGGCTGGATGATCGGGCCCGTCGATGTCGTCAAGGCGGCGACCAACCTGCAGTCGCACGCGACCTCGAACGTCGCCAACGTCTCCCAGCGGGCGGCCATTGCCGCAATCGAGGGCGACCTGTCGGCGGTCGCGGAGATGCGATCGGCCTTCGACCGGCGCCGACGCATCGTGGTGGACATGCTCAACGACGTGGACGGCGTGGTGTGCCCAGTGCCGACCGGTGCCTTCTACGTGTACCCGTCGGTGCTCGGGGTGATCGGTCGTGAGGTCGGTGGCGTGCTGATCGAGTCGTCGGCGCAGCTGGCTGAGGTCGTCCTCGAGCTGGCCGAGGTGGCCGTCGTACCCGGTGAGGCGTTCGGCACCCCGGGTTACCTCCGGCTCTCCTACGCGTTGTCCGAGGAGGACCTGGTGGAGGGCGTGACACGCATCAAACACCTGTTGGGGACCAAGGGCGTGCAGTAGGGCCCATGCGCCAGGTCGCCGGCCTGCCCAAGGCCCACCTCCACCTGCACTTCACCGGCTCGATGCGGCACGCGACGCTGGTCGAGCTCGCCGAGCGCGACCACATCTCGCTGCCCAGCGCCCTCACCGAACAGTGGCCGCCTGAGCTGGTGGCGACCGATGAGAAGGGCTGGTTCCGCTTCCAGCGGTTGTACGACGTCGCGCGCTCGGTGCTGCGTACCGAGGACGACGTCCGTCGACTTGTGCTCGAGGCCGCGCTCGACGACGCGGCCGACGGTTCGGTGTGGACCGAGATCCAGGTCGACCCGTCAGGGTACGGGGCTCGGTTCGGGGGAATCACCGCGTTCACCGACCTGGTGCTCGATGCTGTCCGCGACGCCGAGCAGCGCGCCGGGATCGGCATCGGCGTCGTGATCGCAGCCAACCGCACCCGCCACCCGCTGGACGCGCGCACGCTCGCACGTCTTGCCGTGCAGTACGCCGGACGCGGCGTCGTCGGGTTCGGGTTGTCCAACGACGAGCGCCGCGGGGAGACCGGGGACTTTGCCGCCGCGTTCGGCATCGCCCGCAGGGCGGGGCTGGCGAGCGTCCCCCATGGAGGTGAGCTACGCGGGGCGCGCAGCGTCGCCCAGTGCCTGCAGCTTCTCGGTGCGGATCGGATCGGCCACGGCGTGCGGTGTGTGGAGGACCCGCGGGTGCTCGAGGAGGTCGCGCGGGCCGGGGTGACGCTCGAGGTCTGCCCCACCTCCAACGTCTCGCTCGGCGTCTATGCCACTTTCGAGGAGGTTCCGGTACGCCAACTGACCGAGGCCGGTGTGCAGGTGAGCCTCGGAGCGGACGACCCGCTGTTGTTCGGCTCCAGGTTGGCGGCGCAGTACGCGGTGCTGCGTGCGGCGCAAGGCTACGATGACGCGGGCCTTGCCGACCTTGCCCGGATGTCGCTGCGCGGATCTCGCGCCCCCGAGTCGGTCAAGGCCGCGGCACTCGGTGGGATCGACGACTGGTTGACGGCACCGGAACACCTCGTGAAAGGGTGACGCCATGACGACACCGACCGGGGACGGTCCAGGCCCCGACTCGAGCGGGAGCGACGAACCAGGCTATTGGGAGCAGCAGGCCCGCGAGCGTGGCGCAGACCAGCCGAGCGGCTACCAGCAGGGCGGACCGGCTCAGGAGCCGGCCAAGTACCCGCACAACCAGGGCGGTCCCGGCCCGCAGGGTCCTCCCGGTCCTCCCGGTCCTGGTGGTCCCGTGTCGGCTGGCTACTACGCCCCGCCTCGCCATCCCAACGCCAACACAGCGTTGATCCTCGGGATCGTCGGGCTCTTGCTGTGCCAGCTGGTCAGCCCCTTTGCTTGGTGGATGGGCCGAAAGGCGCTCACCGAGATCGAGGCAGCCCCCGGCCAGTTCTCCGGCGCGGGTGAGGCCAAGGCGGGGTGGGTGTGCGGCATCATCGGCACTGCCTTCTTGGGCCTCGGTCTTGCGATCGGCTTGGTGTTCTTGGTGATCGCGATCATTGCGGCCGTCAGCGTCGGGTCGACTGCCGGCACTGGATACTGACCATGGCGCCATGACCACGCCGACC
>Ga0136612_10000227_pt1 | contig 17691 bp, 17 predicted proteins | sample AntDryUQ224A2306_2_FD_106644 | JGI IMG/M metagenome (GOLD analysis project Ga0136612, IMG submission 106644) | Polar desert sand microbial communities from Dry Valleys, Antarctica - metaG UQ224A (23.06) | ecosystem: Environmental > Terrestrial > Soil > Desert | place: Antarctica: Dry Valley... | reverse complement strand
CCTTGGGCTTCGCGGTCTGGGTCGGCGGTTCGGCTTGCGTCTGCGCCGCTCTCCGCCTGCGCTTCGGCTGGTCATTCGCGCGCGGATCCTCGCCGAGCACCACTGTGATGTGGGACGTGCGCTTGAAGATCCGGTTGACGCGCCCGCGGGCGCGCGGGCGCCAGCGCTTGAGCGTCGGCCCCTCGTTCGCGTAGGCGGCGGCCACCACGAGCTCGTCGCCGATGAGGCCGTGATTCGCCTCGGCGTTCGCGACCGCGGAGCGAAGGATCTTCTCGATCTCCCGCGCCGCGGCGCGCTGGGTGAACGCGAGCACGGTCCGCGCCTCGGGCACGCTGCGACCGCGAATGTGCTCGAGCACGACACGCGCCTTCCGCGCCGAGACGCGAACCCACTTCGCTTCCGCACGCACGAGCACCTTGTCTCCGACGGGAGCCATCGCTACCGCTTCACCGTTGCCTTGCGATCGCCCGAGTGTCCGCGGAACGTCCGGGTCGGCGCGAACTCGCCGAGCTTGTGCCCGACCATCTGCTCGCTCACGAACACGGGCACGTGCTTGCGGCCGTCGTGGACCGCGATCGTGTGACCGACCATGTCGGGGAAGATCGTCGACGAGCGCGACCAGGTGCGGATCATCCGCTTCTCGTTCGCGGCGTTCATCGTCTCGATCCGGCTCAGCAGCCGTCCCTCGATGAATGGCCCCTTCTTTGAAGATCTGCTCATGGCTAGTGGCTCTCCTGGTGACGATTTCGCGTTTCTGCCGTGCGAGACGCACGCAGTGCTAGGACACAGGGAGCATGCGGGTTGGTTAGCCCGCACGCGACTGAGGACGACGCAACGCGCCGCGGATCGCGCGGCAGAAACGCTCCTATTGTTTCCGGGAGAGCCACTTACCGCTTGTCCTTCCCGCGGCGGCGGCCGCGCACGATCAGCTTGTTGGAGTCCTTATGCTTGCGGCGCGTGCGTTTGCCGAGCGTCGGCACGCCCCACGGCGTGACCGGGTGGCGGCCGCCCTTCGACTTGCCCTCACCGCCGCCGTGCGGATGATCGACGGGGTTCATGGCCGAGCCGCGCACTCCGGGGCGCTTGCCCAGCCAACGATTGCGACCGGCCTTGCCGATCGACTGGTTCTCGTGGTCGCTGTTGCCTACCTGGCCAACAGTTGCGCGACAGGTGAGCAGGACGCGGCGCATCTCACCCGACGGAACTCGGAGGACGGCGTAACCCGAGTCCTTCGCGACGAGTTGCACACTCGAGCCGGCGGAGCGGGCCATCTTGCCTCCCTGCCCCGGCTTCAGCTCAACGTTGTGCACCATCGTGCCCGTCGGGATGTTCTCGAGCGGGAGCGCGTTGCCGGGCTTGATGTCGGCGGCAGGACCGGACTCGACCGTGGCCCCAACGCGGATCCGCGCCGGGGCCAGGATGTACGACTTGGCGCCGTCGACGTAGTGGAGCAGAGCGATCCGCGCCGACCGGTTCGGGTCGTACTCGATCGCTGCGACCTTCGCCGGCACGGCGTCCTTGACGCGCTTGAAATCGACGACGCGATAGCGGCGCTTGTGGCCTCCACCCTGGTGACGCGTCGTGATCCGGCCGTTGTTGTTCCGGCCGCCTGTCTTCTTCAGCGGCTCGGTCAGGCTCTTCTCGGGGCGCGTCTTCGTGACCTCCTCGAAGGAGGAGACCGACATGAATCGCCTACCGGGACTTGTTGGCTTAAATTTTCTCAGTGCCATCTGCTTTGCCTTTCGTTGCTCATCGCGGGAGCTACGTCAGCACTTCTCGCGATCAAACCTGTGCGCCTTCGAAGATCTCGATCTTCTGGCCCTCGCGCAGCTGCACGATCGCCTTCTTCCAGCCGGGGCGCGTTCCCTTCGTCATCCCGCGCCGCTTCGGCTTTGCCTGCACGCTGATGATGTTTACGTTCTCGACCTTGACGTCGAAGAGCTCCTCCACGGCCTGCCGCACCTGCGTCTTGTGTGCATTCTTGTGCACCTTGAACGTGTACTTGCGGTCGGTGATCAGGCTGTAGCTCTTCTCCGAGACCACCGGAGCGAGCAGCACCTCGTTCGGATGCAGGCTCATGTGGCTCTCGCCTCTACGAACGGCAGGGCCACCTCGGTGATCAGAACCGCACGCGCCCACACAACCGAGACCACCTCGAGCTCGGAGGGAACCGTCACAAGGGTGTCCGGCAGGTTGCGGAACGACTTGATCAGCGCTTCCTCGTCCTCGCCGACGACGACGAGGAGCGGTGCTTCCTGACCCCAGCTCTCGACGAGCCTCTTTGCCTCCTTCGTCGACGGAGTCGCGAACGCGGCGCCGTCGAGGAGGCCGAGCGTCCCCGTCTGTGCATGGCTCGAGAGCGCTCCGCGCAGGGCGGAGCGCCGGGCCTTGCGATTCACCTTCTGCTCGAAGCTGGTGCTGACGGCGAAAACGACACCGCCGCCGGTGAACTGCGCCGCTCGAACGGTGCCGGCACGGGCGCGGCCGGTGCCCTTCTGGCGCCACGGCTTCGAACGGCCGCCGGAGACGAGCCCGCGGCTCTTCACGGCCCGCGTTCCGGCGCGGCGAGCGTTCAACTCTGCGCGTACCGTCTCGTGCACGAGGTGGGGCTTCACCTCGGCGCCGAAGACGTGCTCGGCGAGCGGACGCTCCACGTCGGCGTTCTCACCGAGAAGGGGGGCGAGCAGTTTCTTCTCCGCCATGGTTACTTAGCACCTCTGATCTCGACGATGCCGCTCTTCGGTCCGGGCACTGAGCCCTTGACGAGCAGGAGGTTCCGCTCGACATCGATGTCGTGGACGACGAGGCCCAACTGTGTCGCGCGCTTACCGCCCATCCGTCCGGCCATCTTCATCCCTTTGAAGACGCGCGAGGGCGTCGCCGAGGCACCGATCGAGCCCGGCTTGCGGACGTTGTGTGAGCCATGCGAAACCGGGCCGCGACTGAAGTTGTGGCGCTTGATCGTGCCCTGGAAGCCCTTGCCGATCGAGATGCCGGCGACCTTGACGTGGTCGCCGGGGGAAAACAACTCGACGGTGACCGTCTCCCCCACCTGCAGCTCGCTCTGACCGCGCAGCTCGACCAGGTGCCGGTGAGGGGCCGCCTGGGCCTTGGCGAGATGCCCACGCTCGGCCCTCGAGAGCTTCCGCTCGGCCACCTCGTCGAACGCAATCTGCACGGCTTCGTACCCGTCGGTGGGGACGGTCTTCACCTGGACGACCGGGCACGGTCCGGCCTCGATCACGGTGACCGCCGTCACGTCGCCCGACTCCGGATCGAAGACCTGGGTCATGCCGATTTTTCTGCCGAGAATGCCCTTCACGTCGACCTCAGAGCTTGATCTCGATGTCGACGCCGGCGGGGAGATCGAGGCGCATCAACGAGTCCACCGTCTTCGGCGTGGGGCTGTGAATATCGATCAGGCGCTTGTGCGTGCGCACCTCGAAGTGCTCGCGTGAATCCTTGTCCTTGAAGGGGCTGCGGATCACGCAGTACACGTTCTTCTCGGTGGGTAGGGGCACGGGGCCGGTGATGGTGGCACCGGTGCGCTGAGCTGTCTCCACGATCTGCGATGCGGAGCGGTCCAGCTGCTGATGGTCATAGCCCTTCAGACGGATACGGATCTTCTGCTGCGCCACGATGCTCCCTCGTTCCTTTCCTACTTGGTGATCTTGGTGACGACGCCGGCGCCGACAGTGCGACCGCCCTCGCGGACTGCGAAGCGAAGACCCTCGTCCATCGCGATCGGCTGGATCAGCCCGACCGTCATCTGAGTGTTGTCGCCCGGCATGACCATCTCCTGGCCCTCCGGGAGCGTGATCTCGCCCGTCACGTCCGTCGTGCGGAAGTAGAACTGCGGGCGGTACTTGGAGAAGAACGGCGTGTGTCGGCCGCCCTCGTCCTTCGACAGCACGTAGATCTCCGCGTCGAAGTTCGTGTGCGGCGTGATCGAACCGGGCTTCGCCAGAACTTGGCCGCGCTCGATCTCCTCGCGCTTGATGCCGCGGAGCAGCGCGCCGGCGTTGTCGCCCGCCTGGGCGGCGTCGAGCGTCTTCTGGAACATCTCGACACCCGTGACGACCGTCTTCTCCACCTTCTCGTGGATACCGACGATTTCGACCTCGTCGCCGATCTTGATCTGACCCTGCTCGACGCGGCCGGTGACGACCGTGCCGCGACCGGTGATCGTGAACACGTCCTCGATCGGCATCAGGAAGGGCTTGTCGATGTCGCGGGTGGGCTCCGGGATGTAGGAGTCGACCGCCTCCATCAGCTCCAGGATCTTCGGCGTCCACTCGGCGTCGCCCTCCAGCGCTTTGAGCGCGGAGACGTGCACGATCGGGATGTCGTCACCCGGGAAGTCGTACTTCGAGAGCAGCTCGCGCACCTCCATCTCGACGAGCTCGAGCAGCTCAGGGTCGTCGACCATGTCCGCCTTGTTGAGCGCGACCACGATGTACGGCACCTCGACCTGCTTGGCGAGCAGGATGTGCTCACGCGTCTGCGGCATCGGCCCGTCGGCGGCCGAAACGACAAGAATCGCCCCGTCCATCTGCGCGGCGCCCGTAATCATGTTCTTGATGTAGTCGGCGTGTCCCGGGCAGTCGACATGGGCGTAATGGCGGTTTGCCGTCTCGTACTCGACGTGCGCGGTGTTGATCGTGATTCCGCGCTGCCGCTCCTCCGGAGCCTTGTCGATCTCGTCGAACGCGACCGCGGTGCCGCCACTCGATTCGGCAAGCACCTTCGTGATCGCGGCGGTGAGGGTCGTCTTCCCGTGGTCGATGTGACCGATCGTGCCGACGTTCAGGTGCGGCTTGTTGCGCTCGAACTTCTGCTTGGCCATTCTGGCTCTCTCCTCCGTCTCTGTCTTACGAACTTGTGGCTTACGAACTTTTGGACTGCGGGTCGACGAGGTCTGCGGCAATGTTGCCCGGGACGTCCTCGTAGCGCTCGAACTGCATCGAGAAGGTGGCGCGCCCCTGAGTCATCGAGCGCACATCGGTGGCGTAGCCGAACATCTCCGAGAGCGGCACGATTGCCTTGATCGTCGTCGCCTTGCCCATCGGGTTCATCTCCTCGATCCGGCCGCGCCGGCTGTTCAGGTTCCCCATCACGTCGCCGAGGAACTCCTCCGGCGTCACGACCTCGACGGCCATGACCGGCTCGAGCAACTTCGGCTTCGCGCGCTTCATCGCTTCCTTGAAGGCCATCGAGCCGGCGATCTTGAACGCGCGCTCCGACGAGTCGACGTCATGGTAGCTGCCGTCGATCAGCTCGACCTTGACGTCCACGACGGGGTAGCCCGCGAGGATGCCCGAGTTCATCGCTTCCTGGATGCCCTCGTCGATCGGCTTGATGTACTCACGCGGGATCTTTCCGCCCACGATCTTGTCGGCAAACTCGTACCCCGCTCCGGGTTCCTGCGGCAGCAGGTTGATGACGGCGTCGCCGTACTGTCCCGAGCCGCCGGTCTGGCGGACGAACCTGCCCTGCACCTTTTCTGCGGGCTTGGAGATCGTCTCGCGATAGGCAACCTGCGGCCGCCCCACGTTCGCGTCGACCCGGAACTCACGCATCAGGCGGTCGACGATGATCTCGAGGTGGAGCTCGCCCATGCCGGCGATCAACGTCTGGCCAGTCTCCTCGTCGGAGGTGACCCTGAAGGTTGGATCCTCCTCGGAGAGCCGGGCGAGCCCGGCGCCCAGCTTGTCCTGGTCGCCCTTCGTCTTCGGCTCGATGGCGACGGAGATCACGGGCTCGGGGAAGGTCATCCGCTCGAGCACGATCGGGGCGCTCCCGACCGCGAGCGTGTCGCCGGTCGTCGTCTGCTTGAGCCCGACACCTGCAGCGATCTCACCTGCCCAGATCTCCTCGCGCTCCTCGCGGTGGTTCGCGTGCATCTGCAGGATGCGGCCGATGCGCTCCGTCTTGCCGTTCGTCGTGTTCAGCACCCGGTCGCCGGCCTTGAGCGTCCCGGAGTAGACCCGGAAGTAGGTCAACTTGCCGACGAAGGGGTCGGACATGACCTTGAAGGCGAGGGCCGCGAACGGTGCATCAATCGACGCCTCGCGGGTGAGCTCCCCCTCGGTCTTCGGGTCGAGGCCCTGCACCGCAGGCACGTCGAGCGGGCTCGGCAGGTAGTCGATCACGCAGTCGAGCAGCGGCTGGACGCCCTTGTTCTTGAACGCCGAGCCGAGGACGACAGGTGTCAGCGCGTCGGCGAGCGTGCCTGCCCGGAGCGCACGCTTGATCATCTCGGGCGTGACGAGCGACTCGTCGGTCAAGTAGGTCTCCGTCAGCTCGTCGTCGTGCTCGGCGATCGCGTCGATCAACAGGTGGTGGTACTCGTGCGCCTGCTCGGCCAGGTGAATCGGGATCTCGCCGACGGTGAACTTCTCGCCGAGGTCGTCCTCGTAGGTGATCGCGTTCATCTCGACGAGGTCGACGACGCCGCGGTGGTTCTCCTCCTGGCCGATCGGCAACTGGATCGGCACCGGGTTGGCGCCGAGCTTGTCGACCATCGACTTGACCGAGGCGAAGAAGTCGGCGCCGGTGCGGTCCATCTTGTTGATGAACGCGATGCGCGGCACCTTGTACTTGTCGGCCTGGCGCCAAACCGTCTCGGATTGAGGCTGCACCCCGGCGACTGCGTCGAAGACGGCGACGGCGCCGTCGAGCACGCGCAGGCTGCGCTCAACCTCGACAGTGAAGTCCACGTGCCCGGGCGTATCGATGATGTTGATGCGATGGTCGCGCCACTCCGCAGTCGTTGCCGCCGAGGTGATGGTGATGCCGCGCTCCTGCTCCTGGGCCATCCAGTCCATCGTCGCAGCGCCCTCGTGCACCTCACCCATCTTGTGGGTGCGCCCGGTGTAGTAGAGGATTCGCTCGGTCGTCGTCGTCTTGCCGGCGTCGATGTGCGCCATGATCCCGATGTTGCGGACCCGGTCCAGGCCAATACGGGTTGCTGTCGTACTCATCGCGCGACTACCAGCGGTAATGGGCGAAGGCCTTGTTGGCCTGTGCCATCCGGTAGATGTCGTCCTTTTTCTTGAACGCGCCGCCCTGGCCGTTCAGCGCGTCCATCAACTCGGCTGCGAGCTTCGCCTGCAGGCCCTTCTCGCGCCGGTCGCGCGAGAACTGGACGAGCCAGCGGATCGCGAGCGTCCGGGCGCGGCGCTGCGGCACCTCGACGGGCACCTGATAGTTCGCGCCGCCGACCCGACGTGAACGGACCTCCAGCACGGGGGTGACGGTCTTGATCGCTCCCTCGAGCGCCTCCACCGGAGCGCGGCCGGTGCGCTCGGACACGATCGAGAGCGCGTCGTATACGAGCCTCTCGGCGGTCGAGCGCTTGCCGTCCAGCATGACCGCGTTGATCAGCTGGGTGACGAGCTTCGAGCTGTGCACCGGGTCGGGCACCAACTCGCGTGGCGTGATGTCTGCGCGGCGCGGCATTCCAGTTAGGCCTTCTTCGCCCCGTAGCGCGAGCGCGCCTGCTTACGGTCGGAGACTCCCGACGTATCGAGGCCGCCGCGGATGATCTTGTAGCGGAAGCCAGGCAGATCGGCGGTGCGGCCGCCGCGCAAGAGCACTACCGAATGCTCCTGCAGGTTGTGTCCCTCGCCGGGGATGTACGCACCGACCTCGGCCCCGTTCGTCAGCCGGACGCGGGCGACCTTCCGGAGCGCCGAGTTCGGCTTCCTGGGCGTGACCGTGTAGACGCGCGTGCAAACGCCCCGCTTCTGCGGCGCGCCACGCAGCGCGGGACTCTTCGACTTCGACTTCGAAGTCTGGCGGCCCTTGCGGACGAGCTGGTTGACGGTCGGCACTGAATTCTCCTTCGGGCGTCCGGAAACGGCGGCTATTCACACACAACAACGGTCGGCGGGCCCGTGGGCACCTGCCAACCGGACCGCGGATGATAGCGAACCTCGCGCGGTCTCGCCGAGGAAGCTGGCCCAGGAGCCGCTGAGCTGCGGCTTAATTTTATCCTTTTCAAATCATACCCTCAGTCTCGCGGCACGACTACAGTGAGACCGCGGCTCCACCTCCATCATGAACACGGTTCTCATCGCCCGCGCAGCGGCACTCGCAGCGACGACCTCCCTTGGCGTCGTTCCTCCTCTCGCGCGCGCAGTGCGACCGCGACGGCCACCCGAAGACCTTTGTCGAAGCGGGGCACCGGCATGACGACCGTGGTCACCGTCGTCGTTGTGCTGGCGGTCGTCCTCGGCGCCCTCTTCGTCACGCTCCGCCTGCGACGCCCGGCCCCCTCCGGCGATCGGCTGGCCACGGCGGTCGACGACATGAGGGTGCGGATGGACGAGCTCGCACGCGATCTTTCGGAGGCGCTCGACCGCGCCGACCGGGAGAGCCGACACGGCCGCCTTCTGAGCGAGCTCGGCAGCTCGATCGACCTCGAGGAGCTGCTCGACCGTCTCCTCGACGCAGCGCTGCAGCTCCCGGGCTTCGACGCCGCCATGGTCGCGCTCGAGGAACAGGGGGAGCCGCCGATCGTCTCGACGCGGGGTATGTCCACCGCCGAAGCGACTCGACCGCCGACGTCGCCCGCCAGCGTGGGTGGTGCCGGCGGCACGCTGACAGTCAACTATCGCTATGGCCCCGAGAACGGTGCCCGCAACGGCGACAGGATTCAAGGTGGCGTGTTCGTGGCGCTCACGGGCCGCGACGGGAGCCAGCTCGGCTCCGTCGCCTTGTTCTGGCGGCGGAACGGCCACGAGCCGTTGCCGGAACACGTGGCGGCGGTCGAGCAGCTCGCACAGGATTCGATCCCGGCGATCGAGAACGCCCGACGCTACCGCGAAGCTCGCCAGCTCGCCGAGACGGACGCGCTGACCCGGCTCTTCAACCAGCGGTTCTTCCACGAGACACTGCACCGCGAGGTGCTGCGGGCGCATCGCTACAGCCGCAGCCTCGCCCTGATCATCTTCGACCTGGACGACTTCAAGTCGATCAACGACCGGATCGGCCACCTGGCAGGCGACGACGTCCTCGGTCAGGCAGCCGAGCGTTTGCGCGACGCGATCCGCTCGGTCGACATCGCCTGCCGGATCGGGGGGGACGAGTTCGCGGTGATCCTGCCCGAGTCGGAGACCTCGGATGCCAGGCAGCTCTACGACCGGATCCACAAGGCGATCACGATCAACGCGCTTCCGTCAGAGGGCAGGCTGCGGCTCTCGGCCGGCGCGGCCCAGGTGCAGCCCGAAGACACGGCCGCCAGCCTCTTTGAGCGCGCGGACGCCGCGCTCTACCGAGCGAAGGCGAACGGCAAGGACCGCCTGGAGATCGCGAACGGCACGGACGGCTTCTCTCGGAGCTGACCGACCGGTGTGGAGGGGTTCGGCTCAGCTCAGCTGGGCGACGATCGTCGGCGAATGGCTCGGCTCCATCGAGCCGCCCTTCGGCTCGACCGTGATCGCGATCGTCGCGCCGGGAGGCACCAGCTGCTCGAGCGGAACGACGCGCGCGGTTCCCGAGAACACGACGGCCGGTACGGGCTTGCCGGCGTCTGCGATGACCCAGGCTTGGTACTTCATGCCCTTCGGTTCGGCTTTCAGGCCGGTGATGACGAGAAGTGCTTCACCGTTCTGGCCGACGACGATCGTCAGGCCGTTTCCCGAACCATCGAACTGGATCCGCTGTGTCGAGGGGTCGGCGAGCAGCGCCACTGCGTGTTCCACGAGCTCGTTCGAATCGGACTCGTCGGAGCGTGCCACGGAGTAAAAGGACCACGAGCCGAGAGCAAGCGCTAGCACACCGGCGACCGCTGCCACGGTGGCGAGAACGACGCCGGAACCTCGTCTCGCCGGCGGCGGGAGAGCAGGCTGCTCGCGAGGAGGCTCGCCGAAGGTGGCGCTGCTTCCCGCCGGAGCGACAGCGGAGGGGACAGGCTGGATCGGGGTCGCCGGTTCCGCCCTCGCGAGCGGCACCGTCTCGAGCATCGGCGCGAGCATCGGCTCCATCGGCGGCAGCATAGCCTCGGCCCCTGACGTCGAATACTGCACGTGGCCGGCGTCGTTGCCGCGAGTCCTGGGCGGGGATCCACCCTGCGGACGCAGGCGCGCAAAGGCAGCGCGGCGGCGGTGGGGGTCGAGCAGCGGCGACAGACGACGGATGACCACGGCACCGGCAACGGCGAGCGTGAGCGACACGAAGATCCACAACGAGCGCCTCGACAAACCGTCTCTTCCTTCCCCTGGTGCTTCCCCTGGTGCAGCCTGACGGCCCACACGCCTCGCCACGTGCAGAATACTACTTGCTCTTGGTCGCACCCCTGGTCGGAGACGAACGGTGACGATCGCCATCTACGTGGCGTCCGTCGCCCTGGGCCTTGTCTCGCTCGGACTCTTCGTCGTTGCGATCCGGCGGCTGGTCGGGGAGCAGACCAACGCCGTGACCGCGATGCTCGAGCGCTACGACGACCGCCTTGCGACCCTGACGCAGACGATCCAGCAGGCCATCGAAACAGCACGCCTGCCCGCCGGCGGCGAAGCCGCAAGCGTTGAGCTCGAGGCGTTGGAGGACGAGGCGGAGGACGCCCAGGGCACGGTCGTCCGCGCCCTCGAGCGCGCGCGAGCCGGCACTGCGACGGACGCTGCGGTGGCGATCGTTCCCGGGACGGACGGCAGCCCGACCGCGACCACGGTCGGACTCACCGAGGAGGAAGCCGCCGACGTCACCCGGATGGGGCCTCCGGACTACCGAGGCGCCCGGGCACTCGAGATCTCCTACAACCGCGAGCTCGGACCGGAGGACGGGGAGCACCCGATCCGCTCGGGCCTGTCGGTTCCTCTCCTCGAGTCGTCGAGCATGTTGGCGGTGTTGACGCGGGCGCCGCACCACCAGTTCAGCGACGCGGACGTGGAGCTCCTGCGGGAGCTCGCCGACGCAGTCCGCCCCGCATTCGAGCGCGCACTGGAAGCTGCTCGCCAAGTAGAGCGCCAGCCTGACATGCTGGCCGACCTCCTCGACCGACAGACGTTCTACTCACTGGGCGCCCGCGAGCTGGCGCAGGCGCGAGAGGCGAGCGCGATGCTCTCGCTGCTGCTCGTCGACGTCGATGGCCTGAGCACGAACAATCACGCCGGGCAGCCTGCGGGCGACGGGGTGCTGGAGGAGATCGCGCGGCGGCTGAGGCACTACACGGCACCCGACGCCTTCCTTTGTAGGCTCGAAGGTGGACGGTTCGGCGCCTTGCTCTCCGGGAGCGACGGGCGTGCTGCGGACGACGTGTTCGCGCGGCTCCGCGCGTCGCTCGCGGATCTCCCACCCGCCGAGAGCGGCGACGTCTCCGTCGCTGGAGGAGTGGCTGAGCTCCTTCCTGCCGACACGCCGTGGACGCTGCTCGAGCGGGCCGAGACGGCGTTGCAGATGGCGCGGAACGCGGGCGCAGGGACGGTCGTCAGCACCACTCCCCACTGACGCCGCCCGCGTTAGAGGCCCGTTGTGAACCTCACGCACGCCCGGCTGGTGTGCCAGACACGGCGCGGTTTCGCCCGCTCGGGCTTGCCCGTAGCACCACTACGCGCCGCGCCCGACCCGACAAAACCGCTCCGTCTGGCCCATCCCCGCGCGCAACCGAGGTTCACATCAAACCTCTAGCCGGCCTCGGTCAACGTCAGGAACGGCAGGTAGCTCGTGAGCTCGACGGCCCCGATCTGGGGCAACCGGTCACGCACGCACCGGACGTGATCGAGCGCGGCCTTCTGCTTCAGTGCCGTCCGACCGTGGTAAGCGTCGGCCTGCGCGGCCCGTCGGAGCGCCCGGCCGATACCGGCCCGCGCTGACACGAAGGGCACGGATGCGAGAGGTGCAGTCTCGGCCTGCGCCCGCATGCGGAAGACACCTTCGAAGGTACGAATCGTGACCCAGCGGTCGAGCGGTGCCATGAACACCTGCGGTGGAGCGTCGATCGAGAGCGCGATCCCACGGCCGTCCGGGAGCCAGGACGGCGCCGGTTCGACCTCGACCTCACGCACCAGCTCGGTGCCATAGGTTCCGTGGAACTCGGCGAGCTGTCCGGCTGAGGGTTTCGCGACGGAGAGGCGGGCTTGGATCGCGCGCCGGCGCAGCTCGTCGCCGACGATCCCGCGTGCGACGGCGCGGGTGGCGCGCCCTCGCGCGAGGGCGGCCAAGTACGGCGCGCCACCGCGAAAGCGGCGCGAGACGAGGGTTCGTTCGGCGCGCAGGACTTCGCTCGAACTGACGCTGGCCTGCCCGCTCTCCACGAGCCGGGCGAAGAGCGCCGAGAACGCGACCTCGGGGTCGCGCGTGAGCCGTGTCAGCTCGCCGATCTGGTTCGTCGTGATCGTGCGGTCGCCGAGGGCGCACCGGACTCCGGCGGGCAGGTCGATCTGCCCGGCCCGCCGATCGTCGTCGAAGCGATCGAGACTGGGTGCGTCGCAGAGGCTCGGGTTCCGTGCCCAGAGCCAGGCGCAGGCGGCACCCGCCTTGTCGGGATCTTTGCCCGCCTCGTTGAAGACACCCCAACCCCAGGACCAGATGTGCGCGATCCCAAGCTCTCGCGCAACTTGCTGTGCTGCCAGCGCCTGCAGCTTTGCAACCTCGAACCACGCGGACGCCGGCTTCAGCCCCTCACGGCCACCCGAGCCGGGCCGCGTCTGGAAGGCGAGCATGAAGCCGAGCTTCGAGGGCGGGATGTTGATCGCGAAGAGCTTGCTCGCCGCCTGCCGCATCGAGGTGCGCATGCGGCGACTGCCGAGCTCCGGGCCAGCACGGTGCACTGCGGGCGCGTTGAAGTACTTCTCGATCACGATGTCCGCCACCTCCGCGACGTCGCGCCACCACTGCGCCGCCTCGCCGCCGGTAAACGGGTCGCTCGAGACGAGCAGGATCGGCTTCGCGCCCCGGCGGGCGAGGTGGCGTGCCCAGTCGAGGACGTTCTGCCGGTAGCGCGCCGTGGTGGGCGTCCACGGAGTGGGCACGGAGGCTCCGAAAAGCTCGTTCATCGCGATCCAAGGCGTCTGGCATCCAGTCGTGAGCACGGCGAAGTCGTAGACCCGTTCCGCCCGCTCGGTCAGAACTCCGGAGTCAGCCGGGCTCGAGGGCGTGCCGACGCGCTTGCTCAAGTACATGTCCCAGTAGATCGTCTGCGCCCCCCGAGCCCGCATCTGCGCGGGGTATCCATCCCCCGAGCCGGCCACGATCACACCGGGCTTGGCGAAGATGTCCGCGAGCTCCGGCGCGCCATAGTCGATCCAGAGCGGCTTTGCGTCGGGCAGGCCACAGAGGCCCGCGGCGGCGGTGCCGGGTGCGGCGGCAGCAACCGCAGCAGCCGCCAGCGCGATGAGCAAGACCTTTTTCATCTCCGTCATGCAGCGTCCCCCGCGAGTCGTTGTAGCAGAGGTTCGCGGCCGACGGTCGTTCCCCTGGCTCGGGCGAGTCGGGCCGATGACCCTGAAGCCCTCTCGCTCGACCCATTCTCGCGCAGGCCGTCGAGACGCTCGAACGCTCTGCCTGCCGCTCGATTGATCCGCGCTCGTTCACGCTCACGCTGAGCGATGGCCGAGATACGTTCGCGCTCGCTGGCCCACCGGACCAGAGCTCCTGATCGCGGCAATCAACGACCGCAGCTCTCGCGTCGTCTTTTGCCTGGATGAGCAGCAGCACGACCGCCGAGCTGTCCCAGAAGTTCAGCATCACCGTCATGGAGCGAACCACCGTCGATGAGTTGGCCCACATTCAGGCGACCTGGCCGCGGTTCGAGCAGCTCGTCGGGTTGCGCGGACGCATGATGTACTCGGGGATCGACGTGCGCCTGAACACGTACACCGTGTGCACTCCGCTGAAAGACCGCGACCGCCCTGACAGTCTCGGCTTTGCAGCTCGGCACATTGGCCGACGGCTGGTACCTGCGAGGTCGGATCGGAACCCTCCCCAGATCTACGAGCGAATGCGGGCGGGATGGCAGAGCTAGGAGGGTTTGGCGAAATGAGTGTGCGAAGCTCAGGGGATGCGACGGTTCCTCGCCGACACTACCGCGATGCTTGTCTTTTCGACCGTCGCCGGGATGTTCACCGAGATTGTCGTAGCCGGGCTAAGCGTCCAGCAATCCCTGTACGCCCGTCTCACGGCGCTGCCGATCATCCTCATCACAGGCCGTCCGTACGGCCGCTATCGCGACTGGATATGCCGTTGCTGTCGTGCAGAGGAGGGAGTAGCGCGCCGTCTCATCGCCGATACGACGGCGCTCATTTCGTTCCAGCTACCGCTCTACTGGATCACCCTCGCCGCCGTCGGCGCGACGCTTTGGCAGATCGCGGCAGCTTCGGTAACCGCGATCGTCATCCTGAGTGTGTCGGGCCGTCCCTTCGGCGCGATGCTCGACCTCTTTCGGAGGCTGTTCGGCGTTACGCAGCCAGAGGCACAGCGCGCGCCCAGTTAAGCGCCTGCGACAGCCGAGCAAGGATCGTCAGGTCAGCGTGAAGCTGGAGGCGCTCCAACCCTCGGACGCGGAGCGGGGCGAGGCCGTAGTCGTGCTTCAAGCGACCGAACTCGCGCTCGACGGCGGCGCGGCCACGGTAGAGACGTTTCCGTTCGGGCGAGCCGTACGGGATCGGGGAGAGCGGGATCGCGCGTCCCGTGCGCAGCGAGACAATGGAGATGCAGTCGCGCTCGCGCGTTTCGTCCATGACCCCGGTTGTTGTCGTACCCCTTGTCCATCGCGCACGTCTCGGGCTGGAACCCGCGATCGCGAGCCGCGTCCAACAGAGGGGCGACGAACAACGACTCGTTCCGCCGCGCCGTCTCGACCTGCCACGCGAGCGGAAGGCCCGTTCGGGTGCACGCGAGCAGGTGCAGCTTGTAGCCGTAGTAGCCGCCCCCGGAGCGGGTAGAGACGGCGGAGCGGTACCCCCACGAAGCATCCGGGTCGGAGTACCGCTCGCACTCCCTGCCGCCCTGCTGACGTACCGCTGCCCGTTCGCGTAGGCGGGAAGGTCTCCGCGTCGCTGCATGCGGGTTGAGGCGCGGACTGTGCAGCATCGCCGAACGATGAGGGGCGGCCTCGCGGCCGCCCCTCATCTACCTCGCTCTGCTCGCCTGCTAGGTCTTCGGCTCGTCGAGCGGCGAGTCGATCTCGGGGATCTCCTCCGCCTCGGTCGACTCGAGCGGCATCCCGTCGCCGTTGGCATCGTGCAGCGGTGCCCCGCCGAAGGTGAGGCCGAGCGCCTCCAGGTCGAGGCCGTCGCCGTCGCCGCCGATCTCCTCCAGCGCCGCCAGCAGCTCCGCCTCCGTCTCCGGCCGCGCATACAGGTGGGCCGGCACCGAGTCGGACGGGCCGATGTCGATCTGGCGGTAGCGCTTGAGGCCGGTCGCCGCCGGGATCAGCTTGCCGATGATCACGTTCTCCTTCAGCCCCAGCAGGTGGTCGACCTTGCCCTCGATCGAGGCGTCGGTAAGCACCTTCGTCGTCTCCTGGAAGGAGGCGGCCGAGAGGAAGGACTCGGTCGCGAGCGACGCCTTCGTGATCCCGAGGATCAACGGCTCGAAGGTCGCCTGCTCCCCCTTCTTCTTCAGCTTCGCGTTCTCCCGCTCGACTTTCGTCTTGTCCGCGAGCTCGCCCGGCAGGAGCGCCGTCTCACCGGCCTCCTTCACCTTCACCTTCTTCAGCATCTGACGGACGATCAGCTCGATGTGCTTGTCGTGGATGTCGACGCCCTGCGACTTGTAGACCTTCTGTACCTCGCCCACGAGGTACAGCTCGGTCGCCGTCGCACCCTTGAGCGCGAGCAGCTCGGCAGGAGCCCGTGAGCCGTCGTTCAGCGGATCGCCCGGCTCGACGACCTGGCCGCTCGTGACGAGCAGCCGCGTCCGCCGTGGGAGCTGGTACTCCTTCGGGTCGATCGCCTCGCCGTTCTCGTCGAGCGTGGTCGGCGTGATCGTGACCTTCGGGCCCCGGCCCTCCGACTCGTCGATGTCGACCTTGCCGCCGATCTCTGCGAGCGTCGCTGCGCCCTTGGGGTTCCGCGCCTCGAAGATCTCGACGACGCGCGGCAGGCCGTGCGTGATGTCGGCACCCGCGACGCCGCCCGTGTGGAAGGTTCGCATCGTCAGCTGCGTACCGGGCTCGCCGATCGACTGGGCGGCGATGATGCCGACCGCGTCGCCGATGTCGGACAGGTTGCCCGTAGCCAGGAAGGTGCCGTAACAGGTCTGGCAGACGCCGGTCAGTGCGCGGCACTTCAGCACCGAGCGCACCGGCAGCTTCGCGAACTCGTCGTCGAGCGCGACGGAGATCTCGCGCAGCCGCGGGGCGGTGATCTCTTCGCCCTTCTTGGCCACGCTGGTCTTCCCCGGCTTCCCGCTCGAGAGCGGCTTGTACACGTCCTCGGCCAGGATCCTGCCCATCACCGACTCGTTCAGCCCCTCGGGCAGGTGGATCGGCAACTCGACGAACTCGCCGCTGCCGCAGTCGGCCTCGCGGATGATCACGTCCTGCGAGACGTCGACGAGGCGACGGGTCAGGTAGCCCGAGTCGGCGGTGCGGAGCGCGGTGTCGGCGAGACCCTTGCGGGCACCGTGCGTCGAGATGAAGTACTCGAGCACCGACAGGCCTTCCATGAAGTTGGCCTTGATCGGGCGCTCGATGATCTCGCCCTTCGGATTCGCCATCAGGCCGCGCATACCGGCGAGCTGGCGGATCTGCTTGAACGATCCACGCGCCCCCGAGTTGGCCATCATGTAGATGGAGTTCAGCTCGTTCAGGTTCTCCTGCATCGCGTCCGCGACGGTGTCGGTCGCCTCGGTCCAGATGTTGACGATCGACTCGTGCCGCTCCTCCTCGGTGATGAGGCCGCGCTCGTACTGGCCCTCCACCCCCGCGACGCGGGTTTCGAAGCCGCTCAGGATCTCTTCCTTCTGCGGCGGGATCACGATGTCGTTCTTCGAGATCGTGATCCCGGCCCTCGTCGCGTAGCGGAAGGCGAGGGTCTTGATCGTGTCGAGAACCGATGCGATCGCGTGCGCCCCGTACCGGTCGACGAGCTGAGCGATGAAGAGGTCGATCTCGCGCTTGGAGAGCGTGCGGTTGATGTAGGTGTGTGCCTCGGCTTCGTCGCCGACGACCGCTTCCTGCAGCGACCGCTCGACCTCGCTGTTGAAGATCACGCGGCCGGGAGTGGTGAGGAAGAGCTCGTCATGCCAGCGGTACTCGATCGGATCCTGGAGCCCGATCTGGCGTGACTCGACGTGGAACTGCACCTCGTCCTCGGCGCGGAAGCGCTTGATGCCGTCCCGCCCGAGCTCCTTCGCGAGCTCTGCGGCAGTCGTTGCCGTCAGGTCGCGCGAGGAGTACGTGAGGTAGTAGGAGCCGAGCACCATGTCCTGCGTCGGCGTCGTCAGCGGGTGCCCGTGCGCCGGCGAGAGGATGTTGTTCGAGGAGAGCATCAGCACGCGCGCCTCCGCCTGTGCCTCCGCCGAGAGCGGCAGGTGCACGGCCATCTGATCGCCGTCGAAGTCGGCGTTGAAGGCATGGCAGACGAGCGGGTGAACCTGGATCGCCTTGCCCTCGACCAGTACCGGTTCGAACGCCTGAATGCCGAGGCGGTGCAGCGTCGGAGCGCGGTTCAGCAGCACCGGGTGCTCCGCGATCACCTCCTCGAGCACGTCCCAGACCTCGGGCGTCATCGACTCGACGTACTTCTT
>Ga0136612_10000224_pt1 | contig 17749 bp, 12 predicted proteins | sample AntDryUQ224A2306_2_FD_106644 | JGI IMG/M metagenome (GOLD analysis project Ga0136612, IMG submission 106644) | Polar desert sand microbial communities from Dry Valleys, Antarctica - metaG UQ224A (23.06) | ecosystem: Environmental > Terrestrial > Soil > Desert | place: Antarctica: Dry Valley... | reverse complement strand
CGTCGCTCAACCAAAACTCACCCGCCATCACATCCTCCCGATCAATCGAGAGCTTGAATCACATTCCGACCGCGTTGTGAATCCTGTTTATGGGTCCCAGCCCTAGGGTGCGGCCAGGGCTGCCATCCCACCCGAGATGTGCAATTACCCAACGCGCGTTCCTTTCAGAGGTCACCGTTGCATCGACGTGGGCCTTGAGTGTTCCGGCGAGATCCGGCGGCTCTTTTACACGCAGTTCAATTGGAAGTGCGATCTGAGTAGGCCCCACGGGCTGCTGCTGTCCCACATCCATGCCGAAGCTAAGTCCGAGCGACTTGAGAATCGCACGGAATTCATTGACTGTTTTTCGTCCAACATTTTTGGATCGAAGCAGCTTGCCTTCCGATAGTCGGCACAAATCGCCAGCGACAATTGCCCCGTGTGCAGCAAGAGCGTTCTTTGCTCGCGTCGAGAGAGGCAGTGTGGAAAGTCTGATGCCCACCGTTTTTGGGATTTGTGGCCGGGCCGGCAATGGCGCTGGTTTGATCGGTAGATTGGTTGCACCGTTTTGACGCTTCAACTTTCTTGCAAGCTTTCGAGCACGCCAAGTGCTCCTAAAAGTTAGCTCCTTCTGAATTGTTTTTAGACAAGTCTTAGACGTGCTCGGATCAGCAGCTAACGCTTCGAGATGGTCAATCCCCGCAAAGAAAAAAGGCCTATCCACAGCCGCAGCCCCAATTATGCCACTGCCGTTGTGATTACGAAGATTCGCGTAATCGTAAAACTGTTTAAGTGGCCGGTGTCAGCAAGAAGATAGCTCGATCTACTTTGGCGCGCCGCTAGTATGCTTTGCCCCACTTCTCGCCTTCGATGCGCCCCCAATCCTCCCCGCCTCCACGTGTCGCAACCACTCTGCGGTCGCGTCGAACTCCACTTGATTGCTCGACACCTCGCCGGCGGTGCCAAGAACCCGCCAACGGACTAGATCCGTCGCCGTCGCGCGCACTCCTCGCCCTCCAGTGCTCGCCATGCCCCCGGCATGGCTGCGCGCTTCGCCTCGTCGGCGCAGCCGGCCATTCATTGGCTCTTCGCGTGAAGTCGATCTGCTGCGCAGCTTGTCCCTGCGCTCGGCAACTCATGGCTCGGCAACTCATAAGCGGCTGACTTGTTGAACGAATGGAGGCACAACCGGAAGCAGGATGACCAAGCGGGGGGACAAGGGCCTGGCCAAGGGGACGGGTGGCGCGGGCGCTCGGCCGCCGGCGCCGGACTTCGACTTCGCCCAGCTCAAGCTTCCGCCGAAGATGTTCAGCCCCTTAGGGGTGCTGGCGCTGGCCGACGTGCTGCCGGTGATGACCGCTTACGTCGACAAGGAGCAGCGCTACCGCTTTTTGAACAAGCCGCTGGCGGAATGGTTCGAGCGGCCGCGCGCGGAGATATTGGGCAAGACGCTGCGCGAAGTGCTGGGCGAGGAAGCCTATGCGGTGCGGGCGCCGATGATCGCCGCGGCGCTGGCCGGCGAGCGGCAAAATTTCGCGTCCGACTTCGACCACCCGACCCGCGGGCCGCTCGCGGTGCAGACCAATTACGTGCCGTGGATCGCCAATGACAGCGAGGGGCACGGCGAAGTGCGCGGCGTGGTGATCGTCGTCGCCGACGTCACCGAGCAGCGCGCGACCGAGCGGGCGTTGCGCGAGAGCGAGGCGCGGTTCCGGCGGATCGCGGATTCGGCGCCGGTGATGATGTGGGTGACCCGGCTCGACCGCACCCGCGACTTCGTCAACGATGCCTATGCCGAGTTCGTCGGGCTCTCGCGCGCGGAGGCGCGGGCCTATGACTGGATCCAGGCGATCCACCCCGACGACGTCGAGCGGCTGGTGGCCGAGAGCCTGGCCGGCGAAGCGACCTTGCAGCCGTTCGCGCTCGAGGCCCGCTACCGCCGCCACGACGGCGAATATTGCTGGCTCCGCAGCGTCTCTTCGCCGCGGTTCAACGCCGACGGGAGCCTCGCCGGGTTCATCGGGGCGGCCAGCGACATCACGCTCGCCAAGCAGGCCGAGCTCGAATTGAAGGGCCTGGTCGAGGAGCGCACCGCCAAGCTGACCCGGAGCGAGGCGCAGTTCCGGGCGATCTTCGAGACGGTGCTCGAGGTCCTGGTCCTGCTCGAGCCCGACGGAACCATCATCGAATTGAACCGCAAGGAAGCGGTGTGGCGCGACCCCGATCCCAGCAAGGCGATGGGGCTGAAGATCTGGGACGCGCCGACGCTCAAGGCCTATCCGCAGCACCAGCCGCTGATGAAGCGCGCGGTCAAGCAGGCGGCGAAGGGCGAGCTGTTCAACGAGGAAGTGACGATGGAGCGCGAGGGCGTTGCGACCGCCTACCTCGACATTTCGGTCCAGCCGGTGCGCGGCGACGACGGCAAGATCATCTACTTGCTGTTCGAGGCGCGCGACATCACCGAGCTGAAGGCGGCGCAGGAGCAGCTTCGCCAGAGCCAGAAGATGGAAGCGCTCGGCCAGTTGACAGGCGGCATTGCGCACGACTTCAACAATCTGCTGACGGTGGTCGTCGGCGGCCTCGATATCGTCGCCAAGCGCGCCGACGACGCAAAGCTCAAGCGCTATGCCGAGAACGCGCTCTCGGCGGCCGAGCGCGGCGCGCGGCTGACCGGCCAGCTGCTCGCCTTCAGCCGGGTTCAGCGGCTCGAGGTTCGGCCGACCCCGGTCACGCCGCTGATCGTCAACATGCGGCCGCTGCTCCGCAACGTGCTCGGCCCCGGGATCGAGAAGCGCTTCGACCTCGACGACGAGGAATTGCCGGTGATGGCCGACCCGACCCAGCTCGAGGTCGCGATCCTCAACCTCGCGATCAACGCCCGCGACGCGATGTCCGACGGCGGCGTGCTGACCTTCAAGACGCGTCCGGTGAGGATCGAGCACGATCCCGATCTCGACGACGGCGACTATATCGAGCTGTCGATCACCGACACCGGCGCGGGCATGGGCGACGAGGTCGCGGAGCGCGCGTTCGAGCCGTTCTTCACCACCAAGGAAGTCGGCAAGGGCACCGGGCTGGGGCTGTCGATGGTCTATGGCATGGCGCGGCAATCGGGTGGCATCGCCCGCATCATCAGCAAGCCGGGCGTCGGCACCACGGTCAAATTGCTGTTCCGGCTGGCCGAGCAGAAAGCCGCGGCGGTCGTTGCGGGGGATGCGGACACCGACCATCGCCATTTCGAGCCGAGGGATGCATCGGTGCTGGTGATCGACGACGACCCCGACGTGCGCGGCTTCATCGTCACCAGCCTTGAAGAGCAGGGCTATCGCGTGCGCGAGGCGAGCGACGGCCGCAAGGGCATCAAGGCGATCGCGGAAGAACGGCCGGACCTGGTCATACTCGACTTCATCATGCCCGGCCTCTCGGGCGCCGAAGTCGCCAACCGGATCCTTGCCGAGCAGCCGGGCCAAGCGATCCTGTTCGTGTCCGGCTACAGCGAGACCGAGGCGGTCCGGCGGGTGGCGCCCAACGCGCCGTTGCTGACCAAGCCATTCCGCGCGGATGCGCTGGACAAGGCTGTGCGCGGGGCGCTGGCGGTGAGTGGAAAGCGCGCTGTGTGAGCTGTCCGCATCCGACTCGAGGCTCGCTGAACTAGCGGATGACGATTTTGCCGGTTCGGCCGGTCGCCTCGGCGAGGCGCGACAGGCGGCGCCGGACGCCGTCGCTGACGAGTGCGCTGTCGGCTGTGCTCACGTCCAGGCAGAGAGTTTCGGGACCGCTGCTCATGCGGACGCTCTGCAGCACCGAACCGACGCCCCCGGATAGCCTCTGGGCAAGTCGGATCGCCAAGCCCCAGCAGTGAGCGCGTTCAAGCTCGCCAGGGGCGCACAGTTGCGACAGCGATCCGTTGGGCAGCTTGTCCCGTCCGAAGCTGGACGACAGCGCCTGCGCCATCATCACCCGCCCGGGCGCATCGATCCCGACCCAATTGCCGTGGAGCGCCATCTCGACCCCGCGATCGGCGCGAAAGTCGGGGGTCGATTGCCACGCGACGTCGGTCAGCAGACACGACGCGTGGCGAATCCGGCTCATCGCCGGCGGGTCGTCGAACGCGGCCCCGATCCACTCGTCGAGGATGTCGCCATGCTCGCCGAAGCGGCGCTCGGCGCCGCCGGCGTCGCGCGCCGCCTCGATCAGCGGATCCAGCTTGCGCACGGTCTTGGGCAGCTTCGAGTAGAGCAGGCCCTCGCGAATGCCGAAGCTCGACAGGATCAGCTCGCTCGGCTGCAACTCGTCGGCGATGCGCGACAGGATCATCGCCGCCACCGGCGAGGTCGCAAGCCGCGCCGGGGCGATCGCCTTTTTGAACTTTGCGTCGAGCGAGCCGACCATCTCCCGCAATTCCTTGGCGCGCTCCGGCGGCATCGCATATTGGTGCTTCACCGGAAGCGGATAATCGCTGGCGACCATGTCGATCCGGGCGAGTGCGCGCCACGACCCGCCGACCATGTAGAACGGCCTTCCCGCGCCCCGATCCGCAAGCCCGCTTTGCTTCAGCGCCGCGCGCAATGTGTCCCGCACCTGCTTCTCGCCCTCGCCGTCGTCGCGGACCCGCAGCACGCCCAGCGGAAGCGAGATCGCGGCCCTGACCTCGCCGGCCTGGACATCGGCCAGCTCGAGGCTGCCGCCGCCGAGGTCGCCGACGATGCCGTCGGCACCGGGGATTGCCGACATGACGCCTTCGCCGGCGAGACGGCCTTCCTCCTCGGCACTCAAGACTTCGCAATCGAAGCCGATGTCGTCGACCTTGGCGATGAACTGAGACGCGTTGCGAGCGTCGCGCGCCGCGGCGGTGGCGACCACGCGGGTTTTCCCGACCCCCATGTGGCCGATCAGCAACCGGTAGCGGCGAAGCGCCGCCAGCGCCCGCTCCTGGCTTTTGGCGGACAGCTCGCCGGTTTCAGCCAAGGCGGCGCCGAGGCCGGCCATCACTTTCTCGTTGAAGATCGGCGTCGGCACGCGCTGGGCGCCGGCATAGACCACCAACCGCACCGAGTTCGAACCGATGTCCACGATCGCGATGGGATCCCGGGAGCGCACCGCGGGCTAGCGGCCGCGGCGGAAGCGCAGCTTGGGAACCCGGCGGCCCTTGCGCAGCGCCTGGCCCCGCCCGGACAGCGACGTGTTGGTCATGAAATATTCGTGCAGGTTGAACGCCTCGTCGGGTTTAGGCTGCAGCCGCTGATAGGTTCCATCCGGATTGAGCCGCCAGCTCTGCTCATTGTCGAGCAGGTTCGCGACCATCACCTGGTCGAGCAATTGCGCGTGCACCGTGGGGTTCTCGATCGGCAACATATATTCGATTCGCCTGTCGAAGTTGCGCGGCATCCAGTCCGCCGAGCTGATGTACACGCGCGCGCCGGGATTGGGCAGCTCCTCGCCATTGGCGAAGCACCACATTCGCGCATGTTCGAGGAAACGGCCGACGATCGACTTCACGTGAATGTTCTCGGACAAGCCCGGAACGCCAGGCCGCAGGCAGCAGATTCCGCGCATCACCAGGTCGATCGGAACGCCGGCGCCGCTCGCCTCATAGAGCTTGTCGATGATCGCAGGATCGACCAGCGAGTTCATCTTCGCCCAGACGCCGCTCGCCTTGCCGACCCGCGCGTTGGCCATTTCGACGTCGATCAGGCGGATGAGCTCGCCGCGCATCTGGTGGGGCGAAATCACCAAATGGCGGAGGTTCTTCGGTTCAAGATAGCCGGTGATGTAGTTGAACAGCTTGGCCGCATCGCGCCCGATCTTCGGGTCGGCGGTGAAGTAGCTTAGGTCGGTGTAGGTGCGCGCCGCGACCGGATGATAATTGCCCGTGCCAAAGTGGCAGTAGGTGCGGTAGCCCTTGACCTCTCGGCGAATGACCACCGAGACCTTGGCGTGGGTCTTCCAGTCGATAAAGCCATAGACCACCTGGACTCCGGCGCGTTCGAGCGCGCTCGCCCATAGGAGGTTCTGTTCCTCGTCGAAGCGCGCCTTCAACTCGACCACCGCGGTCACGGATTTCCCGGCGTCCGCGGCGTCGATCAGCGCGCGGATAATCGCCGACTGCTTGCCTGCGCGGTAGAGCGTCTGCTTGATCGCCACGACATCGGGATCGGCAGCCGCCTGTTGCAGGAATTCGACCACCACCTCGAAGCTTTCGTACGGGTGGTGGACGAGAAAGTCCTTGCTGCGGATGGCTGCGAAGCAGTCGCCGCCATGCTCACGGATGCGCTCGGGAAAGCGCGGGTCGAACGGCGGGAACTTGAGATCCGGGCGGTCCTCCTCGACCAGCCCGGCGAGGTCCGCCATGCCGAGGAAGCCGCGGGTTTCCGAGACGATCGCGTTGCCGGCGTCGACGCCGTCCTTGACCACGCGCACCAGCCCTTCGGCCATGCCCGGTTCCAGTTCGAGCCGGACGACCCGCCCGCGGCGCCGGCGCTTGATCGCCGTCCGGAAATAGCGAACCAGATCCTCGGCTTCCTCTTCGATTTCGATGTCGCTGTCGCGCAGGATGCGGAAGGCGCCGCCGCGCAACACGTCGTAGCGCGGGAACAGATAGTCGGTCTTGCGCCGGATCAGCGTCTCGAGCGCGATGAAGCGCGAATCCTCGCCCGGAACTCGAATGAAGCGCGGTAGGGCGAACGGCAACATGAGGAGCTCGCGCACCGGCTGGGCTTTGCCCCTGCGGACCTCGAAAATCAGCGAGAAGCCACGGTTGGGGATGAACGGGAATGGGTGGGCGGGGTCGATCGCCTGAGGCGTGAGCAATGGAAAGATCTGCTCGCGGAAATATTTGTCGAGCCACGCCTCGCTCGGTTCGTCGAGTTGCTCGTCACCGACGACGACCATCCCCGCCCCTCGAAGCGCAGTTTGCAGATCGTCCCAGACCTCGTGCTGGCTGGTGACCAGCCGGTCGGCCTCCACGATGATCGCCGCCAATTGCTGCCCGGGAGTCAGCCCATCCACCGACCGCTCCTCGACGCCAAGCGCCTGGTGGGCTTTGAGGCCGGCCACGCGGACCATGAAGAATTCGTCGAGGTTGCTGGCGGAGATCGACAGGAAGCGCACTCTTTCCAACAACGGGTGCGCGGTGTTGCAGGCTTCCTCGAGAACCCGGCGGTTGAACGCCAGCCAACTCAATTCGCGGTTGAAATAGCGCGGTTCCGGCGCGGCCGCCACCGGGGCTTCCTGCGTTTGGACGTCGGCGACTATCTGGCTATCCATCGTGACTCTTGACCTGTGTTACGCCATGAACCCGGCGTTCCCGCGATGGCGGAATGGTTCTGTCTTACGATTGAAACAGAAACGTGTGACGCTGGTATGACAGTAGCAATTGCTGGGTCACCGTTTCGAGTGCCCGACTCAGGAGATTTAATGTGGCCAAGGACAAGGATAAGAAACAGCCGATTGCAAGGAAGGCGAAGAAGCCCGCCACCAAACGTAGGACGGCCAAAGCCAAAACTCCGAAAGCCAAATCGGCGCCAAGCTCGAGCCGGACGAAAGTGACCAAAGCCGTGCAAGCCGCCAGGAAGAAGGCAGCGGCGATTGCCAGCAACCCGGCGATCGCCGAAATCGTTGCCGCGAGCCTGGTCGCCGCCGCGGCTGCGATAAAGAACCCCAGGAAAGCGCGCAGCATGGCCGCGGCGGTCGGCGACGAGCTGGAAGCCGCGAGCAAGCAGGCCGTCAATAGCGGCAGCGCCTTCTGGCAGCTCGCGCTCGACATCGCCCGCCGCAGCATCGATGCGCTGGGCACCGACTCGAGGTCCGCCGGGGCCAAGCGGGGCAGCCGGAGCGGCGCCGGTAAATCTAAGCCCGGCGGCAAGGCCAAGACGGGCGGCAAGAAAAAAGCGAGGAAATGAGCGCGCCAAGCTCGAGCGCAATTGACAGACTCGGAATTAGGCGAGCAACACAAGCGCCTGCTCCCATAGGTAAGGTCTCATGGTTTTTTCCGGCCGACCCGCCGCCGCGCTGATTGTCGAGGACCAGCCGTTCGCCGGCATGGTCGCGTCCGATATCCTCAAGGAGACCGGATTCGAGACCTTCCACGCCAACGATGCTTCCGGCGCCATGGCGATGCTTCGGTTGCATCCGGAAATTGAGGTGTTGGTTACGGAAGCCGATCTGTCAGAACCGGAGGATGGGCTGGAACTCACGCGTTGGGTTTCGGCGGAACGGCCGGACGTCCGGCTGGTCGTCACCTCCGGCGGACGGGAGGTTTCCGCTTCGGATGTGCCGGCGGGGGCGAGGCTGCTCAGGAAGCCGTATGCCAGCGCCGAGCTGCGGAGCCTCATCGGCGGATTGGCAATGCTGCAGGACGCCTGAAGGCCGGCCGCGCGACCAGACCGAACGCGCGCGATTCGAGTTTTTGAAAGCCGAGGCCGGTCAGCCGGCCATGCGCTTTTCGCGAAGGCCCACGACCATCTGGTTGGCGCGCTCGTAGCTCAAGGGCCGGCCGAACAGATAGCCCTGGATGGTGTCGCAGCCGAGATCGCGCATGCGCTCGAAATCCTCGGCGGTCTCGACGCCTTCGGCAGTGACCGACATGCGAAAGCTCTTGGCGAGCTGCACGATCGACTGGATGATCACGACATTCTCCGGACGGGTGCCGGCTTCGCGGACGAAGCTGCCGTCGATCTTCAGTTTGTGGAACACCGCTTTGTTCAAATAGCCGATCGACGAATAGCCGGTGCCGAAATCGTCGAGCGCGATGCCGACGCCGAGCGCTCGAAGCCGCTTCAAGACGTCGAGCGTGGTGCCGTTGTCGCCGAGGAACACGCCCTCGGTGACCTCGAGCTCGATGCGATTGCCTGGCACCTTGTGGCGGGCGAGCGCCTCGCTGACGACATTGGGCAGCGCGGGCAGGATGATCTGCTTGGGGCTGATGTTGAGCGCGACGGTGATCGGCTCTGGCCAGGTCGCGACCGCGCGGCACACTTCCTCGATCACCCACTCGCCGATCACCGGCATCAGGCCGGCCTCCTCGGCGACCGGGATGAAGACGTTGGGCGGCACCATCCCGCGCTGCGGGTGGTTCCAGCGAATCAGCGCTTCGAAGCCGATCAGCTGCTGGTCCTTGGCGTTGACCAAGGGCTGGAAGTTGAGGTGGAATTGCTTGGAGGCGATCGCCGCGCGAAGGTCGGTCTCGAGCCGGACGCGGTCTTCCTGCTCGGATTGCAGCGCGGACGAGAAATAGCGGGCGATGCCGCGGCCGGCGCCCTTGGCTTCGTAAAGCGCCAAGTCGGCCTTGAGGATCAAATCGTCGACCGTGGCCCCGTCGATCGGACCGAACGCGCAGCCGATCGAGACGCCGATGCGGATTTCGGTCTGGTCGATCATGTACGGCTCGGCGATCGCCTTGATGATGCGGTCGGCCATGCCTTCGACGTTGCGGCGGCTCTGGGCGTCGATCACGACGATCGCGAACTCGTCGCCGCCCATGCGACCGACGTGCCCGTCGCCGCCGACCTCGTCGACCAGCCGCTTGGCGACCGCGCGAAGCACGGCGTCGCCCTTGGGGTGGCCGAAGGTGTCGTTGACCGGCTTGAACCCGTCGAGGTCGAGGAACAGGATCGCGCACGGCACATTGCCGACGGTCGCCGCCCGCAGGGCCTCGCCGAGCAGTTGGCGGACACGGCCGCGGTTGGGCAGGCCGGAGAGGACATCGACGTTGGCGAGATGGGTCAGCCGCTCCTGCGTCTGGCGGATCTCGGTGATGTCGGAGCCGACCCCGCGGAAGCCCTCGAAGCGGCCGGCGGTGTCGATGATCGGATCGCCGGCGATCGAGATCCAGCGCTGGCCGCGCGCGGTCTTCATTTCCATTTCGAGCGAGTTGAACGGCTGGCGCTCGAGCAGCAGCCGGCCGAGCTCGGCGCTGCCGCCGAGCAAAGAGGGCAGCGAATGGCCGACCAGCTGGCTCGCCGGCCGGCCGAGCAGAGCGGTCATGCGCGAGGAGATGTAGGAAACGCGGTTTTCGGCATCGACCTGCCACAGCCAGCCGACGCCGCGCTGCTCATATTCCTGCAACAGCAGGCTAGCGCTTTCGCTCTGCGAGCCGAAGTCGGCGTTGGTCTTCAATTGGTGGAAAGCCCAGCGGGCGACCGCGAGCACGCCGAAGATCGCGACGCCGAGGGTGAACAGGATCGACAGCATGTGCGGAAAAGGGATGCTGTTGCGGCCGAACAGCAGCGCCAGGCTGATACCGGCGGTGAATGCCGACATCCACGCCGTGACGCACGGCGGGACGACGACCAGCCCCAATGCGCCGATGCCGAGGCCGGCCATGATCGAAGCGGCGATCACCTGGGTGTCCGGTGCAAGCCACGGGAACACGCAGAGCGGCAGGCTGAGCCACAGCAAGGCGCGCACCGCAACGTCGCCGATCATCAGCCACTGCGGCACCTGGTGCCCCGACCGGCCGACGTGGGTGATCGCCTGGGTGCGGGCGATCTGCATCGCGACAAGGTTGACTATGCCGACCGCCCCGCACCACGGCAGCAGCCAGGTCACGGCGACATCGCCCCACAGCACCGCAGCCATCATCAGCGCGGCGACGATGTTGGCGGCGGCGAAGAACGGCGCCAGCTGGGCGCGCGAGATCAATTGCACGTCCCTTAGCGGAGAGCTTTCACCGTCGCCTTCGCGGCTGGTCAGGCCGAGCGATTCCCCACCCGGAAGGCGCGCGGAGATCATGCGTCTATAGCGATCTGGTGCTTCGTACATCCGCCTGCCGTTCCACGTCTGGAAAATGCGGGTAGCGGAAGAGCGTTTAAGGGCGGTTAAGGGGTCGGTTGCAAATTCTTCAGCTGCCGAGCTTGAGCTGATCGAGCTCGCGGGTGACCATCGGGTGATAGAGCGGCCGGCCGCGCGGATAGATTCGCGCCGCGATCGGGCGGCCCCAGCCTGGATCCTCGGCCAGCGCCTCGATCAGCGGCCGCACGAACTTGCGGCGGCCCTGGGTGGTCAGGAACTGCTCGAGCGACGGAATTGCGGGGTCGTAGCGGTTGGCGACCGCCAGATCGAGCCACGCGAAGCGCACTTCCATGTTGCGCGCGCCGTTGAGGCCGAATGCCTGGTTGAGGGTATCGAGCCGGGCCTTGGGCAGCTTGCGCGGCAGCTTGTTGAGGAAACGCAGGCGCTCGCCGGTGGTCCAGCGCGACCACGCCGCGGCGTCGGGAGCCGCACCGCGGCCGAAGGCGGCGACCGCTTGGTCGACATCGGCGAACGCCAGCCTGTCCGGCTGCACCATGTTGGCCGGCAGCCCGGCCTGATACACCCATTGGTCGAGCATCAGCTTGCGTTCGAGCGCCGTATCGCCCTTGATCAAATGCCGGCGAAGGTCGGCGAGGAAGATCGCCGAGGTGACCGGCTGGAACTTGTGGCGCTCGAACCAGCCCTTCAGATAAGCGTCGAACCGCTCGCGGCCGACCGCTGCCTCGATGGTGCGCAGGAAGGCGGCGCCCTTTTCGTACGGGATCTCGGTCAAGCCGTCGTCCGGGTCGCGGCCCTTGAGGTCGATGTGCAGCCGAGTGTCCGGCGCCGAGGCGCCGCCCAGTTCCTCGATCTCGTCGTTGAGCGAATCGACTCCCAGCGCGATCTGCTGGGCGGCGACCTTGGGACCGTAGATCGCCTCGACGATGCGGGTGGTCGCGTAGGTGGTCATGCCCTCGTTGAGCCAGAAGTTGGACCAGGTCGCGTTGGTCGCAAGATTGCCCGACCAGCTATGCGCAAGTTCGTGGGCGATCAGGCTGACCAAGCTCTTGTCGCCGGCGATGAAGGTCGGCGTGAGGAAGGTGGGGTTCGGATTCTCCATGCCGCCGAAGGGGAATGATGGCGGCAGCACGAGCATGTCGTAGCGTTTCCACGGATAGGGGCCGTAGAGCTTCTCGGCGGCGTCGATCATCTTTTCGGTATCGGCGAGCTCGGCGGCGGCTGCCTTGAGCATCGCCGGTTCGGTCCACACGCCCGAGCGGGGGCCGAGCGGCTCGAACGCGAGGTCGCCGACGGCCATCGCGATCAGATAGGGTGGGACGCTGTTGTCCATCCGGAACTTGAACAGGCTTTCGCCGCCCTGGGTGAGCGGTTCGGCGACACGCGGCGCGCTCATCACCGCGGTGAGACCGGCGGGCACGCGGATGGTGGCTTTCCAGCTCTGGCGGATGCCGGGCGAGTCCTGGGTCGGAATCCAGGTCCGGTTGAGGATCGCCTGGCCCTGGCTGAACAAATAGGGATGCTTCTTGCCGGCGGTCTGTTCGGGCGTCAGCCATTGCAGGGCTTCGGCGTCCGGCGCGCTTTTGTAGCGGACGACGATCCGGCGGGTGTCGGGGCGCAGCGCGATCGCCAGCGGCGCGCCGAGATTTGCGTCCCTGGCGCCGACTTTCCACGCCAGCTGCTCGCCCGAGCGGTCGGTGACGCTTTGAATTTCCAGCCCCTTGTCGTCGAGGATGATTTCCTTCGCGTCGGGCGTGCGGTCGATGTCGAGGGTCGCGGTGCCGCCGATCCGCCTGGCGTCGAAATCGACGGCGAGGTCGAGCGCGACGTGGTGGACCCGCGCTTCTAAGGGCCGGGCGAAGCTGTGGATGTCGTTGGCGTCGGGCGTCGCCAGGATCGGCGCGATGGCGGCGGCCTCGTTCGCAGGCTGCGTGATGTTGTCCTCGCCCGAAACCCGGCAAGCGGCCAACATCATCATTGCGGCGAGCATCGCCGCGCGGGACCACAGCTTCATTGTATGCTTCCTCAGCCGGACTCGGCAATGCCAACGTAGAGCGAGCGTTTCGGTGCCGCGAAAACGCGCCGGAGCATCGGCTCGAAGAAGGCCAGCGGGGCGGTGTCGTAGGCCGAGTCGAACGCCGCCTGGTCGTAAAGCTCGCAAAAGCGGGCGGCGTCGGCGAAATGCGGATGGCCGCGAAACGCTTCGCGCATGTCGCGGTCGAGGCCCACATAATGGAAGAAATAATAGCCCTGGAAGATGCCGTGCTGCTCGGCGATCCAGCGTAGCCTGTCATCGACGAACGGCTTGAGGATCGCCGCGGCGATGTCCGGGTGGTTGTACGATCCGAGCGTGTCGCCGATGTCGTGGAGCAACGCCATCACGACATAATCCTCAGGTTCGCCGCCGCGATGGGCGCGGGTCGCGGTTTGCAGCGAGTGCTCGAGCCGATCGACCGGGAACCCGCCGAAATCGCCTTCGAGCAGCTTCAAGTGGGTTAGCACGCGATCGGCGAGGCCCTGGGTGTACGGGATGAAATTGCCGGCGATCACCGCCCAGTCTTGAGCGGTGCCCTCGTCCATGCTTCGAAAAGTCGCGCGGGTCTGCGGCTCGTTCATCGCCCATCTCCTTGCCGGATGGAGTGCCGCGTTGCCGCGCTTCTCGCAATGAGGAAATTACCGGCCTATATCAGGCACGATGGCGACCGAGAGCGCGGCACTGGAACGGCAGCAGGGGCCGACGAAGCGGGCAAGCCGCGCCGACGCGCCCAAAATCCAGTCGCCGGCGGCGCCGGTCGCCGCAAGCATCGGGCTCGACCAGCCGTTCTTCGACGACAAGAACCGCGCCTTCTGGATCCTGCAGTCGATCGGCTGGTCGGGCTATTTCATCCTCCGCTCGCTGTCCGGCTTCGCCAATTCGATGGGCTGGATGTGGCTCGTGCACACCCTGCTTTTGACGATGACCGGCTATTCGCTGACGCTGTTGATGGCGTCGCTGTTCCGCCGGCTGATCGCGATCAAGCCGCTGTGGACGCTGAGCCTGTCGCTGATCGTGGTGATGATCGCCTCGATCGCCTTTTCGGTGATCGAGACGTGGAGCTACGCGACCTTCCTCAAGCCCGATTCCAAGCCGGTCGGGGTTGAATATCTCGGTGCGATCCTGCTCAATTTCGCGCTGCTCGCGGCGTGGGCGGCGCTTTATTACGGGATCAACTACTTCCTGCTCCTGGAAGAGCAGATCGACCAGCGCGAGCGGCTCGAGAGCCAGGCCTCGACCGCGCAACTGGCGATGCTGCGCTATCAATTGAACCCGCATTTCCTGTTCAACACTCTGAACTCGATCTCGACCCTGGTTCTTTTGAAGCAGACCGAGCGCGCCAATGCGATGCTCGCCCGCCTGTCTTCGTTCCTGCGCTACACCTTGGTCAACGAGCCGACCGCCCAGGTGACGCTGGCTCAGGAGGTGGAGACCCTCAAGCTCTACCTCGAGATCGAAAAGATGCGCTTCGAGGACCGGCTGCGCCCGCATTTCAAGATCGAATCGGAGACGATCGGCGCGCGCCTGCCGTCGCTGCTGCTCCAGCCGCTGATCGAAAATGCGATCAAATATGCGGTCACCGCGAGCGAGAGCGGCGCCGATATCTGGATCACCGCGCACCGCCAGGGGGAGTCGGTGCGGATCGAGGTCGCGGACAATGGCGACGGCGATAACGCCGGTTTGACCGCCAGCCCGTCGACCGGGGTGGGACTGGCGAACATTCGCGACCGTCTCGCGCAAGCTTATGGTGCGGCCCACGGCTTTACGACGAAAAAGAACGAACGCGGGGGCTTTAGCGTTATCATAGAAATTCCATTCGAGGGCGGAGACAGGGATTGATGAGCATCCGGACCGTGCTGGTCGATGACGAGCCGCTTGCGACCCAGGGGCTGCAGCTTCGTCTTCAGGCGCACGACGATGTCGAGGTGGTCGCGACGGCCGCCAACGGCCGCGAGGCAATCCGCGCGATCAAGACCCAGAAACCGGACCTGGTGTTCCTCGACATCCAGATGCCCGGGTTCGACGGCTTTTCTGTGATCCAGGGGCTGATGGAAGTCGAGCCGCCGTTGTTCGTGTTCGTCACCGCCTACGGCGACCATGCGCTGAGGGCGTTCGAGGCCCAGGCGGTCGATTATTTGATGAAGCCGGTCGACGAGGATCGCCTTGCGGCGACGTTGGACCGGGTGCGCCAGCGGCTGGTCGAGAAGCGCGGCGCGGAGGAGGTCGAGCGCTTGAAGGAAGTGCTGGTCGAGCATGCGCCCGAGGCGGCGGGCGCGCTGGCCGAGGAGACCGCCGGCGACGCCCCGGCCGCGAACCGCTTCGAGCGCATGATCAACATCAAGGACCAGGGGCAGATCTTCCGGGTCGACGTCGATACGATCGAGCGGATCGACGCCGCCGGCGACTATATGTGCATCCAGACCGGCGACAACACCTTGATCCTGCGCGAGACCATGAAGGATCTCGAAAAGCGCCTCGACCCGCGCCGCTTCCAGCGCGTCCACCGCTCGACCATCGTCAACCTCGACCTCGTCCGGCAGGTCAAACCGCACACCAACGGCGAATGCTTCCTGGTGCTCGATTCCGGCGCCCAGGTGAAGGTCAGCCGCAGCTATCGCGACGTGGTCGCGAGGTTCGTGCACTAAAAAAGGGTGTCCGAGCCGCCGGCCCGGACACCCCCCAAGCGTTGCTCAGTTCAGGGCGAGCGCACCGTCCTTGACCACTTCGACATCTCCCGCGGCGAGCGTCGAACCGAGTTGGTGGACCGCGTAGCCCCCCTCGCCGCCGGTCGGGCAGCCGGCCCATTGGCTGTTGCCGACCTGCACCGTCGGGACACCGCTCATTTCCCACGAGATATAATCCGAGCCCTCCAGCGGGCGGCTTTCGGGGTTGAGACCGATGTTGATCAGCGAGAGCTTCTTGCTGTCGTCATCGAGCTGCCCGAAATAACCATTGAGCAAGTCCGCGCCCTCGTCCGCGGTGATGGACTCGACCGCGCCGCCCTTGAAGGTGATCCGCAGGTTGCGGACCTTCTTGCCGCGGAAGGTCTCGGAAGGCGACACCAGGACACCATTCGCCGAGGCCGGATCGACACAGGCGTAGAAGTCGCCGGCCGGCAGGAACGCCGCCGCCATGCCCTTGCCGGTGTCATTGTCCGCGGCCCGGCCCGTGCTGACCCTCGCTGGAGTGGCCGCGAGCGTGAAGGTAACGTCGGTTCCCGACGCCGAACGGAGGCGGACTTGCTGGCCCGGCTTCATCTTGCCGGAAACCGCGGCGCCGCGTTGGGCGATGGTTGCCGATGGGACCGCCAGCGCTTTGAAGAACATCGCTCGCATGCCCTTGTAATCGGCACCCCGGCTCTTCGCGTAGGCCATTGTGGGTATGCCGCCCGACTGGCCGATATCGACCGAACGCGCGCGCTTCTGCATCGCGGCTTGCGTGACCACCCGGTTGGCCTCCCGGACCGCGTTGAGACGGCCTTCGTCCGCGTCCGCGAACAGCATCGGATCCTCGACACCGCCGGCGGTGATAAACACATCGCCCGCCTCAACCAGCGCGAGACCGGCCTTCGACGGCTGGCTCAAATATTGAACCGGGGCTTGGGCGAGAAATCGTTTTTGCGCTCGCGGGTAGCTCACCGCAATGATCGGATGCCCGCCGGCGGTGAGGACCGCCGCCTCCAGAGCTTCGAGCAGCTTGGGCTCGACCGGCGAGCCGTTGATCACCACCACCTCGCCGGGCTTCACCCCGGCGGACTCGTTCACGATCCGCGTGGCGATCGCGTCATAGTCGATCCCCTCCTCGGCATCCGTGCTGGCGGCCGTCTCGCCGGTGGTCGCGTCCGTCCCCTTGTTCTCACAAGCGGAGACAGCCACTGCCATCGCAGCAATGATCATGATCCTTTTCATACCCGATACCCCCTTTGAGTCGGCCGCCCGTTGGCAGCCGTGCAGGATGGCTCGCCCCAAGATTTGGCCTCGGGCGGAGTCGTCCAGCCGGCGAAGCAACCACAGTCACAACGATGTAGCAAGCAGCTGGCAGGGCGGCTGTGGCGTTGCTAAGCCAGCGCGATGGCACGGATCACAGGCTTCGGCGGCATCTTCTACAAAGTGGCGGACCCGGACACGACGCGCGCCTGGTACCAGGACAATTTCGGCATCGGCAGCGAGTGGGGCGCGATGTTCCCGTTCAAAAAGGACGATCCCGAGGGTTTTGCCTTGCTGTCGCCGTTCAAGACCGACAGCGACTATTTCGCCCCGAGCGAGAAGCCGTTCATGATCAATTTGCGGGTCGACGATTTGGACGGGGTGGTCGCCGACCTCGAAGCGAAGGGGATCGAGATTCTCGGGCGGCAGGACGAGGATTACGGCCGCTTCGCCTGGGTCCTCGACCCCGATGGCGTCAAGGTCGAGCTGTGGCAGCAGCTCGGGCCCGCTCCTGAATGACAACGGGCGTCAGTTAGCCCGATCATAGGGTTGCGGCGCATCATAGGGCTGCGACGTCTCATAGGCCGGTCGCGGTCCGGACGACGGCGGCGCGAGACTCTGCGGCGAGTTGTTTTCCCTGGCCATCTTGGCGGCCTCGTCCCAAATCTGCCGCGTCGCGCCGACGACCTTGGTTGGGTCGGTGGCCGCTTGCACCACGTAGCGATCCTGGAGGGCGGCGAGGTCCACCGCGCGCCCGTCGAGGGTCGCGGCCACGCTTTCCTCGCCGACCGCCTTGGCGACCTCGCGCAGGTAAGGCAGGCCCGGGCCGCTGGCGTCGTTGACCTCTTCGAACGTAGTCGTCACCCGCGTCGCTTGCGGGCCGTCCTCGGCGAGGGAGATGATGAAGCGGGCATAGTCCTGGTCGTACAGCGTGAAACGCCAAACCACACGACCGTCGCCCCGCTCGACCGAATGGCCGGCGCCCGGCAGCTGGGCGGCCAAGGCGAGCGCGTCGGTTGACGACTGAAGCATCGCCTCGACCTCGCCGACCGGCCGGTCG
>Ga0136612_10000223_pt1 | contig 17777 bp, 11 predicted proteins | sample AntDryUQ224A2306_2_FD_106644 | JGI IMG/M metagenome (GOLD analysis project Ga0136612, IMG submission 106644) | Polar desert sand microbial communities from Dry Valleys, Antarctica - metaG UQ224A (23.06) | ecosystem: Environmental > Terrestrial > Soil > Desert | place: Antarctica: Dry Valley... | reverse complement strand
GGGCAGCACCGCGATGGCCAGCACGAGGGCCACCAGGATGGTGATCAGCGGCGGGTACTTGCGAGCCCATTCAGTGCCGCCCTTGGCGGCTTTGGTCGGGTCGGCGACCGGACTGGTTGCGGGCGTCTGCGCTTCTGCCATGCCCGAACGATAAGGGCGAAATCCGGCAGGTTGACCGCGGCCAGTGGCCGCGGCTCTAGCTCTTGAGCAGGTCGGTGACGGTGCCGCGTACGAACTCGTCGTAAGCGTTGTTGACCGGGTTGCCTGCCGGGCTCGTCCCCGCCCGGGCGTGGGTGATGGCCCCCTTGAGCAGGTCCAGGTCGATCACCCCGTGGCCTTCGTAGTTCGGCGGTAGGGCGGTGTCACGGGCCACGTGCTTCACGAGGGCCTCCAGCTCCGCGGGTTCCAGCGGCCGGTCGGCCATCCGGGCCTCGTGGAGCAGGCGGGCGGCGAAGCCGGCCACGAAGGGGGCCGAGAAGCTCGTGCCGGTCACTTTGCGGTACCCGCCGGTGTGGGCCGCAGCCGTCGGTGACCAGTTGGCTACGACCTCGGGATCGGAGGTAGCCCGGACCCCGTCAGCCCCGGAAGCTCCGACGGAGAGGACGGAGGGTGAGTCGCCGAAGCCCTTCAGCGTTCCGGGGTCGCCGGGGATGCCTGCGTTGAGGAAGCCGTTGCCGTTCGAGACGACGACGAGGACGCCGGCCGCTCGAGCCTCGGCGATGGCCCGGTGGGTGGCGCTCGGGGAGAAGTCGGGGAGGGTGGCGCCGATGCTCATGGAGATCACGTCGGCGCCGATGGTCTCCGTGGCCCAGGTGACGGCTTCGGCGAGGTCACCGGTAATGTCCGCGCCGGACGTGCCACTGCCCACCTTGGCCATGGCGAGCTTGCCGCCGGGGAAGGCGGACGGAGCCTTCTCGCCGGACTTATTCAGGCCGACAGCCATCGAGGCCGTGGCCGTACCGTGGCCGTGCGTGTCGTAGGGGATGGGGAACATCGGATCCCAGGTCTGGCCGGGGTTGGGGATGTGTCCCTCGGCGTCCTCGGAGAAGTCCCACCAGCCCACCAGCTGGTCGTTGGTGCTGGCCGCCCCGCGGTAATCGAACTCCGGATGGTTCGGGTTGATCCCGGTGTCGATGACGGCCACGGTGACCGGCCCAGGGGCGGGCTTGGCTGAAACGGCGGTCGCCCCGCCACCCGCCGCCAACAGGAAGCCGATGACTATTGCAATAACCCGCCGAATGCCCATAGGCCGAGGGTACCCACCCGGCCCGAACGGCACACCGCGCCCCACCTACTTCGGTCCTGGCCTGGCCCGGCGCGGGCGTGAAATTGCACCCGGGCGGTGCAAAACCCCACCCGCGGAGCCCGCCCCCGGTAGCGCGGGCGTGAAATTGCACCCGGGCGGTGCAAAAGCCCACCCGCGGAGCCGAACTCGGAGGCGGGCCCGGATTTGTCACACCTGCGCGATGGGCTGGGGGCCATGGACAACGTTCAAACACCTCCATCGGTCGACGCCGCTTGCATCGACCTTGCTCTGGCCCAGCGCGGGGTGATCTCCCGCACCCAGGCGATGGCACTCGGCTTGTCCGACCGCGCGGTCCAACGCCGGCTGCAACTCGGGGTCTGGCGGCGACTTCATCCCGGCGTATACCTCCCCGGCGCGGCCACGAAGGAGGCGTGGGCGACGCGGCTCAGTGGCGCTTGCCTGGCCGGTGGATCAAGAGCGGTCGTGTCGCACCGGGCGGCCGCCGTGGTGTTCGGTCTCGACGGACTGGTCCGGGCGCCGGCGGAGATCACGGTGCCCCATTTGGAGGAGGCGGCTCTGCGAGGAGTGATTGTGCACCGATCCCGTCTGCTGGACGCCTGCGACGTCGCGCAGTTCGGGGGTTTGCCCGTCACCCGTATCGAACGGGCCCTCATCGACCTGGGCAGGTTCGAGGGCGACGAGGTCGTGGAGAAGGCGCTCGAATCTGCGATCCGGCTGAAGCTGACTACCGAGGTCGATTGCTGGACCTACGCCGAGGAGCGGGGTCGGGGCCTGCCCGGAGCGCGCCGGCTGGCTCGGATTATGCGTATGAGGGCCCCGGGGCCCGCGGCCGGCTCGGCCGGGGAGGTGCAGTTCCTGCGGGCGCTGCGCCAGGCGGGGGTGCCGTCGCCCGTTCGCCAGTTCCGGATCAGTGCGGCGGGGAAGACCTTCTTCCCTTGACTTCGCCTGGCCGGAACGACACGTCGCCGCGGAGTTCGATGGCTACCAAGGGCACGGGGGCCGGCTGGCCCACTCCGCGGACCTAGACCGCCAGAACGCCATCGTGGCGCAGGGGTGGTCGATCCGCCGCTACTCGCCCACTCGACTGGCGGCCGACCCCTTCGGAATAGCTGCGGAGATCACCGCCGCTCTCCTAGCCGCCGCCTGACCAGTAGCGCGGGTGGGGAAATGCACCCAGGCGGTGCAAAAGCCCACCCGCGGAACCAGGCCCCGGTGGCGCGGGTGGGGAAATGCACCCGGGCGGTGCAAAAGCCCACCCGCGGGAGCCGGACCCTGCGGGACCCGAGCCCGGCGGCCCGGCGGCCCGGCGCGGCGGGGGATCAGGGTGGTGCGGTGGGATAGGGCCAGTAGACGACGGCCACGCTGCGCCCGGTGCAGGGCTCGCTCCCGGTGATGTTGACGTTGATGTTGCCCTCGGGGTGCTCACCAGTGAGATAACGCTTGCCCGCCTGGATGGCCCGCCAGCAGCCCGGGCGGTTGTCGCCCGGTGCCGCCCCTTCGGCGTCCCAGATCAAGGCCTGGGTGTCCTTCACGCAGGTGTAGTCACCCGTGTTGTAGAAGCAGGCCGGTACCTGGGGGTCGGCCGAGCGCACGGGCGGGATGGCGTGGTACCCCTTGTCCACCGACGTCGGACCCAGCCGCGGCCCGGCCACCTGGATCCCGGTGAACACCTGGGTCAGGTTGCGATACGGCTCGCACATCCAATGCATGTCCGACCTGGGCCGCAAGGCGCCCGCCTCCCGCAGCGCCTGGTAGCAGAGCTGCTGTTCGATGCCGGGCTCGAAGGGCTCGGCCGAAACGGTGATGGCCCGGCCGTCGAAGGCCTTGGTGTTGGCCGACAGCCGTACAGGGTGGTTGGTGTCGAGAGTGCCGTCGCCCAGCACGAGCCACTCGGGGTAGTAATCCTGGGCCGCCGCCGCCCGCCCATGATGGCCCTCAATGCCGCCGGGCCACAGGATCGTCGTGACCCCGGACTGCTTGAACTCGCTCATGTTGGTGGCCGCCCCGTCACCGGCGTCGTTGTTGTTCATCGCCAGGCAGCACTTTTCGAAGGTGGCGAATCGAGTGATCTCTCCCCCGCAGGCCCCCACCTGCTGCTGGACCAGCTCGGCGAGGCGGATCAGCCCCGGGTAGTTCTCGTCGGTTGTGTGGAGCATCCCGAACTTGCGGGGCTTGCCGTTCTCGCCGGGGTTGCCCGACAGTGCGACCGGGTTGCGGACCGCCTTGGAGCACACGTAAGAGGAGAAGGTCTTGGCCGCCAGCTCAATGGAGGGCTTGTAGCCCCACACCACCTTGGGGAACCGGGAGAAGAACTTCTCCTCCTTGGAGTTGAACGAGCCGAAGTTGAGCACCCCGCGGCGCGCCATGGCCTCGACGTAGTCGAGCTCGTTGCCGAGGGCGTCGGTCAGCACGGCGAAGGGCTTTACCTGAGCGAATCCTTCCGAGGCGTCGGCCCGGCGGGCCTCCGGGGAGGTGGAGGAGCTGCCGAAGTGCAAGAAGAAGTGGACGGCCCGGCCGTAGGTCTGGTAGCGGTCGTTGAAGTAGCGCTGCCAAGCGCGGTAGGCATCCACCTGCACGTGCTCGGGCTCGCCGGCCTTAGGCGGCTCAAACAGGTCGATGATGGTGCTTTCCGGCCGCTCCTCCTGACCCCGCGATCCCCCGGTTTCGGCCACACGAGAGTCGATGTAGACCAGCAGCCGGATCTCGTCGCCGGACACGCCCTGGTAGGTCGCTCCGAAGTTGTCGCCGTCGAAGAAGGCCACGCAGGGTGGCGAGGAGGGGTCTTCGGTCTGCCGGGGGGGATTGCCCACGCAGCGCTTGGTCGACGGGTTGACGCCTTTGCCGCCCCCCAGAGGCGGAGGAGGTGGAACCCCACCGCCGTCACCTCCGAGGGCATCCTCGGCCACCCCCGAGCTCGACCCGAGGCCCAGAGACGAGAGGTTGCCCGCTGGTGGGGGAACGTCGTCGTCCTCGGGCGGCACCGGCGCGTACTCCAAGGTCTGGGTTGGGTTGGTCTGGGGGAGGTTCAACGCCGAGGGCAGAACGGCGATGGCCAGCACTAGAGCCACCAAGATGGAGATGAGCGGCGGGTACTTGCGGGCCCACTCGCCTCGGCCCGACCCGGCCTCGATGGAGGGGTCGACCGACCCCGGAACGGGTTTTGAAGAGGGCTCAGTGAGACCGTCCGGCATGGGCGTCAGGCTAACTACTCCCAACCGGGCAGGTGCAGTCGCCCAAACCAGTGGCATACGAGGTATGTAGGATGGCGGTTCGCCGGCCAATGGTCGGTGAGGCCAAGGGGATTTTCGCCCCCTCAGCCGAAGTCCCAAAAGCCCGAAGTCTCCAAAAGCCCCTATCGCCAAGTAACAGGACGGTTACCGCCCCATGGCCCAGCGCAAGCCAACCCGCTCACCCAACTCTCGCTCAACGACCGGTCGCGAGACGCCCAGTCGCGCCGGGAGCCGCTCCTCGTCCAGCCGAACTTCGAGCTCGACGAGCAGCAGCTCCCGCCGAGGGGGGCCGATGACGGCGACGTCTTTCAAGAAGAACTTCGACGCAGTGGTCGACAACGTCGAGTCGGTCATCAAGGGTGTTCCCGCCGTCGTGCGGCTCTCCCTGGTGGCCATGCTCTGTGAGGGACACATCCTCTTCGAGGACCTGCCCGGCACTGGTAAGTCGATGCTGGCCCGAGCACTGGCCGCTTCGATGACCGCCACCAACAACCGGGTGCAGTGCACCCCGGACATGCTCCCCGGCGACATCACCGGCTCGTCGTTCCTCGACCAGCGCAAGGGTGATTTCGAGTTCCGCCCCGGCCCCGTGTTCTGCAACGTTCTCCTGGCCGACGAGATCAACCGTGCGACCCCCAAGACCCAGTCCTCCCTCCTCGAGGCGATGGGTGAGCGCCGCGTTTCGGCCGACGGCGTCACCTACGACCTGCCCCGCCCCTTCCTCGTTCTGGCCACCCAGAACCCCATCGAGCAGGCCGGCACCTTCCCGCTTCCCGAAGCCCAGCTCGACCGCTTCCTCTTCAAGCTGGCCATGGGTTACATGAGCCGTGACTCTGAGTTCGAGGTCATGTTCGACAACTCAGTCGGCATGTCCATCGAGGAGATCGAAGGCCGCCCCGGCGTCATCGACACCGAAGACGTCAAGGCGATGCAGAGCTACGCCACCACCGTCGAAGTGTCCGACGAGGTTGCGTATTACATCGTCGACCTGGTGCAGGCCACCCGGAAGGACCCGTCGGCCGGCGCCGGTGGAAGCCCTCGCGCCTCCATCGCCCTTCTGAAGGCCTCCCGTGTACTGGCCGCCTCAGACGGCCGCAGCCACGTGTACCCCGACGACGTTCTGGCCGTGCTGAAGCCCGTTCTGGGCCACCGCGTGATCATGAACCCCGACGCCATCCTCCGTGGCGAGAACATGGACCAGCTCCTCGAGCGGGTCACCGGCGCCGTGAAGCCCCCGGTTTCCGGCAAGGGCCGCAAGGGCCTGCGCTCCGGCGAGGACGAGGAGTAATTCCTCGTCCTGACGTCCGGATCTCGCCGGCTTCTGGCAAGTTGAGAAAGGTGATCATCGATGGCTGACCTCAAGGGCGGTCTCGGCCGCCTACGTCGCAAGAGCGGCGAAGACTCCGAACCGACCCGCTCCCGGCCGGGTGAGTCGGCGGCCCGGGTGCCCAAGGCCAAGGCCAAAGGCACAGCCAAAGCCTCCGGCGGAGGCAAGCGGGGAGGGCCCCGCGGCATCCGCGGCTTGCGCCAGCGAGCCGACATCGCTCGGGATGAGATCTCGACGTCTGCGATGCGCAAGCGCTTTCAGGCGATCAAGCGGTTTCTCGGAATTACCCGCTATGGGGCCATCGCCCTGTTGGCGGGCGCCGTGCTCTGGGTAATCGCCCGAGTGGTTGCCGGAACAGCGATGTACCTCTTCGCCTATGGCGTGCTGTTGCTGATCGTCGTCGCCTATCTGATTGCGCCCCGCAAACTCAAGCTGGAGGGCGACCGCTCCGGCCTGTACCCCCGGGTGCACGAGGGCGACCGCCTTGATGTCGAGGTGAAACTCACGGCGAAGCGCGGCGTGAGCACCTTCGTGCTCGAAGAGAAGCTGCCCGCGCGCCTCGGTCACACCGTCAAGGTACCCATCACCAAACTCGGTTCCGGCAAGACCGTGTCGCACTATTACTCACTGCGCGCCGCCCGCCGTGGCGTCTACGAGGTCGGCCCGTTGGTGGCCGTAAAAGGCGATCCGCTGGGGCTGTGCGAACGCGAGACGCTCGTGGCCAAGCCCTTCGAGCTGCTGGTCCACCCCCGGATCGAGCTCGTGTCCGACCGGCCCCTCACGCGGCAGTTCGAAGACCCGCCCATCCGTCCTCCGGTGTCTAAGCCGTGGCCGTCAGGCCTGGAGTTCTACGGGATGCGGGAGTACGTGCCGGGCGACGATCTGCGCCGCATCGTTTGGAGGGCCTCGGCTCGTACCGGCAAGATCATGGTGCGCGAAGCCGAGCAGGGCATCACCGACAAGATCACAGTGATCATCGACACCGACCGCGGCGTCCACAGCCGCGACGAAGGTGGCGTGTCGGAGTCATTCGAGGCCGGTATTCGTGCTGGAGCTTCGCTCGGCGTGCGCCACCTTCGTGAGGGCTACGAGGTCAAGACCGAGACCAACGGCGGGCCGCTCACCCGCACCCTGCGGGGCGCCATCAATCAGATGGTGCTGCTCGACTCCTACGCTCGTCTCGAGCTCAGCCGCTTCCCCCTCAGCCAGGTGATCCGCAGGATGCTTTCGTCGGCGGCCAACCGCGACGCCCACAACATCCTGATCACCCCCCGGCTTGGCCGGGAGGAGGCCGCCTCGTTGAAGCTCTTGCTCAACACGGGTGTGTCGATCCTCGTGGTGGCGTTGCTCTGGGACGAGGAAAACCAGGACACCGTCACTACGGCCGCCGCGTTGGGCTGCCAGGTCGTCGGTCTGCACCCCGGGCAGGACCTCGGTTCTGCCCTGGCCGCAGACATGGGCGCGGGCAACCGCCTCTAACGGAAAGAATGCCGAGCGATGTCGACAACGACTGAAGATCTGGATGCGCGCGCCGCACAAGTTGCGGCTACCGCCGATGATGTAAAGGGGGCGACCCCGCCTCCCGCAGGCTCGGCGCCTCCCCGGGCCGAGGACGCTTCGTCGGACGAGGAATCGTTCGACAAGCCCATGGGAAGGGTCGCCGTGGCGGTCGCCCTTCCGGTGCTGGCCACCGGCATCCTCGTCGGTGGCATCTTCACCGGCATCGGGGCCCGCTTTTATGCCGTCATCGGTGGCGCGCTAGGGATCGGCTTGGCCCTGTTCGTGGCCAAGCTCCGCCGCAAGGCGCTGCTCACCACCGTGCTGATCCTCCTCGGCCTCTTCGTCATCGGCCTCGTGATGGTCGTGCCGTCGGGCCTCAACAACGTCGGTGGGCTACGCACATTGGTGGCCGAAGCAGCCGCCAGCCGTGCCGTGCTTCGGCCGCCGGTGGGTCTCACGCCGGGTTGGCAAGCGATCATCGGCTGGCTCATGGGCGTGGTCGGTTTCGTCGCCACCTGGCTCGGCGTCGTCGTAAAGGCGCCATCGTTCGGCCTTCTGGCGCCGCTGCCGTTCGCAGCTATTGCCTGCATCTCCGTACCGGAGAACCAGCAGGTTGGGTCGGGCATCGCCATCCTCGTGCTGTTCGCTGCCGGCCTCGGGATTCTGGCTTCAGAGAGTGCAGTGAGCGAGGAAGGGGAGCGCCCTCCGCTCTCTTATGAGATCGCAAAGGGGCTGCGAGCCCTGCCGCTCCTGGCGGGAATCACTGTTGCCCTGGTGCTGGTCTCGCGCGCCGGCTTTCTCTTCCCCGACTCTCTCATCGACCCCGCCCAGGAGCCGCAGAAGCCCAAGACGGTTCCCCTCTCTGAGGTCGAAGACCGCGTGCTGTTCGACGTCGACTCCGAACTTTCCGGCCCTTGGCGCATCGGCGGCCTCGACGAGTACGACGGCTCCGACTGGAAGCTGCCTCCCTTCGCCCAGAACAAGGTCAAGGAGGTTCCCCGCGACGGCATCGTCGACAAGGATCTCGAGCCCGGCGTCCGCGCCACCTTCACGGTCAGGGGTCTGGGTGGCGCAGTACTGCCCGGCCTGCCCAACACCGTCGGCATCGTGGCCCAGGGCCCGCAGCTGGCCTACGACTCGCGCAACGGAAACATCCGTCTGGTGGTCGGCACGGTCAATCCGGGCCTGGCCTACACCGTGGCTGCGGCCGCCCTTCCCACCCTCAGCCAGGTGGCGGAAGCCGACAAGGCGGTGCTGCCCAAGAGCGTCGAGCGCTTCCGGGAGATCGGCGACCCGCCCCCCGCGGCGGTCGACCTGATCGCCCGAGCCCCCAAGACGTCGAAGTTCGCGGAGTTCGACTTTCTCCGCACCCACATCCTCAATGAGGTGACCGCGGTCGGAGCGGGCACGCCCAAGTCGATCACCGCCGAGCGGGTGCAGGACATGCTCGCCGGCTCCAAGGAGGGGAGCCCCTTCGAGATCGTGGCCGCCCAGGCGATGATGGCCCGCTACATCGGCGTTCCCAGCCGCATCGGCTACGGCTTCGACGGTGGCGAGCTCATCGGCGACAAGCTCGAGGTGCGCCCCCGCCACGGCGCGACCTTCCCCGAGGTTTACTTCGCCGGGTTCAAGTGGTTGCCGATCATCGGAACCCCCAAGAAGGCCGAGCCGACGGTCGGCGGCGATCCTTCGCTCCAAAAGATCGACCCGTCGGTGCTGCCGTCCGACGACATCAGCGTGCAGGTCTTCCTGCCGGTGTTCGTCCCGCCGGACAGCGTCTTTGGCAAGCAGGTCCTGGTGGCCGTGCTGGTGGCCCTGGCCATCTTCCTGCTGGGGCTGCTCATCTACTCCACCTACCCGGGGCTGCGGAAACTGCAGATCCGATCGGCCCGCCGATCGGCAGCGGTCGACGCAGGGTCAAGGTCTCGACTGGCGTTGGCTTATGCCGAGTGGCGCGATTACTGCACAGACCTCGGTTTCAGACACCCGGCGGATACCCCGCTTCACTACCTCGACCGGTTCATCGAAGACGAGGAGCACACCGAGATGGCTTGGCTCGTCACCCGTGGCTTGTGGGGCGACCTGCGCGACGACGTGACCCCGGAGATGGCGGCCGCCACCGAGGAGCTCTCCCGCTCGCTGCGGCGCCGATTGGGGGCGGCCCAGCCCGCGACGGTAAGAGCGGTCGCCTCTGTGTCACGCTTGAGTCTCAAATACCCGTATGCCCCCGACACCGACCTGACCGCGAGAGCCCAAGGCCGACGCGACAAGGCGGTTCGGGAAGAGGCGGAAAGACAGGAGCGTGAGCGTGAACTCGCAGTCGTCGGCTGAGCAGACAGGTTTGCGGATGCGCACGGGGGTAGCCCTCGTTGCGCTGGCCCTGTTCACCTCGGCATGTGTGAGTGAGGGCAACCCCAAGGTGGCCATCACGAAGGTGGAGGCCGACTTGGTCTTCGGCGTCAAGGAGCCGGAGCCGGACGCCCCGCCGGCCAACACCGACGTCGACGAGGCCCTTCCCCCGTCTGCCTTCGACCCAGCCGAACTCAGCGACTTCGGCAGCTTCGACGACACCGACTTCTCCAAGCTCCCCGGCGCGTCGGCGCCATTGGGCGAGTGCCCAGCCGCGCCGCCCACGGCCGTCGCGGAGAAGGCCGTAGACGTGAACGTCACCGGCTTGCCGGTTGTCGGCCTTTATAAGTGGCAGCGCGACGGCACCCAGAAGCCGGCCGGCTCGACCGAGGGTGGCAGCAAGATCGACACCTTTGAGCGACGCCTGGTGCGCAACGTCAAGGTGGTGAGCCCCACGGTTCACACCTTTGAGACGGTGCAGCCCGACATCACCGGCAAGAACGTGGTCGTCACCACCTTCCGTGTGCGGACCGATGCGCTCAACCGTGACTCCACTGGTGCCGGTATTCCGGTGGCGGGGCCGCGGCTGGGTGAGCCCGACCGGGGCGTGGCCATCACCCGCATCGAAACGATCGACGCCCAGGGCAACACCACCTCTGAGTTCAACCCCAGTACCCCGGTGCTCATCCTCCCCTTGCCAGTGAGCAGTAACGAGGAGTACCAGTCGGTGGGCGTAGACCCCCGTACCGGGCAGACCTTGGTGCACCGGGCCCACGTGCTGGCCCGTGAGCGGGTCGACGCCTGCGGTGAGGTAGTCGACGGGTGGGCAGTAGAGGCGGAGCAGGCGGGGAACGACCCTGATGCCCCGGTGGTGAAGTACCGGTACCTGGTGGCTCCTCAGTACGGAGGTCTCATCGTGTCCGAGAAGCTGACCTACTCGGCTGGCGGACTCGACAACGATTTCCTCTTCCGCCTGGGCCAGGTCGATCCCGGCCCGCTCCCCGGCACCTGAGCCCCAAACCGACGGCCATCGTTTCTACGGTCTAGATTTCCCCCCCCAGGCCCCTATGAATAGATTCCTTCCTCAAGACAGGCGCGCACGCGCTGCGATCTTCTCGGTCGCGGCAGTCGTCCTCACCCTTCTCATCACGCAGTTCATCTTCACGGGGCGGGGTGACGCGCAAGGCACGCCGGCAGCCGTCCTCTTCCAAGGATTCGCCTCCGGTCTGGTGCTCGCGCTACCCGCCTGTGGCGTGGTGATGCTCTTCCGGGCGTTGCGCATCGTCAACTTCGCCCAGACCGCCATCGGCATCGCCGGTGCCGTCCTGGTATTCGAGTTCATTCAGTTCACCCCGGTGCCATTTCCGATCGCCCTGCTGTTGGGCGTGGCCCTCGCCACCCTGATCGGGGTGACCTTCGGAGTGGTGTCGCTGCGCTTCTTCAAGTCTTCGCGGCTGATCCTGACGGTGTTCACCATTATTGGCGCCCAGATTCTCGGGCAGCTGAGCGGACTGGTAAGGAGCCTGCCTTTCTTCCCCCCGACGGCCGATCGCTCCACCTCGGATCAGGCCCTGCAGTCCCAGGTCGACACGCTGCTGCCCTTCGAGGGCTTCAGTTTCGGCGTCGGCGACCTCAACGTGCGCTTCGGCTTCGCCGAGGTCTTCGCCATCGAGATAGCCATCATCAGCCTCTTAGCCCTAGGATTCTTCCTGCGTTACACCCGCTCCGGCGTGGCCATTCGGGCCCTCGCCGAGAACGCAGAGCGGGCATCGTTGCTGGGTATCGGGGTGGGCAAGTTGTCCATCCTGGTGTGGGGCGTAGCTGGCGCCCTCTCCGGGATCGGCGTGTTCGCCAACGGGTCGATCACCACGGTCGGCAACGCCACCACCTTCAGCATCCCCGTCCTCGTCACCGTGTTCGCGGCTGCAGTTATCGGCGGGCTGGTCAGCCTGCCCCGCGCCATCTTTGCTTCCGTGCTTCTCGGGGTACTCGAGCGGGCCTTCGACTACAGCTATCAGAACAACACCGACCTGTTCAACCTCGGGCTCTTCCTCATCGTCAGCGTCGGTCTGTTGTTCCTGGCCGGACGTCGGCGCCGGGCGGAGAGTGGAGAAGGTCTCAGCTTCTCCAGCACTGAGGAATCCCGACCCGTTCCCAAGGAACTGGCCAGCGTCCCGGTGGTTCGGCTTTCCCGGTTGGCCTTCATCGGCGTCGGGATCGCCATCGTCGTGGTGTTCCCTTTTGTCACCTCGGTTGGGCCGCAGGTGCTTGCTGGCGTAATCGCCCTCAACACCATTGCCGTGCTCTCCCTGGTGGTGCTCACCGGTTGGGCCGGGCAGGTCTCCCTGGGCCAATACGCCTTTGTGACCATCGGCGCGGTCGTGGGCGGCGGGCTCTCGGGCAAGTTCAACATCCCGGGAGGGTTCTTCGTCGCCGTTCCGCTGGCCACCGTCATATCCGCCGGCATCGCCACTGTGGTGGGCATTCCCGCCCTGCGGATCCGGGGGCTCTACCTGCTGGTGGCCACCTTCGCCTTCGCCAACGCGGTGCAGAGCAACATCTTCAACGGCGACTACTTCAGCTGGATTCTGCCTGAGTCGGTTCCTCGGCCCGAAGTCTTCTTCCTCAACTTCGAGGACGAGCGCTCGATGTACTTCCTGTCGGTGGCCTGCCTGATCCTGGCGATCGTCGTGCTCACCAACCTGCGCAAGAGCCGGGTGGGCAGAGTGCTCATAGCCGCCCGGGAAAACGAGCCGGGCATCCAGTCGTTCGGCATCGGGCTGTTCCGTACCAAACTGCTTGCCTTCGCCATCTCCGGGGGCATGGCCGGCTTCGCTGGCGCAGTGCTGGCCCACCAGCAGCGGGGCGTGTCGGCCGACACCTTCCCCCTCCAGGCCAACGTCGACGTGTTCATCCAGGCCATCTTCGGCGGGGTCGGCTCGGCATCGGGTGCCCTGATCGGTTCGGCCTTCTTCCGGGTCAGCCAAGACCTCATCGGCTCGGCCTTGATTGTGTCGCTGGTGACCGGAGGCCTCCCGCTCATGCTGCTCTTCGTCGCACCAGGTGGGCTCATCTCCCTCATCAACGGCGCCCGCGACTCCGTGCTGCGCATCGTGGCCCAGCGCCGCCAGATCGCGGTGCCCTCGCTGTTCGCCGACTACGACCCCGATGCTCTCGGGCGCCAGCTCATTCCCCTCGGCGACCCCCAGACCGGCCAGGGCCTCGCTGCGCTACCAGCGGCGGAGCGCTGGCAGCTCGAATCCGGGATGTACGCCGGCAAGGGCGCGCGTATTCGCGACCTCGCTGGGCCTAAAAAGGAGAAAGCGGAATCAGCCGCGCTCAGTGGAGCCGCCAAAGCGGTCGCCGAGCTCGAAGAAGCCAGTTGAGGCCACTGCGGTGGACTTGCATGAGAACGGAGCACTGACATGGCGATGAGAGCGCGGGGCACCGCCCGCAAGCAGCCAGCGAAGCGAGCCGCCGAGAAGGCGGCCGCCAGGAAGTCCGTGGCCCGAAAGTCGCCAGTCAGAGATTCGGCTGCCCGAAAGTCGCGAGCTGAAAAGCCCGCGGGCCGTACTCCAGCAGCTCCCGGTCGGACCCCCCGCCGCACCGACGAGACGAACGGTTCGGCCTACGACGCGGGAACTACTGCCACGGTTGAATCTGGTCGGGCCCTCGCCCTGCGGGACATGGCTGACGGCGGCGAGATCGATTCGCCGTTCGGTGCGACCTCCGCCGGCGGTGAGCCCTACAAGAAGCAGAATTTCCGCCAAGTCCTAAGGGATTCCTTCAATCTGTCCGGCGTTCGCCAGACCCCCTACGGCACAACGCCCCTGTTCCTCCTAGCTGCGTTGTTCTTCACCTCAGGTCTGGGCGAGCAGGCCTTCTTCGTTGCGGGGCCTGAGATTGCCCGCGCACTGGAGCTGAACGTGAACACGATCGTCCGCATCAGCGGACTAGTGAGCTTCTTTGCCCTTTTCGGCACGCTCTACGCGGGGTGGTACGCCGACCGCCACAAGCGGGTGCCGATTCTGGCCATCGGAACGATCTTCACCGGAATCTTCAATGCCGTTGTTGCACGGGCTCAGAGCTCGGTGTCGCTCGGTGCCCCGATTATCGGGGCCCGGGTCTCGAGTGAGATAGCCGGCGTCCCCATCTTTTCTCTGTTGGCGGACTACTACCCACTAGAGGTAAGAGGGAGGGTCTTCGCCAGCGTCGCTACCCTCAATCGGGTCGGCTACCTCGCCACCATCTTCGTTGTGGGTGCTTTGGTGAGCACCATTGGGTTTCGCACCACCTTCGTTATCTTCGGAGTGCTACTGGCCTGCGTAGGTGTACTCCTACTCGTCAAACTCAGGGAGCCGGTTCGGGGCTATATGGAGCGTCGTGCCCTCGGAGTCAGCGAGGACATCGCCAACCAGGAAGACGAGCCCCTCAGCTTCGGCGAGGGCTGGCGCACCACCTGGGGCGTGCGCACCCTCCGGCGCCTCTTCATTGCGCAATGCATCGGTGGTTTGGGCTCGTTCGCCGGTACCTATATCAGCTTCTTGTACCTAGAGGAATATGGGTTGGGTGTCTGGCAGCGCTCCTTGCTCAGCCTGCCAAGCCTCCTCACCGGCATAGCCGGTGGACTCTTCGGTGGTGGGTTGATCGACAGGTTCATGCGCAAGCAACCGAGCAAAGTGCTGATCATTCTTGGGGTGTTTTCCCTCATCTCCAGCTTCTCGCTCGCGCTGTATGCCCTGACTCCTCCCATATGGATACTCATCCTCGTCGGAATGGCTTTCGCCTTCGGGAGCGCCCTGACCGGGCCGGTGGCCAACGTCGTCTTCAGCCAGGTGATTCCCCCCTCCATTCGTACCCAGGGTCTTCAGGTCACCGGGCTAGCTGCCCTCCCGGGCATCCTTTTCGGCTCGGTCATTTTCACTCAGGTGTTCACCGCCAGCGGCTACACCGCGGTCTTCCTGCTCGCCCTCCCCATCGGAATCATCGCGGCGATCGTGCAGATCTCCGCGGCTGGCTTCTTCGAACTCGACATGCGGGCCGCCTTTGCCGCCTCAGTCGCCAACGAGGAATGGCGCCGGGCCAAGAAGTCGGGCAAGAGCAAGCTGCTCGTCTGCCGCGACGTTGAGGTGCAGTACGGCAACGTCCAGGTTCTCTTCGGTGTGGACTTCGACGTGGAGGAGGGCGAGATCATCGCTCTGCTCGGCACCAACGGCGCCGGGAAGTCGACCCTGCTGCGAGCCATCTCCGGCACTACGGAGGCCTCCGGCGGCGCCATCGTGGTCGACGGCCGCGACACCACCCACATGCCGCCGCATGAAATCACCGCCCGCGGCGTCATCCACATGCCTGGTGGCCGCGGGGTGTTTCCCGGTCTTACGGTCCGAGAGAACCTCCTGCTCGGCAACTGGCTCTCCGAAGACGCCGCCGAGGGCAAATCCCGCATGGAGGAGGTCTTCAAGATCTTCCCCCGCCTGACGGAACGGCTCGAAACCAATGCGTCCGACTTGTCCGGCGGAGAGCAGCAGCAGCTCTCGCTGGCCCAAGCCTTCCTCTGCAAGCCAAAGCTCCTGATGATCGACGAGCTCTCCCTTGGCCTGTCTCCCGTGGTGGTGGCCGAGCTCCTGGAGATCGTCCGCAAGATTCGCGACCAGGGCGTCACCATCATCGTGGTGGAGCAGTCGGTGAATGTGGCCCTGACCATCGCCGAGAAGGCCATCTTCATGGAGAAGGGCGAGGTCAAGTTCTTCGGTAACACCGAGGATCTGCTGAGCCGCCCCGATATCCTCCGTGCCGTGTACGTGAAGGGCACCGGGGCTCTCACCTCGTCGCCCCGCAGCGGCCGGTCGCAGCGCGACCAGCGCGACATCGATCTGGCCAACGCCCGGCCAGTGCTCGAAGTGGAAGGGCTGGTCAAGGCCTACGGAGGCATCGTGGCCGTCGACGGCCTCAGCCTCTCGCTCCGCGAGGGCGAGGTCCTCGGCCTGATCGGGCCAAACGGATCGGGCAAGACCACCACCTTCGACCTGATCTCCGGCTATCAGATCCCCGACTCCGGCGTCGTGCGTTACGAGGGTGTGGACATCACTTCGATGTCGCCCGAGGAGAGGGCCCGCCGCAAGCTGGTGCGCCGTTTCCAGGACGCGCGGCTGTTCCCCGCCCTCACCGTCTTCGAGACCCTCTTGGTAGCCCTCGACCAGCGCCACGAGTCTCGTTCGGCCTTCTTCAATGCGGCCGGGCTTCCCCAGGCCCGACGCGCCGAGCGCCGGGTGCGGGTGCGAGCCGAGCAGCTAGTCGAGCTGCTCGAACTCGGTTCCTACCGCGACAAGTTCGTGAAGGAGCTGTCCACCGGCCTCCGCCGCATCGTGGACATCGCCTGCGTACTCGCCACCGAGCCTCGAGTGCTCCTGCTCGACGAGCCCTCCTCGGGCATCGCCCAGCGAGAGGCGGAGAGCCTCGCCCCCTTGTTGCGCCGGATCCGGTTCGAGACCGGCTGCAGCATCATGATCATCGAACACGACATGCCGTTGATCTCGTCGGTGTCCGACGAGCTCGTGGCCCTGGATCGGGGCGCGGTCATCACCCGCGGCACCCCCGAAGCCGTCCTAAACGACGAGCGGGTCATCGAGTCCTACCTGGGCACTTCCGAGGCAGCGGTCCAACGTTCAGGGAGCAAGTAGTCAAATGAAAAAACTGGTTTTCGCACTGGCGGTGTTGGCCCTCCTCTTGGCGGGCTGCGGCGACGACTCCAAGGTCGGCTCAGACTCGCTGACCAACTTCGACCCCAACAATCCCGAAGGGCCGCGGCTCGGCGAGACCACGACTACGACTCCAGCCGAGACCACTGTTCCCCCCGCCGACGCGCCGCAGGCCACCACCACCACCGCCAAGCCAACGGCCACCACCCGTCCGTCGGCCCCCGCCTACGAAGTGAAGATCCAAGCCGACACCGCTGGATCCCAGTTCGAGCCCCGCGTGGCGCAGGTATTCGTCGGTACCCCGGTGAAGTGGGTCAACACCGACTCGGTGGCCCGATCGGTGGAGTTCGCGGATCAGTCCTACCGTTCCGGGCCCATCGCTCCAGGGGCGTCGGCCACGTTCACCCCTAACCGGGCGGGCGAGTTCAACTACTCCGACGGCACCCGCCCCTACGCCCAGGGAACTCTGAGGGTTCAGGGCCGGTGAGCCTCGCTCGCCGGCTGTGCGCCGGGCTATTGACGGGCCTCGTCGCCCTGACCTTCGCTGCCTGTGGCGGCGATGGGGAGACGACATCCGCCACCAAGATCGAGGTGTTGCCGAAGGACCTGCTGCCCGCCAGCATGGCCGGGCTTCGCGTTGCGTCGGAAGACATCGAGGGCACGGTGAAGGGCGCCAAGCGGCGTTCCTACCTGGATTCTGCGGGGCTCTACAGCTTCCGGACCGACGACGACCTTCTGCAGGCCACGCTGCAGGTTTCGCGCTTCGCCAAGGAAGCCCGATTCAAAGATCCCGAGTTCCGCCAGTCGGTGCTGCTGCAGATCGGCAGCACCGTTCCCCGGTCGTTCCGCATGGGCGACCAGACGGTGTACCTGTCGACGGGTAAGTCCCAGAACGTGGTGATCTGGTTCAAGGAGGAGTACCTCTTCGTCCTTTCCAGCCGCGAAGAGTTCGGCCGGCCCCGCACCTTGCTACGCGAGGCCATCGACCTAGATCTGGAGGAGAAGCTGGGATGACTTGGTCCCGTTGGCGCGCTGCGCTGGTTTGCACCCTGATCGCTGTCCCCCTACTGGCGGCCTGCGGGGAGCCCGAGGACGATGAAGACCGGTTGCTGCGGGCTATCTCCCGTACCGATCGCCTCGCCTACGTCTTCGTATACGAGGACAAGCGGCCCGCGACTGGAGGCGGGTCGGATGTAGCCATCCAGCTCGGGGGTCAGGAGCAGGTGATCGAGGCGGGCCCGGAGAACTTCGCGGAAACCCGGGTTCAAGGCGTGGTCGAAGACGACTTCCGCTTCAAGGCTCAGCTGGCGGTCGCCGGCCGACCCACTCTCGAAAAGATCGTGTCGGACGACACCGCGGCCGTGCGCTTCCTGGACCCCAGCCAGCTGAACCGCTTCGTGGACCGC
>Ga0136612_10000222_pt1 | contig 17778 bp, 16 predicted proteins | sample AntDryUQ224A2306_2_FD_106644 | JGI IMG/M metagenome (GOLD analysis project Ga0136612, IMG submission 106644) | Polar desert sand microbial communities from Dry Valleys, Antarctica - metaG UQ224A (23.06) | ecosystem: Environmental > Terrestrial > Soil > Desert | place: Antarctica: Dry Valley... | reverse complement strand
TTCCGTGAGGAGCGGGGTGCGGGACGCGCGAAGCTTGCGGCGATCGAGGCGGCGGGACGGACGGCCAGCCGGGCAGTTCTCTTCAGCGGCTCGGCGTTCGTGATTGCACTGACGGGGATGCTGCTCGTCCCGGACACGATCATGCGCAGCCTCGCGGCCGGGGCCGTGCTCGTCGGGATCACCGCGGTCGCGGCGGCGACGACGCTCCTTCCGGCGGTGCTCGCGCTGCTGGGCGACCGGGTCGATGCTCTCCGGCTGCCGTTCCTGGGCCGCAGCGGCGCCGCCGAAGGACGCTTCTGGGGAGCGATCGTGGCGCGCGTCCAGCGCGCTCCGGTCGTCAGTTTGGTCGCTGCGGTCGTCGTCCTTCTCGCGCTCGCCCTCCCGGCGCTCGACCTGCGCACGGGCTCGGCCGGCGTTCGCACCATTCCCGACGGCTATGCCTCGAAGGACGGCTTCCTCATGCTCGAGCGCGAGTTTGGGGTCGGCACCGTCGACTCGGTCGAGATCGTCGTCGACGGCGACGCGGATGCCGTGCCCGTCAAGGCCGGGGTGGAGCGATTACGGACCGCACTCGCGGCCGATCCGGCCTTCCGGGATCCGGACGTCACCGTCGGGCCGAATCGCGACATCACGATCGTCGAGGCGCTCGTCGGGGGCGACAGCCACGACGAGGCAGCCGTGCGGGCGATCGACCGGCTTCGGACGGACGTCGTCCCGACCGCGCTCGCCGGGTCGGGCGCACGCAGCTACGTCACCGGAGAGACGGCCGAGATCGTCGATTACCGCGAGCTGATGGCCGATTGGCTGCCGCTCGTCTTCATCTTCGTGCTCGGGTTCAGCTTTGTCCTGCTGACCATCGCCTTCCGCTCGATCGTGGTCGCGGCGAAGGCGATCATCCTCAACCTGCTCTCGGTCGGGGCCGCCTATGGGCTGCTCGTGCTGGTCTTCCAGAAGGGGATCGGCAACGAGCTCCTCGGCTTCCCGCAGGTCGACGCGATCGAGGCGTGGCTGCCGCTCTTCCTCTTCTCGGTCCTCTTCGCGCTCTCGATGGACTACCACGTCTTCCTGCTCAGCCGGATCCGGGAGCGCTACCTCGAGACCGGCGACAACGGCGAGGCGGTCGCGTTCGGCGTGCGCACGACCGCACGGCTGATCACGGGCGCGGCCCTGATCATCATCGTCGTCTTTGCGGGCTTCGCGAGCGGCGAGCTCGTGATGTTCCAGCAGATGGGCTTCGGGGTCGCGGTTGCGCTGCTGCTCGACGCGACGCTGATCCGGTCGGTGCTCGTGCCGGCGGCGATGGAGCTGCTCGGCGAGCGCAACTGGTACCTGCCGAGGTGGCTCGAGTGGCTGCCGCACTACGAGGTGGAGGGCGGGTCGGCGGTTCCCGAGGGACCGCCCGTCAGCACGAGCTAGCGACGAACCTCGCGATGCGGGCGCCGATCTCTTCGCCCCTGTCCTCCTGGAGGAAATGGCCCGCGCCCGCGACGATCTCGGGCTCGAGCGCGCCCGGGATGTGTGCGGCTATCCGCTCGGCGACGCGGGGCGAGAAGGTCGAGTCCGAGTCTGAGAAGAGGACGAGCGCGGGCTTCTCCCAGCGACCGAGGGCCTCGCGCACCTCGCGCATCGGCGGAGTGTTCGGATGCTCGGGCTCGGTCGGTACGTGCTCGGGAAACGCCAGCACGCCGGCCTTCGACTCCGGGACGGGCCAAGGAGCGCTGTAGGCCGCCTCGACCGCGTCGTCCAGCGGCTGTACGCACGAGATCCGGACGAGCCGACCGGGAACGAGCGCGGGGCCGTGGCGGCGGACGAAGGCCCGGAAGCGCAGCCACTCGTCCGACGGCGGCCGGCCGGCGCCGATTCCGGTGTTCATGATCACGAGCCGCGCCACGCGCTCGGGCTGCTCCACGGCCAGCCGCAGGCCGATCGGCCCGCCCCAGTCCTGGACGACGACCGTCAGCTCGTGGAGATCGAGCTCCTCCACGAGCCTCCGCACCGATGCGGTATGACGGTCGTAGGAGTAGTCCTCGAGCCGCAGCGGCTTGTCGGAGCGGCCGAAGCCGAAGTAGTCGGGCGCGATGGCTCTGGCCCCCGCGGTCAGCTCGGGGATGATCTTCCGGTAGAGGTACGACCAGGTCGGCTCGCCGTGGAGGAGGAGAACCGGTGCTCCTGAGCCCTCGTCGAGGTAGTGCATCCGCAGGCCGTCCTGCTCGACGTAGGTGGGGGCAAATGGGTAGCCGGGAAGGTTCGCGAAGCACGCGTCCGGTGTCCGGTAGGCCTCCATGCGATCGACCTTACTCCGCTCGGCTTCGTGTCCGCTGAGGTGGGCATACTCGGGCGGATGAATCAACCGCCTCGCGATCCAGACCCGGAAGAGCCGCTGGACGAGACGATCGTCCGCGACGAATGGGGCGAGGAGACTGTCGTTAGACGCGACGAGCCCGTAGTCCCCGAGACGATCGTCGACGAGTACGAGGAGGTGCCCGTTCGGCGCCCGCCGCTCATCTGGCCGTGGTTGCTGGCGTTTCTGGTGCTCGTGCTCGGCGGTCTCGGTGCGTACTACTACTTCTCTCAGAAGGACGAGAACACGGTGCCCCGGGTTGTCGGCGAGCGTGAGGAGAGCGCCCAGGCGACCATCCGCGAGGCCGGTTTCGAGCCCCGCTCGGAGCGGCAGGAAAGCCCGAAGCCGCTCGGCGTCGTCCTCGACCAGAGCCCCGACGGCGGCACGGAGCTCGAGGAGGGCAAGACCGTCCTCCTGACCGTCTCGGGCGGGCCCCCACGCGAGACGGTTCCCGACGTCGTGGGCGAGCAGACGGCTGCAGCCGTCGCCGCCGTGGAGGCGGCGAGCTTCGAGGCCAAGGTCACCGAGGTCTTCTCCGACAAGCAGGCCGGAACGGTCGTCGAGCAGGACCCGACCGCCGGCGGCAACCTGAAGGAGGGCTCCTCGGTCGCGCTCACGGTCTCGAAGGGGCGCAAGCCGGTCGACGTCCCGGACGTCGTCGGGACCACCTCCTCCGAGGCGACCGCGACGCTGCGGGAGGCCGGCCTCGAGGCGAACCTCGTTCCGGTTCCCTCCGACAGGCCGGCCGGCACCGTCCTGGCGCAGAACCCGGCGGCGAGCACTTCGGTCAGGTCGGGGACGAAGGTGCGACTCAACGTCGCTCGGGCTCCCGACGAGACGACGCCCGCGACGACGGAGTCGACTCCTACGACGACGCAGGCCACGACCACGACCGCTCCGACCACGACCGCTCCGACCACGACCGCTCCGACCACGACCGCGCCTCCGGCGAGGGCAACCGTGCCGGACGTGGTCGGTCAAGAGCTGGCGGTCGGCGCCCGCGGGTTCGGCGACGAAGGGCTCAAGGTCGCCGTCAAGTACGTGCCCTCCCGGGAGGCGCAGGGCAGGATCGTCGCCCAGGCGCAGCCCGCCGGGACAGAGCGACGAAGTGGCGATACCGTCCAGGTCAACGTCTCGAGCGGCCCGAGTCCGGCCGCCGCGACCACGGTTCCGGACGTGGCGGGCCAGGATCAGCGCGCCGCGCGCTCCAGGCTGGAGGCTGCGGGATTCGAGGTGCTCGCGGTCGAGCTCGCCTCGGCGTCGTCGGTGGTGGGCAAGGTGATCTCGCAGACGCCGGCCGGCGCTGCCAGCATCCCCGGAGGATCGCTCGTGATCCTCTTCGTGGGCCGCGCGTAGCGCGCTAGCTGGAGTGCGCGCGCGCCTGGGCCCGGTGCCCGCGCGCGGTCGGCGGCTCGGCGTAGGTCTCGTCCAGCCACTCGACGATCCTGTCGGCGTCGCCGATCGCGTCGCCCTCCTCGGTCAGCAGCACCGGGATCGCGTCGCTCCCGACCGCGTCCCGGAGCTCGTCGCGATCCTCGGGACGCGGCTCCACCTGCATCGCGTAGAACGGTACGCCGAGCTCGGTCAGCCGCGTCCGGACGCGGCGGGAGTACGGGCACCACTCGGCCTGGTACAGCGTCAACACGAGGGCGAGCCTAGCAACGCCATCCGTCCGAGCCTCAGCCTCCGGCTGCAGCCCGGGACTCGGCTATTTCGGCGCAGCTTCGAGCTTGTAGCCGACGCCGTAACGCGTCTGGATGAACGTGTGCCTCGGCGCTCGGTGGTCGACCTTCTCGCGTAGCTTGCGGACGAAGACGTCGACGGTGCGATCCCGGTGCGAGGCGCGGCGGCCCCAGACGCGCTGGAGCAGCTCGTCGCGGGTGAGCACGCGGCCCTCGTCGACCGCCAGGGCGTAGATCAGCCGAAACTCGGTCGGGGTCAGCTCGGCGCTGGAACCGTCGACATAGGCCTGCACATTGCGCGGGTCGAGGCGCAGCTCCTCGATCTCGATCTGCTCTCCGCGGCGCGAGTCCTGTGCGCGCGTGCCCCGGCGGGCGGCCGCGCCGACCCGGGCGACGAGCTCCTTCATCGAGAACGGTTTCACGAGGTAGTCGTCGGCGCCGATCTCGAGCGCGTGCACCCGGTCGTGCTCGGTGCCGCGGGCGCTGACGACGACGATCGGCGTGCCGATTCCCTCGCCGCGGGCCTGCTCGATCACCTTCCAGCCGTCGACGCCCGGGAGCATCAGGTCGAGCACGCAGACGTCCGGGCGCTCGTAGCGCAGCCGCGCCAGGCCCGTCTCCCCGTTCGCGACGCCGACCGCATCGAACCCGGCGACGGTGAGATGCCGAGCCATCCCCTGGGCGATCACATCGTCGTCCTCGATGATCAAGACCTTTGCCATCGTGTGAATCATGCAACGAGAGGGGGCTGTCGGAGGGTTAGCGTCCGGTAACGGTCTGGTGAAGCAGCTTCTGTTACAACCGGAAAGGTGGAGGTCGACACCGAACGGGGCAGGGTGCTGCTCGAGGAGAGCCGGGAGGCGGTAGTCGTCGTCGACGCCGACGGAATCGTGCTCGCGTCCAGCCGGCGGGCACGGCAGTCGCTCGACAACGTACGCGAAGGAGAGGCGCTCCCCCCCGAGCTGCTCGATGGTGAGCAGGCGCTGGTCGTCCCCTACTCCGTCGCAGGTCGTGAGGAGCGGCTCGTCTACCTCTCCCGAGTCGGAGACATGGCCGCGTACGAGGAGCTCCGCTCCGGCTTCACGGCCGCTGTCTCGCACGAGCTCCGTACACCCTTGGCGCGCCTGCTCTCGCTGCTCGAGCTCGCGCTGCTCCCGGGCGAGGACGTCACCCATCTCGTCGACCAGGCTCGCCGCGAGGTCGAGCAGATCCGGGAGCTGATCGACGAGGTGCTCTTCCTGAGCGAGCTCGAATCCGGTGCGCGCATCGTCGCCCTCGGTGCCGTCGCTGTGCTGCCCGTCCTCGGTGCGGTGGCCGCGGATCTCGCCGAGAGCGCCGCTCGCGCCGGGGTCACGATCGAGGTGACGGGCGATCCCGCGGCGACCGTCGAGGTGAGGCCGCGGATGCTCCAGGTCGTTGCCCAGAACCTCGCGGAGAACGCGATTCGCTATGCGGGCCCCGGCACCAACGCAGTGCTCGCGGTCGACCGCAGCAACGGTGCCGTCGTGATCCGTATCACCGACGACGGCGCGGGGGTCGCGCAGACCGATCTACCCCGTCTCTTCGAGCGCTTCTACCGAGCAGACCGCGCCCGCACCTCCCGTGGCACCGGACTCGGGCTCGCGATCGTGAAGCACGTCGTCACCTCGGCGGGCGGAAGCGTCGAAGCTCAGGGAGGGCGCGGCCGCGGGCTCGAGATCCGTTGTATCTTTCCCGCCCGTTGAGGCTCCCTTTTACCGTCCTTTCACCAGACCTTCACCAGGCGGCACCCCATGTCGCGATCCCCCCTCGGGAGACTCGCCGCATGCATGCCGACGCTAGAACAATCGCGAGAGCTGCGCTCCTGCTCCTTCTACTCGTGACGCTCGCGGGCTGCGGCGGCGACGGTCGGGACAGCGACGACGCGGCTGGTGGAGAAACGACTACGGCCCCGACCTCCGAGAGCGGTGGCGACCTCTCGGGTCGGATCCAGGCCGACGGCTCGAGCACGGTCGGCCCCTACACGACCGCAGCGGCCGAAGCCTTCCGGGGAGTCGAGCCGGGCGTCCAGGTGACGGTCGGCGTCTCCGGCACGGGCGGCGGCTTCGAGCGCTTCTGCCGCGGAGAGACCGACCTCTCCAATGCCTCTCGCGCGATCAAGGACGAGGAGATCGCGGCGTGCAAGAAGGAGGGGATCGAGTACGTCGAGTTCCAGGTCGCGAACGACGCGCTCACCGTGGTCGCGAACACCGAGAACGACTGGGCGACGTGTCTGACAGTCGAGCAGCTGAAGAAGATCTGGAAAACCGGCTCGAAGGTCGGCAACTGGAACCAGGTCGACGCGAGCTTCCCCGACCAGGAGCTGAAGCTCTTCGGCCCGGGCACCGACTCCGGCACCTTCGACTACTTCACCGACGAGATCAACGGCGAGGAGGGCGCGAGCCGCTCGGACTACGGCGCCAGCGAGGACGACAACGTGATCGTCCAGGGCGTCACCGGCGAGAAGGGTGGCCTGGGCTACTTCGGCTTCTCCTACTTCGAGGAGAACCAGGACAGCCTGAAGGCCCTCGAGATCGACGCGGGTGAAGGCTGCATTGCGCCGAGCGTCGAGACCGCACAGGACGGGACGTACAAGCCGCTCTCGCGTCCCCTCTTCGTCTACGCGAAGAAGGCGTCCTTCAAGCGGCCCGAGGTCGAGGCGTTCATCAAGTACCTGCTCGACAACGAGACCCAGATCGCCGAGAGCTCCCAGTACGTGCCGCTCACCGACGAGCAGCTGACGAAGGCGAAGAGCGACTACGAGGCGGCGATCGAGGAGGCCAAGGCCTAGCGTGGCGACACCGGAGCTCACCGCCGGCGCGGAGCCCAGGCTCCGAGCCGAGCGTCGCCGGATCGGCGAGGACGTCGTCAAGGCCGTCCTCGCGCTTTGTGCGCTCGTCTCGGTCGCGACCACGGTCGGGATCGTGGTCGCGCTCTTCGTGCCCGCGATCGAGTTCTTCCGCGAGGTCTCGATCGTGGACTTCCTGACGGGTAAGGACTGGTCGCCGCTCTTCGAGCCGGCGAGCTTCGGCGTCCTGCCTCTCATCGCCGGGACTCTGCTCGTGACCGCGATCGCGAGCCTGGTCGCGATGCCGCTCGGCCTCGGGGCCGCGGTCTACATGAGCGAGTACGCAAGCCCCCGCGCCCGCGGGATCATCAAGCCGGCGTTCGAGCTGCTCGCTGGAATTCCGACGATCGTCTTCGGCTATTTCGCGCTCACCTTCGTCACTCCGCTCCTGCGCGACATCGGCGTCCCGGTCGACATCTTCAACACGCTGTCCGCCGGGCTCGTGATGGGCGTGATGCTGCTTCCGACCGTCGCCTCGCTCTCGGAGGACGCCATGGGTGCAGTCCCGCGCGACCTTCGCGACGGCGCCTACGCGCTGGGCTCGACGAAGGTGCAGGTGGCGACCCGGATCGTCGTGCCCGCCGCGGTCTCGGGGATCGTCGCCTCGTTCGTGCTCGCGATCTCTCGCGCGGTCGGCGAGACGATGATCGTGCTCGTCGCCATGGGCCAGCAGCCGAATCTCTCGTTCGATCCCCGCGAGGCGGCCGAGGCGATGACTGCGTTCATCGCAGCGACGGGAGCGGGTGATGTCCCGACGGGCTCGACGGAGTACAAGACGATCTTCGCGGTCGGCGCGACACTCTTCCTGATGACGCTCGTGATGAACGTCTTCGCGATCCGGCTCGTACGCAAGTACCGGGAGGCGTACGAATGAAGATGAGTCGCGCACTCAAGGGCGGGCTCTTCAAGGGCGTGCTCTTCTTCTCCCTGCTCGTCGGCTTCGTGACGCTCATAGTGCTGCTCGTCGACGTCTTCAATGACGGGCTTCCGTTCCTCGACCGCAAGCTGCTCACGAGCCCGCCCTCCGGAGATCCCGACATCGCGGGCGCACGCCCGGCGATCCTGGCGACGATCTACATCGGTGCCCTGCTGCTCGCGTTCGTTGTCCCGATCGGAGTCGCGACCGCGATCTACCTCGAGGAGTACGCGAACAAGACGCGCTGGTACAACCGGCTGCTCGAGATCAACATCCAGAACCTCGCCGCGGTTCCTTCGATCGTCTACGGGATCCTCGGGCTCGCGTTCCTCGTGCGGGGGATCGGACTCGGCCGCGTCCTGCTCGCCGGCGCCATGATCCTGACGCTCCTCGTGCTCCCGACCGTGATCATCGCGGCGCGCGAGGCGATCCGCGCCGTGCCCGACTCGATCCGCCAGGGCGGGTATGCGCTCGGCGCGACCCAGTGGCAAGTCGTCTCCCGGCAGGTGCTCCCGGCCGCGATCCCGGGCATCGCGACGGGCTCGATCCTCGCGCTGTCTCGCGGGATCGGCGAGACCGCGCCGCTGATCCTGATCGGCGCCGTCACCTACATCTCCTTCGATCCGACCATCCTCGGGCCGTTCACCGCACTGCCGATCCAGATCTACAGCTTCTTGCGTCTCCCACAGGCAGAGTTCAAGCTGCTCGCTGCTGCCTCGATCATCGTCCTGCTCGGGATCTTGCTGACGCTCAACGCGTTCGCGATCTTCATCCGCAACCGTTATCGGAGAAGCTGGTGACCACAATGTCTACGATTGAACCCGCAAGCTTGGCCCAGATCGCGCAAACCCACGACGAGCCGAACTTCGCGGAGCGCGAGGCGGTCTTCCGGGTCGAGGATCTCGCCGTCTCGTACGGGGACAATGTGGCGATCCGCGAGGTCAGCCTCGATGTCTACGAGAAGTCGATCACCGCCTTCATCGGCCCCTCCGGCTGCGGTAAGAGCACCTTCATCCGCTGCTTCAACCGGATGAACGACCTCGTCCCTTCCGCGAAGGTTGCCGGCAACGTGCTCTACCACGGCAAGGATCTCTACGCCGACGAAGTCGACCCGGTCGAGGTGCGACGGCGGATCGGGATGGTCTTCCAGAAGCCGAATCCGTTTCCGAAGTCGATCTTCGACAACATCGCCTTCGGGCCCCGCGTCCTCGGGCTGAAGGAGAACCTCGCCAACCGGGTCGAGTCCGCGCTCAAGCAGGCGGCGCTCTGGGACGAGGTCAAGGACCGGCTGAAGGAGTCCGCGCTCGGGCTCTCCGGCGGCCAGCAGCAGCGCCTCTGCATCGCGCGGTGCCTCGCGGTCGAGCCGGACGTGATCCTGATGGACGAGCCGGCCTCTGCGCTCGACCCGATCTCGACGACGCGGATCGAAGACTTGATGCACGAGCTGAAGCGGGACTACACGATCGTGATCGTCACCCACAACATGCAGCAGGCGGCCCGCGTGGCCGACATGACCGCATTCTTCAGCGTCGACGTCGCGCCGGACGGGGGCAAGCGCACGGGCATCCTCGTCGAGTACGACCGGACGGCGAAGATCTTCACCACGCCGGCCGACAAGCGGACCGAGGACTATGTGACGGGCCGGTTCGGGTGAGCGAAGCGCGGCAAGCCGCGAGGATCAGCTTCCAGGAGGAACTGGACGGGCTCGAGCTCGCGCTGCGCCTGGAGGGGGAGCTGGTGCTGCGCTCGCTGCGGGGCGCCGTCGAGGCGGTCTGCACGCAGGACGACGAGCTCGCCGACGAGGTAATCGCCTTCGACGACGACATCGACGGCCAGTACGCGGTCGTCGCCCAGGGAATCGAGCTCTTGCTCGCGCGGCAGACGCCCGTCGCGAGTGATCTGCGGCTCGTGCTCGCGCTCCTCCACGACAACCTGCATCTCGAGCGGATGGGCGACCTTTGCGTCACGATCGCGAAGCTGACCAAGCTCTCGCACGAGCTCTCGCCCGACGAGTCGATGCTCGACGGCTTCAAGGAGATGGGGGAGCGGGCCGAGCAGATGATCCGCGTCGCCATGCGCGCGTTGCAGGAGCGCGACCGGATCGCCGCGGAGTCGCTGCTCGAGCTGGACGAGCTGATCGACCGCGCCAACCGGCGCGTCGTCAACCGACTGCTCGAGATCGGGCACGACATCGAGATGCGGGAGTGGGGTCTGCGGATGATCCTCGTCTCGCGCTGCCTCGAGCGGATCGGCGACCACGCCGTCGACGTCGGCGAGCAGACCGCGTACCTCGTCACCGGCGAGTTCCGCGAGTTCACCGACGCGTCTCACTAGGGCTCGCTCGCAGGCGAGAGTGGAGTAGGCCCGCTGCCTCGTCGGCCGCCCAGAGGCGACGAGCATTGCGTGCGCGGGCACTAGTAATCGTGTTCGCGAGGATCTACGCTCCCTCCCACCGGGCTGGGAGGGAGCGCGAAAGGCCGAGGTGAGCCGCCGGAGGCTTCAGCTGTTCCTACTCATCGTCGCAGCCGGCGGCAGTTTCCTCGCGATCCTCGTCCAGCCCGGCGCGACCGGCTCGACCGCAATGGCGCCGAACGGAGGGATCTTCCGGGTCAGCTTCCAGGGGATCAGCCTCCAGGCCTTCGACCACGTCGACCCCGCGCTCGCCTATTCGCGCGAGAGCTGGACGCTCCTGGACACTGTCTGCGCCCGCCTGATGCGCTACCCCGACAAGCCGCCGCCTGCGGGCTATCGGATCGTGCCGGAGGTCGCGGCTGGCTTCCCGACGATCTCGGCCGACGGCAAGACGACCACCTTCAGACTCCGGAGCGGCTTCCGCTTCAGCGACGGAAGCCCCGTCCGGGCGAGCGCGTTCGCGCATGCGATCAACCGGACGCTCGCACCGGGCGTCAACTCCCCCGCCTTCCTCTATACCCAAGCGATCGTCGGCGCAGACGATGTCCGGGCCGGCAGAACTGCTACGGCCGCCGGGGTCGTCGCCCGCGGCAACACGCTCGTCGTCCGCTTCACCCGCGAGGTTCGCAACTTCGCCGCCTGGACGACGATGCCGTTCTTCTGCGCCGTCCCGCCCGCGCTTCCACCCGACCCGGAGGGAGTCCGCGCCTTCCCCGGGGCCGGTCCGTACTACATCAAGGAATACCGGCCCAACGAACGCGTCGTCGTCCGGCGCAACCGCCATTACGGCGGCACCCGCGAGCACCACGTCGACGGCTTCGACGTCGACCTCAGCGCCAACTCCCCCCAGGAGATGCTCGACCGGATCGAGGCCGGCAAGGCTGACTGGGGCTACACCCTGGCCCCGATCTATCTCGAGCCTGGCAACCGCCTGATCGCGAAGTACGGACTCAACTACTCGCGGTTCTTCGTCACACCCGGGCTGACCGTATCGATGTTCGTAATCAACTCGTCCCGGCCCCTGTTCCGGGATAACCCGAAGCTGCGCCAAGCAGTGAACTTCGCCCTCGACCGGCACGAGTTCGTGCTCCGGGGCGTGGGCCAGCTGACGGATCAGTACCTGCCGGCGTTCGTGCCGGGGTTCAAGGATCGCCAGATCTACCCCTTCGAGGGCGACCTCGGCCGGGCGAAGGCGCTCGCGCACGGGAATCTGCGCGGCCGCAAGGCCGTCCTCTACGTGCCCGAGTTCCCACAGAAGTTCGGCGCCGCCCAACTCTTCCAACAGAGGCTGGAGGAAATCGGGCTCGAGGTCGAGCTCCGAACGTTCGCGGAGTACGTCACCACGTCCGCCTATCTCGGCAGGCTGGGCAACCCGGACGAGCCCTGGGACCTGGCTCAGGTCCTCTGGACACCCGATTTCGTCGATGCCTCCGCCTATATCAACCGACTCCTGGACGGCAAGGGCGCAGGTGGTACCAACCTGGCTCGATTCGACGAGGGCCGGTACATCGCGCTCATGCGCCGTGCCGCACGAATGCAGGGGGCAGCACGCGAGAAGGCGTATGCGGAGCTCGAGCTGGGGCTCGCCCGCAACGCGGCGCCGCTCCTGCCGATCGCGGTCTTCAACGAGGCCACTCTCGTCTCGGCGCGGGTGGGCTGCGTGCTGCTGCGGCCCGGGCTCGTCCTCACGAAGGTGTGCCTCAGGAAGTAGTCGCCGCTTCTATGGCGCCTGCAGCGTCGTCCAGACGAGCCCGCGGCCCACCGCGATGCCGGAGGGCGCGTGACCGACAGCGATCGTCGCGACGACCTCGTTCGCACGCGGGTCGATGCGCGAGACGGTCCCGTCGCCGGCGTTCGCGACCCACACGGCATCGGCGCCCACGGCGACGGCCGCCGGCTCGTCGCCGATAGGGATCTGGAGCGTGGAGTTGGTGCTCGGGTGGATCCGGGTCACGACGTCGTCTCCGCTGCTCGTGACCCAGACGGCCCCGTGGCCGAAGGCGATCCCCGTCGAGCGCCGGCCCACGTTGGTGCGGCCGATCGGCCCGGCCAGGAATGTCGTCGGATTGAAGCGATAGACGGTGGAGTCACCCGAGCTGACGACCCAGACCGCTCCGCCGCCCTCGACGACCGCCGTCGGCCTGGCACCTGCGAAGCTCGTCTCCACCCGCTCCGACCTCGAGTCGAGACGCGCGAACGTCGCGTCGCCGTAGACCACCCACACGGCGCGCGCTCCCGTCGCGACGCCGCCGGAGATCGAACGCAAGCTCGTGCGCGCGACGTCGAATGTCCTGATGCCCCCGAACTGGGGATCGACCCGCGAGAGCTGTCCGGTGAGGCCGTGTGCGACCCACACCGACCGGGCGCCGAACGCCACCCCGGTGGGCGTCGCATCGAGAGAGACCGTCCTGACGACCGTCCTCGAGGCAGGGTCGATCCGGGTCAGAGACTTGTCCTCGAGGATGCCGACCCAGATCGCGCCGCCGCCGAAGACGACCGCTCCCGGCCGGATCCCGACCGGCACGGCGGCGGCAACCTCGTTGGTGGCCGGATTGATGACGGCGACCGAGTTCGGCGGAACGGCGATCGGCGTCGGCTCGCCGCGGAGCAGGAAGGCCGCTACCACGGTGACGACCACGAGCGAGAGGAGCGAAAGAACTGCGATCGCGATCCGGGGTCTGCGGCGGCCGACGGTCCTGGCGGGGGCGGAACGCACGGCTGCTAAGGGCGCCGCGAGCGCGGGATCCTGGTCGAGCATCGCCCGCTCGAGCGCCTTGAGCTCGGCTCCCGGCTCGATCCCGAGCGCGTCCACGAACGCCTCGCGAGCGGAGCGGTACGAGGAGAGCGCGTCAGCCTGACGGCCCGAGCGGTAGAGCGCGAGCATCTGCCGGGCGCGGAAGCGCTCGCGGAACGGATGGTCCACGACGAGCGCGTCGAGCTCGGGCACGAGCTCGGCGTGTCGCCCGAGCGCAAGATCGGCGTCGATCCGCTCGTCGAGCGCGCCGAGACGCTGCTCCTCGAGCTGAGCCGCAGCGGCGACGCCGAAGGGCTCGCCGTCGAGCTCCGCCAAGGCCGGGCCCCGCCAGAGGGCGAGCGCATCGTGAAGCGCTGCCGAAGCCAGCTGCGGTGCCGCTTCGCGTGCCTCGGTTCGCAGCGCCGCGAACTCCTCCAGATCGAGGGCGCCCGGCTCGAGCTCGAGGATGTACCCCGGGGCGCTCGTCCGCAGCGAGGCGCTGTCGTCTCCGAGCGCCTTGCGGAGCCCGGCCACGTACACCTGGAGCGCCGAGCGGGCCGTCTCTGGGGGTGAATCGCCCCAAAGCTCGTCGATCAGCCGTTCCGTGGACACGACGCGATTCGCTTCCAGCAAGAGCAGCGCGAGCACCGCCCGTTGCTTCCGCGTGCCGAGGTCGAGCTTGACGCCGTCGCGGAAGGCTTCGAGCGGTCCGAGTAGGTGAAAGCGAAGGGAGGCCACCTAAGGAGACAGTTTGGCGTTCCTTTGGCCGGATTTCAGCCCCTGCTTCCACGATCTGACCTCTCAACTACACGGGAGGTGGACAATGAGCAGAACGATTCGGACGCTCCTCGTCGCGACGACGCTGATCGCGGTCGCGAGCGGCGTCGCGCTGGGCTCCGCAACCGGCGCGTCGAACGCCGGCAACCGGTTCGAGGCGAGCTTCAAGGAGTCGAATGCTGCGGTCGTCAACCGCATCGCCGACCTCGGCATCTTCCAGCTGATCAACACCGGCACCGGAACGGTGGGCGCGTTCGGCCCCGCGACCCTCGTGCTCGCGATGTCCCAGGACCGCTCGGTCACGCCGTGCGGCCCAGGAAGCTGGACGAACGCCGGTGTTCGGCGGATCGTCGTCGCTGCGGGCGTGCTGATCCTCCGCACGACGGCGTACGTGTGCCAGACCGCGGCCGGCCCGGTCGCTACGGGCAGGTGGCGGGTGGACGGGCAGTCGAGCACTGGAGTTTTCGCCGGCGCACGAGGGAGCGGTGACGAAACGGTGCACATCCCCACCGCCACCTCCACCCTCTCCGGGAAGCTGAAGCTCGCGCACGAGGACGACTGAGCAGCATGCGTCGGCCGGGAGTCCTCAGTGCAACCGTCCTCGCCGGCGTCGTCGCGGCCGTGCTCGGCTGGAGCACGGCCGGGACGGCTGCGTCTGCACCGGCTCAGGTCCGCCCGCAGGCTCGCGAAGGCGGCCTGCGGCTCATCTCGGCAATCGACGTGGGTGGGGCTCCGTCGAGCATCGTCGCTGCCGCTGGTTCGCTGTGGGTCTCGATCGGCATGGACGGCATCGTCCGGATCGATCCCCGCACGAACAGGCCGGTCGTGAACATTCGGCCGGGCGGCGCAGTGATCGGGCTGGCAGCCGGCTTCGGCGCGATTTGGGCGATCGACGTCTTCAGCGACCGGCTGCTGCGCATCGATCCGCGGACGAATCTCGTCAGCGGCACGACTCCCGTCGGAGGATTGCCGACCGGGATCGCGATCGGACATGGGTCCGTCTGGGTCGCGAACCAGCTCGATACGACCGTCTCCCGGATCTCTCCCCAGACGGGGCGCGTCCTGGCGACGATCCGGCTCGGCACCGAAGAGATCTGGCCGGGCGGAATCGCCGCAAGCCAGGACGGCGTCTGGGTCGTCACCGGCGGCGGGAACGAGGTGAGCCTGATCGATCCCAAGACAGCGACTGTCGACCTCCGATTGCCGGTCCCGGGTGCTCGCTCCCTCGCGGTCGCCCGCGGCTCCCTCTGGGTCGGACGCGCCGCCGCCGCCTCGCTCGTCCGAATCGATCGCACCGGGATGGTCGAGGTCGAGGCGGCCGGCCAGCGCGCCGACGCGTACGGCCCCGCGCTCGCCGGCGGAGCTGCCGTGTGGCTCGCGGTTCCTGGGCAGATCGCACGGCTCCGGCCCCGCACCGGCCGCAGCGAGCTCGAGCTCAAGCTCCCCAATCGCCACCACCTGAGCGCGATCGCAGTGGCCGGGGACGTCTGGGTCGCCGACCAGAACGCCGAGGTCGTACTACGCCTACGAGTCGTCCAACGGTAGGCGCGGCAACTCCGTAGTACGGCTCTTGACACGTATCGACGTTCGTCAATATATTGACGAACGTCGATATGTCTCTCACTGAACCGATCACTTGTTGCGCTCCGCTCGACCAGGCGGTCCTCTCCGCCGAGGAGGCCGAGGCGACGGCGGAGCTCTTCAAGGCGCTCGGCGACCCGGCGCGGGTGCGGATCGTCAACTGCCTTGCCACCGCGAGCGAGGCCGTCTGCATCTGCAACCTGATCGACCCGCTCGGGCTTGCCCAGCCGACGGTCTCCCACCACATGAAGAAGCTCGTCGACGCCGGCCTCGTCGAGCGCGAGCAGCGCGGCAAGTGGGCCTTCTTCTCGCTGAAGCGCGACGCGGTCGAGACGCTCGCTGCCGTCGCCGATCTGAAAGGAGCGTGCTGCTGATGTTCACGACGACTGCCGACGAGCTACGGGAGGAAGTGCGCCGCCGCTACGCCGAGTCGGCCAACGCCGTCACGAGCGGCGATGCCAATCCCGGTTGCGGGAGCGGCTCCTGCTGCGGTGAGAGCGAGAGCGGCGCCGGCTTCGGCGAGGCGCTGTACGACGCAGAGCAGCGTGGAGAGCTCCCCGACACGGTCGTTCTCGCGAGCCTCGGCTGCGGCAATCCCACCGCCGTCGCCGACCTTCGCGAGGGCGAGACCGTCCTCGATCTCGGCTCTGGCGGCGGGATCGACGTGATCCTCTCCGCGAGGCGGGTGGGCCCAACCGGACGCGCATATGGACTCGACATGACCGACGAGATGCTTGCGCTGGCCCAGCGAAATGCCGCCGAGGCGGGAATCGGGAACGCGATCTTCCTCAAGGGCGTGATCGAGTCGATCCCGCTGCCGGCCGAGTCGGTCGACGTCGTGATCTCGAACTGCGTGATCAATCTTTCGGTCGACAAACCGGCTGTGCTGCTCGAGCTCGGTCGTGTGCTCCGGCCGGGCGGCCGGATCGGAGTCAGCGACGTCGTCGCGGAGGACCGGCTCGGCTCCAGCGAGCGGGCCGAGCGCGGAAGCTACGTCGGCTGCATCGCCGGCGCCCTCTCGCGAAGCGAGTACGTCGAGGGTCTCGAGGCCGCCGGCTTGGAAGACGTCAGCGTCACGTTCACCCACGAGGTGGTGGACGGGATGCACGGCGCGATCGTCAAGGGGACGAAGCCGGCCGATGCCGGCACGAGGCCGAACGCGCTTCCCCTCGTCCAGACCGGCGGGTGCTGCCAGGCGGCACCCGCCGGTCTCGGGGCGTTCCCGCTCGCTACAGCGGGCCGTGGTTCCAGGGGCCGGTGATCGCGCACGTCGTGCCGCTCCCGGGAGTCCCGTCGCCGAAGACGTTGACGAACAGCCAGTCGCCGTCGGGGCTGAAGCACGCGCCGGCGAACTCGCTGTCGTTGAGCGTGTTGACGGCGAACTCGAACGGCTCGCCCTGCTCGGTCAGGCCGATCAGCCGATTGACGTCGGTGATTCCCGGCGCCGCGGGATCGGTGTCGGCCGCGCTGTAGGCGGTCGAGGGATCGTCCTCGCAGAGGATCAGCCCGCCCCGAGGCGTGACGCACAGGTTGTCGGGGCCGTCGAGCACCGATCCGTCCGTCGACTCGAAGATCAGCTTCAGCGTTCCCCGCTCGCGGCCGCGCGGCCGGTACTGCCAGATCTGGCCCCAGCCCTCGCGGAAGCCGTCGCTGTTCACGTCGCCGTTCTTCGCGTCGCCTCCGCTCGTCGAGGCGAAGAAGATCGTCCCGTGATCCTCCCAGCAGCCCTCGAGCCGGTTGAACTTCGCCGCGCCCTTCGCGAAGCCCTCGCCGAAGACCGTGCTCGTCGTGGCGGCCGCCGGATCCGGATCCTCGATCTCGATCCAGCTCGTCGCAAGCCGGGCTCCCAGCCGCTGCCCCTCGCGCAGATCCGCCTGTGGCCGGCCGTGGATCCCGAGGATCTGCAGCTTGCCGCCCTGCGCAAGCTCGCCCCGATCGTCCGGGATGAAGCGGTAGAAGCCGGAGCCCCGCCCTGACCCTGCGTCCTCGGTCTGGTAGACGATGCCGGTCGCCTGGTCGACGGCGACGGCCTCGTGAGCGAATCGCCCCATCGCGGTGAGCGGCTCGGTCAGCTCGGGGCGCTCGCGGTCGAGCGGAACGAAGTAGTTGTAGCCGTGGTTCCGGGCCCAGCCCTGCGCCGGGCCCTGGACGGTCTCCTCGCCCGTGATCCAGCCGCGCCGACGCCAGGCGATCCCGCCCGCGCAGTTGACGATCGTCCCGTTCAGGCTGATGAAGTCCCGGACGAGCTCCCCGCGCTGCAGGTCGAAGTCGAGCGTCGTCGTGCCGCCGCCGGCCTGGGAGTCGTACTTCGCCGCAGGATCGCCTCCGAGCGAGCCGGCCCCGGGCGCTCTCCGGTCCTCGTGGTTGCGGATCAGCCGCACCGTCCGTGAGCCATGGCCCTTGAAGCAGGACATTCCGTCGAGCGCGATCCCCGTCGGATTCCCGTCCGACATCGGCGCGCCGATGTCG
>Ga0136612_10000221_pt1 | contig 17782 bp, 13 predicted proteins | sample AntDryUQ224A2306_2_FD_106644 | JGI IMG/M metagenome (GOLD analysis project Ga0136612, IMG submission 106644) | Polar desert sand microbial communities from Dry Valleys, Antarctica - metaG UQ224A (23.06) | ecosystem: Environmental > Terrestrial > Soil > Desert | place: Antarctica: Dry Valley... | reverse complement strand
CGATTGGCAACCGGCACGCTCGTCTGCGACATCCGCGATGGAGAGGGCGGCGCGGTCGAAGTGATCGCGTTGCGCGACGAGGAGGTTATCGGGATCCGTGCGCACCGGGTCATCTTTGCGGCGCCACAATTCGTGGCCGGGCACGTCATCGCGGCCTGGCGGACGGAGCGGCCGCCTCATCTCGACGCCTTCGAGTACGGTTCGTGGATGGTGGCAAATCTCACCCTTCGCAACAGGCCGGCCGAAGGGCGCGGGTTTCCGCTGGCCTGGGACAATGTTCTGTACGAGAGCCCATCGCTCGGCTACGTGGTGGCGACGCATCAGAGCGGGATCGATCGCGGCCGGACCGTCTTTACGTACTACTACCCTCTGGTTGCCCGCGAACGACTTCTGGCCACCGGGCGCGACGAGTGGGCGGAGATTGCTTTGAGCGATCTGTCACGCGCACATCCCGACATCCGCGCACTCACCGAACGCCTGGACGTGATGCGCTGGGGCCACGCCATGATCCGTCCGCAGCCGCGGTTCCTCTGGAGTGACGCGCGCCGCCTCGCCGCGCAGCCGCATCGCGGCATTCACTTCGCGCACTCCGATTTGAGCGGCGTAAGCCTGTTCGAGGAAGCGCTCTACCAGGGCGTGCGGGCGGCGGAGGAAGTGCTGACCTCCCTCGGAAGACCGGCGCCGACGTTTCTTTAACGGGGAGAACTGTTAGCTGTCCTTCAAGACTGGCTCATGATCGACAGCACGATCACACCGACGATCATCGCGGTCAGCACCGCAAAAAATATCTTCACCGCAGACCATGGCGCGTTCCCGTGCGCCTTGCCCGTCACGCCATTCACGATGTAGCGGTACGGCTGTCCACGATACTCGTAGGCGGCAATCCAGATCGGCAGCAGCGCGTTCTTGTACGACACCCCAGAAAACGTCGACTGCACCTGGAGGTTTCGCTGTGTGTCGCCCGGAACATCTTCCGAGCAGGCGGCGCGGATGTCATCGCGCATCCGTCCCTTCGCGGTTTCCAGCGCTTCCGGCAGATCGACCGCGTTCTCCTCGGCCAGGAAGCCCGAGAGGTACGACGGCTCGTACGGCGTCAGATCCGCGGTCGGGAACGGCTCGATGCCACGGGCCAGCCCGGGATCGATGCCTCGGGAGGCCGGCACCGGCACGTCGTCGAAAAACAGTTCCAGCGATCCGGCCGCTGACTCCCATCGGATCCGCCTCTCCTGTCGCTGCTTGCCGTCGGAGCCGCGGACACTCACGTAGTAGCTGTAGCCGGCGTCGGCGGTCCATTGCGAATGCGTAGCTGCGTCGAAGGTCCAGAAGGGGATGTACACACCCTGCATTTCGGTCAGCCGCGAAGACGACTTCAAGTCGTTCGGCCGGAACCAGAGGGTGCCCTGCCACCCTCGAAACTGCTGAAGAGCGTTGTTCTTCGGCACTCCGAACGGGAGTAGCCCTTCCGGCCGGATCACATTCGGATCAGCCGGTGCCTCCACGATCGCTGATGTTCCGCAGAAGGCACAGCGGCTTGCAGAGACGTGAGGATCGAGCGTCGTGTGGGCACCGCATCGTTTGCAGGCAACGACTTTCCGCTCTGCGCCCCACCCGAGGTCGCGCGGAGCTCGCAGCCCGGCGTCAATCGGCTTCTCGAGGATGGCGGTAGCCGCCACCCCGACCTGCTTCACCGCCCCACAGTAGGGACACTTGAGCGCGGAGACGCCGGGATCCCAGCGGATGTCCGCGCCGCAGTTTTCACACGGGAACTTGCGGACTTTCGCTGTGATCGGTTGAACGGGTTGGACGGTCATGCGTTTCTATGGAGGACAGGCACTCCTGCCTGTCCGGGTGGCTCGGTAGAAAGAGGACAGGCAGGAGTGCCTGTCCTCCATGGGCAGGGCTATTTTGGCGGCGGTGGCGGCATCGAGCTACCGCCGAGGTCAAGCTCGGAGTACGTGCTCAGCGCAGCCCAGCCGCCCGCGCCCGGGCGCCACGCGTTGACTTCGTGGCCCACCTGACCGGACCGGACCATCGCCTTGAGAGCGTCATCGGTGTAGGGACCGTAAGTCTTGCCGTCAATGGCAATCGACCAGCGGGCGCCGCCGCTCGCCGGGGGCGGTGGAGCCGCGGCGTGACCAGGGGCGGCTGGGGCACCGAAGCTCTGGCCCATCGCCTGACCGATGGCTACGCCTGCGCCGAGTCCAACGCCGGCGCCCGCCAGTCCGCCCGGGTTCGCCGCGGCGACCTTGATCGACTCGGCGGTCTGCATCTGCGTGTACTGCTGCAGCCGATCGCCGAGTACTCCGAGTTTGGTGCGCTGGTCGATGGCCGCTTCCACTTCCTCGGGAAGCGAAACGTTCTCGATGAAAAACTTGGCGAGCTCGAGTCCAAAGTGCTCGAACTCCGGCCCGAGCGTCTTGCGGGCCACCGCCGACAGCTCGTCATAGTGCGAGGCCATGTCGATCGCGGCGACCTTCGCCTCGGCCATCGCGTCGGAGAGCCGCGAGATGATCGTCGACTTCAGCTGCCCGAGGATGTCGTCGGTCGTGGTCAGCCCCTGAGTGCCGACCACGGTCTGGAAGAACATCTTGGCGTCTTTCACCCGGAGCGCGTACGTGCCGAAGGCCCGCACCCGGATCATCCCAAACTCTGCGTCGCGCATCATCACCGGGTTCGAGGTTCCCCACCTGAGGTCGGTAAACGTGCGGGTGTTGAAAAAGTAGACCTCGGCCTTGAATGGCGACTGGAAGCCGTACTTCCACCCACGCAGAGTGGTCATGATTGGTATGTTTTGTGTGTTCAGCTCATAGCGACCGGGCGTGAACAGGTCGGCGGCCTGCCCTTCGCTGACGAAGAGCGCCACCTGGTTCTCGCGGACGATGAGCTGTGCGCCCATCTTGATTTCCTGGTTGTAGACCGGGAACCGATAGACGAGCGTGTCGCTGGTTTCATCGAGCCACTCGATGATTTCAATGAATTGTGAGCCGAGTTGATTCTTCAGGTTGTCGAGAAATCCCATGGTCATTCCCTCCGAGGCATCTACAAAAGTACGACATTTAAGGAGCTTTGTTTGAAGAAAGTCACGATGGCAGCTGCAACGCTTCTCCTGGTGGCCACCGCGGGGGCCGAGGAGGGGATGTGGATGCCGCAGCAGATTCCGTCGATTGCCGCCGAGTTGCGGGCGGCAGGGCTCCGGCTCGATCCGTCGAGGCTTGCTGACCTCACCGGCGATCCGCTCGGTGCGGTGATCTCGATTCCGGGCTGCACAGCCTCCTTCGTTTCGGCTGATGGGCTGATCGTCACGAACTATCACTGCGCGTTCGGATCGGTGCAGCACAACTCCACAACCGAGCGCGATCTGACCACGAAGGGTTTCCTGGCCCGGACGCGGGAAGAGGAGCTGCCCGCGGCGCCGGGGACGAGCGTCTGGGTGACGACGAAAATTGAAGACGTGACCGAGCGGGTCACAGGCAAACTGCGGGGCAGGCTGAGTGACTCCGCACGGGCGCGCACGCTCGAGCGCCGCGAGAAGGAGCTGATCGCCGAGTGCGAGAAGCCGGGCGGGCTGCGTTGTCGCGTCGGATCGGTGTTCGAAGGCTCGCTGTACCTCCGGACCACGCAGCTCGAGCTCAGCGACGTCCGTCTGGTCTACGCGCCGGCGGGGAGCGTCGGTGAGTACGGCGGCGAGGTCGACAACTTCATGTGGCCGCGGCACACCGGTGACTTTGCGTTCTACCGGGCCTATGTCGAGGGGAAGCCTTACCGTCCGGCTCATCACCTCAAGGTGTCGGCGGCCGGCGTGAACGAGGGGGACTTTGTCATGGTGGCCGGCTATCCGGGGCGGACGTTCCGGTACAAGACCGCTGCCGAGGTTCGCAACTACAAGGAGTTCGTCTATCCGTCGTCGATCCGATACTTCGGCGATGTCAAACGGATCCTGGAGACCGAGAGCGAGAAGAATCCCGATGTCGCCATCAGGAACGCGTCCCGTGTGAAGGGATTTGCCAATTCGCTCAAGAACTACAGCAGCGTCGACGAGGGGTTCCGGAAACACAAGCTCCTGGAAAACCGTCTGGAGCGGGAGTCGGCCATGCGCCGCGCAATCGCAGCGGATCCTGCGCTCGCGCAGTACGCGGTCACGATGGATGAGATCGAGCGCCTGAACCGGGACGAGTTCACCACCCGTGAGCGCGACGCGATCCTGACCTGGTTGACGGCGCGCGCCTCACCGATGCTCACTCAGGCGGTGCAGATCCGCCGCGCCGCAGTGGAGCGCGCAAAAAAGGACATCGACCGGGTCAGCGGATTTCAGGAGCGCGACGCCGCGCGTCTCCGCCAGGCGTCGGAGCGCTCGCAGAAGCTCTTCGAGCCGGCCAGCGACCGTGCCGCGCTGCGTTACTTTCTCGATGCCGCCTCGAAGTTGCCTTCGTCTCAGCGGCTGGAAGCGCTCGACCGGGCCGTTGCTGCCGCTGGAGGGATCGACCCGTTTCTGGATGGCCTCTATGCGAACACACGCATCCCCGACAGCGGGGAGCGTAAGAAGATGTACAGCGAGAAACTGGCGGAGCTGGGGGCGCGCAACGACTCGATGCTCAACCTGGCGGCGCTGCTCGTGCCTGCGATCGAGGCCGTAGAGGCGAAGGAGCTCGCCAAACGCGGGGCGATGAGCCGTCTCCGCCCGGCCTATTTCGAGCTGGTCCGTCGCACCGCAGGGGGAAATCTGTATCCCGATGCGAACAGCACGCTGCGCGTGACGTTTGGAACGATTCAGGGGTACAAGCCGAGGGATGCGACGCAGCTGACGTCACAGACCACGCTGTCCGGGATCCTGGAGAAAGATACCGGGGTGGAGCCTTTCAACGCGCCCCGCGCGCTCCTGACGGCAGGGGAGGGGACCACTAAGAAGCAACCGTACCTCGATCCCCAGCTCGGCGACGTTCCCGTCAACTTTACTTCCAACGTCGATACGACCGGCGGCAACTCGGGCTCGCCGACCCTGAACGCAAAGGGGGAGCTGGTAGGGTTGTTGTTCGACGGGAACTACGAGTCGGTCGACTCCGATTTCGCGTTCAATCCGTCGCTCACCCGCTCGATCCACGTTGATACCGTCTACATGCTCTGGGTCATGGATGCGGTCGACGGAGCACACGATTTGATGAGGGAGTTTGGGGTCCAGCCGAAGTTCGATCAGTGAGCTATAGTCTCGCCAGCAAATTCGAGGGAGCGTCCCATGTCAGGGCACAGTAAGTGGAGCACCATCAAGCACAAGAAGGGTGCGGCCGACGCGAAGCGCGGCAAGATCTTCACCCGCATCATCAAGGAAATGACCGTGGCCGCCCGGATGGGTGGCGCTGACCCGGTCGGCAATCCACGCCTGCGCGCCGCGGTCGCCGAAGCGAAGGCGGCCAACATGCCGAAGGACAACGTCGATCGCGCCATCAAGCGCGGCGCCGGCGAGCTCGAAGGTGTCACCTACGAAGAGGTGGTGTACGAAGGCTACGGTCCGGGCGGCGCGGCGCTGCTGGTCGAAGCAATGACCGACAACGGCAACCGGACCACGCCTGAGATCCGGCGCATCTTTGAAAAGCATGGTGGCAACTTTGGCGCGCCGGGCTCGGTCCGCTTTCAGTTCGAGCGGAAGGGCCTGATCGCCATCGAGAAGAAAGCGGTCAGCGAGGACAAGCTGATGGATGTAGCGCTCGAGGCAGGGGCCGAAGATCTGCAGACCGGGGGGGATGAGATCTTCGAGGTCTACACGCGACCGGAAGCGTTCGAGCTGGTGCGCCAGGCCCTCGAGAAGAACAACATCCCCAGCGTCGAGGCGAGACTCGGGCAGATACCCAGCAACTACGTGAAGCTGGACGAAGCAAAATCGCGGCAGATGATGAAGCTGCTCGAGGCGCTCGACGATCACGACGACGTGCAGAACGTCTGGTCGAACTTCGAAGTCCCCGAAGCGCTGTTGGAAGCGGAGGATTAACAGATGCGTCGATCGTTCCTTGCGGCTGTTCTCATGATTGCAGCCGCGGCGAACGCGGCGGAAGTCCCGTCGAACCTGGTCGTCGAGAATGTCCCGGAGTTTCCTCCGGAGCTCGTCGAAAGGGTCAAGCCGTATCTCGATTTCCGCACCGCTGCCTTCGCGGGGTGGCACCCCACGCGCGAGGAAATGCTGATCCGGACCCGGTTCGGCGAGGCCACGCAGCTCCATTCCGTGAAGATGCCCGGGGGCGACCGCAGGCAGCTCACGTTCTTCGATGACACGGTGAGCGGCGGCAGCTATCGGCCCGGCGATCCGAATACAATCCTTTTCAGCAAGGACATCGGCGGTAACGAGTTCTTTCAGATTTATCGCTATGACGTGCCCACGGGTGCGATCACGCTCCTGACGGACGGCAAGTCGCGGAATACCGGCGGCACCTGGTCGCGCGACGGGAAGCTCGTCGCATTCACATCGACGCGTCGCACCGGCCGGGACTCGGATATCTGGACCATGGATCCGATGAACCCTGCCAGCGCGAGGATGGTTCTGCAGGTCGAAGGCGGCGGGTGGGGAGCGACTGATTTCTCGCGCGACAACAAGAGCCTGCTCGTCGCTCAATACATTTCGGCCGGCGAGTCCAACCTCTTTCTCGTCGACCTGGCCACCGGCGACAAGACCCAATTGACGCGGAAGGGATCGGCACCAGTGGCCTTCTCCGGCGCCGGGTTCTCCGCCGATGACAGCCAGATCTTCTTCACATCCGACGATGCGAACGAGTTCAAGCAGCTCCGCCGTATGCGTCTGGCAGACCGGACGCAGAAAACTCTGACTTCCACGAAGTGGGATGTTGACGGGTTCACGCTATCGGAAGACCGCTCCAAACTCGCGTACACGATCAATGAGGATGGAGCGAGCACGATCACGATTCTCGACCTGAAAAGCGGAAAAGACCTGGCAGCGCCGAAACTCCCCCTCGGCACCGTCGGCGCCATGCAGTGGCACCGGCGCCGGGATCTTCTCGGGTTCTCACTCACGCACGCTCATTCCCCGACCGACGCGTACTCCTGGGACCTCGGCTCCGGCAAGCTGCAGCGCTGGACCGACAGCGAGACCGGCGGCTTGAACCCGGAGCGCAACGTCGCTCCGCAGCTGGTCAGGACGAAGTCTTTCGACGGAACGCCCATCTCCGCCTTCGTTTATCGTCCCGATGCGAAGCGCTTCGCAGGGAAGCGACCGGTCATCATCAGTATCCATGGCGGCCCGGAAGGACAGAGTCAGCCGACGTTCCTCGGCCGCACAAACTTCTGGATCAACGAGCTCGGCGTGGTGGTGGTCTATCCGAATGTCCGTGGCTCGGAGGGATACGGCAAGACCTTCATGACCCTGGACAACGGCTTCAAGCGCGAGGACTCGGTGCGCGATATCGGGGCCATCCTCGACTGGATCGCCGCCGACCCGCAGCTCGATGCCAATCGCGTCGGAATCTACGGCGGCAGCTACGGCGGCTACATGGTCCTGGCCGGAATGACCCACTTTGCCGATCGCCTCAAGGCCGGCATCGATATCGTCGGAATCTCCGATTTCCTGACCTTCCTCGAGAATACCTCGAGCTATCGCCGTGACCTGCGCCGCGTCGAGTACGGCGACGAGCGCGAGCCGAAGATGAAGGAGCACCTGAAGAAGATCTCGCCGCTGACGAACGCGTCGAAGATCCGCGATCCTCTCTTCGTGATCGCCGGCTACAACGATCCGCGTGTCCCGTACACAGAAGGTGAGCAGGTGGTGAAAACGGTCCGAGCCAACAACGTGCCGGTCTGGTTTCTGATGGCGAAGGACGAGGGCCACGGCTTCGCCAAACGAAAGAACCAGGACTACCAGTTGCTGGCCATGACCATGTTCTGGCAGAAACATTTGCTCGAGTAGTAAGTCCAATCAGTGAGGCGTAAGTTGCCAAGTTGGGGTCAGGTCTGGAAAAGCAACTTATCGTCAACGTCCAGTAGTTACGCTACACAGCAGCCGATAAGTTGCTTTTCCAGACCTGACCCCAACTTGGCAACTTACGTCTGCGGACGGGGCGAAGGCTGTGCGCCTGCGGCGCAACCAAGACCTCCATTCGCCGTTAGCTGCTCGACTCCGGACGTTGCGACGGTGTGGACGCGATTACGGCGGCGGCGATCAGCGCGAGCACCGCGCCGGTGAAGAACGCCGCCAATCGGGAAACCTCCTGGTAGAGCACTCCGAATAGAAGTGATCCTGCCAGGACCCCCAGTCCCGAGACCAGATAGAAGATCCCGAAACTGCGCCCTCGTGCATTCGCCGGAACGAGGTCGCTGATCAGTGCTTTCTCCGCCCCCTCGGCCAGAGTGAAGGGCACCGCGTAGGCGACGAAGAGCAGCACGAACGCGGTGAGGTTCTGAGCGAACGGGAAAACGAAGTAGATGACCGCGTAAACGCTCCACCCGGCCACGATCAAAGACTTTCGCCCGATCCGGTCCGAAAGCCCGCCGGTGTAGGTCGAGAAGAGCGACTTGATGACGTGGTGCGCGGCCCAGAGCAGGGGAAGCATCGCCGCCGATACTCCCGCTTCGTGCGCCTGCAGCAGGAGGAACGCATCGCTGGAGTTCGCGAGTGAGAAAAAGGCAATGCCGATCATCGCTCGAATGAAGGAAGGGGACAGCGGCTGCCGGGCTTCCACAATACCTGCGCGCAGTGCGGGAGCCGGCCGTCTCTCTTCGCGCAACGCGAAAACCAGAAGCACCACCGCGAGCGCGCCCGGGATCACCGCGATGAAAAACACCTGGCGGATCGGCATCCCGAGCCCCTGCATCAGCGCGATGGCGATGATGGGGCCGAGGATCGCGCCGGTATGGTCGAGGGCCCGGTGAAATCCGAACGCGCGACCGCGATCCTCCTGCGGCGTCACGTCGGCGATCATGGCGTCGCGCGGGGCAGAGCGGATTCCCTTTCCCGTCCGGTCGATCAGCCGCGCGCTGAGCACAGTCCCCCACGACCCGGCCGCCCCGATGACCGCGCGCGACGCCGCTGCGAGTCCGTAACCGGCGACCACCAACGGCTTCCGCCGCCCGAAGCGGTCGGACCACGCACCGGCAATGTATTTGAGGATCGAGGCCAGCCCATCGGCGGCCCCTTCGATCAGACCGATTACCAGCGGGGTCGCGCCGAGCGTCGCCGTCAGGAAGACCGGCAGCAGCGGATAGATCATCTCGCTGGCCGTGTCGTTGAGCAGGGCAGCGCAGGCCAGGATGATGACCTGAGGTTTGAGCCGTGCGCGCATCAGGGTGAGGATAGTAGGATGTCGCGACTTTTTGGGAAGGGGTGAGTTTTGCCATGGAAATCAAAAAAGTAGGAGTTCTCGGCTGCGGCCTGATGGGCTCCGGCATCGCCCAGACCGCGGCTCAGGCGGGATTCGAGACGGTCGTCGTGGAAGTCGAACAGAAGTTTCTCGAGAAAGGGATGGCCGGGATCGAAAAGAGTCTGGGCAGGTTCGTCGAGAAGGGGAAGATGACCGCGGCCGACAGGGACGCTGTTCAGGGCCGCCTGAAGGCGACCACGAAGCTGGCCGATCTCGCCGATTGCGACATCGTCATCGAGGCTATCGTCGAGAACGCGCAGGTCAAGAAAGAAACCTACGCGGCCATCGACACCATCGTGAAGAAAGACGCCATTTTCGCGTCGAACACCTCGTCGCTGACCATCACCGAGCTCTCGATGGCCACCGCCAGGCCGAAGCAGTTCGTCGGTCTGCATTTCTTCAATCCGGTCCCGATGATGAAGCTCGTGGAGGTGGTGCGAACCATCCTCACCTCGGACGACGCCTTCAATGCATCGTTTGCGTTTGCGAAAAAGCTCGGTAAAGACCCGGTGGCCTGCCGCGATAACTCCGGCTTCATCGTCAACCGGTTGCTCGTGCCGTACCTCCTCGACGCCATCCGCGCCTTCGAAGAGGGTGTCGGCTCGGTGGAGGACATCGACAAGGCCATGATGCTCGGTTGCGGTCACCCGATGGGCCCGCTCACCCTGCTCGATTTCGTCGGCCTCGACACCACCTACTTCATCACGCACGTGATGTTCGACGAATACCGCGAGAAGCGATTCGCCTCGCCGGCACTGCTTCGGAAGATGGTGCTGGCCGGGCGCTTCGGTCGAAAGAGCGGCGCCGGCTTTTACGATTACTCGGGCGAGAAACCGGTGCCGTTCGATCGATGAGCCTCCCGCCGCAGATCGTCCTGCTCTTCGGGCGGCCGGGCGTGGGCAAGTTCACCGTCGGCAAAGCACTCGCCGAGGAGCTCGGTTTCCGGCTGCTGCACAATCACGCCGTCGTCGATCTGGTGCTGGCTCTCTTTCCGTTCGGGAGTGAGCCGTTCGTGCGATTGCGCGAGCAGCTCTGGCTGTTGGCGGTGAAAACCGCTCTCGAAGCCGGAGTTGAGGGCGTGGTCGTCACCTTCGCGCCCGAGAGCACGGTCACGGATGAGTTTCTCCCGGCGCTCCAGGAGGTCATACGCGGCGGAGGCGGATCTCTTCGACTCGTGGAACTCAGATGCGACCCGGCTGAAGTCGAACGAAGGCTCGCTGACTCATCCAGGGCCACGTTCGGCAAGCTGCGGGACGTTGAGCAATATCGGCGGCTGAACGCGGCTGGAGTGTTTTCCCGCCCTGTCATGCCGGCAGCCTGCATCGTGCTCGACACAACCCACGTGGAGCCGCTCGACACGGCCGCGAAGATCTCGACCCATCTGCGATGAGGCTTTCCATCCGGTTCTTCTGTAGGAGAATGTCGCGGCATGGAAAACGTCAGAACCGAGAAGCGCGACAACATCCTCTGGGTAACCATCGACCGCCCCAAAGTCCTCAACGCCCTCAACGCGAAAACGCTCGAGGAGATCGGGCAGGTGTTCGGGGAGGCCCGCACCGATGATTCCATCCGCTGCGTCATTCTGACCGGCGCGGGCGAGAAGGCTTTCGTCGCCGGCGCCGACATCAAGGAGCTGGCGTTGATGACGCCGATCAGCGGCAAGTTCGTATCCGAGCAGGGTCAGAGTGTGTTCCTGGCCATCGAGCGATTCCCGAAGCCGGTCATCGCCGCGATCAATGGCTTCGCGCTCGGCGGGGGATGTGAGCTGGCTCTGGCCTGCCACGTGCGCATCGCTTCCGAGACGGCCCAGCTGGGTCTTCCGGAAGTGTCGCTGGGGATCATCCCCGGTTATGGCGGGACGCAGCGGATGGTGCGGCTGGTCGGCAAGGGGAGGGCCCTGGAGCTCGTCTGCAGCGGCGACCGTATCGGGGCGGTCGAGGCGGAACGGATCGGGCTCGTGAACAAGGTGGTCCCGGCGGATCAGCTGGTCTCTGCGGCCGAGGAGATGGCGAAAAAGTTCGCATCCCGCTCGCCAGTGGCCATCCGGGCGGCCATCGAGGCGATCAACGCAGGAATGGACATGCCGCTGGAGGAAGGGCAGTTACTGGAAGCCACGCTCTTCGGCCTCCTCTGCGCGACCGAGGACATGAAGGAAGGGATGAGCGCGTTCCTGGAAAAACGACCGGCGAACTTCCCTGGCCGTTGAGCGCGTTACACTGGCCATCATGTCCGCCGACCCTGATTTTCACGACCTGATCTACGACTGGAACGAGGCCGTCGAACAGCCTCACCGGCCACCCGGCCGGCGAGTGGAGTTCGACGACGAAACGCTCCGCGACGGGCTGCAATCGCCCTCCGTAACGGACCCGTCGCTCGACGAGAAGATCCGCATCCTTCATTACATGGATGCTCTCGGCATCGACAACGCCGACATCGGACTGCCGGGCGCCGGTGCGCATGTGCAGAAGACCGTGGAGGCTCTGGCCCGCGAAATCGTCGAGAGCAAGCTGGCGATCTATCCGAGCGCAGCGGGCCGGACACACGAAAACGACATCAAGCCGATCATCGAGATCTCTCAGAAGGTAGGCATCGCAATCGAGGCCGATCTTTTCATCGGATCCTCACCGATCCGCCAGTTCACCGAAGAATGGGAGCTGGACTGGGTCATCGAACAGTCGGCAAAGGCGGTCCGCTTCGCCGTCAGCAACGGCCTTCCCGTGATGTACGTCACCGAGGACACCACGCGCGCCAAGCCGGAGGACGTCGAAAAGCTCTACATCGCCGCAATCGAGGCGGGGGCCACGCGCGTCTGCATCTCAGACACCGTCGGGCACGCCACCCCCTGGGGAGCGAGGAACCTCGTTCACTTCGTCAGGAAGATCGTCGATCGGGTCAACCCGTCCGTCAAGGTCGACTGGCACGGGCATCAGGATCGGGGACTCGGCGTCATCAACTCGATCGCCGCGATTGAAGCAGGTGTCGATCGGGTCCACGGGGCGGCGGCTGGGATCGGTGAACGTGTGGGAAACACACCGATCGATCTGCTCATGGTCAATCTCAAGCTGATGGGCTGGATCGACAACGATCTGGCGCAGCTCGGGGACTATGTGAAGTTCGTCTCCGCCGCGGTAAAGATTCCCCTCCACCAGCAGTATCCGGTCTTCGGTCGTGACGCTTTCCGAACAGGTACGGGCGTTCACGCTGCCGCCATCATCAAAGCGAAGAACAAGGGAAGCGAGTGGCTGGCGGACCGTGTTTACTCTGGCGTACCTGCCGGTATGTTCGGCCTGCAGCAGATCATCGAAGTCGGTCCGATGTGCGGACTGTCCAACGTGATCTTCTGGCTGTCGGCGAACGGATACCCGCAGGAGGAAACGCTGGCAAAAGAGATTTTCCAGCTCGCAAAATCGACCAACCGGGTATTGACAGACACCGAGCTCCATTCCAGTGCCAGAAGATGGCAGGAAGCACGGCAGTCAGTAGTCGGAATCTGACAAAGCCCGAGTGGCGGAATGGTAGACGCGGAGGTCTCAAAAACCTCTTGTCGCAAGGCAGTGCCGGTTCGAGTCCGGCCTCGGGCACCACACGTGAAGAGAACTGACCAACTGACCATGCCCAAGATCGCCCTCGCTTTCGTTCTCGCCCTCGTATCGACAAATCTGTTCGCGGCGAGCTATCGCTCCATCGACGAGGGGGAACTGCAGATCTCCGAACGGATCGCCCGCTCGCGGCACTACACGTTCCGTCCGGAGACTGCGCTGACGACTCCCGAGAAGCAGGATCTCGCTGCCCGGGGCGTGAAGATCACACAGCCGGCGGTGGAAGGGGGATACGTGGTTCGCGTGGCGCCGGGTGTAGCGATCGATGACCGCTTCGAAGCGGTGACTGTGGATCGGAAGATCCACCGCCGGGCCCTTCGCGAAGCCACGAGCAACAGAACCATGGCCCGTGTGAACGTTCTTTTTCACGAGGACGTGCCGTTCGAGGCGGCGATCAACCTGGTCGTCGAAGCGGGCGCGGCGCTGCGTGATCCCTTCCAGCTCGGGTATCTCCCGACGGCCCGGATCGCCATCTCCATTGCACCTGCTCGGCTGCGTGCGCTGGCGGAAGACGAGCGTGTGGTAATGATTGAAGGACCGGTTTCCCTGCGGCAGACCGTCCACAACGCAAGCTCCGCGCAACTGTCCAACGTGGACGATCTTCACGTGGCGCCCTACTCACTCGATGGCTCCGGTGTAACGATCTCGTTTTTTGAGCTCGCTCCGGCGCTGGCCTCGCACGTTGAGTTCGGCGGCCGCCTCACGACGAACAATGTCTCCGGCTCAACCTCCGGTAGCAACGCCGACCACGCCACCCATGTGGCCGGAACGTTGGGCGCGTCGGGGGTTCAGTCGTCCGCAAAAGGGATGGCTCCCGCGGTGACTCTCCATGAGTACGACGCGAACGACGACGGCGACTTCGGCATCCTGCTCAACAGAAAGAAACGGCTTCCTGAAGTGTCCTCGGTCGCCGACAGCAACTCGTGGGGCTACGTCCTGGGGTGGTGCGGAGCCCCGAGTTGCGCTGACGGGTGGGTCTGGGATGAGACTTCGGAGTATTACGGAGGCTACGACGCCTTCTTCTCGGCGCCTCTGGACCGCGTGGCGCGCGATACCGATGTCCTGATGGTGCACTCCGCCGGCAACGACGCAGAGAAGACCGGCCCGACCGTCGCTCCCTTCGCGCACAAGCACGACGAGGATAAAAAGAACACCTACTGCTACTCAGCCAACGGCAGCGGCACCGATTGCCCGGCCACGCCCTGCACATCCGGTCCGAGGTATTGCGAGACGAAGCGCCATCCCGAGATCACGTCGCAACTGCCCGCCCCCTGGATCTCGGTGGGGATCATCGCCAGCGCGAAGAATGTGCTGACCGTGGGTGCGGTCAACAGCGGGAAGTTCATAGCCAGCTTCAGCTCGCGGGGCCCAACGCGCGATGGCCGGGTCAAGCCGGAGATCGTCGCTCGTGGCGTGAGCGTCTACTCGACGCTCTCCGACGGGGCTTACGGGAACAAGAGCGGAACGTCGATGTCGACGCCCGCCGTGACCGGAAGCGCGGCTCTCCTCACCCAGCAGTGGAAGAAAAGCAACAATGGCGCGAATCCGTCGGCGAGGGTCCTCAAGACTCTTCTGATCGCCAGCACGGAGGACCTCGGTAACCCCGGTCCTGATTTCACTTACGGTTTCGGTCTGCTCGATGCGAAGGCGGGAGCGGATCTGATCATCGCGGATGCCGGAACCGGGCGGCGTGTGAAAACGGCTGCGCTGGCCCAGGGTGGTACGTTCGAAGTGCCGGTGACGATTGCCACTCCTCAGACCCTCCGCGTCGTGTTGAGCTGGTACGACCCGGAGGTGCTGATTTTTGCGGACGACGACTTTGCAACCAGCTCTCTGGTCAACGATCTCGATCTGAAGGTCGTCAATGCGTCGGGGCAGGAGTCGTTCCCGTACGTGTTGGACCGGCTTACTCCTGACGGTGTGGCGACGCGAGGTGTGAATAACATCGACAACACTGAGATGCTGGAGATCCGCAATGCCGCGCCAGGAACCTATCGGATTCTGGTGAGCGGCAGCCGGATCACGAGCGGACCAGTTCAGGAATTCGCGCTGGTGGCCAACGCCGGCCTTGCCCCGAATGCGGCGCCGTGCCTCGATCTGAAAGAACCGAACGGGACCGAAGCGACCGCTTCGGGTCTTGTGATCGCTGAGCAGTCCGGCGGCCGGATCTGTGGGGCTGGAGACATTGACCTCTTCCGATTCACGGCGACGAAGAGCGGACCGATCACGGTCTCCGTCACCGCCTCGGGCACCCCGCTTCGCGTCACCCTGACGAACAACGCTGCCTCGACCGCAACCGCCACTGTCGCTGCGGGCGCCACCGAAACTCTGACGCTCCAGCACGTCGATGGTCAGGCCGCGACATACTTTGTGCGGGTGGAGCCGCTTGCGGAGATCGGCGCGGATTCCAGCTACGTGGTCACGGCAGAGTACCCGGTCGACAATAGCCGCAGGCGCGCCACGAGAAGGTGAGAGGTTGTACTGAGTGTCATTTAAGACTCTGCTAATCGATGAATCCGACGGCGTTCTGACCGTCACGCTCAACCGGCCTGATGTTCACAACGCCTTCAACGATGAGCTGATCACCGAAGCGATCGAGCTGTTCTCGAACGTTGAGACACCCGGCCGGAAGGTTGTGGTGCTGCGCGGGACGGGGCCGAATTTCTGCGCCGGCGCGGATCTGAACTGGATGTCGCGCATGGTCTCGTTCACGCGCGAAGAGAACGTGCGCGACTCCTCGACGCTGGCCAGGATGTACGCGGTCATCGATGAATGTCCGCTGCCGGTGATCGGTCGGATACAGGGAGCGGCCATCGGCGGTGGAGTGGGTCTGGTATCCGTCTGTGATATCGCCATCGCAGCGCCCGACTCGAAGTTCGGATTGTCCGAGGTCAAGCTCGGGATTCTGCCCGCGGTCATTTCGCCTTATGTGATCGGGAAGATCGGCGCATCTCACGCCCGGGCACTTTTCATGACTGGCGAGCGCTTCGATGCAGAGCGCGCCCTCCGCATCGGGCTCGTGCATCGTGTGGCCGAGGATCTCGACGCGGCCGTGGCGGAGAGCGTTGCGCAGTTGAAGTCATCAGGTCCGGAGGCTGTGCGGGAGTGCAAGAAGCTCATCGCCCATGTGGCCTCGCGAGATCGGGTCGATGCGGTTCCGTATACGATCGACGCCATCGCAACGCGGCGCGTCTCGGCGGAAGGGCAGCAGGGGATGAAGGCATTTCTGGAGAAAAAGAAGGTGCCGTGGGTGTGATCGGCAAACTGCTCGTCGCCAACCGCGGGGAGATTGCGGTCCGCATCGCGCGGGCCTGTCGCGAGATGCGCATCGAGTCGGTGCTCGCTTCCTCTGAAGCTGATGACACCCGTTACGTGCGTCGGTTCTTTGACGGCGCAGTACCCATTCGTTCCTATCTGGACGTCGGCGCGGTAATGGATGCGGCGCGGGCCGCCGGCGCCGACGCCATCCACCCCGGCTACGGCTTCCTGTCGGAGCGCTCCCAGCTCGCCGCCGCGTGCGAGACGAGCGGGATCACCTTCGTTGGTCCGAAAGCGAGCTCGATCGAGGCCATGGGCTCCAAGGCCGGAGCGCGCAGGCTGATGCAGTCGCTGGGTGTTCCGGTGGTGCCTGGCTACGACGGCGAGGATCAGAGCGACGCCATCATGAAGACGGAGGCGAAGAAGATCGGCTTTCCGGTCCTGGTCAAGGCCTCGGCCGGTGGCGGCGGGAAGGGGATGAAGATCGTCCGCAGCGATGCCGAGCTGCAGCCGGCGCTGGAGTCGGCCCGTCGCGAGGCGCAGAAGGCGTTCGGGAACGATCGCCTGTTACTCGAGCGCTACATCGAGGAGCCTCGCCACGTGGAGGTGCAGGTCTTTGGAGACTCGCGCGGCGAGGTGATCCATCTGTTCGAGCGGGATTGCTCCGTGCAGCGACGGCATCAGAAAGTCGTCGAGGAGTCGCCGGCACCGCATTATCCGGAGGAGCTTCGCCGGCAGATGACCGCCGCTGCTGTCGCCGCAGCGCGCGGCGTGCAGTATGAAAACGCGGGCACCGTGGAGTTCATCGTGACCCCGGATGGGGAGTTTTATTTTCTGGAGATGAATACCCGGCTGCAGGTAGAGCATCCGGTCACGGAACTGGTGACCGATGTCGATCTGGTCCGCGCGCAGATCGATGTCGCGTCTGGCCGCCCGTTGCCGTGGAAAGAGGTTCGGCAGCGTGGTCACGCCGTTGAGGTTCGCATCTACGCAGAGGATCCCGACGACCGCTTCCTGCCGCAGAGCGGCCGCATCGCGTTGCTGCGCGAGCCGTCCGGACCCGGCGTCCGGGTCGATTCAGGCGTGATGGAAGGAACGGAGATCGGCGTCAGCTTCGACCCAATGCTGGCCAAGTTGATCTGCTACGCCGATGATCGGGGCGCTGCCATAGACAGAGTCGATCGCGCCCTTCGCGAGTACATCGTGCTTGGGCTGAAGACGAACACGTCGTGGCTGCGGCGCGTGGTCACGCATCCCGCTTTTCGGGAAGGGAAGGTCAGCACCAGATTTCTCATCGATCACGAAGAGGACCTGCGTCGCGACGTTCCCGAGATGATCCCGCTGATCGCCGCGGCGCTTGCATCGGTGCCGCAGAAACCAGCTGCACGCGCGGCCGGCGGAACGCAGCTGCCGTCAGTCTGGGATTCCGTCGGTCCCTGGGGCCGCTGAACGCTTCAAATCTACTTTCCGAGCCATTCGGGCGCGCGGACACGACCGGTGATGCCGCAAAGGATGAGCAGCGTCACCACATACGGCGTCGCGAGCAGGAGGTGGTACGGCACTCCATAGTTT
>Ga0136612_10000219_pt1 | contig 17837 bp, 16 predicted proteins | sample AntDryUQ224A2306_2_FD_106644 | JGI IMG/M metagenome (GOLD analysis project Ga0136612, IMG submission 106644) | Polar desert sand microbial communities from Dry Valleys, Antarctica - metaG UQ224A (23.06) | ecosystem: Environmental > Terrestrial > Soil > Desert | place: Antarctica: Dry Valley... | reverse complement strand
GTCGACCACAAGGCCAACGGCTTCAACCCCACGCAGGTCCTGCGCGACTTCGACTACGGACGGGTTTCGGTCTCCTCAGATGGCCGGACCATGCGCGAGTGGGATGTGTTCGCCACTGACAAGGACATCGAGGTGGCGCCTGGGGTGACCTTCCCGGCCTGGACCTTCAATGGCCGGGTCCCGGGGCCGACGCTGCGCTGTCGTCAGGGTGACCTGCTGCGCGTACGGTTCGTCAACAACTCCGCGCACCCGCACACCATGCACTTCCATGGGATCCACCCGGCCGAGATGGACGGCGTCCCTATGGTCGGTCGCGGAGTCATCTCGCCCGGGGAGAGCTTCACCTACACATTCGACGCCGAGCCGTTCGGGTTGCACCTGTACCACTGCCACGTCGGGCCGCTCGCCGAACACATCGCCCGTGGGATGTACGGGACATTCATCGTCGACCCGCCCGAGGACCGCCCAGCTGCTGACGAGCTGGTCATGGTCATGCACGGCTACAACACCACCTTCGACGGCGAGGGCAACCAGCTGTACGCCGTCAACGGCATCCCGTTCCACTACATGCACGAGCCGGTGCGGGTACGCAGGGGGGAGCTGGTGCGGATCTATCTGGTCAACACCTTGGAGTACGACCCGATCAACAGCTTCCATCTGCACGCGAACTTCTTCGACTACTACCCGACCGGCACCCGCCTGGAGCCGACCGAGTTCACCGACACGATCGTGCAAGGCCAGGGTCAGCGCGGCATCTGCGAGGTGCGCTTCCCCAAGCCCGGCCGGTACATGTTCCACGCACACAAGACGGAGTTCGCCGACCTGGGCTGGATGGGCTTTTTCGAGGTGAGCGAGTGATGGCCGCCGACCCCGACGCCACCCCCCACCCGATAGCTCAACGGACGGATGATTCCCGCGCCACCGAGTCCGGAACGGTCCTGAGGCTGCCGGTGTGGGTGCTGGCAACGGCAGCCGGCGGCGTCATCGCCGCGGCGCTGATCGCGCTAGCCCTGCTCGGCGGCAACTCACTGCCCGAGCGGAACGGGCCTCCGGTCGAGGAGCTCGCCGTAGAGCGCACCGTACTGTCTCCCGGCGCGATCGAGCTGACCGTCCGCAACACCGGGCCGGACCCGGTCCAGATCGCTCAAGTCTTCGTCAACGACGCCTACGTCGATGTCGCCGCCGGCACCGACCCGATCAACCGGCTCGACGCGACCACCGTGCAGCTGGACTATCCGTGGCAGGACGGTCAGCCGTACCTCGTCTCGTTGCTCACCTCCAGCGGCGTGGTTATCGAGCACGAAATCCCCGCCGCAGTGGCCACCCCCGACCCCGCGGACGCCGTCGGGTTGATGGCACTGCTGGGAACGTACGTCGGGATCATCCCTATCGCGTTGGGGATGATGGTGCTGCCGTTGCTGCGACGGGTCGGGCCGACCGCGGTGCGGGTGCTGCTCGCGCTGACCATCGGGCTGTTGGCGTTCCTGGCCATCGACGCCAGCATCGAGGCGATCGAGCTGAGCGGGCGCTCAGGGGGAGCATTTGGTGGTCCGGCGCTTGTGGTCCTCGGCGCGGGGCTTGCGTTCTTGGCGCTCACCGCGGTCGACCGCATCCTGCGGAGCCGGACGAAACGTGCGGGTTCGGAGGCGGAGACCGGGCTGCGACTGGCCGTCATGATCGCGATCGGGATCGGGCTGCACAACCTCGGCGAGGGCCTCGCGATCGGATCGGCCTACGCGGTCGGCGAGCTCGCGTTGGGAGCGTTCTTGGTGATCGGGTTCGCCTTGCACAACACGACCGAGGGCATCGCTATCGTGGCGCCGCTGGCCAAACATCGCCCCACGCTCGTCCAGCTCATCGGGCTCGGTCTCCTCGCGGGCGGCCCGGCGATCCTTGGTGCGATGCTCGGAGCGGCGGTGGACAACAGTGAACTGTCCGCCTTCCTGCTCGGAGTCGGGGTGGGCGCGATCGCCCAGGTGATCGTCCAGATCGCACCTGCCATGCGAACCCGCTCCGGACAGGTGCTCAATCCGGCCACGATCGGGGGAATCGCCGCCGGCGTGCTGATCATGTACGTCACCGGCCTGCTCGTCACGGCTTGAGTCCCGCGCCAGCATCCACCTACGTGCGGCGGGTTTCGTAGGGTGGCGGCATGATCGACCTGCGTAGCGACACCGTCACCCGCCCGACGCCCCAGATGCGGGCGGCGATGGCGAGCGCGGATGTCGGCGACGACGTCTACGGCGAGGACCCGACCGTGCTCGCGTTGCAGGAACGGGTCGCTGACATGTTCGGCTTCGAGGCCGCCCTGCTGACGGTGACCGGGTCTCTTGCCAACCTGCTCGCTGTACGTTCGGTGGTCCCCACCGGCGCCGAAGTGCTGTGCGAGTCCAGCGCCCACATCGCCCGGGCCGAGCTCGGAGCGCACGCCACCATCTTCGGCATCACCTCAAGGACGTGGACCGACCCGCACGGCCGCATCGACATCGGGCAGATCGAGGCGTTGGTGGCGCCGGACCTCGGACCGTACCTCGTCGCGACGGCGGCGGTCTCGATCGAGAACACCCACAACTTCGGCGGCGGGACGGTGCAGGCCATCGGTGACCTGCAGCGGCTACGTGCGCTGGCTGACGGGTGCGGCATCGCTGTGCACCTCGACGGTGCCCGGATCTGGAACGCGCAGGTTGCCACCGGGCAGCCCTGGCGCGACCTCGCAGCCGGATCCGACGTGATGGCGGTCTGCCTGTCCAAGGGGCTCGGCGCACCGGTCGGCTCGCTGGTCCTTGGCAGCGCCGCGATGATCGCCGAGGCACGCATCTGGCGCAAACGACTCGGTGCCGGCTGGCGGCAGGCAGGTGTCATCGCCGCGGCCGGCTGGTACGCCCTCGACCACCACGTCGAACGCCTCGCCGACGACCACGCCAACGCCCGACTGCTCGCTGAGGCGTGCGGTGCCGCCCCGGAGGCGGTCGACACGAACATCGTGGCGCTGTCGGTACCTGACGCACCGGCGGTGGTCCGACGGGCACGCGAGGACGGCGTGCTCGTCGGTGTGGTCGGGACCGGGACGGTGCGTCTGGTGACTCACCTCGATGTGTCGGCCACGGACGCACGCCGAGCCGCTGAGGTGCTGGCGCGGATCGTGTGAGTGTCTTGCCGCGGCTCAGACGACGAAGATGGTGATCGTCTCGCCCGGCTGGACCTTCGTACCGCGTGGCGGATCCTGCCGGACGACGAGTCCGACATCGATGTACGGGCTCTCGTCCGCCACCTTGACCTCGAAACCGGCGTCCTCCAGCACCGCCTTGGCATCGTCCGCCTGCCGCCCGACGACATTGGGTATCCCTACCGGCTTCGCTCCCTTGGAGACGGACAACGCGATCTCGTCGCCCTTGTAGCCGGTGCCGCTACTGGGACTCTGGCTGATCACGACGCCCTCGGCGACGTCGGAGGCGTACGCCTGGCTGCTCGTCACGTCGAAGCCGGCGTCCTCGAGCGCGGTCACGGCGGCCGCAGCGTCCGTACCGGTGGTGTCGACGATGTCCAAGGGCTGACGACCCTTGCTGAGGATCACGTCGACAGCGGTGTCGCGCTTGACCGAGGTCTTGGGGGAGACGGCACCTTTGATGATCTCATCGGAAGGGATCTTCTCGCTGAAGCGGCGTTCGACGTCGCCGAGCACGAGGTTGACGGCTGTCAGCTTCCGTTGCGCCTCGTCGAGGGTGAGCCCGGCCAACGGCGGAACTTCGTAGCGCTCCTTGCCCTTGGAGACCAGGGCCGTGATGGTGTCGTCGGGCAGGATGCGCTCGCCGGCTGAGGGGTCGGTGGCCATCACCTCGCCCTTGGGGATGTCCTCGTTGAAGTCGTACGTCGGCTCGAGCGTAAAGCCGGCTTCGGTGGCCTTGGTCGCGGCTGCGGCGGCGTTCATACCGACCAGGCTGGGGGTCGAGTCGTACCGGGCGACGCCGTAGTACCAGCTGCCGACAGCGATCAGCACCGCAAGGATGATCACCAGGATCAGGAGCATCGAGCCGCGCCGGTTGCGCCGCGGCCCCCGGGCGCTGGCGTACTGCTCGCGCGACATCGGCGCCAATCCGCCGGTCGGATACGCGGTGGCCGCCGTTGACGACGGAGTTGGTCGTGACACCGCAGCGCGCGAGGTCGGCGCTGCGGCGCGCGGGACGGGTGGGACGCGCGCGGCCGCGGCAGGCAGCCGCTGTGTGGAGGGGACGTGGGCGTAGTCGTCGTAGTCGTCGAGCCCTGGCGGAGGGATCTCCGCACGGCCGGCGCTGGAGTGGGTGACCACGACCGTCGACTCATCGTACGGCGCCTCGCGCGGGTCGAGCAGGGGGGCGACTGCGTCGGGGAAGGCGTCGGCGGTGTCGTCGTAAACGTCGACGGCCTCGGCGCCGAGCGGCAGCGTGTCACCGCGCCGCGGACGCAGGTCCTGGGTCAGCTCGACGTCGTCGGCGAGCCCGTCGGCCAGGGCACTGCGGGCCTGCCGGACCTGCGTCAGCAGGACCCGGGCGTCGGCCGACCGCAGGTCGCGGTCGCGCGCCGTCGCACGCGCCACCAGGGCGTCGATGTACGGCGGGATGCCCGGGACCGCCTTCGACGGCGCCGCGATGTCCTCGTGCACGTGCTTGTACGCGACCTGGATGGGGCTCTCGCCCGGGTGCGGCTTGTCGCCGGTCAGCATCTCGTACAGCATCGCGCCACAGGCGTAGACGTCCGAGCGGGCGTCGGCACCCTCGTTGACGACCAGCTCGGGGGCGAGATAGGAGATGGTGCCGATCAGCACGCCGGTCGTCGCGGTCGCCGTGGTTGAGGAGGACACCGCTCGGGCGAGACCGAAGTCGGCGACCTTGATCCGCCCGTCTGGTGCGATCAGGACGTTCTCGGGCTTGACGTCGCGGTGGACGATGCCGGCGTCGTGCGCCGCCGACAACGCGACGAGCAGCGGCTCGAGGAACGCCAGGGCGTGGTCAGCCGGCATCGGGGCCTCGGCGCGCATCACGTCCCGCAGCGTGCGGCCGGGGACGTACTCCATCACCAAGAAGACGAAACCCTGGTCCTCGCCCTGGTCGAAGACGGCGACGACGTTGGGGTGGTTGAGCTTGGCGGCCGAGCGCGCCTCCCGCTCGAAGCGGGAGGTGAAGTCGCTGTCGTCAGCGAGGCCGGGATGCATCACCTTGACTGCCACGACGCGGTCGAGGCGTTCGTCGGTGCCGAGGTAGACACTTGCCATACCGCCACGCGCGATGCGTTCGCCGACACGGTAGCGCCCGTCGAGCAGGCGACCCGTGAGGGACTCGTTGCGCGGTGCCAACAAGGGCGCTCCTGGCTGTCGCGCGGCGCTCGCCGCGGAGTGCGGGTCACATTGCTCGGTCCTGGCGGACCCGAGGCCATTCTAGGGCGGCCTCACACAGACCCGGGGCAGGCACGAGCGCTCGGCGCGTGCCACGCTTGGCCCATGAGCGCACTCGAGGACCTCATCGACCCCTGGCTGACTCTCGACGAAGCGGCGGCGGTGCTGCGCACGACTCCGAGCCGGGTGCGCCAATGGGTACGCGAGCGCGAGCTGATCGCCGTCCGTACCCCCGGCGCTACCGGACCCAGGGTACCGGCGGAGTGCCTCGTCGACCGTGCGATCGTCAAGGGTCTCGGCGGGACGCTGACCCTGCTCGCGGACTCGGGGTACGACGAGCTTGAGGCGGCGCGCTGGATGTTCACCCCCGACGACTCGCTACCGGGGCGGCCGATCGACGCGCTGCGCGACAACCGGCCTGCGGAGGTACGTCGCCGCGCACAGGCGCTCGCGTTCTGAGCGGCCGTTGATCATGACCGGCGGCGCGTGGAGCGCTCTGCGAGTTCTCGCAAGATGGCGCGTGTGCCCGGGGCGGCCAGCGGCGCGACGGACAGCGCCGCCTCGGCAGCGTTCTCGAGCGCGGTGATGTCCGCCTCGACCCGCGTCAGCGCGCCGGTGTCGCAGATGACCTCGCGCAGCTCGTCGACGACCTCGACGCCAAGGCCGGTGACGCCGACGTGGCGTTGCAGCAGCGCCCGCTGGCTATGGTCACCCTGCGCGAGGGCGTAGGCGAGCAGGACGGTGCGCTTGCCCTCGCGCAGGTCGTCTCCCGCGGGCTTGCCTGTGACGTCGGGGTCCCCGAAGACGCCCAAGACGTCGTCGCGGAGCTGGAAGGCTTCGCCGAGGGGGAGGCCGAACGCCGTCAGCGCGTCGATCAGCTCGGGGTCGCTGCCAGCGAGGGCCGCGCCGATGTGGAGCGGCCGCTCGACCGTGTACTTGGCCGCCTTGAACCGCACCACCCGCATCGCGTCGGCGACCGATTCTGCGCCGCGGACCTGCCCGATGAGATCGAGGAACTGCCCCGCCGCCACCTCGCTCTTGCACAGATCGAGGTAGGTGAGAGCACGCAGCAGAGCAGCTGGCGCGAGCCCGCTGCTGCGGAACATCTCGTCGGTCCAGCTCAGCAGCAGGTCGCCGAGCAGGACCGCTCCTCCGACGCCGAACTGCTCGGAGTCACCGAGCCAGCTCGCGGCGCGGTGCTGTCGTTCGAACGCACGGTGCGCCGCCGGGTGCCCACGGCGTACGTCCGAGCCGTCCATCACGTCGTCGTGCACGAGAGCGCTCGCATGCAGGAGTTCCAGTGCGCTCGCTGACCAGACCACCTGCTCGTCGCCGGCATCCCCGCCGGCTGCCACCCACCCGGCATGGCAGAACGACGCCCGCAGCCGCTTGCCGCCGGCCAGTGCACGCTCCGCCGCGTCGACGAACGGTACGAGGTCCGGGCCGAGCTCCTGGAGGCGCTGGCGCTGGGCGGTCAAGAAAGTGGCGAGATCACGGGCGACGAGGGCGGGGACGTCGGGAAGCACGTCGGTCACGATACGGCGTCTGTGTCGCTCCCTGGACAGTCCGGCCGCGGCCGGGTCGGCTTGCCTACAGTTGTCCTGTGTCCACCTCCGCACCGTTGCGCGATGCGCTCGACCGGCCAGGACCCAGCATCTCCTTCGAGTTCTTCCCGCCGAAGGACGATGCCGGCGAGCGCACCCTGTGGACGTCCATCCGTGACCTGGAGCCACTGCGGCCGGCCTTCGTGTCCGTCACCTATGGCGCCGGCGGGTCCACGCGAGACCGAACGGTACGCATCACCGGTCGAATCGCGTCCGAGACCACGCTGCGGCCGGTCGGCCACCTCACCTGCGTGGGGCAGACCTGCGACGAGCTGCGCACGACCATCGGCCAGTACGCCGCGGCGGGCGTCTCTGACGTGCTCGCGCTGCGGGGCGACCCGCCCGGTGGCGTCGGCACCCGATGGCAGCAGCACCCAGGTGGGCTGGCCAACGCGACGGAGCTGGTCCGGCTGGTACGCCGGCTCGGTAGCTTCTGCGTCGGCGTCGCGGCTTTCACCAGGGGCCATCGCGAAGCGCCGAGCCTGGAAGCGGACGCGCGCGTGCTCGCCGCCAAGGCAGCGGCCGGCGCGGAGTTCGCGGTCACGCGCGGGCGGAACTCCGGGGCTGCACTTCTACACGCTCAACCGCTCGACGGCGACTCGGCAGGTCTTCGCCGATCTCGGAGTCGGCGTGCCCGCTGAGACAGGTCAGGCCTTACCGATCCCGGTCGCCAGCGTCGCCGTACCCATCGCCACCTGCTCCAGGCTCGGCCCCGGGTGGGCGTTGACGCCGACTCGGAAGAGTCCGGCACGTGGCGCCCCTACGCCGGGATGCTGCACGCCGGTGCGCCATCCGGACCACTGCCAGCCGTGTGCGGCGCCGTCGGCCCGACGTGCCAGGTCGACCGCGGAGAGGTCCCACCGTGCTTCCACCCGCTCGCGGACGTCGATGCCGTACTTTGCCAGCGTCGCCACCACATCTTCGTCGCCGGAGTGCTCGACCGTCCACGCCTGTTGCAGGTCGGCACGGGTGTGATCGCTGGCGATCCGGAGCGGTGGGTCGTGGTGGACCACCGTTTCGGGCGGCAGCGCGACCGCATCCGTGCCGAGCACGAGCAGCGTGCGTGCGGTGCGCAGTACCGGCAGCGCGGTGATGGGGTCGCCGATCGTGGGGGGAGGCGCCGGTGCTGCCCAGACCACGAGGTCGGCCGCAAGCACCGATCGGTCGAGCAAGACCCCGCTGACCTGACCGTCGGCCAGTACCACGTCGAGAGCGGGCGAGCCGAGCCATACGTCCACCCGCCGCTCAGCGAGCCGCTGCACGAGGGCGGACAACAGTGCTGCGTCGCCGCCGTCGATGCGCCACCGCCCGAACGACCGCTCGATGACGTCGGCGACCGCGACGAATGCCGGGGTCGTGCGCGGTTGCTGTCCGCCGAGACGTCCTCGGTCGATGACCATCGCTGTCAGCCGCTCGTCGGACAGCTTCCTTCGGACGGCGCGGGCGAGGGTGAGCCGCGGACGCAACGTGCGCCGGTCCTGGCGGTCCAGATCCTTGGGACCGCTGAAGGCTCGGTCGATGGCGCGCGTACGTAGGACGTCCCAGCTCGGGGCGAGCGCGTTGAGCCAGGCGTTCCACGCGGCGCCCGTGCCGGCACCGAGCACCGAGTCGAGCTCCTCCTGCTGATCCGCACGGCTGCCCATCGGCAGGTCCAGCACCGTCCCATGCGGGGTCGGCACATCGTCGTCGTAGTACCCGAAGACGTGCCGGCGACCGGGCACGACGTGCTGCAGGTCGAGGACGCGTTCGAGGGGGCGGCCGGACTTGCGGAACAGGTCGCGTAGGGTCGCCGGCACCGTCAACGTCTGGGGGCCGGCCGGCCAGACGAGCCCGTCCCGTTCGTACGGCAGCAGCTGTCCGCCGAGCCGGTCCGAGGCTTCGAGCAGCGTGACGGCGTGGCCGAGCTTCGCCAGCCGGATGCTCGCCGAGATGCCGGCGAAGCCACCCCCGACGACAACGATCTCAGCCACACCAGGACACTACCGGCGCAGCTAGCTCACCTTTCCCGCGATCCGCAGGGACCAGCGGATCGAGGGTGGCACAACCTGCGGATCGACTGAAGGCGGGACCTGAGCTCGTTGCGCTGTCGGCGGAAGGAGGTACAGTCCATTCATCGAACACATGTTCGAAGCCTCGTCGGTGGCGTGACCTCGACCCCCACGCCACCGGCGCGGCGACCCCGCACGGAGAAGGAGCTTGCGATGGCGTACGCCTTCGAGTCTGGCAGTCTCAGCGCGGCAGCGGACTGCCTGGACCGCGCCGAGACCACGCTCTGCCAGGCGCAAAGCACGTCGGCGCCCGGACAGCGCTACGTCCTCGCGCACACCGCCGCGCTGCGCGTGGCGGCCGCCGTGCTCGCAGCTCGTGCCCGTCCGCGCCGAACCCGGGGGCTGTGCAATGCGTGGACACTGCTGACGACGGTGGCGCCGGAGCTGTCCGAGTGGGGTGAGTTCTTCGCCGCCGCGGCCCTGAAGCGCGCGGCCGCCGCCAGCGGTGCGCCACACGTCGTGACGTCGCGGGAGGCCGACGACCTGGTCCGGGCGGTAGAGCAGTTCCTCACAGTGGCGGAGCGAGCACTCCGACTGAGCCACGAACCCTCGGTGGGCCCGGCACGATAGCCTCGAGGCGCTCGCTTGACGTTCGGCGAGCACCGCACGAAGGAGGTCCGGTGATGCCTGCACGTCCTAGTGGTGATCCCGGCAGAGCAGCCGCGCGTACAGCGGTCGTGTGGGATGCCGTGTTCGAGACGGTCGAGGTTCTCGCGACGGCCCATCCGGTCCGAAGCTTGCGCGTCATCGACCTCGGTGGCGGCACCGGGGGTCTTGCGGTACGCATCGCCGAGCTCGGTCACCAGGTGCTCGTGGTCGAACCGAGCCCCGACGCGTTGGCGTCGCTGCGACGGCGGGCCGTCGAGTCCGGCGTGGAGGACCACGTGTTCGGCGTGCAGGGCGACGCCTCCGAGCTGCGCACCCATGTCGGCGACGAGCTCGCCGACATGGTGCTGTGCCATGGCGTCCTGGAGGTCGTCGACGATCCGTCGCAGGCGTTGGCCGCCACTGCCGCGGTGGTCCGAGGGGGCGGCTTCCTCAGCGTCGTGGTCTCTGGACGGCTTTCGACAGTGATCGGACGCGCGCTCGCCGGCGACACTGCGCGCGCCCGCGCGATGCTCGACATCTCCTTGCAGGACTGGGACCTCCGCGTCGATGGGCCGCGACGTTTCTCCCGCGAGGAGATCATCGAGCTGGTGACGCCGCATGGGTTCGCCATCGACCGGGTCGACGCGGTACGCGTATTCACCGATCTCGTCCCGAGTGCTCTGGTCGACGCCGAACCCGGTGCACGCCAGGGGCTGCTTGACCTGGAGCGTGCGGTCGCCGGACGTCCGGAGTTCAGCGCGCTCGCCGGTCAGCACCACCTCGTCGCCCGCCGAACGCCGCCACACCCCTAGCCGCGTGCTGGCGGCCGTGCAAACCGAGGCGAGCTCAGCTCCAGGCTCCGTAGATCCTGACGAGCAGGCGCTTGTGCGCGGTCAGCGCCCAGAGCTGTCTGGCGTCCTTGATGTACATGTTGACGCAGCCGTGGCTGTGTCCGCTGAACGGGTTGACCATGTAGTAGGACGCGTGGAACGCCTGGCCGCCGTCGAAGAACTGCGCATAGGGCATCGGCGTGTTGTACAGCGAGCTCACGTGGTGCCTGCTGCGGTAGTAGACGCGAAACTTTCCGGTGCGCGTCTTGGTGCCTGCTCCGCCGCCTCGCACCAGCCACGAGTTGTGCACCCTGCCGTTGTGCCAGAGCACCACCTGGTGGCGCGAACGGTCGTAGCAGATGCGCCATCCGTCCTGCTTGCAGTACCTCGGGATGTCACCACGGCCGCGGATCGACTTCTTGATCAACGTCGGCCAGGTGTTGTAGCCCATCTTGCCTGAGCGCTTGAGACCCTTGCGCTGCTGGAAGGCCTTGACGGCCTTTTGGGTCTTGAAGTTGAAGACTCCGTTGATGTGACCGCGGTAGAGGCCCACCCAGCGCAGGCGGTACTGCACCTCGCGGACGTGGTTGATGTGGGTGGGGGACAGATCCCGGTCACCGCGCTTGACGCGTTCACGCGCAAAGCGCTTCATCATCGCGTTGGACACCCGGGACCGGGACGCGTCGTCGCGGGCAAGAGTCTGCGATTTGGCCGTCGACGGCGTCCAGTCCGGTTCGTCGGTCGGGTCCGGCCCGGCGTCATCGCGGCCCGTGGGCACAGATCCCGCAGCAGGTGTGGTCCCGGCGGCACCCACTGACTGGCCCGCGGCAACAGCGGGGCCAACCGTGAGGCTGACCAGGAGTGCGGTGACGAGGATCTTGCGCATTGTCGTCCTTCTGCGGGTCCGAAAGATCCGGACGTGGTGAGTTGTCGTCGAGCGGCGCCAGGGTCCACGATAGTGGCCGCAGCACGATGTGCGGCGCAGATTCGGCTCTCCAAGTTTCGATGTCGGGTTTCGCGCTTGCGGTTGCCTGCCTAGACTGATCGTGACAAGACTTCACGGGTGCATGTCACGGGAGGCAACGGTGCCGCTCTCTGAGGAAGAACAGCGCTTGCTCGAGCAGCTCGAGGTGGCGCTGGCGGCCGACGATCCGAACCTCGCCTCCGCCCTCCGTGGATCCAAGTTGAGAGCGCGTAACCGTCGTCGCGCCATGGTCTCGGTGGTCGGCTTCGTCGCCGGTATAGCCGCACTCATGGTCGGCGTCATCGTCGCTATCACCCCCCTCGGGGTCGTCGGCTTCGTCATCATGCTGGGCTCGGCGTACGCCTTCCTCATCGCGTGGCGATCGGGCGTCGGCAGCCGTGCCGAGGCCGCAGCCAGCCGCGAGCGCGAACCCAGCAGCAGCGGCGGGCGTGGCGTCAGCCGCATCCAGCCGGCCACATCGGGATCGTTCATGGATCGTATGGAAGAGCGCTGGAGGCGTCGCCGCGACTCCGGCCCCGGCAACTGACGGGTCGGTCGGTCTCAGCCCCGCAGCGTGAGCAGCTCCTCGTCGCCGGGCCGTTGTAGCGTCGGCCGCACGACGCGGCGCAACCAGGACGTCGGGAAGAGCCTGGCTCGCCACCTCCAGCTCGCGGGTCGGCCCGCGGCCAGCGCATCGCCGACCTTGTCCAGGTCCGAGCGCAGGTCCACCGCGGGGACGACCGAGGAGTAGCGCGTGCGTTCGAGATGGAGAACGATCGCGGCAAGGGCTTCGCTGGCCGCAGATCCGGGGAACAGTCGGCGGCGCAGCGCCTCACCGGTACGCCGAGGAGTGGTCGCGTCGTCCCAGCTGATGCCGAGGTCCAGTGCACGGTCACGCAGCTCGGCCCAGATCGCCTCGGCCCGTTGTTCGTCGTCGGCCGCAAGTGACCAGCGCCGACGCCGCACGAAGCCACGCACTGCCCACGGGATGGCGGCGACGGCGGCGATGGCGAGCATGATCCCGCCGGCAGTCAGCACGGTTTGGGAAAGCATCGCGCCACCGTTGCCGTCGTTCGCCGCGGCGGCGTCCCCGCTGGGGTCCGCGGTGCGGACGCGCGGCTGGCGTGACTGCCCTTCGGTGGGACCGGTCGGCTCCTTCTCGCCGCGACCGCCTGGTCCGGCAAAGCTCGGGGCGCTGTACGCCGCCCCGCCCGGCGTCGGCTCGAACCGCACCCATCCAGCGCCGGTGAGGTAGAGCTCGGGCCAGGCATGGCTGTCGGTGCCCCGGAAGACGTAGGTGTCGTCGCTCTCGCGTTGTGGGCGCAGGAACCCCACGGCGACTCGCGCGGGAATCCCCTGTGTGCGCGCCATGATCGCCATCGCCGTCGCGAACTGTTCGCAGTAGCCGCGGCGACCGGTCGTCACGAAGTCCGCAAGCGTCTGCCATCCCCCAGTGGGGTCGGCGCTGAGGTCGTAGGTGAAGTCGCCGTCGGTACGGAACCAGTTCTGCAGCTGCACCGCCCTGTCGAAGTCGGTCTTCGCCCCAGCGGTGACCTCCTCGGCCTGCTCCGCCAAGACCGCGGGGACATCCTCGGGCAGCCGGGTCTGCGGCTGCAGCCCCTTGACCGCTCGGCTCGATGCACGCAGCTGAGTGGCATCTGGCCGGCTGACCGAGACGTTCATCTGGTACGTGTAGGGACCCTGCTGCTCACCGGCGGTGTTGACGATGTCGAGATTTTCCGGGTCGAGCGCCCACGGACCGGACGCCCTGATCGTCGTCGGCGCGTACAGCGTAGGCAACCACTGGGTGGAAAAGGTGGGGAGCAGGTTGACCTGCATCTCCTTCTGCTCGCGGGCGATCGCCGAGGACACACCCGGCGGCCCAGGCAGGAAGTTGTCCAGGGAGACGCTGTCGTCACTGCGCTCGCCGGGGGCCCAGCCGGCGGCGGTGAGCTCGGGCAGCGATGTCAGCCGCAGATAGCTGGGCTCGCCGTCGGGGGTGGTCACGCTGATCAGCGGTTCGCGACTCTGGCTGGTGAGGTTGCGCCGCATGTCCAAGATCGGGTTGCGCACGCTGACCGGCCCGGACCCGCCGGACCCGCCTTCGCCGTCGGTGCCACCGTCGCCGAAGAGCTGGGTGGGCATGGTCGGAACGAACAACGGGATGACCACCGCGCACGCGACGGCGCCGAGGCCGGCGCGCCGGCCCATGCCCTCAAGCCCACCCCCGCGGTCCAGCGAGTCCGGTGCCGCCCCGGTCTGGTCCAGGCCGCGGCCCCACCCGAGGACCTTCTCTCGTTCGGTCGCGGCCAGCAGGAAGACGTATCCCAGCGCGCCGGGAATGAACGCCCACATCGACACGTGGCCGCTCAGCAGGGACACCGGCGCCATGTAGATGGCGAGGAAGACGAGCCCGACCAGCGGTGCACGCCGCAACGAGACCGCTATCAGGTCCACGAGGATCGCGACCAGGCCGACCCCGAGCGCCAGGGTCACGTCGAAGTCACCGAGCCTCGGCACTGGGGCAGGGTACGCCTGGGAGTGCTGCAAGGTGGCGGTTGCGGCGTCCCAAGCGGCGGCCGCCGTCCGGCGTACCGGCACCACACCCCCCCATGCGTCCGCGCGGAAGAACGTCAAGGTGGCCCACTCGATCAGCACGAGGAGCTGGACCGGTACGTAGTAGATCGGCGGCACTCGGAGCACCCTCAGGGCGACCGACGTGCCGAGGACGACCGCAGCGGTCACCGCCCCGAGCAGGACGTAGCGCATGGACTGGACCAGCGGACCGAGGGTGATCGCGATGCCGATCACCGCGACCCAGACCCACAGGGCGGTTCGCGCGTGTGGCCAGGCCCGGCGACCGCTCTGCGCGGTGATCGCGGAGATTGCTGTCATGCGCGCCCCTGCGCGGGAACGGCAGCGCGCCGGTGGTGGCCGGCGTGGGCTGGGAGGGCACGCCACACGCTGTCGACGGAGGCACCGGGAACGGCGACACTGACCTGCCAACCACGTCGGGCGAGTGCGACTCTCTGTTCCTCGACGCTCGGCGAGACCGGCCGCGACGCCCACTGCGACGTGTCGAGCAGCAGGGCGAGCTTGCGCGTGCGCGGCGGCAGGTGGACGCCCAGGTCCTCCAGGTCCTGGGGAGTGCATGCCCCCAGCACCGCGACGGTGAGACCAGGCTCTGACGTCAGGTTCGCCGTCGCCTCGCGCAGCGCCCCAAGAGGTGTCAGCGTGAGCGCGGACAGCTGGTCCAGCAACAGGGACGCGCGCTCGGAGGCGCCGGCCAGGTGGGCGTGCCACTGTGTCGCGTCAGGTTCGTGCCGTTCGGTGAGCAACCGGACGGCGTATCCGGACTTCTCAAGGTGGACGCCGACCGACGCGGCCGCACTGATGGCCCACTCGACCGACGAGTCCGCGCCGGACCCCGCATGCGCACGGTGGCGGGTGTCGAGCAGCACCGTCGCGCGGTTCTGCCACTGCCGTTCCTCCCTGCGGACCATCAGGTTGCCGACCCGGGCAGTGCTGCGCCAGTGCACCCGGCGAAGGTCGTCGCCCTGGCGGTACTCGCGCACGGTGACGTCCTCGGCGCTTCCGCTCGGTGACGAGCGGAGCTGGCGGTCGCCGGCGTGGCTCGCGCCACCAGACAGTGGCAACGGGGTCAGGCCCTCCACCCGGGGGACCACGGCGATCGCCGATGTGGTGCTGAACGAGCGCGACAGGGCGATGAACCCGAACGGATCACTGATGCGTACGCCGAGGGGTCCGAGCTCGTAGTGCCCTCGCTGGGAGGCCTGCACCTCATAGCTGACGCTTCTCCGCCACGCGGCGCCCATCCGGTCGACGGTGAACCGCACCGATGGCCCCAGGCTCGGCGGCACCCGGTCCTCGAAGAGGAGCATCCCGACCGGCAGCTTGCCCCGGTTGACCAGGTCGACCCGGACCTGGGCGGTGTCTCCCATGCTGACGCGGCCAGGCTGCACGGTACGCGCCGCCATCAGCCGGTATCGCGTGCGCCCCACCCAGATCGCGGTGATCAGTGGAAGCGCGACGGCGAGGATGCCGACCCGCATCAGCGCGTCGAAGCCCAGCAGGATCGAGCAGACGGTCGTGGTGACTCCCGCCGCGATGAACGCCCGACCACGGATGGTCAGCGATGCGAGAGAGTCGCGCACGGGTCAACCGCCTACCGGGCCCGAACCGGAGTCGGGGACACCTACGACGGCGACTATGGTCGCCACGACCTGCTCGACTGTGCGCCCCTGCATCGCCGCTTCTGAGGTGAGGATCATCCGGTGGCTCAGCACGGGCTGTGCCAGCCGTTGCAGGTCGTCGGGCAGCACGTACTCACGACCCTCCAGAGCCGCCGCGGCCTTGGCGGCGCGGACGAGGTGCAGGGTCGCTCGTGGTGAAGAACCGAGACGCAGCTCTGGGGACTGCCGGGTCGCGGTCGCGAGGTCGACGGCGTACCGCTGGACGGCGGGGGAGACGAAGACCGAGCGCACCACGCGGATCAGCTGTGCTATCTCGGCGGCGTCGGTCACCGGTCGCAGCCGGTCGAGCGGGTCCTCGCCGGCGTGGTTGACGAGCATGGCGTACTCCGCGCTCGCTACCGGGTAGCCCATCGAGACCCTGGCCATGAACCGGTCGCGCTGCGCCTCCGGTAGTGGGTAGGTGCCCTCCATCTCGATGGGGTTCTGTGTCGCGACCACCATGAACGGGTCGTCGAGCATGAACGTCTGGTTGTCCACCGTGACCTGGCGCTCCTCCATGCACTCCAGGAGGGCGGACTGGGTCTTGGGGGAGGCCCGGTTGATCTCGTCGCCGACGACGATGTTGGCGAAGACGCCTCCCGGACGGAACTCGAACTCGCGGGTGTCCTGGTTGAAGATCGAGACCCCGGTGACGTCGCTGGGCATCAGGTCGGGCGTGAACTGTATCCGCCGGACCGTGCCGTTGATCGTACGAGCCAACGTCTTGGCCAGCATGGTCTTCCCGACGCCGGGCACGTCCTCCACCAGCAGATGGCCCTGGGCGAGCAGAACGGTCAGCGCCGCGCGCACGACCTCCGGCTTGCCCTCGATGACGGTCTCGGCCGCTTGCTGCAGGCGAGCCGCGACTTCGACGAGGTGCGCCAGGTCCTCGGGTCGTTGGCCTGCCCTGCGCTGGCCGGTCGGTGTGGCCGTCACTGATTCTCCGTTCGGTGGTCCTGCTGCTGGGCAGTCATGGACGAGCCTGACGCGATGCGTGCTCCGATCCTCTCAGGGCCGGCCAACTTCGCCCACCTGTTGAACCAAACCGTAATAGGCGCCATCTTGCTCCACTGGCGCTCCACTCGGCGTTCGCGTGGCGTATCCCGCCTGATCGCGGGCTGTCCTCGGGGGTGCGACCGGTGCAGCAGGGCCTGCGACACGCCTCAAGATCGCGCATTCTGGTTGACGGGGGAGAGTAGTGGAGTAAAGTGGCGACAAGTGGAGTGAGTAGCCGAGGAAGGGCAGGGCCAGTGCGATGTTCTTCGGCACCTACACCCCTCGCCTGGACGACAAGGGCCGCCTGTTCCTGCCGGCGAAGTTCCGAGAACGTCTCGCAGCGGGGCTCGTGATGACCAAGGGGCAGGAGCGTTGCGTGTACGTGTGGTCCCAGCAGAGCTTCGAGGAGCTCACCGAGCGGGTCCGCAACACCCCGTTCACCAACAAGGGGGGACGCGACTTCCTGCGCATGCTGTTCAGCGGCGCCGCCGACGAGACCCCCGACAAACAGGGCAGGGTCACCGTCCCGCCGCTGCTGCGGGACTACGCCCGCCTGCAGCGCGACTGCGTGGTGGTCGGGGCGATGGACCGGGTGGAGATCTGGGACGCCGAGCGTTGGGCCCGCTACGCCGAGGAGCAGGAAGAGCCCTTCGCCCAGATGTCGGACGAGGTGATGCCCGGCATCTTCTGACACACCAGCGCTGAGGTCGTACGACGAGGTCTCTTGGCCGCTCCCCACGTTCTGACGCACCTTCCCCGGCGCCAGAGCACTGCACCAACAGGAGCGGCCGGAGACCTGGTCGGACGAAGACAGACAGGCAGGGGTCGAGATGGCAGTCACGCGGCGCGACGGTGAGCTCTCACCGGCGCGGGCCGAGCGCTCAGGAGCGCACGGCCACGAGGGCAAGCGCGTTCGCGAGGACGTGGCAGACGGCTTCGCCCTGCTCGCCTTCTCCTTGACCACCTCAGTCGTCCTTGCCGCCTGCCTCACCGCTGCCGCGCGACTGGCCGGCTGAACCATGGCCGCCAGCCACGTCCCGGTCATGCTCGACCGGGTCCTTGACCTGCTCGCTCCGGCACTGACGTCCGAGGGCGCCGTGCTCGTGGACGCCACCGTGGGCCTCGGCGGGCACAGCCACGCGGTGCTCGACCGGTTCACCGGCGTCCACGTCATCGGCATCGACCG
>Ga0136612_10000218_pt1 | contig 17841 bp, 15 predicted proteins | sample AntDryUQ224A2306_2_FD_106644 | JGI IMG/M metagenome (GOLD analysis project Ga0136612, IMG submission 106644) | Polar desert sand microbial communities from Dry Valleys, Antarctica - metaG UQ224A (23.06) | ecosystem: Environmental > Terrestrial > Soil > Desert | place: Antarctica: Dry Valley... | reverse complement strand
GACACGCACCGGCTGATGTCGGGCTTCCGGTAGGTGCCGTCTCCGGCACCGACCGGACACGCACCGGCTGATGTCGCGATGCTCGCCCCGTTCCGGCGGACTCTTGCGGTGCACCTTCGGTGCCAGTCTTGTTGTTCCGTTGAAGCGGGTCCTCGCTGCGCTGCGGCGCTTCAACGGCGTCAGCTGGCTGTCATTGCCGGACCTTGGGCTCGGCGACTGTCGGCTCGAGCGATGTCGATGGCGCAGCGGACGACCCGGGCCCGCACCTGGGCTCGCTGCGCGGCATGGTCGAGCCCGGCCTCGACGGCCCAGAGGGCATCGTCGTAGTTGCCGACCAGATCGGCATGGCTCATCTCCTGGCGGAGCTGGGTCAGCTCCGCGATCAGGGCGTCGAGATCGTCGATCGACTCTCGCAACATGGAACCAGCGTACGACCGAAGGTGGTCTTCTGCAAGCAATTGCAAGCGCTTGTGCTTTTCTTCACGAATGGTTCAGGCGCAGGGTCGGCGCACGCCGGAGAGGTGCTCGCCGGCCTCGACGACGGCGTCGTCGCCGAGGACGCACATCGCTTCGAGGACGGCATCGGCACCGACCGTGGCACCAGGGCCGATCAGTGAGCCGGTGATCGAGGCTCCAGCGGCGACCACGGCGCCGGCGAGCACGACGGCATGGCGCACCACCGACCCTCGCTCGATCACGACACCAGGGCCGATGACGGCGTGGCTCACAGCGGCGTCGGCGTCGATCCGTGCGTCCTCGCTGAGCGGCTCGATCGGCGAGCCTCGTCGCCCGTCGATGAGATCGAGCTGCGCCGACAGGTACTGCTGGGGCGTGCCGGTGTCGATCCAGTAGGTGTGGCCATCCATGGCGTACACGCCACCTTCGACCACGGCCGCCGGAAACGTCTCGCGTTCCACCGACACCTTTCGCCCGGCCGGGATCCGGTCGATCATGCTGGGTTCGAGGACGTAGGTGCCGGCGTTGATGAGATCAGTGGGAGCCTCGTCACGGGGAGGCTTCTCCACAAAGGCCTCGACTCGGCCGACCACATCGGTGGTGACCACCCCGAACGCCGAGGGGTCCTCGACCCTGTGCAGGGCGATCGTGGCTTCGGCCGCCCGTGCTTCGTGGAAGGCGAGGAGGTCGGTGAGGTCGAGGTCGGTGAGCACGTCGCCGTTGACGACCATGAACCGCTCCTCGATCCCGGCGTCGAGAGCGGCAAACCGGATGGCGCCGGCGGTATCGAGCGGTTCGGGCTCGACTGCGTAGTGGAGCCGAACTCCTGCGCAGACGCCGTCGGGGTACGCCGCCGAGAACGCATCGGGCCGGTACCCCATCGACAACACGGCATCGTCGATGCCGTGAGCGGCCAGGTGGCCGAGTACGTGCTCGATCATGGGCCGGTTCACGATCGGGAGCATCTGCTTGGGGGTGGAAAGGGTGAGCGGCCGGAGTCGGGTTCCGAAGCCGCCGACGAGGACCACCGCCCTCATCGGCACGTCCTCCTCGGACCGAGCCTCACGGCGACTCGGTCACCGCAGGGGCGGTGCTGCCCTCGGTGCTGTCGGTCAAGGGGGTCGAGGCAGCCGGCAGTGAGGACACCGATCCCGTGAGATCCGGCGGGATCTCCTGGCCGGCGGGAAGGGATGCGCCCGGTTGTCCCGAGCCGGCCCCTGAGTCGACGCTCGCCTTCTGGGTGATCTCCGCTGACGAAGGGGGCGGCACGATCTTCGTGCCCTTGGCGACGAACGCCAACGTGTAGGCACCCCCGTCCTCGGTGAAGCGGATCTTGCCCGGGTCGGAGGTGACCGTGTTGCTGGCCGCAGATCCGCTCGCAGCCTCGAGGGCGCTCTTCCAGTGCACCACCTTTATGGTGGCCGGCTTGCCGTCGCACGTGGTCTTCCCGACCTCGTACGTGCGCTTCTCGAACGGTTTGGCGGCCGGCATCCGGATCGCCGATGTGCTGACCTTCATGCCCACCTGGCCGTAGAACTTGTCGAGCGTGGCTTGCTTGCCCGCGCCGGCCGCCTGGAACGGGTGCACGTGGGCGAGCCCGTCCTGGTGGGTGTGGATGCCGAGGGGGTCCTCAGGGGTGCGGTCGGCGACGTCGGTGACGAACCGGTCGCAGATGAAGGTGCCCATCGCAGCATGCCAGTGCTCGCCGACCTTTGGGGGGTTCTTGGCGTCCTCACCGACTTGACCGCTGACCCTGGCGAACGTGACGAGACCGAGGCCGAGGACCACGACCAGGGCAATGGCGGCCGGGAACCCGACCTGTCGGCTCTTGCCGGACGTGTGCCCACCGGCGCGCGACGCGCGGGCGACCTTTTTCGCTGACGATGCCTTACCCATGGATCGACAACCCTACTGTGCACCCTCCTGAGGTCGGCTTCGCACCGGCGGGTGTGGTTCAGCGCCGGTGCAGTCCCCGAGGACGTTCGATCAGCTCCGTGAACAAGTCCTCATACGAGCGCGCCACGGCGGCGGGCGAGGCCCATCCCTCGACGAATCGACGGCCCGAGCGGCCTCGGCGCTCTGCATCGGAGGGGGACGCCAGCATCCGCCTGATCGCCTCGGTGAAGGCCTCGGGATCGTCGGGGCCGACGGCGATCCCGGCATCGGCCGCCTCCACCGTACGAGCCACCTCGGTGTCGCGATCCACGCTGGCCACGATCGGGCGGCCGGCGGCCAGGATCGAGTACAGCTTCGAGGGCACGCTCGATCGGGCCAAACCGCCCCGCAGTGGAACGACGTGGAGATCAGCCGCAGCCAGGACCTCGCCGAGGCGGGCCCGCGGCTGCAGGCCGACGAAGCGCACGTTGTCCAGGTCACGTGCCCGCTGCTCGAGGCCGGGGCGGGCTGAGCCGCCCCCGTTGATCACGAAGACCACGGAGCGGTCGTGGGCCAAGGCGACGGCGGCGTCCAACAGCAGCTCGACCGACTGGGAGTAGCCCAGGTTGCCGGCGTACATGACGACCGTCCGGCCCGTGAGCCCGTGCTCGCGCCGATAGGCGTTCTCCCGAGGTCCGGGCTGGATCGCCTCGGTGTCGATGAAGTTGGGGATGACCCGCACCTTGGTGGCTGCGGCGGGATCTGACGCAGCCACCAACTTCGCCTCGACGTTCGCCTGTAGGTCCTGGGACAACACGGTCACAGCGTCGGCGGCACCATAGGTGACCCGCTCGAGCATCTCGGCGGCGGCGATCACGTGAGGGTTGGTGATGGCCCCGACCTCGATCGCCACGTCGGGGTACACATCCTGGATGTTGAAGACGAACGGGATGCTGCGGAGGCGGGCCACGGCGCAGCCGGCCGGACCGAGGATGAGCGGCGGCGACATTGCCAGCACGGCGTCCGGCCGGCTCCGGCTGACCAACGCGGCCAGCGTCGAGATGGCGGTGAAACCGCTGAAAGCCACAGCCCGGGCCGGGATGTTGGTCTTGTCGGTGGGGAACGGATGCACACGGGTGACGCGACCCCATTCGGTGTCCTGGTGGCGGATCATGCGGCCGCTCCACGCCGGTTCCACCCGGTGGAGCTCGTACCAGGGAAGTGCGGTCACCACGTGGAGCCGATGTCCGAGCTCGGCGAGGTGCTCGGCGATGCTCGTCATGACCACGCCGGTGGGGGCGACGTCAGGATCGAAGTGGGGGCAGATGACGATGAGGTTCACCGGCGCCGGTCCAGGACTTCGCGCCAGACGTCGACGAGGGCGGCCGCACCGCGGTCCCAGCCCAGCGTGGCGGCTCGTGCGCTCCCCGATGACGCCAGGCGTCGACGTTGCTCGTCGTCGTGCAGGAGGTGCGTCATCGTGCGGGCCCACTGCTCGGCATCGTCAGGATCGACGAGCAGGCCGGCATCGCCCACCGCTTCGGGCAGCGCCGCCGATGATGCCGCGATGACCGGGCACCCGAGCGCCATGGCCTCCAGCACCGGCGCACCGAACCCCTCGAACGAGGACGGGAACACCAGGGCGACCGATCCTGCGATGAGGGCGTCGAGATCGGGCCGGGGGATGCGCCCGGTGCGCCGAACCCGGACGTCGAGGTGGTGGCGGGCGATGGCGCCGGCGACCTCAGCCTCGGCCGGACCGGGCGCGCCGGTGAGCACGAGCTGTACCCCGGGATCGACGGCCGCCACCGACGCGAACGCCTTCACCAACATCAGGTGGTTCTTGTGCGGCCATGTCACCGCCGGGTACGTGAACCACCGGTCGCCCAGCCGGTAGCAGCCCTGTACCCGACGCACCTCAGCCGGTCCCGGAGGACTCATCGAGCCGATGCCGTGGGGGACGACCCGGATGCGCGTCGGCTCGACGTCGAGATGGCGGATGAGATCGTTGCGGGTGTGGTCGCTGACCGCGACCACCACTCCAGTGCTGCGCAGCGACGATCGCACGGAACGCGGCAACGTCCTGGCCAGCCACCGCCGTTTGGTACGCCCGAAGTGGTGGGGCAGCAGCAGCGGTTGGAGGTCGTGGACGGTGACGAGGCCGGGAGCCGCTTGGAGCAACGGGGTGGTGCCACCCATGTGGTGCACCACTCCGAGATGTCTCCGCCGGGAACGGACAGCCAGCCACGTGGATTCCGAGGCGACCCGCAGCGGCCGGCTCTGCCCTCCGATCGGCGCCACCGCGGTGCGGTAGCGCTCGGCCAATCGGGGATGGGCGCCCGCGAACGACGGCAGGACGAACAGGGTGACGTCGACGTCGTCAGGGAGCCGACCGGCCAGGCTGTCGAGGAGGCGGGTCGCATACTCCTCGCTACCGCCGACACGACCGGGCAGCAGCCAGAGCAGGTTGATCCCGATGGCTGTGCCGGCCGGATCGGTCACGACTGCACCAACTCGGCGTACGCGGAAGCAGTGAGATCAGCGGTTCGATCCCAGGTGTGGTCCGCAGCGCGCCGGTGTCCGACGGCCCGCAGCCGATCGGCCAGCCCGGGATCGTCCACCACCCGGGCGACGCCGGCGGCGATGGCAAGGGGATCGAGGGGATCGACGAGCACGGCGCCGTCGCTCCCGGACACGTCGGCCATCGTGGTGCCGGCTGACGTCACAACCGGCGCACCTTGGGCCATGGCCTCGAGCACCGGGAGTCCGAAGCCCTCCCACAGACTTGGATAGGCGAACACTGCCGCTCCTGCATACAGCGCCGCCAGCTCGAGGTCGGGAACGAAGCCGACGGATCGGAGCCGATCGCCGAGGCGGTCGCCCGGGACCGGGGCGTCCTCGTTCCAGCCCCGGGGGCCGACCACGACGAGGTCGAGATCCCGTCGGGCGAGGGCGGGCGTCGCGAACGCCGCCACCAGTCGGCCGAGGTTCTTGCGGGGCTCGGCCGTACCCACGGACAGGACGTACGGGCGGTCGAGGGCGTGACGGCGCCGGGCGGCGGCCACCTCGGCCGGCGTCACGGCGACGATGCGAACGCCGAGCGGCACGAGCCGCAGGCGCTCGGCTGGGAGCCCGGCGGTGACGGCGTCGTCGATCGTCGCCTGCGACGAGCAGAGCACGAGGTCGGCGTCGCGACGGGCCAGGCCGAGCGCGGCTTCGAAGAACCGGACCCCGCGCCGGGTGAACGTCGACGGGTCGCGCCGCCAGGCCAGGTCGTGGAGCGTCCAGACGATCGGTGCGCTGCGAGGCGGCATGGCCGACCCGGTGGCATGTATGACCTCGACCGGTCCGGTGGCGCCCGACACGGCCGGTCGGCGGAGGTGGTGCCAGGCGTCGTAGAGGGCACGGCGCGGCAAGCGGAGCTGGGACACCGGTACCGGGGGCGTGTGCGACGCAGGCGGGGGCCGGCGGTGGCGGGCGCTCACGCCCACGAGGTCCAGCTCAGGGTGGCGCCGGACGAGCGCAGCGGTCGTCTCGATGGCGGCCCGCGCCGTGCCACCGGGCACCCGGTGCCAACACTGCTCGAAGGTCACTGCCACCCGCACCCGATCCCTCATCCGCCCCCACATTGGCATCCTGCGCCGGGCCAGACGGTTGACCGGTCGAGCAACCGAGGGCCCACGACCGCTCGCAGCCGAGCCGCCGGGCGAGGCGACCCGACGAGCACGGCGCAAGTTGTGAATGAAGCCGCACCGCATTCGGCGACAAGGCGTGACCTGTCGGCTCGACCCGTAGGAGCCGAGCCGACAGACCTCACCGTACCGACACAGCTTCGGCCGGCCGGTACGATCGCCGACGATGGCCATCGATGTCACCTCGGAGTTCTGGTCCGAGCGCAGGGTGGTGGTCACCGGCGGCTCCGGGTTCTTGGGACAGGCGGTGGTGGCTCGCCTCGTTGCGATCGGTGCGCGCTCGATCATCGTGCCCCGCAGCACCGACTACGACCTGCGTCGCCGTGAGGACGCTGCCCGCCTCTTCGCCGACGCCCGGCCCGACCTGGTCATCCACCTGGCGGCGCGCGTCGGTGGCATCGGGGCCAACCAGGCCCGGCCGGCCGACCTCTACCTCGACAACCTGCTCATGGGCACCTATGTCCTCGAGGAGGCGCGGCTGCACGACACGGCCAAGACGGTGATGGTGGGCACGATCTGCTCGTACCCGAAGTTCACGCCGGTGCCCTTCCAGGAGAAGTCCCTCTGGTTGGGGTACCCGGAGGAGACCAACGCCCCGTACGGGGTCGCCAAGCTGGCCCAGCTCGTCCAGCTCCAGGCCAACCGGGAGCAGTACGGCCAGCACGCCGCCTACCTCCTGCCCACCAACCTGTACGGCCCGGGCGACAAGTTCCATCCAGGGGTCAGCCACGTCATCCCGGCCCTCATCAAGAAGTGCATCGACGCCCAGGAGCGGGGCGACGACCACATCGAGGTGTGGGGTACGGGTCAGGCCAGCCGCGAGTTCCTCTACGTGGATGACGCCGCCGAAGGCGTGCTCCTGGCCGCCGAGCACTACGACGACGGCGACCCGGTCAACCTCGGCGCCGACCACGAGATGCCGATCAAGGAGCTGGTCGAGCACGTGGCGACCGCAACCGGTTTTCTGGGCTCGATCGAGTGGGACACCACCAAGCCCGACGGCCAACCCCGTCGTCGCGTCGACCCTTCCCGCGCCAAGGAGCGCTTCGGGTTCGAGCCCCGCACCCGCTTCATCGAAGGCCTCGAACGCACGGTCGCCTGGTATCGCGCCAACCGAGTCGAGGCCGAGGCCCGGGAGCTCTGACCCCCCCGAGTTGGCGCCCCCGCCCCCTCATGTCGGGGGTGGGCGCGCCGAGAACGTCACGAGTCGAGGTGGAGCACCCGGCGGAAGGCGGCGGCGGTGCGGTTGATTCCTTCTTCGAGCTGGATCGCCGGTTCCCATCCCAGTTGCTCCCGGGCCAAGGTGATGTCCGGCCGGCGTTGGGTGGGATCGTCGACCGGTAACGGCCGGTGGACGATGTCGGAACCGGTGCCGACGATCTCGACGACGGTCTGGGCCAACTCGGCGATCGTGAACTCGTTCGGGTTGCCGATGTTCATCGGCCCCACGTAATCGGAGTCGAGGAGGGCAAGGAACCCACGCACCTCGTCATCCACGTAGCAGAAGCTGCGGGTCTGCTTGCCGTCGCCGTAGATGGTGATCGGATCGCCGCGCAACGCCTGGACGATGAAGTTCGACATCGACCGCCCGTCATCGGGTCGCATGTGGGGGCCGTAGGTGTTGAAGATCCGCACGATCCTCACGTCGAGCCGGTGGGCCCGGTGGTACGCCATGGTCATGGCCTCGGCGAACCGCTTCGCCTCGTCGTACACGCCGCGGGGGCCGATCGGGTTGACGTGGCCCCAGTAGTCCTCGGTCTGGGGATGCACCTGCGGATCGCCGTACACCTCGCTGGTGGAGGCGAGGAAGAAGCGGGCGCCCTTGGCCTTGGCCAGCCCCAACGAGTTGTGGGTGCCGAGGCTGCCCACCTTGAGGATCTGGATGGGGATGCGCTCGAAGTCGACCGGCGAGGCGGGGCTGGCGAAGTGGAGGACGGCGTCGACCTCGCCTGGTACCCACACGTAGGTGCTCACGTCGTGCTCGACAAAGGTGAACCCCGGCCGGCCGAAGAGCTCCTCGATGTTCGCCAGCGAACCGGTGATCAGGTTGTCGAGGCACACGACCTCGTCGCCTCGGTCGACGAGCCGGTGGCACAGGTGCGATCCGAGGAACCCGGCGCCCCCGGTCACGACGATCCTGGCCACGTCAGCTCCGGCCGATGCCGTCGAACTCGAAGCCCCGACGGATCAGCGTGGCCCGCTCCAGCAGGTTGCGTCCGTCGACCACGCGCTTGGAGGTCATCGCCTCGCCGACCTTGTCGAAGTCGAGCCAGCGGAACTCGTCCCACTCGGTGAGCACCGCCAACACCGATGCGCCGGCACAGGCGGCATAGGGGTCCTCGACCACCTCGACGCCGTCGAACCGGGGGTCGCCATCGCCGACGTCGCCGGGTACGGCCGGGTCGTAGGCCCGGATCACCGCACCCCGCTCCCGCAGGCGGCGGATGACCTCGAGCGAGGGTGAGTCGCGCAGGTCGTCGGTCCGGGCCTTGAAGGTGAGGCCCCACACCGCAACGGTCACACCGTCGACCGATCCCCCGGCCTGACGGACCACCTTGTCGGCGACGCGGTCGAACTGGTCCTCGTTGACCGTGATCACACCCTTGAGGAGGTGGAAGTCGTAGCCCGCGTCCTCGGCGATGCGGACGAGGGCCCGGCTGTCCTTCGGGAAGCAGGAGCCGCCCCAGCCCGGGCCCGGACGGAGGCAGGCGTTGCCGATGCGCTTGTCGTACCCCATGCCCAGCACGACGTCGTTCACGTCGGCTCCGACCGCCTCGCACACGGCGGCGATGGCGTTGACGAAGCTGATCTTGGTGGCGAGGAAGGCGTTGCTGGCGTACTTGATGGTCTCGGCCGAAGCGGGGTCGGTCACCTGGAGGGGCGCAGCGAGGCCGAGGTAGAGCCCGGCTACCCGGATGGCGGCGCCCTGGTCCTCGGCGCCGATCACGACGCGGTCAGGGTGCAGGAAGTCGTGCACCGCCGAACCCTCCCGGAGGAACTCCGGGTTGGACACGACGAACACATCGGATCGTCCGAGCGCTTGCTCGACCACCCGCGTCGATCCCACCGGCACGGTCGACTTGTTGATGACGATGGCCTCGGGCGACAGGTGGGGGCCGATGGTGCGGGCGGCGTCCTCGATGTAGCTGAGGTCAGCGGATCCGTTCAACCCCTGAGGCGTGGGGACGCAGAGGTAGATGAACTCGACGTCGCCGACGACCTCTTCGGCACCGAGCACGAACCGCAGCTGTCCGGAACGGAGCCCTTCCTGCACGAGGTCGTCGAGACCGGCTTCCAGGATGGGGAGCTCACCTCGACTGAGCTGCTCGACCTTCTCGGGCACCACGTCGACGCAGGTCACGTCGTGGCCGAGGTGGCTGAGGCAGGCTCCCGTGGTCAGCCCCACGTAGCCCGTGCCGATCACTGCGATCCTGCTGCCCATCGCTGGTTCCCGTCGTCGTTCGGGAGGCCGAGTCGCCGCCCTCCGGTAGCGCGATCGTACTGCGATCCGGCCGCGCACCGAATTCGGTGGCCCACCCACCGGGGTCAGCCGCAGGTCTTGCCCCTCGGTGGCGGTCCCGGCACCTCCCCCACCACGCTGGTGCTGCTGGTGGATGGCGACGACCCGGCGACCGTGCTGGCGGTGGCCGAGGGCGCAACGGAGGTGGGCGTCGAGACCTCGGTCTCGGGCTTCGCCATCGTCCGTGTGCCTTGCCAGTCGGCCGCCGTGACCACAGCCACATCGACACCGACCAGGTCGTCCTGCTCCTCGAACACCGGCGACCCCTCCAGGTACCGGGCGACGAGGCGGGCGTGGGCCAGCTTGCCGGGCGCGTAGCGCAGGGTGGTGAGCTCACCGGGGAAGTCCTGCGGTGCGTCGAGCGGGACGCCGGTGGGGAACCCGAGATCGGAGAAGGCCTCGGTCACCTCACGAGCCTGGTTCTGGGCACCGGAGCCGTTGGACACCTGCACCCGCACCTCGGTCGGTGGAAGGGTGGACGTCGTCGCTGGGGGCTCGGCCGGCGGGCGGGGCTCGCCGCGGAACAGGGCGAGGATCGGCTCGGCCTCGGCCGGGACGACCTCCTGAACCTGGGCGCCGCCGCGGATCGCCTCGACCGACGGCAACGAGTACTTGACCAGGTTGTCGGGGTTGAAGTTGCGGAAGCGTTGGCCCAGCCGGAAGAAGTCGTCGACCCGCAGGCCCTCGTCGAAGTTCACGCTGCGCAGGCCGATGTCGATGAGCTGGCGGAGCTTGTTGGGGTTGCGGATGCCCTTGGCCACAGCCCGCTTGATGGCGGCCTGGATGAAGAACTGTTGACGGCTGATGCGCCCGAGGTCGGAGGTGACGTCAGGTCGCGTCCAGCGTCCGTCGCGATAGACCTGGTAGAAGCGCGACCGGGCGAACCCCAGAGCCTGGTCGGCATCGAGGACCTGACATCCGGCCTTGGGGATGTTGAGGAGGGAGCGAGGGTCGCGCACCGGTTCCGGGAAGTACACCGGCACCCCGTCGACCGCTTCCACCAGCTCCTTGAACCCGGCGAAGTTCACCTCCACGTAGTGGTCGATCGGGACGCCGAAGTTGGCCTTGATCGTCGCGATCAGGCTCTTGGCCTTGCCGGTCTCGAACGCCTCGTTGATGCGGCTCTTGCCGCGCTGGCCGGGGATCGGGACCCACAGGTCGCGGGGCAGGGACAGCAGCTGCGCCGTTGACTCGTCGGGGTCGATGCGCAGGATCATGATGGTGTCGGTCCGGGCCCCAGCGACCGAGCCACGTCCGCGCGACACCGGGTCGTCCGGCTCCAACCCGGTGTCGTCGTCCGCCCCGACCAGCAGGTAGTTCTGCGGAGCGCCGGCAGGAACGTCGGTCGGGGCGCGCAACGTGCCGCCGAGCCCGCCGACCCGCACCACATCGCCCAACTTGGCGTTGAAGTAGCCCAGCGCGCCGGCCGTGCCGAGCGCTCCGAAGATGCAGCAGATGTTGAAGGCGATCAGGAGCCGCTGCGGCCAGCTCCGACGCAACCGCACCGCCGAACCCCGTCCCGACACGGCGAGAAACTACCAGCGGGCTTCGGCCTCGCCCCGTCACTCGTGCCGTGCCGGCGGCCAAGGTGGGGCTACTCGACGGGGAGCCCGAGCTGACGACTGATGACCAGGCGCTGCACCTCGCTCGTGCCCTCACCGATCTCGAGGATCTTGGAGTCGCGGTAGAAGCGCGACACCGGGGTCTCGTCGATGAAGCCGTAGCCCCCGAAGATCTGGGTGGCTTCCCGGGTGGCGGTGACCGCTCCTTCGGTCGCGTACAGCTTGGCCATGGCCGCCTCCTTCTTGAAGGGCCGACCCATGTCTTTCAGCCACGCGGCCCGGTAGACGAGGCCTCGAGCGGTGTCGGCCATGACCGCCAGGTCGGCGCACTTGAACGCCACCGCCTGGTAGCTGCCGATCGGCTTGCCGAAGGCGTTGCGGTTCTTGGCGTACTCCACGGACTGCTCGAGGCACGCCTCGATGGTGCCCAGGGCCAGCGCAGCAATGGCGACGCGACCGTCGTCGAGGATGGCGAGGAAATTGGCGAAGCCCCGGCCCCGCGCACCGAGGAGGTGGTCGACCGGCACCCGGCACCCGGAGAAGGCGAGACCGTGGGTGTCCGAAGCGTGCCAGCCCATCTTGCGGTACGGGGGTTGCACCTCGAAACCGGCGGTGCCGGCCGGCACGATGATGGTGCTGATCTCGGGCCTGGCGCTGCCAGCCTCGTCGGTCCGCGCCGTGATCGTCACCAACGACGTGATGGGCGTACCCGAGTTGGTGATGAACGCTTTCTCGCCGTCGATCACCCACTCGCCGTCGGGCCCGTCGGGTTGCGCGGCCCGGGTGCGGGTGCCCCCGGCGTCGCTTCCTGCCTCCGGCTCGGTGAGGCCGAACCCGCCGAGGGCGGTGCCGGCGCACAGGCCGGGCAGCCAGCGCTGCTTCTGGTCCTCGGTGCCGAACGTGAAGATCGGGTTGGCTCCGAGCCCGACACCGGCCTCCAGCGTGATGGCCATGGACTGGTCGACTCGGCCGATCTCTTCGATGGCCAGGCACAGGGTCGTGAAGTCGCTGCCACTGCCCCCGTACTCCTCGGGGAAGGGCAGCCCGAACAATCCGAGCTCACCCATGGCCAACACCACGTCGACCGGGAAGGTGTGGTCGCGATCCCAGGCCTCGGCGTGCGGGCCTATCTCGGTCTCGGCAAAGTTCCGCACCACCTTCCGGAACGCCTCCTGCTCGTCGGTGAGGTCGAAGTCCATCGCCAGACCCTAGGCAAGGGCCGAAATGGCCTCCATGAGTTCCACCGGTCGTAACCCATGTACGCCATTTCGAGCGTGGAAGACTTCGGCCATGTCCGGCCCCGCCGATGCGCCCGCCCTGGCGGTGGTCGGCGACCGGTTGCTGACCGGGCTGGTCGAGGTCACCTCCGACGTCGCATGCCTCGACCGACCGGGTTGGTGGGCCGTGGTGATCCCGTTCGCAGGCGAGCCGGTGTGTGCCCGATTCGCCACGGCCCGCCCGGCCCGGCCCTGGCGGGGGCGGCCGTGGCCCGGAGTTCCGGCCGAGGCATGGCGATCGAGCCTCGACCGCCGGGAGTTCTGCTCCGGCGTCGACTCGATCCGGGCTTCGGTGGCTGCCGGTGACGTGTACCAGGTGAACCTCACCCGACGGCTCTCCGCCCCGCTGCCCGAGGGAGCCGACGTCGCCGCCCTCGGCGCCGCCCTGGCCGAGGGCAACCCTGCGCCGTTCAGCGCCGTCGTCCGCCTTCCCGCTCAGGACGTCCACGTGGCGTCGGCGTCGCCGGAGCGGTTCCTCGCCCGGGATGGATCACGGGTGTGGTCGTCGCCCATCAAGGGCACAGCCGTCACCGCCGCCGACCTCCTGCCCAAGGACCGGGCCGAGAACGTCATGATCGTCGACCTGGTGCGCAATGATCTCGGCCGGGTGTGCGCCTGGGGGTCGGTGACGGTGCCGTCCTTGCTGACCGTGGAGTCCCATCCGGGGCTGGTGCACCTGGTCAGCACGGTGGAAGGACAGCTCCGGCCCGGCCTCGGGTGGGCCGAGCTGCTGGCCGCCACGTTCCCGCCCGGATCGGTCACCGGCGCCCCCAAACTCGCCGCGCTCGAACACATCGACCGGTTGGAGACCTGCTCGCGGGGCGTCTACTGCGGTGCCGTCGGATGGGTCGACGGCGATCGCCGGCAAGGTGCCCTGAACGTGGCGATCCGCACCTTCTGGTTCGAGGACGAACGGATCCACTTCGGCACCGGCGGCGCGATCACCTGGGACTCCACCCCCTCGGGGGAGTGGGCCGAGACCGAGCTCAAGGCGCGACGACTGCTGCGAGTGGCCGGCGGCGAGCAGTTGGCGCTCCCGTGACCACCCTCGTGTGGATGGAGGGCAGGGTGATGGACGGGCGCGATGCATGCGTTGCGGCCCTCGATCACGGCCTCACCGTCGGCGACGGGATCTTCGAGACGCTCAAGGTCATCGATGGCACGGCCTTCGCCCTCACCCGCCACCTGGCTCGGCTGCGCCGGTCGGCGCTCGTGCTCGGCCTCGAGGTGCCGCTCAGCGACGACGACCTCGTCGCCGCTTCGATCGAGTTGATCGTCGGCTGCCGGGTGGCGGGGGCGGAGCCGGGGCGGTTGCGCATCACGATCACGGGCGGGCCCGGCCCCCTCGGATCAGGACGCGACCACGCCGATGCCACCGTCGTCCTCGCCGCCGGGCCCGCACCCGAGTGGACACCGACCACGGCCGTGGTGACGGTCCCATGGGTCCGGAACGAGCGCAGCGCAACTGCCGGCGCCAAGACGACGTCGTACGCCGAGAACGTGGTCGCCCTGGCGGCGGCCCACGAACGGGGTGCCACCGAAGCGATCTTCACCAACACTGTCGGCGCGTTGTGCGAAGGGACCGGCACGAACCTGTTCGTCGTCAACGACGGTCGACTGCGGACGCCGTCCCTCGCCACCGGTTGCCTGGCCGGCATCACCCGCGAGCTACTGCTCGAGGTGGTGGTCGGCTGCGGGGAGGTCGCCGACCTCACGACCGCCGACCTCCGGAACGCCGACGAGGCGTTCCTCACCTCCTCCACACGCGACGTGCAACCGATCGACACAGTGGACGGCCTTCCGCTCGGGGCCGCGCCGGGGCCGGTCACTGCGGCCACGATCACCGCGTTCGCGGCCGTGCAGGTCGCCAGCCTCGATCCGTGAACAGCTGCTGACCAGCGGCTGACCTATCGTCGTTCCGATGGGTCCGCACACTCGAGTCGCGATCGCCGTGCTGGTCGTGATCGCGTCACTGTCGGCCTGCACGTCGGACAGCGATCAGGCTGATCCCGGATCCGCCAGCTCGACCACGACTGCGGCTACCGGCGGCCCCGATCCGAGGAACGACCTCCAGGTGCTCTCCTCGCGACCTGACATGGTCACCGGCGGCGACCTGTTGGTCCGCCTGGGCACCAGGGCCGCTCGAGACCTGACCGTCGACGGCGAGCCGGCCACCACCACGCCCGGCCCGCAGTCCACAGGCGGCGCCACGGTGCTGCTCACCGGCCTTCCCCCCGGGAAGTCGACCATTGCTGCCGGATCGTCATCGGTCGAGGTGGTGGACCACCCCGTCACGGGGCCGGTCTTCTCCGGACCGCACCTGCCGCTCGAGGTGTGCACCACCGCCGCAGCCGGTCTGGGCCAGCCCACCGACGCTGATTGCTCAGCCCCGACCAAGGTCGACCGCGTCACGCTCGGCAACGTCGAAGCCAAGCGGGAACGGGGTGTGATCAATCGGTCGATCTACACGATCACCGTGCCAGCCGACGGGTGGAACCGACGCCTGGTGTACCGCTTCGGCGGGGGCTGCGGCACGAGCTACAGCCAGGGGTCGGCCGCGACGACCGCCGAGGCGCCCGACCTGCTCGGCGCCGGCTACGCGGTGGCCACCGCGACCTTCAACACCTTCCAGGTGCAATGCAACGACGTGTTGTCGGCCGAGACCATGATGATGGTGAAGGAGCGTTTCATCGAGGCCTACGGCCTCCCGGACTTCACCATCGGTGAGGGCCCCTCCGGCGGTTCCATCCAGCAGCACCTCATCGTGCAGAACTACCCGGGCCTGCTCGATGCGGTCGCCGCCATCCTGCCGTTCCCCGACGCCATCACCATCGCTCCGGGCGTCTCCGACTGCGGGCTGCTCAACCGGTTCTTCACCACGACCGACGGGAAGGCGTTCTCGACCGACCAGCAGCTGGCGGTGAGCGGCTTCGGGTCCGCCATCACGTGCCAGTTCTGGGCCCGCAGCTTCCTGTCGGGGATCACACCGAGCGACGGCTGCGACCCGGGCATCGCCAAGACCGAGATCTACGACCCCGACACGAACCCCAGGGGCCTGCGTTGCACGTTCACCGACGCCAACCGCAACAGCTTCGGGCGTGACCCGGAGACCGGCTTCGCCCGCCGCCCCCTCGACAACGTCGGCGTCGAGTACGGGCGCAAGGGCTTGGCGGAGGGCGTCATCACCGTCGACCAGTTCCTCGACCTCAACGAGAGGATCGGCGGCTACGACATCGACGGCAACCCCATCCCGGCACGGACGGAGTCCGACGAGGAATCGCTGCGCATCGCCTACGCCAAAGGGCGGGTGTCCTCGGGCGGCGGCGACCAGAAGAAGGTGCCGATCATCGACCTGAACCTCTACACCGACACCGCCGGCGACATCCACGACCGGTTCCGTGCCTTCTCGCTCCGGGATCGGCTGGGGAGCGACAACCTCCAGATCTGGACCCGGGGTCAGACCGACCAGAGCATCGGGTCGGTGGTCGGCAACATCTTCACCGGCGGCGGGAGGGGCCCCGAGATCATCGCCGTGCTCGACCAGTGGCTGACCAGCGGGACGCGCCCGGCCACGGCGATCGACAACTGCCTCGACCAGACCGGCAAGCGCATCTCGGGCGTCGGCCTCTACGAACGGCCGGGTCCGTGCACCGATCCGTACCCCCTCCACGACGATCCACGGACCGCCGCCGGCGCTCCCCGCCGCAACGACATCCTCAAGTGCAGCCTGAAGCCGCCGGCAACCGACGACTACGGCGAGATCAGCTTCAGCGACGCCCAGGCGACCCGTCTGCGCACGATCTTCCCCGACGGCGTCTGCGACTGGACGAAGACCGGCGTCGGCCAGGTCGCGCTCGAAGGGACCTGGCTCACCTACGGCTGAGTGGGTTCGCGACCGACGCCGCCGGCGCGCGACCGTCCTCCGCCCCGGCTCCTCCAGTCCGGCCGATCAGGAGGGTGAGCAGGATCCGGCTGCGACGCAGGTCGAGGGCCTCCCCCGTGTCGGCGCCGGGTGGCGGTCCGACGGTGTCAGCGGAGGTGGACGACGTCGCCTACGGCGAAGGTGCGTCGTTCCCCGGGCTGGATCTCCACCACGAGGTGGCCTTCGTGCGTGACGTCGACCGCCATGCCTTCGACGTCTTCGACACCCAGGTCGACCCTGACGTGGCGGCCCAGGGTCGCCGACCGGAGGCGCCACGCGATCAGGACGCGGGCCGGTGCGGCCAGCAGATCGTCGTAGTGGTGGTCGAGCCGGCGCAGGAAGGTGGCCAACAGATCCTCGCGATCGACGTGCCGCCCGGCCACCTGGTTGGCGGCCACGGCGATGTCGGCCAGCTCCTGGGGGAGGCCGGCGGCGTCGAGATCGTCCGGCCAGTTCACGTTGACCCCTACGCCGACGACGACGGCGACCCGTTCCGATGGTGAGGGTGACCACCAGCCGGCGGCCACGTCGGCCCCGACCGGCCACTCCGCTTCGGCGAGGACACCGGCCAGCTTGCGGTCGCCCCGTGACCGGTCACCGGGCCAGACCAGGTCGTTGGGCCACTTCAGGCGGGGGACGAAGCCGGCCACGATCTCGACGGCTTCGGCCATGGCCACCGCCACCGCCATCGTCGTTCCGCCGAGGACCGCAGCCGGCGGGCGCAGGAGCACGCTGAGCAGGAGCGACGCCGCCGGCGGGGCCGACCACGTACGGCCATGCCGGCCCCTGCCGGCGGTCTGATGATCGGCAACCAGCACGAGCCCCTCGGCCGCCCCGTCTCTGGCCAGAGCGAGGGCGTCAGCGTTGGTGGATCCGGTCTCCGCCACCCAGCGCAGGTCGTCGGCGAACCGGGTGCCGGCGAGGGCCGTTCTGGCACGCTCCCCCGGCATCACCGTAAACATACGGCGTGCTGTCCAAGATCCTGATCGCCAACCGGGGCGAGATCGCCGTTCGCGTCATCCGAGCCTGTCAAGAGATGGGCATCGCCACCGTCGCGGTCTACTCCGAGCTCGACCGGGAAGCCCTCCACGTCCGGTTGGCCGATGAGGCATTCGCTCTGGGGGGCCGGACCGCAGCCGAGAGCTACCTCAACACCGATGCCATCCTGGACGTCATCGCCCGCTCGGGCGCGGACGGCGTCCATCCCGGCTACGGCTTCTTCTCCGAGAACACCGACTTCGCACGGGCCATCACCGAGCGGGGCGTGACCTTCATCGGTCCCCCGCCCGAGGCGATCGAGGTGATGGGCGACAAGGTGTCGAGCCGCCTCGCCGCCGACCGGGCCGGGGTGGCCGGGGTACCGGGAACCACCCAGTTCCTGGAGTCGCCTGACGAGGTCGTGGCCTTTGGCGAGGCCAACGGCTGGCCGCTGGCGATCAAGGCGGCCTACGGAGGCGGAGGCCGGGGCATGCGGGTGGTCCACGCCGCGGCTGATGCGGCGGCGGCCTTCGAGTCAGCGACCTCCGAAGCCCTGAAG
>Ga0136612_10000217_pt1 | contig 17847 bp, 16 predicted proteins | sample AntDryUQ224A2306_2_FD_106644 | JGI IMG/M metagenome (GOLD analysis project Ga0136612, IMG submission 106644) | Polar desert sand microbial communities from Dry Valleys, Antarctica - metaG UQ224A (23.06) | ecosystem: Environmental > Terrestrial > Soil > Desert | place: Antarctica: Dry Valley... | reverse complement strand
GAGGAGTACGGCGGCGCCGGTCTGGACTTCGTCTGCGAGGCGCTCGCCTGCGAGGAGATCGAGCGCGGCGAGGCAGCCTTCCGCACGCTCATCTCCGTGCACGTCGGGCTCAACTCGATGTCGCTCCTGCGCTACGCGAGCGAGGAGCAGAAGCAGCGCTGGCTCGTGCCGCAGGCGCGCGGCGAGAAGCTGGCGTGCTTCGGGCTGACCGAGCCCTCGGCCGGATCGGACGTCGCCGCCATGCGCACGACGGCCCGGCGCGAAGGCGACGTGTACGTCCTCAACGGCTCCAAGAATTGGATCTCCTACGCAAGCGTCGCCGACCACGCGCTCGTCTTCGCGAAGACCGACACCGAGGCCAAGCACAAGGGCATCTCCGCCTTCGTGCTCGAGCGCGGGACGGCCGGCTTCACGACGGCCGACGAGGAGCACAAGCTCGGCATCTGGGCCGGCTCCACCGGCGAGCTCTACTTCGAAGACGTCGAGGTGCCCGCCGAGAACATGATCGGCGAGGAGGGCCAGGGCTTCGAGATCGCCATGTACGGGCTCGACCAGGGCCGCTTCACGGTCGCCGCCGGTGCCTGCGGGGTGATCCGGGCCTGCCTGGAGCGCTCGGTCGCCTACGCGCGCGAGCGCGAGACCTTCGGGCAGGCGATCGGCAAGTACCAGTTCGTGCAGGACATGATCGCGGAGATGGTGCTCGGCTACGAGACCTCGAAGCTCCTCGTCATGCAGGCAGCCTGGCTGAAGAACGAGGGGCAGCGCAATACCCGCGAGACGTCCCTCGCCAAGTGGCACGCGACCGAGTCGGCCTTCCGTGCCGCCCACCTCGCCATCCAGGTGCACGGCGCCTACGGCTACGCGGCCGAGTACGGCATCGAGCGCTACTTCCGCAACGCGCGCGCCCCGATCATCTACGAGGGCACGACGCAGGTGCACAAGATGATGCAGGCCGAGCACGCGCTGGGCTACCGGAACCTGAACGGCCGCGGCGGCGAGATCTCGCCCATGGCCGCGTGGGGCCCGGCGCTTGCCGCGCGCTAGGCTCGCGCTCTCTGCGACGGGCGCGTCGAAGGAGGCGGCGGAAGAATCGACCTCCGGAGCGGAGTCTCTAGGCTGACCGCCGTGCCTCGGTCGGCAGTTCTCCTACTCGCTCTTGTCCTGACGCCTGCCGGACTGGCTGCGCCGCCCAAGCAGGGCGTGCTCGTCCCCGGCCGGAGCCTCGGCGGCATCGAGCTCGGTGCGACCCGAGCGCACGTGCGCTCGGCCTGGGGCACGCGCTTCGGTCGCTGCCGAAGTTGCCTCAACCCGACCTGGTACTTCAACCTGCGGCGCTTCCAGCCCGCCGGGGCGGGAGTCGAGTTCGTGGACGACCGCGTCGCTGCCGTCTTCACCCTCTGGTCGCCCGCCGGCTGGCGGACGACCCGCGGGCTGCGGCTGGGCGAGAGCGCCGCCCGCATCACCACCGTCTACGGGCCGCTCAAGCGACTCTCGTGCAACGAGACGCTCTCCGTGCTGACCCTCCCGCGCGGATCGGTGCAGAGCCTCTTCTACGTGGTCGACGACCAGCTCTGGGGCTTCGGCCTGGCGCGTCTCGGCGTGCCCGCATGCCGGTGAACTAGCCTGAGGGCAGGTGGCGAAGCTCGTCGTACTTGCCGCGGCGGGGCTGCTGCTCGCGTCCACGTTGCTCGCCGGTGCGGCCGAGGTGCCTCGCAGGGAGCAGATCGTGGTGGTGAGCGGCCCGGAGGGCCACGAGGATCTGTACCTCGTCGACCCGACGACGCACGAGCGGCGGCGCCTCACGCGCGACGCCGCGAGCGACCGTGTGCCGGCGTTCTCACCCGACGGCGAACGGATCGCCTTCGCGAGCAACCGCGCGGGCGGAGGCACCTTCGACCTCTACTCGATACGTAGCCATGGCGGTGAGCTCACTCGCCTCACCCGTAGCTCGGGTCTGGACGACAGCTCACCCTCCTGGTCGCCTGACGGACGCAGGATCGTCTTCACGAGCGGAGAGCCGGGCGCGCGCAGCCTCTACGTCGTCGGTGCGGGCGGTGGAAGGGTGCAGCGACTCTCTGTAGGCCCCGGCGAGAGCTTCGACCCGGACTGGTCGCCCGACGGACGGCGGATCGTCTTCGCGAGCACCCGCGCCGGAAACGCCGAGATCTACGTCGTGCTCGCGGGCGGCGGTGAGGCGAGGCGCGTGACCTATGCGCCGGGGGAGGACACGACCCCGGTCTGGTCGCCGAACGGCCGCCGCATCGCCTTCGCCGACGGCGCACGGCTGTACGCGATCGATGCCTTCGGCGGCACGCCGCAGGCGATCACGACCGGCGGCGCCGGCGCGCGAACGCCCGCGTACTCACCCGACGGCGGGCAGATCGCCTACATCAGCGGCGGCGACGTCTTCGCCGTCGGCTCGGGTGGGGCCGACCCGAGGAGGCTGACCTCCGGGCCGCTGGTGGACGCCGACCCCGACTGGGGCATGCCGCCGCCGCTCCCGCCCCCACCAGCGCCGCCGGCGCCTGCCGCGGACGAGCTCCTCCCCGACCTCGAGCAGCGCTCGCCGCGAAACCTGATCCTCCAGCGCGACGGCCGGCGCGTCCTGCTCGGCTTCGATTCTGCCGTGGACAACATCGGCGAGGGCCCGCTGTGGATCAGGGCCTCGCGCCCCAGTCGCCTCTCACCGACGATGGCGGCCGAGCAACTCGTCCGCACGAGCGACGGCAAGGTCAGGCGCTACGGTGGTGCCGGAGTCGTGCGGTACACGTACACGTCCTCCCATTCCCACTGGCACCTGCTGAACTACGAGAGCTTCGAGCTCCGGCGCGCAGCCGACTTCAAGCTCATCGTCCGGGATCGCAAGAGCGGCTTCTGCCTGGCCGACCACTACGGTCATGCGGCGCAGCGGGTGCGCGGCTTCCGCCCGCCGGTCTACCTCGGCAACTGCAACCGCGGGCACCCTGAGGCGCTGACGGTCGACCAGGGCACCTCGATCGGCTACACCGATCGCTACCCGGCGCACTTCCACGGCCAGAACGTCGAGATCACGGGCCTCCATGCCGCCCGCTACTGGCTCGTGCACCGGGTGAACCCGGAGGGACGCTGGCGCGAGCAGCGCATGTACAACAACGCTGCCTCCGTCCTCCTGCGGCTGAGCTGGCAGCGGGTCGAGATCGCGAAGAGGGAGGTGCGGGCCGGAACGAAGCGGGTCGTCGTGCGAGTACGGCAACCGGCCCGCGGAAAGCGCAAGGCGCGGGTGGTTCGCTTCGTGCGCCGAGTTCCCGTCTTCAGGCAGGTGCCGGTTCTCCGGCGCGTGCCCGTGATCGCTGTGCTGAAGACGTGCGAGGGGAACGAGCGCTGCTAGACCTTCGTCAGCCTGGCCGCACGAGCCCGAGCGCCGCCGGCAGCGCGAGCAGGCTCGGCAGCCGCCCCTCCTCGTCGGGGTAGCGGTCCTCACGGTCGACGAGGAAGGCGCGCATCCCGATGGCGCGAGCACCCTCGATGTCGTCTTCGAGCGAGTCGCCGACCATGGCAGCCGCCTCCGGCGCCACGTCGAGAAGCTCGAGCACGGCCCGGAAGATCGTCGGGTCCGGCTTCGTCTTCCCGTGTGCGCGTGACCCGAGGGCAGCGTCGACATCGAGCCCGTGGTGCTCCACGAACTCCTCGAGGTTGCGCCCCGTGTTCGAGACGAGGCCGAGCTTCAGGCCGTAGCCGCGCAGCTCCTCGAGCACAGGAAGAGCGTCCTCGAAGAGCTCGAAGTTGCCGTGCTGCTCCCACGCGCGCGTCATCTCCTCCGCGCAGTCTCTCGCGCCCTCGGCGTCGCCGCCCATGCCGCGGATGATGCGCTCGGTGAAGGCGATCCAGATCTCATCGTCGTGCTCGAGCTCGGGGTGGCGCTGGAGGTGCCCGAGCGCCTGCTCCCTCGCATCGGCGTAGCGCTCGGGGTGCAGCGTTAGTCCGTGCCGCTCGCCGAGCCGTCGGTAGCCCTCCGGGCTGAGGTCGGCGCCGGGCTTGACGAGCGTGAAGTCGACGTCGAAGAGAACCGCGCGGAGCGTCGTCACACCGGCTGCGGCCAGCGGTAGGCCGCCGCCTGCCTGCTCGCGAGCGAGGGCAGCCGGGCACGCACGTCCTCGAGGCGAGCGCGGTCGAGCTCGGCCGAGATGACCGTCTCCTCGTCGGGCGCCTGCGCCAGGACGAGCCCCCAGGGATCGACGATCAGCGAGCGCCCGTAGCTCTGCTTGCCACGCATCGTCTCGCCGATCTGGGCTGCCGCGGCCACGTAGAGCTGGTTCTCGACCGCCCGCGCTCGCAGCAGCAGCTCCCAGTGATCCTTGCCCGTGTACAGGGTGAAGTGCGCGGGCACGGTGACGAGGAGCGCACCCTCGAGCGCGAGGATGCGGTAGAGCTCGGGAAAGCGCAGGTCGTAGCAGATGCTGAGCCCGACCGGCCAGTCGAGCGGCGCGACGACGGGCTCCTCCCCCGGCTCCTCGGCCTCGGACTCGCGGTAGACGTGGCCGCCGACCTCGACGTCGAAGAGGTGGATCTTCCGGTAGACCGAGACGAGCTCGCCGTCGGCCCCGAAGACGAGACTCGTGTTCGAGAGCTTCTCGCGACCCTCGCGCCGCTCGGTGATCGAGCCACCGACGAGCGTGATCGAGTGCTGTCGCGCCCAGCCGCGCATGGCGTCGACCGACTCGCCGTCCTCGATCGACTCGGCGGCGGCGTGGAGCACCTCGGCGCTGCCGATCGCGTTCCACTTCTCGGGCAGCACGACGAGATCTGCGCCGGTGGCAGCCGCGCGGGCGACGAGCACCTCGGCGCGCTCGAGATTGGCGGCCTTGTCATCCCGGCTCGTCAGTTGCACGCAGGCGACGCGGAGGCGGTCGGTCACGGTTCGAGGATAGCGCGGCAGCGCTACGATCGAGGCGGTGCGAGGAGCGGAGCAGATCTTGCGGGAGTCGCGCACGATCGCCCTCGTCGGTGCCTCGCCGCACGCATCGCGGCCGAGCCACTCGGTCATGCGCTACCTGCTCGCGCAGGGATACCGGGTCATCCCTGTGCGGCCGGGTGAGGAGGAGGTGCTCGGCGAGCGCTGCGTCGCGTCTCTCACGGAGATCGACGGGCCGATCGACCTCGTCGACGTGTTCCGGAGGGCCGAGCACGCGCCGTCGGTCGCGCGGGAGGCTGTCGCTGCGGGAGCGAAGGCGCTCTGGCTGCAGTCCGGCCTCGTCTCGCCGGAGGCCCAGCGCATCGCCCTCGAAGGGGGCCTCGACTACGTGGAGAACCTCTGCACGGCCGTCGTCCACGCCTCCTTGCGGCACTGATCGCCTCGTGCCGGGACGGGGGAACCTGGTGGGGTTCCCCCGTGAGAATCGGGGTGCCCAGATTCGAACTGGGGACCTCTCCGACCCGAACGGAGCGCGCTACCAGGCTGCGCCACACCCCGGAGGGCGTAGCCTAGCGGCTCCTCGCCGCCCGTGAGGCCCTGGAGCATTCATCGCACATCCGGCGCGGAGACGACACGTTTGCGGCACACCTCCGCCGCTACGTTGCTCCCGAGGACAACGAAGGAGGAGACCATGAACGTCGTGACGCTGATCGGCGACCTTGCGACCGAGGTCGAGCTACGGGAGCTCGGCGAGGACAGGAAGGTAGCGAGCTTTCTCATCGCGGTCGACCGGGCGAGCCCGGCAGGCGGCGCCGACTTCATCCGTGTGGCCGCGTGGAACAGGCAGGCCGAGGTCTGCCACCGCTTCCTCGCCAAGGGCAAACGCGTGGCGGTCGACGGGCGCCTGCGCAGCCGTTCCTGGGAGGAGGCCGACGGCAAGCGGCGCAGCGCCGTGGAGGTGGTGGCGCACGCAGTCCAGTTCCTGTCTCCCCCCGACAGGACGGACGCGGCCGAGACGCCGTTCGCGCAGGCAGCGGTGGATCAGGGGCCTGTCCAAAAACTGAGCCAGAGTGCCTGACAGGCGCCACGCGGCGCGATGCCGCGTCCTCGGGCTCGTCGATATACCCCATATCGACGGAGCTCTGCGTCCTTGCCTCGGCCTCGCCCCACGGGTCGCGTGCCATCCACCGTGATCACCTTCCGGACAGGCCCCTAGCGCACCTACAATCGCGGCCCGTGGCGGTCCGTGATGAGGTCTTGCTCTACGCAGACGAGTACCTGAGAGTTTCGGACTACTCCGAGTTCGGGCCTGCGGGCGCGCAAGTGCTCGGCGCAGATGAGGTGACCTCGATCGCCTGCGGCGTGTCGTCGTCGCAGGAACTCTTCGCGCGCGCCGGTGCGGCCGGCGCCCAGCTCGTCATCGTCCATCACGGTCTCTTCTGGCGTACGGAGCCGCTCGTCGTCGACCGGCGGCTGCGGGGTCGGCTGCAGGCGCTCTTCGATGCCGACCTGACGCTTGCCGCCTACCACCTGGCCCTCGACGCGCATCCCGAGGTCGGTAACAACGTCCAGCTCGCCCGCCGGCTCGGCGTCTCCGTGGAGCGGTCGTTCGCGGGGATCGGCGTCGGCGGGATGCTGCAGGAACCAGTCGGCGTCGGAGCCTTCGTCGCGCGTGTGCGCGACGTCGTGCAGCGTGAGCCGCTCGTCTTCGCTCACGGCCCTGATCCCGTGCGGCGCGTGGCGGTCGCGACAGGGTCCTCGGGCCACTCGCTCATCGCCGCGGCGCGCGAGGGCTACGACCTCTTCGTCACCGGCGAGGCCGAGGAGCCGAACCTCCACGCCGCCCGCGAGCTCGGCATCCACCTCGTAGCGGGAGGTCACTACGCCACCGAGCGCCTGGGGGTGCAGGCGCTCAGCGCCCATCTCGCGGAGCGCTTCGGGCTGGAGTGGACCTTCCTCGAAATCGACAATCCGGTGTGACGCGGAGCGAACCGGGCGCGCGGGAACCCGTGGCAGCTGCGCCACGGGTTGGTCGGGTCTCCGGATCGAGCACCTTCACCAGGCGGGGATCGGGTCTCAGGATCAACATCCTTGTAGGTCAGACCCCGCCAAGGAAGCTTTCGATCGCGTCCGCACACGCCGCCGCTCGCTCCGCGATCAGCAGGTGGCCACAGTCGGGGATCACCCGCAGCGTCGCGGACAGCCGCCGCGCGTACTCGAAGGCGTCAGCGACCGGCACCTGACGGTCGCGCGCACCCCACAGCACGAGGCTCGGGCAGCTCACCCGCTCGAGATCAAGCCGCGGGTCGTCGCGCACCAGCACCCTCCCTGCACTTCTGACGTCGGTGTGCAGTCTCTGTCCGGCGAGGAAGCCGGCAACAGAGCGCGGGCTGAGGGAGGCCGGATCCGACACCTCCCAGTAGCCGAAGACGGCGCGCGCGAGGGTAGGGCTGCGCGCGATGCGCTCGTGGTGGGGGGAGATGCGGCGAGCGGGCCGCAGGCAGCCGGAGACGGAGAGCCAGAACTCCGCGCGACGAGTGGCAGATGCGATGCCGGCCGCGGCGGCGAGGACGAGAGCAGAGACGCTCGCTGGACTCCGCAGCGCGAGCCGCAGCGCCACAAGGCCGCCCAACGAGTGGCCGACGATGGGCGCGGGGAGCATGCCTTCCGCTTCCGCGACGAGACGAACGCGCTCGGCGTAGGGGTCGAGACTCGCGGCCGCCGGCAGCGGGGCGGAGCCGCCGTGCCCGGGCAACTCGGGCAGCAGCACGCGCCGGCGCTCGGCCAGCACCGGAGCCAGCTCGCTCCAGTTCGACGCCGCGCCGGCAAGCCCGTGGACGAGGACGAGGGGCGGCCCGTCCCCTCCGACGAAGTAGCGCATCCGAACGGCCTTGGCGTCGAGGAATCGCTCGTCGAAGCCCTCGATCGGTTTTGCGCCCGCCATCCCTGCCGACTATCCTGTGGCGACGATGAAGACGCAGAGGGAGCGGGCCCACTGACCCCCGCACCGTCGAGCAGCGAGCGTTCGTCCACGCCCGTCCGTGCCTCTGTGCCGGCGGGTTTTTTCGTGCCCCAGCTCAAGGAGGAAGGACAATGGCGAACCACCTGACACCCGAGGAGCTCTCCGAGGAGCTCGGCATCGACCGGGAGGAAGTCATCCGTGTCTGCATGCAGGAGAGCGTGCCGATCTACCAGGGCAAGATCGACAAGACGCTCTTCCAGGCACAGCTGGAGGCGATCGGCCCGATGACGCCGCCCCGGTAGGCGAACCCCGGCGCCGCCACTGCGTCAGACCCTCGCTAGGGGCCTAGGCGGACTTCCGAGCCGGCGCCTTGGCACGCGCCCGCTTCGGCTTCGCCGCAGGCTGCCCCGAGGAGGACGCCGTCTTACGCCCCTTGCTCTCGGCAACGCTCCGCCGCAGAGCCTCGAGCAGATCGACGACCGGCGCCTCCGGAACAGGCTCCGGCCGCGCCACCTCTTCGCCCGCCAGCTTCGCATCGAGCATTGCCCGCAACTCGTGCCGGTACTCGTTCGCGAACTCCGCCGGGTCGAACTCGCCCGCGAGTGAGGCGATCACCTGCTGTGCGAGCCCGAGCTCCACCTCCTTGACGTCCGTCTCGGCGACCGCCTCCTCGATCTCCGCGCGCGAGCGCACATCCTCGGCGAAGAAGAGGGTCTCGAGCGCCAGCGTGTCGCCATGCGTGCGAATGAGACACAGGTTCTCCTTGCCCCACAGGACGAACTTGCCGATCGCGGCCATGCCGGTCTCACGCATGGCGTGGAGGAGGAGGACGTAGGGGCGGCGCGCCGCTGCCGCACTCGCGGGCGCGAGGTAGTACGTCCGGTCGAAGAAGACGGGGTCGACCTCCGCGAGCTGGACGAAGCGCACGATCTCGATCGACTGCGAGCGCTCGAGGGCGACCGACTCGAGGTCGGCCTCCTCGACGAGCACGAACTGTCCCTTGGCGACCTCCCAGCCCTTCACGAGCTCGTCGGACTCCACGTCACGCTCGTGCAGCGGGCAGTAGCGCTTCTGCTTGATCGGCGTGCCGCATTCGCGGTGCAGGGTGCGAAAGGAGATGTCGGTGCGCTGGGTCGCAAGCGCCAACCCGATGGGAATGTTGACGAGCCCGAAGCTGATGGAGCCGTTCCAGATGGTGCGCACTGGGACCTCTCAGTCTAGTCGCCACAGGAGGGTTCCCTACCGATGCAGGACTTTCTGGGCGCGAGGGTCCTTCCCTTCCCCCGGCCCGAGGACTAGGCTGTGAGGGTGGCGACGGAGCTCGCGGCCCCACCCTCCCTCGGAGGCTCGCGCAGTGGCAGCCGCACGATCGGAGCGCTGTGGCGGGCTGCCGGGGCGAATCCGGCGGAGACGCCTGCCTACCTCGTCGAAACGGAATCCGGCTGGATCCCTGTCTCCTGGCGCGAGGCTGCTCTGCGCGTCGACGACCTCGCCAACGGCCTGCTGGCGCTCGGCATCCGCAAGGGCGACGTCGTAGCGATCCTCGGTGCAACCCGTCTCGAGTGGGCACTCGCCGACTTCGCCTGCGCGCTCGTGGGAGCCATCGTCGCGCCGGTCTACGCCAACAGCTCGCCGAACGACACGGCCTACATCCTCGCCCACTCCGAAGCGGTCGCCGTCCTCGTCGAGGACGACGCGCAGCGGGCCAAGGTCGAGGAGGGGCGCGCCGAGTCTCCCGGGCTCGAGCACGTCGTCGGCTTCGACGAGCTCGCGGAGCTCGAAGCTCGTGGCCGCATGTACGCGCAGAGCCATCCCGGAGCGCTCGACGCTGCGCTCGCCGCGGTGACCGAGGACGATCTCTTCACCTACCTCTACACCTCGGGCACGACGGGCCCGCCCAAGGCGTGCATGATCCGTCATCGCAACTACTACGCGATGACGGCGACGGTCGACGGGCTCGACGACTTCACGCTGCCGGGCGACGTCATGCTCCTCTACCTGCCGCTCGCACATAACTTCGGCCGGCTGATGCACCTCTCGGGGCCCTACGCGGGGTACACGCTTGCCTTCCTCGCAGATCCGCTGCGCGTCGGCGAGGTGCTGCCCCTGGTGCGCCCGACGGTCTTCCCGAGCGTTCCGCGGGTCTACGAGAAGGTCTACACGGCCGTGCGCGCGTCCATGGAGAGCGCGACAGGCCCGAAGCGGCGCATCGGGGAGTGGGCGCTCTCGGTCGGCCGGCGCACGAGCCCCTACCGGCAAGCGGGTCGCTCGCTGCCTCCCGGACTCGCAGCTCAGCACCGACTCGCCGACCGGCTCGTGTACTCCAAGATCAAGGGCCGCCTAGGTGGGCGGCTCCGCTCGGGCATCTCCGGAGGCGCTCCGCTCTCCCGCGAGATCGCGGAGTTCTTCCACGCGCTCGACATCACGATCCTGGAGGGGTACGGGCTCTCGGAGTGCACGACAGCGTGCACGGTCAACCGGCCGGGACGGCTCAGGTTTGGCACGGTCGGCCCGGCCCTCCCGGGTTTCGAGGTGAAGACAGCGGAAGACGGCGAGATCCTCATCCGTAGCGAGACGGTCTTCGCCGGCTACCTGAAAGACGCGGGGGCGACTGCCGAGGTGGTCGATGCCGAGGGTTGGCTGCGCTCCGGTGACATCGGCGAGCTCGATGCCGAGGGCTTCCTGACGATCACCGACCGCAAGAAGGACATCATCGTCACCGCGGGCGGCAAGAACGTCGCGCCCCAGAACCTCGAGAACGCGCTCAAGGCGGCGACGCTCGTATCGCAGGCTCTCGTCGTCGGCGACCGGCGCCCGTACCTCGTCGCACTCATCACGCTCGACGATGCCGAGGCCCGCACGTTGGCCGCCGACGGAGGCTCCGCGTCCCCCGACGAGCTGGCGCGAGACCCGGCCTTGCTCGGGGCGGTACAGAGGATCGTGGACGGCCTCAACGGCGGCGTCTCCCGTTTCGAGCAGGTCAAGCGCTTTGCCGTCCTGCCGCGCGACTTCTCAGCCGAGGAGGGCGAGGTCACCCCGACCCTCAAGCTCAAGCGGCGGGTCTGTGAGGAGCACTTCGCTAAGGAGCTGGAAGCGCTCTACGACTAGCGGCCGACGGTGTCGTCAGAGCCGACGGGCGCCGACGTAGGTCGACGCGTACCACGAGTCGGACAGGCCCGAGATCTTCACGACATCGCCCGTGTGCGGCGAGTGGATGAACTGGCCACCCCCGATGTAGATGCCGTTGTGCCCGAGGCCGTCGAAGAAGACGAGGTCGCCGGGCTGAAGATCGGACTGGGAGACGGGTGTACCCGTGCCGTACTGCGCGGCGGCATTGTGCGGCAGAGAGACGCCGAGCTGCGCGTAGACGTACATGATGAACCCCGAGCAGTCGAAGCCATCCGGAGAGGCGCCGCCCCACAAGTACGGCGTGCCGAGGTAGCCCATCGCGATGGAGACGACGCCGCCGTAGCGTGCAGCCGGAGCGCCGGCCGAGATCTGCTCGGGCTCGGTGGGCTCGGGCTCGGAGGCCACCTCGAGCACCTCCTCCTCCGGCGCCTCCACGACCACCTCCGCAACCGGCTCCCCGACGACCGCCGGCTCGACCGGCCGCGCTGCTGCCGCCGCCGGCGCCTCGGGCTGCACTCGCACAGCCGCTCGTCGTCGCGCGGTTGCCGCAGCCGCCTCTGCGGCCAGCCTGGCCCTGGCCTGGCGGAGAAGGAGCTGCTGGCGAGCACGCTCCTCAGCCTCGAGCCTCGCCAGTTCGCCGCGGATCGAGCCGAGCAGCCCCTGACGCTCGACGAGCCGGCGCTCGACCTCGGCCCTCTGCGCCGCCCGTGCATCCACGGTGCGCCGCTGCTCGCCGCGAGCCCGCGCAAGCTCCGTGCGCCGCGTCTGCACGGCAGTCCGGAACGACACGACCTCACGCAGAACACGCGCATCCTGGCTCGACACGCGCTCGACGGTGTCGAGCCGGCTGATCAGATCGTCGAGACTTGTCGCCCCGAGCAAGACCTCGACGGTCGAGCCACGCGCCTGCCCGGAGGTGTAGATGGCGACGAGGCGGGCCTGGAGAGCAGCCTGCGCACGCCGGAGGTTCGTCTGCGCGAGCGCGAGTGACCTGGTATTCCGGCGCTGCTCGCCCTCGATGCGGTCAAGCTGGATATTGGCGAGGTTGTAGGCCTCCGCCGCGCGTGCGAGGGTCGAGTCGATCTCACGGATCTGCGCCATGACGGCGTCCGCCTCGGCGCGCTTCCCCGTAATGGAGGTCGGCTCGGCCGCCGCCGCTCCGGCGACGAGGAGAGCCGCGGCGGCAAACGCGGCAAGAAACGCTGGCGCCTGCCTCCTGATCGCGCACCTCGTGGCACGACTACGAGCGACAGGTGCACCGGAGGGGGCCCGGTACATCACAAGCTCAGCACCCTAACAGCGCCGCCAGCCGGCCGCAACCGCATGCCAGGGCCACACGCCGCCACCGACAGCCCCGCGCACAGTCGGTGCCGACGCGAGGGGGTGGCTATCGTCTGTCGGATCGAGACCCTTCCACTCACTCGCGGTGGGCGCTGTCTGCCACCCATCCTGATCGTCCTGATGGCTCTAGCGGCTCTCCTCACTCCGGCCGCCGCACTCGCGCGCTCGGGCGCCGACGTCAGGCCGCTCACGGCGCGTCTTGCCTCGGCGCTCGCTGTCCCGCACGTGAACCACTCGCGCTCGGCGGCCCTCGTGGTCGACCTGAACACGGGACGTGTCCTCTTCGCGCGCAACACGCGCCTCTCGCTCGCGCCCGCGTCGACAGAGAAGCTGGCGCTCTCGTATGCGCTCCTCAAGACGGTGGGACCGGCCTACCGCATCCGCACCGAGGTGCTCGCCAAGGGCTTTCGTGAGGGATCCACCTGGTACGGCGACCTCGTCCTGCGCGGCTACGGCGACCCGACGCTTTCGAGTACCGGCCTGCGCCGGCTGGCGCTCCGCATCCGCAGGCTCGGCATCCGGCGCGTCACGGGCTGGGTCTACGGCGACGAGTCGTTCTTCGACTCGCGTCGCACCGCGCCGGGGTGGAAGCCGTACTTCTACGTCCGCGAGTCGGAGCCGCTGTCCGCACTCGCGGTCGACCACGGTCGAATCGGCGGCAACGTCTCGGCGAACCCGGCGCTGGCGGCAGCCCACGGTTTTCGCGCGATCCTCGCCTCGGCAGGAGTCACGGTGGCCGGCCCCGCCGGCCTCGGCCGGGCGGCCGACGAGGACGTCCAGCTCGCCTCGACCTCCTCCCCGCCGCTCCTGCACATCCTGCGCCTCGTCAATCGGGAGAGCGACAACTTCACAGCCGAGCTCCTGCTCAAGCACCTCGGCGCAATCGACTCCGGCCGCGGCACGACCGGCGCGGGCGCTGCCGTCGTGCGCCGCGTGCTCGCAGCGTCGGGCGTCCCGCTCGGCGGCGTGCGCATCGTCGACGGCTCCGGCCTCTCGCTGCTCGACCGGCAGACAGCCGAGAGCCTCGTCGGCATCCTCAGCGCGGCCTGGGCGGATCCACTCCTGCGCGGCAGCTTCCTGGCCTCGCTCGCCGTGGCAGGGCGGAGCGGAACGCTGCGCGGCCGGCTGCGGCGGGGGCCCGCGAGCGGGAACGTGTTCGCGAAGACGGGCACGACAGCTCTCGCCTCGGCACTCTCGGGCTACGTCGGCGGCCGCTACGTGTTCGCCGTCGTCCAGAACGGGCCGCCGCTGTCGGCGTGGTGGTGCCGGGAGGCGCAGGACCGCTTCGTGACCGTGCTCGCGGGCCGCGCCGCAGGCTAGTGCGCCGTTCCGACAGTCCCTTGCCACTCAGGGGAGTGGCCAGGCGTGATCTGATGGCGCGGCTGGACGCCCCCGGAGTCCAAGGAACTTCTGGGACGGTGCACTACACGATCGAGCCCGCCGGATCCTGAAGGAGCGCCGTCAGGTCTTCCTCACTCAGCACCGGCACGCCGACGGACTCGGCCTTTGCGAGCTTTGAGCCGGGGTTCTCGCCGGCGACGACGCCCGCGGTCTTGCGCGAGACCGAGTCGGACACCTTCGCCCCCAGCGCCTCGAGCGCCGCCTTCGCCTCCTCGCGCGAGTAGCCCTCGAGCGTGCCGGTGATCACGTAGCTCCGGCCGCTGAGCGGGCCCTCGACCGGCCGCTCCTCCGCGCCCGCCTCGAGTCGCAGGCCGAGAACGCGCAGCTCCGCGACGAGCGCCCGGTTCTCCTCGTCCGAGAACCACTCGGCGATCGCCTCCGCACGGTCGGGGCCGATCCCCTCGACGGCCTCGATCTCCTCCTGGCTCGCGGCCGCCAGGCGCTCGGACGAGCCGAGGTGCCGCGCCAGGTTGCGCGCCGTCACCCAGCCGACCTGCGGGATGTTGAGCCCGTAGAGGACGCGGGAGAAGGGCTGCTCCCGGGAGCGCTGGATCGACGTCACGGCGTTCCCCGCCGAGATCTCGCCGTAGCCATCGAGCTCGGCGAGTTGCTCGGGCGTCAGGCGGTAGAGGTCCGGCATCGAGGTCACGAGCCCCTCGCGCCAGAGGCGGCGGACGAGCTGCTCGCCGACGCCCTCGATGTCCATGGCCGCGCTCACCCAGTGGATCAGCGTCTCGAGGCCGCGCGACTCGCACTTCGGGTTCGGGCACCGGTGCATCACCTCGCCCTCGGGCTTCGCGATCGCAGTGCCGCATAATGGGCAGTCCTTCGGCATCCGGAACTCCGTCGTGCCGGGCTGGTGCGGCAAGACGGGGCCGACCACCTGCGGGATGACGTCGCCGGCGCGCTGCACGATCACCACGTCGCCCTCGCGGATGTCCTTGCGGTTGATGTCCTCCTCGTTGTGGAGCGTCGCGTTCGACACGGTCACGCCGCCTACCTCGACCGGGTCGAGCTGCGCCCAGGGATTGAGGTTCCCCGTCCGCCCCACGCGGATATTGATGCGCAAGAGCTTGGTCTGCGCGGTCATCGGCGCCCACTTGTAGGCGCGGGCCCAGCGCGGACGCTCGTGCAGGGCGCCCAGCAGCCGCTGCTGGGCGACCGAGTCGACCTTCACGACGATGCCGTCGATCTCGTAGTCCAGCTCCACGCGCCGGGCCTCCCACTCCCGGCAGGCCCCGGCGACCGACTCGACGGAGTCGTGGCGCTCGGCGAACGGGTTCGTGCGGAAGCCGCGAGCGCGCAGCCAGGCGAGCGTCTCCCACTGCGTCTCGAGCGCAAGCCCCTCCGAGTAGCCGATGCTGTACACCCAGATAGCCAGCGAGCGAGAGGCGGTGATCGTGGAGTCGAGCTGGCGCAGCGAGCCTGCCGACGCGTTCCTCGGGTTCGGCGCGGTCTTCCGACCCTCGGCGGCGAGCCGCTCGTTCAGGCGGTTGAAGGCGGTGAGCGCCAGGTAGATCTCGCCCCGTACCTCGAGCACGGGGGGCGGCCGCTCGCCGTCGGGCGCACGCATGGTCAGCGGGATCGACCGGATCGTCTTCAGGTTCGTGGACACGTCCTCACCGCGGAGCCCGTCCCCCCGGGTCGCGCCCCGCACGAAGACGCCGTGCTCGTACACGAGCGTGACCGCGGAGCCGTCGATCTTCGGCTCCAGCACGTAGGCGACCGGCTCGTCCGAGTCGAGTCGCTTGCGCACGTCGTCGGCCCACTTCACGAGCCCGCCCTCGTCCGTCACCTTTTCCAGGGAACCCATCGGCGAGAGGTGCTCGACCTTGCCGAAGCGCTCGGAGGGCGGCGCTCCCACGCGCACTGTCGGCGAGGTCGGCGTGCGCAGCTCCGGGTGGGCTTCCTCGAGCGCGACCAGCTCGTCGAACAGGCCGTCGTACTCCGCGTCGGAGATCTCGGGATCGTCGAGCACGTGGTAGCGGTGCAGATGGTGCTCGAGCTGGCCGCGGAGCTCGGCGACACGCTCTTCAGAGGACGGCAAGCAGCTCCTCCGGACGGTCGACGACGGCGTCGGGTCTCTCCTGCTCGAGCCGCTCGCGTGTGTGGATCCCGCCCCACGTGACGGCTACGGCATGCACGCCCGCGGCCCGGGCGGCGCCGATGTCGAAAGGCGAGTCGCCCACGTAGGCCGCCGTGCCGGCCTCGGCACCGAGGCGCTCGAGCGCGTGGAGGACCGGCTCCGGATCGGGCTTGTGCCGCTCGGTGTCCTCGGCGGTGACAACCACCTCGAACGGCTCCCGCAGAGGCGGCAGGACCGCGAAGGCAAGCTCCACGGTGGAGTGGCGCTTGGCGGTGACGATGCCGAGACGCCTGCCTTGACGGCCCAGCTCGACGACGACGTCGAGCACGCCGGCGCACGCCTGCAGCTCGCTGTGAAGCGGCTCGTTGTGCTGCCGGTACGAGGTGACGAGCTCCTCGACGCGCGCCTCGTCGAGCACTCGCATCTGCTCCAGCAGGCTGGAGCCGCCGAAGGTCGCGAGCAGCTGCTCGTCCGGGATCTCGCGCCGCAGCACACTGCGGGTGGCGTGCCGGAAGGAGGAGAGGATCATGGCGCCCGAGTCGATGAGCGTGCCGTCGAGATCGAAGAGGACGGTCGAGAAGCGCACGGCGTTGATGCTAGTAGCTGATCGCAGCCAGGTAGAGGCCCCAGGGCGGGGCAGTCGTTCCCGCCTCGCTGCGAGGCCTCGCCTCGAGCAGCCGCGCCAGCTCGGTCGGCTCCTGCTCGAGCATCGTGCCGACGAGCGTCCGCACCATGTGCCGGAGGAAGCTGCCGGCCGTGATCTCGAAGAGCAGCAGATCTCCCTCGCGTCGCCAGCTCGAGCTGCTGACACTGCGCGCGAACCCTCGGTGGTAGGTCTCGGTCGGCGTGAACGCGCGAAAATCGTGCTCACCGACGAGGAGCGCCGCCGACTCCGCCAGCCTCCGCTCGTCGAGCGCATGAGGATGCCAGAGGCTCCGCCGGTGCTCGAAGGGCGACGGCGCACCTCGCCGCAGGATGCGGTATCGGTAGCTGCGGGCTATCGCAGAGTGGCGGGCGTGGAAGTCGGCCGGCGCCTCGGCCGCGGCAACGACGGAGACGTCGTCGGGAAGCGCAGCGTTCAGCGCCTCGGTGACTCGCTCCGGGCCCGGCCCGCCCTCCACCGCGACGCTCACCACTTGGCCGAGTGCGTGCACACCGGCGTCGGTGCGGCCGGCCACGCCAAGGGCGTTCCAGGCCGGAAAGACAGCGGAGAGAGCCGGACGCAGCTCACCCTCCACCGTCCGCAAGCCCGGCTGCGCGGCCCACCCACGGAAGTCGGTGCCGACGTACTCGAGGGTGAGGCGAAGCTTCACGGACGAGCAGCGGACGCAGGGCGGCTGCCGCGCGCTACAGCCGCGCGCCGCCTACGGGCCTGTCCACAAACTGAGCCAGGCTGCCTGACAGGCGCCCCGCGGCGAGATACCGCGTCCTCGAGCTCGTCGATATACCCCATATCGACGGAGCCCTGCGGCCTTGCTTCGGCCTCGCCCCATGTGTTGCGTGTCATCCACCGTGGTCACTTTCCGGACAGGCCCTAGGGGGCGTAGTCGACGAGCTCGAGGTAGACCATGTGGGCAGCGTCGCCCTGGCGCTGGCCGAGCTTCACGATGCGCGAGTAGCCTCCCGGGCGATCGACGAAGCGGGGGCCGACGTCAGTGAAGAGCTTGTGCACGATGTCCTTCGAGCGCAGGTAGGCCACCGCCTGTCGGCGGGCGGCCAGGTCGCCCCGGCGCCCGAGCGTGATCATCTGCTCGGCGATCGGCTTCACGGCCTTCGCCTTCGCCTCGGTCGTGCGGATGCGCCCGTGCTCGATCAGCGCCGAGGCGAGATTGGCGTACAGCGCGCGGCGGTGCGCAGAATCGCGCCCGAGCTTCTTCCCTGAGCGATGGTGCCGCATCAGTACGCCGGTCCGGAAGGCTCTTGCCACTCTGGGGAGTGGCCAGGCGGGATCCGACGTCGCCCGGTGGCCGTTCGCGTGCTGGTAGCACGTGCGCGCCCCCCGGGTGGCGTCAGGCGCGGCTGAACGCCGCCAGGGTC